>Ga0315279_10005447_pt1 | contig 16524 bp, 14 predicted proteins | sample YL17G06_20_MG_FD_203694 | JGI IMG/M metagenome (GOLD analysis project Ga0315279, IMG submission 203694) | Sediment microbial communities from Yellowstone Lake, YNP, Wyoming, USA - YL17G06_20 | ecosystem: Environmental > Aquatic > Freshwater > Lake > Sediment | place: USA: Wyoming | collected...
TCGCAGACTTGCCGTTAGCTATGACAGATTAGAGGAGATCCGATTAGGATTTCGACATTTGGCTTATGCCATGATCAATTTTCGTGTTACTTTCAATAGTTCTTAATTCTTACTCGCTACGAGTTCACTGTTATATAGCCACAGAGACTCAGAGAACACAGAGAATTTTTGTTTTTTATCTATTTGTGATCTATTTAGCTTTTCTACATAATTAGTCTTTTAATACCATCCTTTAAAAGTAAGGTATTGAAATTAATGAGTAAACCTAGTCTTTTTCCTGTCAGTTTAAGATAAGATAACAATTGAGCTTCAAAAATTGGATCGTTTCTATTAACGCATTTTAATTCCAAAATAATCTCATCTTCTACAATTAGGTCAATTCTATGTTCGCCAATCTTCCTACCTTTATAAATAACAGGAATGGTTAATTCTTTATGGAAATTAATCATATTTAATTCAAATTCAACACACATAGCGTTTTGATAGATAGATTCAAGCAAACCTGGACCTAATTGCTTGTGGACTTCAATTGCACAACCGATTACTTTTGCTGAAAGTTTATTTAATTCTTCATTTATATTCATAAAATCTCGATTCATTATTGAAAAACAAAAATACATTATATCTCTGTGTCCTCTGCGCCTTTGTGGCAAAGAACCACATATTACATTATCATTTTTTGATCTTTTCTATACATTCGAGTATATCTTCTACAGAAATCTATTAAAACGATTAATCACTTTCTAACAGGAATACCTTTTTTTGATAAAAAGTCTTTAGCTTCGGCAATGGTGTGTTTTCTAAAATGGAAAACTGACGCAACAAGGACAGCATCAGCCTTGCCTTCTGTTATGGCTTCGTATAGGTGATCCAGATTACCAGCGCCACCAGATGCAATTACCGGCAAGCTTACTGCTTCTGCTATTGCTTTTGTCATGGGTATATCATAACCATTTTGAACTCCGTCAGTATCCATGCTTGTTGGCAATATTTCACCTGCGCCAAGTCCTTCGACTTTCTTTGCCCATTCGACAGCATCAATGCCTGTACCTTCTCGTCCACCACTAACCATAACCTCAAATCCAGATGGCAGTGAATCAGATTTGCTGGTATCTATTGCGACAACGATGCACTTGCTTCCAAACTTTTTTGCGGATTCCTCAATCAAATTCGGATTTCTGACAGCGGCGGTGTTTATTGAAACTTTAGATACACCAGCATCCAGAAGGTCTTCTATGTCCTGAATTGACCTTATGCCACCACCAACAGCAAGCGGTACGGATATGCCTTTCGCTGTTCGTCTAACAACGTCCACCATAGTCTTACGCTTCTCGACAGTCGCTGTAATGTCCAGAAAAACTATCTCGTCAGCACCTTCATCAGCGTATCTTGCGCCGATCTCTGCCGGGTCTCCGACATCTTTCAATTCTACGAAATGGACACCTTTTACGAGTCTACCATCTTTTACATCTAAACAAGGTATTATACGTCTGTAATCTAACATTTTTTCTCCTATTAATTTGATCGTCAGATCAATAAATCAAAATTGCCTCGTGAATCATGAATTTCTGATTATATCTATGATATGATTATAAGTAATGAATCTTTAACTGTCAATTAGAATCTGCCACTAAAATTTAATATATACAATTGATTTCATCTATGCAAAGTGTTATAATGCAATGTAGTACTTAGACACGTTATTTAAACACCACACGTAATCAAGGGAGGCTGACAATGAGAAAACCCAAAATTCTATACATCCCTACTAATAGTCACACAGAACGAGTATTCAGAAAAGAGACTTTCGAGCGGATGCTTGACCTTTTTGACGTAAAAATAAATGGTACTAATACTAATTATACAACTGAATGGGTGGCAAAGGAAATTGCAGGATTTGATGGGCTTGTCACTGGTTGGGGAACACCAGAATTGACAGAAGTGGTTTTTGAAAACGCTGATAAACTCAAGATAATTTCCCATTCTGCTGGCTCCGTTAAAGGATTTCTAAAAGGAGTAGTTGAGAAATATCTCATTCCACGTAACATCTGTGTATTTAGTGCTAATGATGCGATAGCCCTGAATGTGGCAGAGATGACGATTGGTATGATGATAACGGTGCCTCGAAGGATTATGGATCATGCTCTGGTAATCCGTAATACAGACGCATGGCATTCTCCAGACGTACCGTCTAGTGGTCAGTATCTAAGTGGCAGCACCATCGGAATCGTATCTGCAAGCAAAGTTGGGAAGCATGTTATAGAACGACTTAAACCTTTTGACGTTGAAATATTAGTCTATGACCCATATCTATCAGATTATGAGGCAGGAAAGATTGGTATAAAGAAAGTTGAGCTTGATGACCTGTTTGCTCGTGCTGACATAGTTTCGATACATGCGCCGTCAATTCCTCAAACAAATAACATGATAGGCGAAAAGCAACTCAAAGCCCTTCGTAATGGCGCAACATTAATAAATACCTCTCGTGGCAGTGTAATTGACCATAATGCACTTCTTGCCGAAGCTCAGACAGGACGAATTTTTGTCGCTCTTGATGTAACCACACCAGAACCTTTGCCTCCAGACAGCCCATTTAGAAAGCTAACCAATGTTATAATTACCCCGCATGTTTCAGGTTCAGGAGCTTATGGTTATTATACCATTGGGTCATCAGCTTTGCAGGCACTTGAGGATTTCTTTGCGAAAAAGCCGGTGGTAGGCGCCGTAGATTTATCGAAATTTGAAATACTGGCTTAACGAGTTTTAACCCCAAAGGGGCATGGTTCACAATCAAGGTAACACTTTTTAATCAGAAAATTAACCACAGATGAACACTAACACAGATTAAAGATTGAAAATTGAAGATTAAAGATTATCAAGCCAATTCTCAATCTTCAATCTTTCATTTTGAATTCTGCTTTATCTGTGGTTTCATAATGAATTGTTACCTAAATCCGTTTGAAAGGGAGTATTAAGGTATGAAAATTGATATAAGAGTGATGGAAGCTACTGACGTTCCAGATATTGTTCAGGACTGGAATAGCTGTCTGCCTTATGATCAGGTTAGCGAAGAACGCTTTAAGCACGTTATATTTGATGATGCCAACTATGAAAAAGATAGTTGTTTAGTCGCAGTTCATGACGGTAAGATCATTGGTTTCATAAGTTCCGCTGCGCGTGATGGGATACAGGGAATAGATAATAGAGGTGAAGAACACGAAAAAGATCATGGATATATAAAAGGATTATACGTTCTTGATGAATATAGAAGAAATGGAGTAGCTTCAAAGCTATTTGATGAATCAATAGAATATGTTAAATCTAAGGGCAAAAGTATTATCAGGATATTGGCATATACAGGCAATTACTTCTTCCCCGGTGTGGACACAAGGTACGAACCTGCAATAAAGTTTTTCGAGAATAAGGGTTTCCAGAGAGATTACGTAATCAATGACGTTGATATTGACACTACGGATTTCAAGATCACTAACCAACACAAAAATGCCAGACAAAAGATGGAAAAATTTGGTGTTCACGTTGAGGATTACGATCCATCAATGCTAGATGAGATGAGAGAATTCGCCAAGAAATTAGATATGATCTCATGGTTTCCAGAAGGTTGGGAAGATTGGTTTAGAGCAAAAGGAAATAAGGTTGTAGCTTTAAAAGGAGATGAGATTGTCGGTTGGGCATCATTTAACGTTAATGGAGAAATCGGTTGGTTTGGTCCTACAGGTGTTCTTGAAGATATGCGCCACAATGGTATTGGTTCGTGTATTCTATTGGAATCCGTATTACAGATGAAAAATGCAGACGCAAAAAGTGTCATCGCAAGCTGGGCAAATACTCCTTTTTACATTGCAAATGGCTGGAAAATATGCAGGCAGTATGTTGTCTTTGAAAAACATCTTTAAGGAGACAGGAGATAGCTAAATGGAAACTGTAACATTGTCGACAATTGCATTATCCTTTGCTATCAAAGTTGCGAGTTCGCTTGCCGCTAAAGCAATCGAAAAGACAGCGAGTCATCTCTGGGGTCTCAAGAAACCAGAACTAGAAAAAAGATTTAAAGAAGCAACTGAATCTGCTTGTAAAGAATTCATCAGAAATTTTCCAATAGGACAGGCTTTTGATAATCCTGAAATATTTAATAATTTCTTAGAGAGCGACTCTATCAACATCGAACTTGAGAAAATAATATATACTGATCATGATCATCCTAACCTCTCAACGCTCTATCAGGCATTTATTGAGGCTGGCTTTAAAGAGGATATGCTTCGTGAGTTTGACTTCAATTCTGCTATGAACGCCTTTTTAGACAAGTTCAAGGAAGGTATCGCTGATATTATCGAGCATAGGAGAAATGAGGAAAAGGGATATCTGAAACAGTACTTAGATCAGGTAGCGGAAAATTGCATGGAACTGGATTTTGTCGGTATGCCCGATCTCAGGGACAAAAAGCCAATATGCCTCAATGACGTATTTATAACGCTCCACGCAAGAGAACAGATGCCTGAAAATGATGTGACAATTGAGGATGAGATTGATGATGAAAACAAACCAGAGGCAGAAATACTCAAACGTCAACGAGAAACAATGCAACAACGTGAATCTGCACCCGTAATGCTGGAAGAAGCATTGAAAAATAACAGTAAAGTTGTGATACTCGGAGGTCCCGGGTCTGGAAAATCAACTATGCTCCGTTATGCGTCTTTGATTCTGGCACAGGAAAACGAACTTGATAAAACCGACACTGAAATTCCGATATACCTTGAACTAAGTAGATTTGCTGATAGAGACAATCTCCAACAATCTTTTTTAGAATTCATATATGATTACGTTAATAGCACACTGAATGTATCCCTGCCTGATGGCTTCTTCGAGAAATTTCTAGATCAGGGTAAGTGTATCCTTCTGTTAGACGGGCTTGATGAAGTTGGAACACTCGGACAGCGGGTAGAAGTTAAGAACATAGTCTCATTACTTGCCAGCAGATACAGTGCCAACAAGTTCGTTGTCACGTCAAGGATCGCTGGATATAGAGAGGCAAGTCTTAGTCATGATTTCTTGCATTTCACGATCTGCGATCTCACCCCTGATGACGTAAAAGATTTTGCCCATAAGTGGTACGTGACAAAGGAAGGCGAATCAAAAGACGCTCACGACAAGGCTGATAATCTGATCAATGCAATCGGACGTAATCCAAGAGTTTCTGCGCTTGCGAGTAATCCGTTGATGCTGACTATAATTGCGTTGATCCACAGGGTAGAGGCTGAACTCCCTAACCAGAGAATAAAGCTCTACGACAAATGCACTGAATCTCTGCTTCATACGTGGGAAGTGGTAAAAAAACGAAACGATGAATATATGTCAGAGACAGAGAAACGCAAGCGTGTCGAATGGATAGCCTACTGGATGCAGGACATACCCGGTTCAGGCGAAAGGGAACGGACAGTAAGAAAGAGTCAGATTGAGCAGAAGCTGACAGAATTCCTGATAAATCGAAATAAGATGGCGGAGAGTGAAGCAGAGGAGGAAGCAGAATCATTTATAAACCAGATACGCAGAAGGACAGGTGTTCTGGTGGAAAAGGGAAGGGAAATGTATTCATTCGCTCATCTGACGTTTCAGGAATACTTTTCTGCTTGCTACATATCTCGCCAGGCTGTTAAAGAGGGTGTGAATGGTCTATGGGAAAAGGAGATTAAGCCACGTATCCACGACCCAAGATGGCGTGAGGTTATACTTCTGCTCATGGGCAAGCTAAACGATGAGCAAGATGATGTAACCCCTGAACTTGTAAAACGGATAAGGAACGCTGATAGCTCTTATGAAGATATACTGCACAGAGACCTTATAATCGCTGGAAGATGCCTTGCGGATGACATTGCTGTTGACGAATCGCTTAAAAATGAGATAATTGGTTCTCTCTTTGATCTTTACTGGAATGGCAAATATAGAAGCCTGATTAATAATGTGGGAGCCATATTAACCTCGATGGTTGGAAGTAAGTGCGAATCGGACGTAGAGCAAAGGCTTATCAAAGCTATGGGGGATGATGATAGTGATGTCCGCTCCAGAGCCGCATCTGCACTTGGTAATCTTGGCAAGTCATCAGATGATGTGGTATCTGCTCTCTTAAAAGCTATGGGGGATGATAAAGAATGGAATGTCCGCTACATCGCCGCAGACGCACTTGGTCGGATTGGCAAGTCATCAGATGATGTGGTATCTGCTCTCTTAAAAGCTATGGGGGATGATAATGTTAACGTCCGCTACATCGCCGCATCTGCACTTGGTCAGATTGGCAAGTCATCAGGTGATGTGGTATCTGCTCTCATAAAAGCTATGGGGGATGATAATATTTTTGTCCGCTCCAGCGCCGCAGGTGCACTTGGTCAGATTGGCAAGTCATCAGATGATGTGGTCTCTGCTCTCATCAATGCTATGGGGGATGATGGTATTAATGTCCGCTCCAGAGCCGCAGACGCACTTGGTAGTCTTGGCAAGTCATCAGATGATGTGGTATCTGCTCTCATAAAAGCTATGGGGGATGATTCTAGTTCTGTCCGCTCCAGAGCCGCAGACGCACTTGGTAGTCTTGGCAAGTCATCAGATGATGTGGTATCTGCTCTCATAAAAGCTATAGGAGATAATACGAAAGTCCGCTCCAGCGTCGCATCTGCACTTGGTAAGATTGGCAAGTCATCAGATGATGTGGTATCTGCTCTCTTAAAAGCTATGGGGGATGATAATATTGATGTCCGCTCCAGAGCCGCATCGGCACTTGGTCAGATTGGCAAGTCATCAGATGATGTGGTCTCTGCTCTCATAAAAGCTATGGGGGATGATAATGTTAGCGTCCGCTCCAGCGCCGCATCGGCACTTGGTCGGATTGGCAAGTCATCAGATGATGTGGTCTCTGCTCTCATCAATGCTATGGGAGATGATAATGTTAGCGTTTGCTCCAGCGCCGCATCTGCACTTGGTAATCTTGGCAAGTCATCAGATGATGTGATGAAGGCACTATTGAGCAGGATAAATATTGAGAGTGATTCAAATGTTGCTGATGCCATATTCAATGCGCTGTCGTCGCTGTCCGCAGTCGAGTATAAGGAATTTGAGACTGTTACCAGAGATAAGTAAAATCTAGGTTCTGGAAATACTGAATACGAATTAAAACATTAATTAGGAGGATACTAATGAATATTGGAATGACTTCACTTGGCGATCTAGCGAAACTTGGGCAAGGTGTTAGATCACGAAGATGGTCTTCGTACGACAAAACTGGCGGGAATGGCGATAATTGGCCCATGCCTGCTGGAAAAACTGTCGTACTTGGTGAAATGGAAGGTGCCGGGTGCATACGTCACATCTGGTTTACAACGACTGATGGTAATAACAACCTTCGCAGACTCGTTCTGCGCATGTACTGGGACGGTGAGGAAACGCCATCAGTACAATGCCCTGTTGGTGATTTCTTTGGGCTTGGGCATGGGAAAGCTAATTATTTCCAGTCAATGCCACTTCAGGCGTCATGGCTCGGTATGAACTGCTGGTTCCCGATGCCATACTCCAAAGGCGCAAAGATCACTATAACTAACGACTCTAAAGATGACAGCTTCCTGTATTTCTACATTGACTATCATCAGTACGACAAACCGATGGAAGGCGTTGGCAAATTCCACGCAAATTGGAGAAGAGAAATTGTCGTCAGGAAACCAGATCGTACTAACCTAAATATCACTGGTGACGACAACTACTTGGTACTGGATGCTGAAGGTAAGGGTCATTACGTCGGTTGTTGCCTGCATATTGACACAAACGAACCCGGCTGGTGGGGTGAAGGTGACGATATGTTCTTCGTGGATGGTGAGACGTGGCCACCCAACATGCACGGAACAGGCACAGAGGACTACTTCTGCGGAGCATGGAACTACAACGTCCTGACTCAACCTTACTGCACACCTTATTACGGTTATAGCTTCAAAGGTAACTCCGACTATACAGGGAAACATTCTCAGTATAGATTCCACGTTGAGGACCCGGTTTATTTCGAGAAATCTCTGCTTTTGTCAATCGAGCATGGACATTCCAACGATAGACAGGGTGACTGGACAAGCACCGCTTACTGGTATCAGATCGGTCGTACAAAGTCATTGCCAGAAGTTGGCACTTTTGACGATCGCATACCTTATGCTTTTGGTGGTCTGGAAAGATGCCCCGGTAAAGATCGCAAAGGTCTCCCTTATTAGCCTAAATCAATTAAGGTAATACTCTTTTTAGCCACTGAAACAGGGATGGTTCATTTTTTCGGACAATTAAGGTAACACTTTTTATGATACAAAAAAGGCGAAAAATGTCATTCCAGCGGAAGCTGGAATCCAGAAAAACTTATAAGACAATATGAAACATAAATGGATTCCTGCTTGCGCTGGAATGACAAAAAGTTAGTTATTTACCATTAATGTATTACCATAATTATGAACCTTGCCCTGAAACACATGGAAAAAATAATTTAAGATTGAAAATTGAAGATTGTGAATCCGTGTTATTCCGTGGTTAAATTCTTGATTTAGAAAGCTTTATCCTGTATATCTTGGGAAGTGATTATTCCTAGAAATTGGAGGTTTATTATGGGTATTATGAAAAAGTGCTTCAATCTCTTGTTGATCTCATTTTTGTTAGTATCAATCTCAATCGTTTACACTAACTCAGCATATTCTCAGCTTAACATCAATAAGCTCAAGAAAAATGTTGAAAAAGTAGTACCTAAAAAGGATACTGAAAAGAAGGAAGTAGAAAAAAAAGACACCGAAAAGAAAGAAGCTGAAAAACCAAAAGAAATAACAAAAGATGAAGCTGACGACATCATGTTGAAAGCATACTATTCGATAGGTCCAATCAATAGTATACTTAATGTGCGTCAGGGATTATATACAGAAAAGTCTGAAGCTCAGAAATTCTATGACGATTGTGTGAAAATAGACTATAAAAACCTGAAAAAAGAGACCGAGAAACTGGGCGAAAAATTCCCTATATATAAAAAACAGGGTGAAAATAGGGCTTCTGAATATAAAGCGATCACCATTGATTTTCCGAAGCACATAGAAGAATTATTTACAGAATATCTATCCAAAGAGATCAATACAGCCATCGAAAACGCATACAGCCTGAAGGCAAAAGGCAAATCGAGTATGAAATCTGCCTTTGAATCTGCTCAATGTGCGATTTTGGTCGCTAATGGTGTAATGTCAATAATCCCTGAAAATGAGGAAGTGATTAAACTCCAAAAAGATGCTCAGACAACATTTGACAGTATACAGGCAGAATACGGCGTTGCTATTTACACAAGCGAAATCCACAAAAAGAATGCTGGAAAGATCGTATTTTCAAAGTCAATGATCGAGATAAAAAAAGAGAAGCCCGAAGCAATGCTTAACAAATTTGTCGCAGGGAATTACATATACGGCATGATGTATTTTAACGGCACTTTCTCTGACGAAACCAAAGATTACAATCAGGCGACTACTGTTATCTGGGTTGATGGCACAAGGACAACTGACTTTCCATTCAAGCTTGACGGAGAGAAAAGGAGTGCAACGTATTTATACACAGAGATACTTCCCGATCCTGCGTTTAGCACAACCAGAGGAGCAAAGGTCTATTCCAAAATGCTGTCTGAGCTTTCTCCAAGAGTCCATAAGATCAAAGTCGTATTGGAGAACGGGGCAACGTATAAATCAATGGCAGAGGGAGAATTTGAACTTGACTGTACAAAGGGCTTGGATAAGGTAGTAGAGATAGCAAAGGCTTTGGAACTAAAATCACAGCAAGGTGTTACAATGCCTGCACCTGCACAATCAAATCCTGCTCTCGAAAAAGAGATGCTTGCGGCTATCACATCCGCTGGTTGGAAAGAAACTCCAGTAAAAGCGGTTATCACAGATAATGATTGGGAGATTAACAGAAATCCTCTTGGAGTCATCTTGTTCAGAAGTATAGGGGCAAAGGTTGCAGTTAAAACACCCGAAGGAACTTACAAGCTTTTCTCTCTATCCTTTAGTCAAGATTATGATGGCAAAAATTATGGGAAAACTGAGCTATATGCTGTGGGTGACTCATTGGTTATCCCATTTGAGAATATAAAATAGACTAAAAACTCCTAATCGCAATTTCTCTTTGACATAGATGGACACAAATGATATAATGCAGAAGGTTATACTTTGAAAACTAAATTTTGAAACACGTATTAAAGGAGTGCTTGTCTTGGAAAGAACCTTTGCAATGATAAAGCCTGATGCAGTTAAAAGAGGATTAGTCGGTGAGATTTTATCGAGATTTGAAAATACTGGATTGAAGATAGAAGATTTAATAATGGTCAATGCAACTCCCGATGTCGTATCAAAACTTTATCCCGATCGTGAAGAATGGCTTAGATCAGTCGGAACTAAGATGTCAAATACATATAAGAAATACGAAAAAGACATCGTAAAAGATATGGGAACTGACGACACTCTTGAATTAGGTAAAATGGTCAGGGGTTGGTTAGTTGATTATACTACTATGGGTCCGATAGTGATTATGATCCTGTCTGGAAACCATGCCGCAGAAGTTGTCAGAAAATTGATTGGAGACACAAACCCCGTTTTTGCACAGCCCGGGTCAATTCGTGGCGATTTCTCAATAGATTCGGCTGATTTTGCTAACTCGGCACACAGGGCAATCTATAATATAATTCACGCTTCTGGCAACAGCGAAGAAGCTGAGGAGGAAATCGCTCTCTGGTTTGGGAGTAAATAAAAGTATGTCACAATCTCTTGACGAATGCTATATAACGCTAGGTCTGAATCAAAGCGCATCCAGAGACGACATCAAAAGTGCTTATCGAAGGCTTGCGCTAAAATACCATCCTGATAAGAATCCCGGCAACGAAGAACGGGCATCAAAGCTATTCACCAGAGTAAGTGAAGCCTATAGTATTCTTATAGACATTGATCATGTCGGTGAAGTAATAGAGAACGTAGGTGATGCAAAAGCTTATTTCAGAAGACACTTCCACGATCTTGCCCGCAGAATTGCCAGTGATGATTGCATATCTGACATAATTTATCAAGAAGAGTGCGATTATTTTTTCAACTATCAGCTTGGAGAGGTGTCTATCGTTAAGCGAAGCATCATAGAAGCAAGGCGTATCATAGACCTGATCCAAAGGGCAACTTCAAAAGGCTACGATACGTCAGGCATAATGAGGGATCACTGCGAATTCTTCCAGAAATTTGGTTACAACGGAGACCCAAAATACAATGGATATGCAGAATTAATCGCTGAATATAAAAGGATAATTGAGAATGAGCCGGGCAATGCTTATGCACATTTCGCACTTGGATTCATCTACGAAAAGCGGAATATGATCGGCGATGCAATATCTGAATATAAGATCGCTTTGAGCATAAACCCCGCTCACTTCAGGGCAAGACAGGGACTAAAACGACTGAAAGACCACCGAAGACAAGCCAGTTAATATACTGAATTTTGTCATTCCTGCGCAGGAATGACATCACTTATAATACATCAATTTCTGCAATCTCGTAAAAGCCATCCCTTTTTATACTGTCCTTAAAAGCAATCTCTATGTTTCTCTTACCAATCCCATCCTCATACAAAGCGATACCAAGCTTATACTTACCCGAAGGCAAAGTATCAGGCACTTTCAGGTGATGCGTTTCCAACACGATCTCATCCGGTAGCCAGTTACGATTATCGGATTCGGTGAGTTCTTGCTCGTATTTGTCAGTATCATTAGACAATCGAACTGCCATCTTGTAACGATAATAAGCTGGTGCAATGCCGTGATTCTCCCATACTAGCTTGATTTTTTGATCAGTTCCTCTTTGGATACTCCGATTCATCTCGATACTTTTAAGAAAGTACCAGTATCCAGAACGATTAGCGATTTTAACGGCAATTTCAGGATTATCTGATAGCCACTTTCTTGCATCGCCGTGGAAACCGACAAACGTTGCATGGCTTTCCTCAACTGCCTTCAACAGAGGTAAACCGCCCTTCCATGTATTGTGATGAACTGAGCCTGAATAATGCTCAAGTTCCATATCAACAGGTTTTTTTCGCCAGACGAGGTTAAACATCTCAGGGCATTGCAGTGTGCTGAACCCGTAAGTTTTAGCGTACCACTCAACGCTTACGCTGTCATCTCTTAAACCAAGTCCTTTTGATACAGCATATTCAAGGATTTCGTCCCCGCCTTCTTCATCTCTTCTACTTGTAACCATGTCGTCATTCATGATTATGAAAGTGTTGGTGTAGTGCTTAACGTGAATATCAATGTGTTTCTTGATCACTTCAACTGACCAATCTTTGTGACTTGAGAAAGCAGTGTGACCTTCACCCCATTCGCCGTAACTGCCGATGTCAACGAATTCTAGCCATGGTTTTTTGCCATAACGCTCCGCAAAGACTTGATGGAAATTATCCAGTTTCTCAAGGAAAACAGGGTCGCCGTAGTCTGGTTCCCAGCATTGGCTATTGCCAGCAGGATAGAACGTACCTTTTGCACCAGCCTTCATGACCCATTCGGGAGTAGCAAATCCCGGTGACGTTTCCTTACAGCAGATACGGAACGATACACCATAGCCATGAGAAGCCCAATCATCAATGACTTTATCAATAACTTCCCACATAAACTTACCTTCCTCTGGTTCAAGGTGACTCCAATCCACACGAAGATAGATGTGATTGAGTCCCGGAAAATCTTCCAAGAAATCATCAGGTTTTAATAAAGGTCCGTACATTTTCAGAGAGTTATCATAATAATGATGATACCATCCTTTGTGTGGATTTTCGCATACCTTCTGATCATCCCATAGAAATTCAAGATTAGTTTTTTGCATTTTCCTCTCCAATAGTCAGGTTAAAAGAAAAAGGCTCACAAACGTAAGTTTATGAGCCTACAGAGAAAGCCAGAAGAATGAATTAAAAAATAATATCCCTTTAAACAGGTTAATGTTTCCAATAGACCCTTTTTCAAACCCTTATAAATAAAGGCTTTAGAAGGCACTTTTCCGTAATCCCTGTATTATTTTGGAACATACATCATCTGGCGATCACCTCGTTAATAATTTATTGCCATATCTTCAATCTATGTAAAAAAGCGAAAAAAACTCCAGCACACAACAAATTCTAGTACATATTATAAATCTCACCGTGTATCTTGTCAACAAAAACTTTTGGTTCTTCAGAGTGAATTACCCCGCATAATTCGACGTGACCCTAGTATGTTTGATAGAAACAAAAGTCGTTGGAGTCTAAGCCAGATCGTGGTTAAGCTTTCTTCTTCTCAAATAAAGCAAGCTGAAACATGGGCGAAAGTTGGTGATCTGCACACGGGAGAAGCAGAAGCTTTTGTGCTTGCAAAAGCCAAAAAAGCTGATTGGTTACTGACAGATGATTCTGCTACAAGATTATTCGCTTCTTTGTTTGGTATGGAAGTTCATGGTTCCTTGAGTATTGTGCTATGGAACGTCGCCCATGATTGTATCTCACAAAGAGAAGCTGAACGCGTATTAAATAATCTAAAGCAATCTTCTCTATGGCTTTCCACAAGGGTCTTTCAGGAAGCACGATGCCAAATAACCGTCATCATTTGGTGCTAATATTATTGAAAGCAAAACTGCCTTTGTATCACTCATAATTTTCTCCAAAAAAATTTGATACTACCTTACCGTTTCTGGCATATCCAGCGATAATCGAAGATTCATTATCAAACTCGTCAGGCGTCATAGTGATAATATCAAGTGGTATCATAAACTCTCTTATTGTCATTATCTCTGCATCTTTGGTCATTTCACATCTTTTAAATATGTCTTTATTTTGAAAATCTTTTGATATAATAACAATATCTATATCACTTTCCTCATTAGCTTGTTCTCTAGCCTGTGAGCCAAATAGAATTATTTTTGAGATATTTAGTCCTGAATTTATAAGACGTTGCTCTAAGAATCTGATGGCATCTGTAATTGTGTTTTTATCCACTCCAAAGTCTCCTTACTTTTTATAAGTAGTTTTTTTGTTCTGTCTTTATCATATTCCTTTAGCATTTTTTCTAATTCATCAGGATAACGTGTAGCGATATTCATTCTATTAAGTATAACAAGAAAATTTAGTAAATCATCAGGAGGGTTCAATTTAAGCTTTTCAACAAAATAGATCAAATTGTGAATCTTTGGTGGTTCTTCATTTAATATTTGGATATAAAGCCCTTTTAATGCTTTCTCTATGGATAGATGACACATAAAAACTGTATAAGAATACTTTGCCCCTTTAAACAAAAATTCTGCTACACCCATATCATAATCAGCTTGTTTGAGCCACTCTTCCGTGTGTTTGTTCAAATTTGTTCTGTCCGTTTTTCTGTTTTGATTTATTAGGAGTGCATTGTAGCCCAAGCTTCTAGCTTGGAATTTTGCCAGCTTAGAAATCTGGGCTACGAATTTATGCACCGTAACACTATAAAATGGTATTACTTGAGATTATCCGCTACCTCATTCAGACCAAGGGATTTTAGCTTTTTCTGGCTTGGAACCATCGTAACAGGATCCCAATCCAGCAATTCCAGATACTCTTTCACCATTACCTCAATGTCTACTGATACATCCTTCAATGGTCCTCTTTCAAGAGGCGGTCTTCCGATTAATCTACCGGGAACTTTTAGCTCAAGCGGATTGTGTCCTTCACGGAGATTAAAGGCATGGCGTATAGTGCCGATCCTCTCACCCGCTTCGTAACATTCTTCCAGAGTATAATTCCATCCGGTGATTGCGCTCATAAATTCAGGAACTGAATGAACGTCCATAGAACTGTATCCGAACATGCACAAACCTGCGGCGTTCACGACGTGCATAAGGTCAACCATAGCTTTCTGGAATTCAGCTCTGCCTGTGTAGACTGTTTTATCAAATTTTTCGAAATTAAGCCCGCTACCCGGACCAATGAGTTCACCACCCTGTGTATGACGACCGGGAGTTGCATCAAGAACGTATGTTGTTGCCAAACCGGGTGTGTATTTTGGATCGTGCATGGGGATTTCCTGACCACCTACGTGGATAGCATATTGCTCAGAGCCTTTACCTATCTTTTCAGCGGCAACTTTGACTCCATCTGCAAGAACAGCGCCGAATCCTTCACGTTTAGCAAGCTTTTCTGTCATTGCTACAATGGCTTCTGCATTACCCCATTTTAATTCGATACCGTCTGTATCTTCTTTTGTTATCAACCCGTTTTCGTAGCACTCGATGGCGAAGGCTACCGCACATCCGGCGGAAATGGTATCCAGTCCCATCTTGTTACAGATTTCGTTTGCCTTGATTATTGATTCGGCGTTATCATTCAGGCACATTGTACCGAAACTTCCGAGAGTCTCATATTCAGGTTTGTGTGTTTCAGACGCAAACGGACCAGATTTAACCTTAGTATGACCACCACAGGCTATCGGGCAATGCCAACAACCATATTTTTTCTCCTGATAAGCTATGACCGCATCATCACTAATTGCAGATGATGTTGGGAAAATCTCTGAGCCAGCATCTCCCCAGTTTTTGCATGGTGTGTCACCGCTTTCTGAAGCGCCGGCTGTGATTCCGGCTGTACCATATTTCTTTAATGTGTCACCAAAACCAGTGATACCTGATATATAACCTCGTCTCAAAGCATTAGCTTGCTGTTCATTAGCCAATGGAACTTTCATATCACCCAATACAGCGATAGCTTTCAGTTTCTTTGAACCCATAACAGCGCCAAGCCCTGATCTACCGGCGGCACGACCCTTATCGTTTATGATGCAGGAGATCAGGGATACATCCTCACCTGAAGGTCCAATGCAAGCCACGTTAGTCTTTTTACCGTATTTATCCTTGAGCATGTCCTCAGTTTCGTTTGTGTCCTTGCCCCATAGCCAATCGGCATCTTTCAATTCAGCCTTGCCGTTGTCAATAAACAGGTAGACAGGCTTCTTCGACATGCCAGTAAAAAAGACACCATCATAACCAGCGAACTTGAGATTAGGCCCAAAATCTCCGCCTGAGTTTGCATCTCCCCATGTTCCAGTGAGAGGTGATTTGCCTACCACTACGTACCTCGATCCGATGACCGCAGGAGTGCCGGTTAATGGACCTGCTAAGAACCCAAGCATGTTCTCAGGTCCAAGCGGGTCAACTCCCGGCTTCTGTCGATCATACATGATTTTTGCCGCAAGACCATATCCTCCAATAAATTTACGGAGAATTTCTTCACCGAACAGTTCCTCTTTCATAGCTCCACTTGATAAATCAACGAAAAGAATCTTTGCTGAATCCTGACCCATGTAACCTCCAACCATAATTATCTGGTATACTAAAAAGCGAAGGGAAAATCACCTTTCAATATACCTACTCCTTTGTTTAGATGAATGTTTTGGATTATACTTACATAAGTTTCCCACTCTTATGTAACAACAATAGTTCATAATAC
>Ga0315279_10005449_pt1 | contig 16522 bp, 12 predicted proteins | sample YL17G06_20_MG_FD_203694 | JGI IMG/M metagenome (GOLD analysis project Ga0315279, IMG submission 203694) | Sediment microbial communities from Yellowstone Lake, YNP, Wyoming, USA - YL17G06_20 | ecosystem: Environmental > Aquatic > Freshwater > Lake > Sediment | place: USA: Wyoming | collected...
TGCCGAGCATACCCCTAGCGGCCCGCACCGGGCGCGACGCGCGGCTGCCGCTCGATCACTCCGCCGCACACCAGCACGTCATCGTGATAGAACACCGCCGCCTGCCCCGGCGTCACCGCCCGCTGCGCAGTGTCGAATTCAGCCTCCAGCGCATCCTCCTCCCCGCGCACCACGCACGCCTGCGCCGCCATCTTGTAGCGCAGCTTGCCGCGCAGCCGGGCCGGCTGCGTCAGCTCCGCGACTGCCACGTAGTTCGCCGCGCTCGCCCGGACGCGCTTGCGGTACAGCTCGCGCTCGGGTCCCACTACCACGGCATTCGCCTGCGGATCGATGTCCACGACATAAAGCGCATCGGGGGCGCCGCTGATTCCCAGCCCCCGCCGCTGACCGACCGTGTAGGAGATGATTCCGCGATGCAGGCCGAGGCGCCTGCCGGAGGAATCGACAATCGGGCCTGCTACGGCGCTGGCGGGCACCAGCCGCCGCAGGTAGGCGGGGTACTCGTCATTGACGATGAAACAGAGGTCCTGGCTGTCGGCCTTGTCCGCCACCGCTAGCCCCAGCTTCTCCGCGTGCTGCCGCACCTCGGCCTTGCGCATCTCCCCCAACGGCATCAGCGCCAGGGCGAGCTGCTCCTGGTTCAGGCTGTACAGCGCGTAGGACTGATCCTTGGCGCGGTCGGCTCCGGCCCGGATGCTCCAGCGCCCCGACGCCGCGTCGTGCCCGATACGCGCGTAGTGCCCGGTGGCGACGTGGTCGGCGCCCAGTTGCCGCGCGCGCTCGGCGAGCGCCCCGAATTTGACGTAGCGGTTGCACCATATGCAAGGATTGGGCGTGCGCCCGCTGGCGTAGTCGGCGCAGAACGGGTCTATCACTTCGCGCTGGAACACGTCGCGCAGGTTGAAGACGTAGTGGGCAATGCCGATGCGGTCCGCCACCCGGCGCGCGTCCTCGACCGCGGCCAGGCTGCAGCAGCCGCGGGCGGAATCCGCCTGGCGCGCGAGATCGTCGGCGGGCCAGATCTGCATGGTCACCCCGATGACCTCCCACCCCTGCTGCTTGAGAACCGACGCCGCGACCGAGCTGTCCACGCCGCCGCTCATGGCCACTACCACCGTGCCCGGGCGCTGTGTCATGGCTGCTCGGTGTCGTCCGGCTGACGCCCCTGCTCGCGCCGCGCCTGCTCCCACTGGCGCATGCGCTCGGCGATATCGCGCTCGTAGCCGGAGTCGCTGGGCTGGTAGTAGCGGCGCGTCTTGAAGCCGGGACCGAGGTATTCCTGGTCCACGATGCGCCCGGGGAAGTCGTGCGGATACAAGTAACCCTTGCCATGGCCCAACCGGGCGGCGCCCGGGTACGAGGCATCGCGCAGCGGCTTGGGCACCGGCGGCGGCACGCGCTTTTCGACGTCCTCCGTCGCCCGGTGGATAGCCAGATAGGAGGCGTTGCTCTTGGGCGCGGTCGCGATGTAGATGGTTGCCTGGGCGAGGGGTATCTGCGCCTCGGGCAAGCCCACGTATTCGACGGCGTGAGCTGCGCTGGTGGCCACGACCAGGGCCATGGGATCCGCATTGCCGACGTCCTCCGCGGCATGAATCACCAGGCGCCGCGCGATGAAGCGCGGGTCCTCGCCGGCCTTCAGCATGCGCGCCAGCCAGTGCAGCGCGGCGTCCGGGTCGCTGCCGCGCATGCTCTTGATGAAGGCGGAGATGACGTCGTAATGGGTATCCCCGTCCTTGTCGTACTGCAGCAGCGGCTGCTGCAGGGCCTGCTCGATCAGAGCCAGGTTGGCCGCCCGCCTGCCCTCGGGGTCGGGTTCGGCCAGGGATGCGGCCACCTCGAGCGCATTGAGGGCCACGCGTGCGTCTCCGCGGGCGGCCTGCAGCAGGTGCTCGCGCGCCACAGGCTCCAGGCTGACCCGCAGATCGCCCAGCCCGCGCTCCGAATCGGCCAGCGCCCGGTCAACGATGATTCCGATCTGCTCGGGGGTCAGTGGCTCGAAGGTCAGCACGCGCGAGCGCGACAGCAGGGGCGAGTTGATCTCGAAGAACGGGTTCTCCGTGGTGGCGCCGATGAGGATGATGGTGCCGTTCTCGACGAAGGGCAGAAAGGCGTCCTGCTGGGCCTTGTTGAAGCGATGGATCTCGTCGATGAACAGGATGGTGTGGCGGCGCTGGGCGGCGACGCGCTGCGCTGCCTGCGCCATGACCTTTTTCACTTCCGCGATCCCGGTGGTGACGGCGCTGAATGCCTCGAAGTGGGAACGGGTGCGCCCGGCGATGATGTGGGCGACCGTGCTCTTGCCGTTTCCCGCGGGCCCATAGAATATGACCGACGACAGTTCGTCGCGCTCGATGGCGGACCGCAGCCACGTGCCGGGGCCCAGGATGTGCTCCTGGCCGACAAACTCGTCGAGGTCGCGCGGGCGCATGCGGGCGGCCAGCGGCATGTCCTCGCGCGCTGCCGCGGCCGGCTCGTCGAACAATGTCACGTCGAGTTAACCCCCCAGCGTGCACTACCGCGCGAGATTGTAGCATGTGCTCGACGCGGGGGTCAACGACCGGCAGGGCACATGCGTCCCATGCGGAATAATCGGGAATAACATGAAAGTGGCGGGCATGCCGCCGCCGCCGAAGCACGCCAGAGAACGATACTGCAAACCGTGTGATGCCTTCTATGACGAGATTCGGATCCCGCGACCACTTGTTTCCAACTCGCGTCGTGTTGCCCCTGCTCACCATCGTGAGTGCGCTGCTGCTGCAGGCCGTAGCCGCGCGTCCCAGCGCCGCCGAGCCGGGCCTGGAAAGCATGGCCGACACCTATCTGCGGGCCCTGTTGGAAGGCGACGGGCCAACGGTACGCCGCCTCACCCCGGACAAGCCCGAGAACAAGTTCGGGCCGTGCCCGTTTGCGGAGATGCCGCGTCTGGAGAACCCGCGGGCGGACCTCCACCGTGCGGCGATCATGTTCACGGGACGGATGCGCGACCAGGGTGTGCCGGGGGAAGGTGCGATCATCCTGACCATGCTCGATAATGTCAAGGGCAATCCATGGCGGGTGCGCCAGATCGGTTTCTTTACCAAGCTGCCGCTGGGGCTGAGCATTCCGTCGCGCAGCATCACGCGCAAGGATCGGGCCCAGGAGCCGCTCGTGGTGGAGGCCGCCGGCCGCTACGTCGCGGCCTGGCTCAAGGGCGACTACATCACCATGGAGGATCTCGCCTTCAATTGGCTTGCGCGCCTGCGACCGCGGCCCCAGCCTGTCACGGTCTCCAGCATCGACTTCGCTTTCACCCCGTCGCTGGGCGGGGAAACCAAGATCAACTTCATCGCCAGGGTACGCTTGTACCACGCCCTGCCCAAGACCCTCGATGGCACGCTCTTCGCGATGCGCGAGCAGGGGCAGTGGAAAATCCGCGCCACTCAGCTTACGCTCTAGGTCACACTCGTGCCGTCCTTGTCACACCGTATCAAGTTGCGGGCGCCTGCCAAGGTCAACCTCGCTCTGGCCGTGCTGGGCGAGCTGCCTGACGGCTACCACCGGGTCGAGACCGTCCTGCAGACCGTGTCGCTGTGGGACGAGATAACCCTGCAGCCGCGGCGCCAAGGCATCGCGCTCGTCTGCGACGAGCCCACCGTCCCTGCCGACGAGAGCAATCTATGTTATCGCGCCGCGGCGCTGCTGCTGAAGGAGTCGTGCGCCACATCCCGGCGCGTGGGCGTGGCCATCACGCTCTGCAAGAACATACCCGCGCAAGCCGGCCTCGGAGGCGGCAGCAGCGACGCCGCCGCGACCCTGGTAGGGCTCAACCGGCTGTGGGGACTGGGGCTCACACGCCGAGAGCTGGCGGTCCTCGCGGCGGAGTTGGGAGCTGACGTTCCCTTCTTCCTCTACGGCGGGAGCGCCATCGGCACCGGCCGCGGGGACCGCATCGAGCGCCTGGGCCCGGGTCCTGTCATTCACCTGGTGCTGGCGCGCGCCAGCCAGGGCGTGTCAACGTCGTGGGCGTACGCGCGCTGGCCGGCGGGCGCCGGCAAACACACCTCCGGCGCGATGCTGCGCGCCCTTGCGACGGGCTCGCCCAAGGCGATCGCGGCCGCGCTGCGCAATGATCTCGAGCCAGGCGTGCTCGCCCGGCGCCGGGACATTGCCGACCTTAAGGCGCGCGTGCTCGACCAGGGCGCACTGGGCGCGCTGATGGCCGGCAGCGGTTCGGCGGTGTTCGGCGTCTTCGCCGACCACAAGGGCGCGCAGGAGACCGGGGCACGCATGTCCAAGAATGGGGTGTGGGTGCGGGTGGTGCGCACCATCGGCAGCGGCGCGTCCTTTGCGCGCTAGCGCCACCGGGGACGAACGGCGAGCTCTCTGCGCCGTCCGCAGCAGGCGGTAACCGGGCCCGAGGATATGATGGCAGACGCGTTCGTGTTGGCGGCCGGACAGGATCATGGGCGGCTGGCGGAGATGGCCGGCACGCCCTATCGCGCGCTCATCGAGATTGGTGGTCGGCCGATGGTGGAGCGCGTACTCACGGCGCTGCGCGGGGCGCAGGGGGTGCAGCGCATACTGACGGTGGCGCCGCAGCCGGTGCGGGAACGTATCTCCCCCGACCTTGCCGACCTGATCGTGCCGCCCGGGGAAACGCTGCTGGACAACATCGAGCTGGGGCTGGCCGCGCTCGGCGACTCGGGTATGGTGATGTTTGCCCACTGCGACGCGCCACTGGTCACACCCGCTGCATTCGACGACTTTTTGGAGCAGGCCGAACCGCTGGGGGCCGACATCGTGTACGCCATCGTCGCGAGAGAGGATGTCGAGCACAAGTTCCCCCACGGCCATCGCACCTATGCTCGAATGCGAGACGGCACCTTTACCGGCACCAACGTCGTCCTCGTCAAAGCGGATTTCATCGCCCGCCACCGCGACCTGGTGCGCCAGTTCTACCGTCACCGCAAGAACCCCCTGCGCCTGGCGGGGATGCTCGGCGCGGGGTTCATCCTGCGGCTGCTGAGCGGCAGGATGACCCTTGCCCACCTCGAGCAGCGCCTGGGGCAGCTGCTGGGCGGACAGGCGCGCGCCATCATCTCGCGCTATCCCGAGCTGGCGTTCGATGTGGACAAACCGGAGGACCTGCAGCAGATACGGACGATCCTCGGCGACTGATAGACGGTGGAGGCCGGCCCCGCGACGAGCCGGCGCGCGGGTGCACCCATGGTCGTGCTCAAGTGCCCCAAGTGCGGTAAGCTGTGCCGTGAGGGACTGGTTCCGTGGCCGCGCTGCGGCCGGTGCCACGAGCGACTGCTGAAGTGCCGCTACTGCGCCGACTTCGACTCGCGCATGCTGGACTGCGTTTCCACCTTCCGCTCCGAGGACTTCCGCATGCGCGACCCCGACCTCTACCTGGCGTGTCCGCACCACCGGACGACGCTGGAGGTTCGGCCCCCGCAGCGCCTCGTGCGCCGACTTGTGTGGGCGGGCGTGTTGCTCCTCGGAGTCGCGGCGGTGGCCGTGATGCTCTTCCTGCGGCCGCGGGATACCGCTTCCTCTCAACCCGTCGTGCACGCGCGGGGGGTGCCGGTGCCCGACGCCGTTGTGCAGGAGCCCATGGTAGTCGAGCTGCAGATCTGGAACCCGGGACCGGGAGACGTCGAGCAGGTAATCGTCGCGCTTGACCGCTCGTGCGAGCGCTATCTTCGTCTGACATACGTTGAACCGACGCCCCTGGCCCAGAGGCGCACGGAAAGCGCCCGTATCATGTGGTTCGCGCGGCTGGCGAAAGGAGAAGTGCTCAGTTTGCGCCTGCACGTAACCCCAACTAAAGAGGGGAGCATACACCTGGAGGCGGACGTCGCAGTGCCGGGCAGCGGACGGCGCGAGCACATCTCCTTACCGCTGGATATCATGCCGTGACCGCCCGACCGCAATCGGAGGCGACTCATGCCGAACGAGCGCTCCCCGATCTGGCGCGCATTGCCGGCGACCTGGGCGCGGCGGCATACGCGGTCGGCGGGTACGTGCGCGACCGGCTGATCGGTGCGGCCACCGGGGACGTTGACGTTCTAGTCACCGGCCGTCTGCGGGACATCGCCCTGCGCCTCGCTGCGCGGTGGCAGGTCACGATGGTGGAGCTGCGCGACGGCAAGCCAGGCGTTCGCCTGGTTTTCCGCGACGGTTCACACGTAGACCTGTCGCTGCCGCGCGCCGAAATGGACCAAGCTTGCGGCCCTGGGCCGCCCGCGGCCCTCGATACGGTGCGGGCCGACCTCGGCCTTCGCGACTTCACGGTCAACGCGATGGCGGTTCCGCTCGAGCGCGCCACCGCAGGCGAGTGGCGCGAGGCGATCATCGACCCCACCTGCGGCCTCGCCGACCTGGATCGGCGCGTCCTGCGCGCCACCGGGCCGGGCGTTTGGCAGGCCGATCCGGCGCGCCTGATGCGCGCGTTGCGGCTTTCGGCCCAACTCGGGCTCCGCATTGAGCCGGGAACCGAGACGGCGATTCGCCGGCATGCGCCGACGATCGCGGTGGTTGCCGCCGAACGGGTTCGCGACGAACTCTTCCCGCTGCTGGCGCGCCCTGCCGCCGAGGACTGGATGGGGCGCGCGGCCGACCTGGGCCTATTGTTCGAGATCATCCCGGAACTCGCGCCCCTGACGAGCCTCACCCAACGGGGATACCACCACCTCGATGCCTGGCGTCACTCGCTGGCGGTCGCGGCGCAGACAGAGACGCTGGCTCGCGATCTTCCGGGGATGAGCCCGGCCCATCGGCAGCAGGTCGCCGCGCTCATGAGCAGCACCGTTGGTGGGGGCCGACCGCGCTGCGCGCTTGTCAAGCTGGCGAGCCTGCTGCACGATGTCGGCAAACCGCAGACCATACAGACCGATGAAAAAGGGGACGTGCACTTCTACGGACATGACATTGCGGGCGCGTCTATGGCGCGCGCCATCGGCCGCAGGCTGCGGCTTGCGCGCCGCGAGCTCAAGTACCTGGAGATCGTGGTCGGCGGTCACATGCACCCGCCTTTTCTTGCCCAGCAGCAGGAGCTATCGCGGCACGCGGCGCATCGTTTCTTTCGCCGCACCGGCGACTGCGCTCCTGACGTTCTCCTGCTCGCCTGGGCGGATCGCCTCAGCGCGCGCGGGCCCGCGGCCACGCCGGAGCACATCCAGCGCGTCGAGCGGCTTGTGCGCTGGCTGCTTGCGGAGTGGCTGGATCGCGGCGAGCTTTCGCATCCGCAGCCTCCGGTCGGGGCGCGGGCTATCATGCGCCGCTACGGTCTGCAGCCGGGGCCGAAGATCGGGGTATTGCTGAGGCGCCTGACGCGCAGGCAGGCCGAGCGACCGTTCGCGGATGCCGACGATGCCTGGGCCTATCTCGACCGCTTGGCCGCGCGCCTCGGGGCCAGACCCGTCGATGCGACTGAAGATGACGCAAGCTGACAACCTCAAGCGCGCCGCAAGCACCATTGACTTGCACGTGCACACCACCGCGTCCGACGGCACCTTGACGCCCGAGCAAGCGGTCGCGGCCGCGGCGGAATCGGGCGTGCAGGTGCTGGGGATCACCGATCACGATGCCTTGCACGGCATTCCCGCCGCGCTCGCCGCGGGACAGCGCCTGGGCGTGACGGTCGTGCCCGGCGTGGAAATCAACACCGATTATGGCGAAACCGAGGCTCACATACTCGGGTACTTCGTTGACCACACGTCGCCCGGGCTGAACGCCGCGCTGGAGGATATCCGGCGGCGCCGCCTGGAGCGCGCGCGCAACATCATTGCGCGGCTGTCCGCGCTGGGGCTGGGGGTGGATGAGCAACGCGTCGCCGAAATCGCGGGCGACGGCTCCGTCGGCAGGCCCCACGTCGCGCGCGCCCTGGTGGAGGCGGGCTACGTGAAGACGGCCGGCGAAGCCTTCGCGCGCTACCTCGGCCGTGGGCGGCCGGCGTACGTGCCTCGCTATCGCTTGACGCCGCAGGCCGCGGCGCAGGCGATTCGCGCCGCCGGCGGGCTGACGGTGCTTGCGCATCCGGCGAAAGTCGGCGATGATCTGCTCGTCCAGGCCCTCATTGACCAAGGGCTCGATGGGCTGGAGGCGTTTCACTGCGACCACAGCGCGGCTCAAGCGCGACACTACGTCCAACTGGCCCGCCAGCGCGGCCTCCTCGTGACCGGGGGCACCGATTCGCACGGTCCTCACTCCGACCGCCCGGTGGCAATCGGCGCGGTGCGTGTGCCACGGTGGGTGTGGACATATTTAACCGAGCTAAGCAGGAGTCGCGCGGGGAGCGTCGAAATCAAACGTTTGTTGGACGTACAACGCGGCACCCCGGAGCGAAAGCAACCAAACCGCTGAGGATGGGCCATACTGCTCGGCGTTAACCGGGGGGAGCACAGCCGGGGAACCGACATCAGAAGCTGAAGCGCTGCCGCGTTCCACCAAGGGGTGGAGCCTGGGGAAGTCAGGCCATGGTACGGGCTTCGTCTCGCCCGCCGAGTGCTTCCACGGATACCGTCTTGCGCCTGGGGCGGTATGCCCAGCGGTATCCCTGGGCATGTGCCGCCATTGAACGGCTCCGAAACAGCCCCTCCCGCGTCCTGCGCACGCGGGCGGCGCCCGCCCTCTACGCCCTCGCCGTCACGCATCGTCCCGCCCTTGATGATCTCAGGCGCATGTGCGCCGATCCCGACCCCCAGGTTCGCGAGGCCGCCGGTTACTGGCTCGCCCGGTGCTGTGAGCACGATTGCGGGACCCTGACTGCGATCAGGGGCGAACTGGAGGGCGACGACAGGGTACGCAGTGGTGTCGCCTCGGGGTTGGCGCCGGCCGCGGCCGCCAGCGATGCCGCCTTCGACCTGCTCGTGCTGCTGGCCCTTGACGATGAAGGGCGAGTCCGGGCGGCGGCAACCGAGGCCCTTGGCGAAGCCGGCGCAGGACACCCTCGGCGCGTGGTGAGCGCCCTACGCGACCTGCTTTTCTTCAGCAACGAGCCTGACGGATACATCATCCACGGGGCGGCGGGCGCCCTGGCGCGGCTGCTATCGGCGGCCGCCCCGGGCGCGACGGCACTGATGGTGCAGCTCGCTGCCGACAGTCACGACTCCCGCCGCTGGTGCGCGGCGCGGGCGCTGGCCGGGGCGTCCCGCATCGACGATCCTCGTGTGAACCGCGCGCTTTCAGCCCTGGCGCGCGATGGCAGCCTCATGGTGCGGGGGGAGCTCGCGATCACGGCAGGCGCTCTCGCCGCCGCGGGCGCCGGCGTAGAGGCACAGCATGCTGTGCCCCTACGATTGCTTGAGGCGCTGGGCCGTGACAATGACGGGTTTGTTCGCAGCGCAGCGGCAGAAGCCGCCGCCAACTTCGTATCCACTCGCCCCCGCTGGGCGCTGGACACGCTCGCGCGCTGCGCGCAAGCGAGCGACCATCACGCGCGCGCGGGCGCGGCTGCAGGCCTGGCGGTTGCGATGGCGGCCAAGCCCGAGTCGGCCGTGGAGGTTGCGTGCTCGTTGACGCGCGACAAGTGGCCGGTGGTGCGCGCCCGCGCGGCGGCAAGCCTGGCGAAGGCATGGAGCTGGTCGCCGGAGGCTCGCCAATCGATTCTACAGCTTGCGCAAGACTCGCATCCGGCGGTGCGCAGTGAGGCAGCCGGCAGCCTGGCGGCCGCCAGCGACGATAAGAACGTGCCCGCAGAGGTGTGGCGGGCGCTGGAGTCGCTGATCTGCGACGATTACGCCGAGGTGCGCCGCAGGGCCGTGAGCGCAGTCGGCGCCCTTGCGGCAGGCGCTCCCGAGCGCGCATTGTCGATCCTGGCTGAACGCCTCGAGGACGCGCCCGGCCCCGAATTGGCGCGGGCCCTCGCCCTTGCCCTGGCGGCGCACGAGCCCGGGCCGCGCGCGTGGGGGGCGGCTCGCATCGCCGTTGCCGCGCGCAGCGACGGACTGATGCGCGAGATGGCCGAGGCGGCCCATGATTTGCTCACCGCCGACCTTATGAGCGTGTTCCACGACATCGCCTACTCGGAACCCATGGAGGATCACCTCGAGCGCCTGGCAGAGATCACTCGCCCCCACGCGCACCATCGTCGTGCGTGGCTCCTCAAGGGAGTCGCCGAAGCGACCACGGGGATGCTCCGCGCGCGGACCCTCGAGGAGTTCGTGCAGGCATATGATTCGTTCCCGGATCTAGGCAAACTCGGCGAGCTGCTGGCGTTTGTGCCAGACGTGGAGGACGTCTCCGCGCTGCTGCACGTCGCTGAGCCTATTGGCAGCGCTTATGTTGCTTCATCGCGCCACGACAAGGCGGTCCACTTGCAGAGCGCGGTGCGCGTGATGAGGCAGCGCCTGGAAACGGGCGTCGCCTCGCCGTCGCCGCTCTACCGCCAGATCAGCCGGCGCCTGCTGGAGGCAGGGTCACGGATCATCACGGCGGTGTTGCCTTCCTTGCGCGACCAGGCGGAGATATCGGTGGAGCTGCTGCCGGCGCGAGCGTACTTCGATTCCGAAGGGAGCGTGGCGCTGCGTCTGCACAACCGGGGCAGCGCGGCAGCCGCAAACATTCACGTTGTCGCGCAGGCGGATCACCCCTACGCCATCGACATGCAGGGGGGCGGCCGGCTGGTCGAACTATCCCCCGGCGAGGAGATGCTGCTGCCTCTTCGCCTCATCGTCCCGCAGGCGCCGCTAAAGGGCGAGGGCGCCATCGTCCGCGGCAGCCTCGAATACGATGATACCGACGGCGTCGAGCGGCGCATGGGTTTCTCGTGCGAGCTCGGGTTCAAGCCGGCGCCGGGGCGTGCCGCCCCTTCGCCCGCTCACAATCCGTATGCGCCAGGCAAACCGCTGACGCCCGACTCTCCGATGTTCATCGGGCGTGAAGACGTGTTTGCTTTTCTGCGCGAGACGCTGCCCGGCGCGTACCAGGAGAATGTGGTCGCGCTTATCGGGCCCCGGCGCATCGGCAAGACCAGCATCTTGCGCCAGGCGGAGAAGCGTCTGGGCGACCTGTACTGGCCGGTGTTCGTGGACGTCCAGGGCATACTGGTGCGGGACGTCGGCCTGCTCATGCACAGCCTGGCGGAGCGCTGTCGCGACGCGGTGGCAGCCGAGGTCAAGGTGCCGCCTGCCGGTGAGTTCGCCGCCGACCTGGCGGTGCTGCCGCGGTTCCTCGAGCAGCTCACCCGCGCCGCCGGCGGCGACAAGCGTTTCCTCATTATGCTCGATGAATTCGACGACTTCGAGCAGAAGGTGCGCAGTGGGCTGCTGCCCGACACGGTTTTCGCTTACTTGCGCCATTTCATTCAGCACTCGCCGCGCACTGGCTTCGTGTTGTCCGGCACCAACCGGCTCGAGGAGCTGGGCAGGGACTATTGGTCGTTTCTGTTCAATCTCGCGATCTATCGCAAGGTCGGGCGACTGCAACAGGCCGAGGCCGGTGACGTGGTGCAGCCTATGGCTCAGGTGGGGATCGCTTGCGATGACCTCGCCGCCTACCGCATCTGGGAGCTGAGCGGCGGGCACCCCTACTTCCTGCAGCTCGTGGGACACTACCTGGTCAGCCGCTGCCAGCGGGTGGGGCAGCCCTGCCTCGATTATGATGCGGTCGAGACCTGCGCCGGCGACATCGCCGAATGGGGTGACACACATCTGCGCTACCTGTGGGAACTGGCAGATACGCTTGAGCAAGCCGTCCTGGCCGCAGTGTACGCCGCGGGACGCAGCGGCGCCACGGTCGCGCTGATTGCCGACACGTTGCGCGCGCACGGATGCGACCCTGCGCCCGCCGCCATCGCCCGCGCCGCGGACGGCTTGGTGGACAAGGACCTGGTCGCCGCGGCGGGCCACGCAGCGCCGCGGTACAAGCCCACGATGGGCATTCTGGGAACCTGGATTGAGCGGAGCCATCCCCTGCCTCGCGTTGCGCGTTCCGCGGCATAGGAACCGGCGTGCGGGGCGGAGAGCGTCTCCCGGCTTGGCGGAGCATGCAGGTTATGACCGAATGTCGTTGGGGCGGTGGAGCGCGCCCGGAAGCTCCTGTCCGTGGCAGGGAGAGGCTTGCCCGCCCACTAGAGGCGGGTAAACCTCTGGCGGGCCGGGAGAGGGTTGATCTTGACGGGGTTCCACCCTCACCTTTCCCTCTCCCTTGCGAAGGGAGAGGGGTGTCTGCCTCGCGATGCCAACGTTCGGCGGGCACACCCCGGAGATGCCGCACGCCTTGACACGGTCCTGCGGGAGATGTATTTTGTGGGTGATCTCAGCGGCGCTGCCGGGCGAGGCAGCGCAGTTCATAGGCGGCGGAGCTCTATCCGCGAGGGGCCATGACAGGAAGCGATAACCCGTTTTTCAACCGCGGGCCGATCCTCGACCCCGCATACTTTTTCGGCCGCAGGGACGAGATCGCCGCTATTCTCGGGCTCATCGCCAACATGCAGAACTGTTCGGTGGTGGGGGGCATCAAGCGTGGCAAAACATCGCTGCTGCTCCACCTGCAGCGCCAGCAGACGCTCTGCGAGCATAGCTGTCCGCGCGGGTGCTGTATCCTCCCCTACCTGAGCATGGAGGGTCTAGCCAACGTCACGCCCGAGGCTTTTTTCCATCACCTGCTGCGCGAGGCGTTGCGCAGCCCCGGCAGCCCCGCCGTCGCCGGGGAATACGAGCGGCTGTCACCTGTCGGCGAGATCTCCTTCCCGGAGCTGGCAGCGGCTTTCGACGAGTTCGCCCGGGCCGGCGTCAACGTCGTGTACCTGCTGGACGAGTTCGAGCTGGCGGGCGAGAACCCGCGCTTCGACCTGAACTTCTTCTCCGCGCTGCGCAGCCTGGCCTCGCGCCCGAACTGCGCGTTCGTCATCGCCACCGCCGAGCGCCTCGATCGCTTGACGCTCGCCGACCGCGAAGTGGGATCGCCGTTTGCGGACCTCTTCACAACCATCCGCCTGGGGAGGTTTTCGCGCGCGGTCGTAGGTGAAATGGTGGCGGCGCTGGGCGGCCGCGCCGGGCGCTTGTGGAAAGTGGACCTCGATCTCATCATGCAGTGGACCGACGGCCTCCCCTACCTGGTGCAGTTGGCGTGCTCGCTGCTGTGGGGGCGCTCGGGCACCGGCGCCAGGCCGCTGAAGGAGGCGGACTACGACTACGCGCGCGAGGAGCTGCTGATCCAATGTCGGCCCTATCATGACGAGTGGTGGAGGCGCCTGTCCCCGCGCGTAAGGGAGGCTCTGCTCGACGCCGCTGCTGGGTGCAGGCTTGGCGCCGACTTCTATGACGAGGACATCCTGGAGCTGCTGCAGACCGGGGTGCTGGTGGAGCGCGACGGAGTGCTGACACCCCCGTGCCTGGGCGGCGGGCTGTTTGTGCAGGCGCGGCTGCGCGAACGGGAGCGCGGGGCCGCGGAGTTTCTCGTCGTTGACCGCGCCGACCAGGCGGACACCGCCGGTGTCTCCGCGGCCGCGGACAAGCGCACGATCTACAAAGTGGTGCGCGCGCTGGTCAAGGCGGTCGAGGCGCGCGACCACTTCACCCGCGGCCACAGCGACGGGACCACGCGCGTGGCGGTCGCTATCGCGGCGGCGCTGGGGCTGTCGCAGGAGGAGCTCGAGGGCATCAAGATCGCCGCCCGCCTGCACGACATCGGCAAGATCGGGGTGAGCGATCTCATCCTGCTCAAGCCGGACCGGCTCAGCGACCAGGAACTCGAGCTGGTGCGGGCGCACGTCCTGGTGAGCGCCCACATCCTGGAGGCCATGGACTTCCCGTGGGAGGTCAAGCCGGCCGTGCGCTTCCACCACGAACGCCTCGATGGCAGCGGCTACCCGGATGGGCTGATTGGTGACGAGATCCCGCTGTCGGCGCGCATTCTCGCGGTGGCCGACGTTTTCGATGCCATGATCTCGCCGCGCAGTCACCGTCCGCCGCACCCCCGGGAGGCGGCCGTCTCCGAGATCACGAGCAATGCGGGCACCAAGTACGACCCACAGGTGGTGGCGGCGTTCGTCAAGTCCCTGGATGGCGCCGGAGCTTAGGCATGGCGCTGGCCGCAGAGCGCGTTCGCACAACCCCCCAGGGCATTGAGTACCGGCCTCAGGGGCGCGACCGCCCCCGCGGCCTGCCCTGGGCCAAGCTGTGCTCCATCTCCGCCGACATCGATCCAGCCTGGAGCGGCGCGGAGGTATCGGTAAGCCTGGCCTTCGAGGGGGATCAGCCCGCCACCGACGGCGTGCCTCTGGAGAGCGGAAGGCGACTGGAGGTATTCGGCCACGTGCCGGCGGCGCGTGCGCTGATCGAGGCGGCGCAGGAGCGCTCTCCGCAGGCGCTGGTGGGGCCGCAAGCCCAACTGCTCATGATGCTGCCGCGGCCCGAGGGCGAGCCGGATCGGTGGGAACGCCGCAAGATGCGGGACTACGGGTTTGCGGCCATGGTGGGCCTATCTTTGGGCCGGCAGGAGCTCGCGCGCGGGCGTTTGCTGGCAGCGGAGAAGGATTTTGGGGCCGTAGCCGCCCGCACCCCGCTCGACGCCGGCGCCTGGCGCTGGCTCGGCCTGACGCGCCTGCTGGCGGGCAAAGGCAACGCCGCGCAGGCGGCGATGGATCGCCTCATCGCCCTCGGCGCGCGCGACGGCGAGACCTACTACCTGCACGCTTTGAGCCTTTACCGCCAGCGCGGCTTCGGCGAGGCGGCAGACGAATTGGCGCGCGTCGTGCGGGCGCAGCCCCACGACCCCGCCGTGCGCAATGTGCTGGCGTGCAGCCTGGTGCAGCAGTGGCGCGTTGACGAGGCCACGCGCGAGTTGGACCTGGTCCGCGTGGACCCACGCCAGGGATGGCAGCTCATGGCGGAGAAATGCCGGATATGCGCGCAGGGGTATCGCACCTATCGAGAGCGAATCTCCGGCGACCGCCGCTTCCGCTGGCGCGAGCGGTGGAGGCTCGCCGCGGCGCGCATGGGAGCGGTGATCGGCATACTGGTCTCGGCGCTGGGATTCCTGCTGAGCCGATACCCGTGGGCCCTGCTGATTGCGCTGCCTGTGCTCGGTTTCGTTCTGTATCTGCTGGACCGGGCCGGATCGGAGCGCCGTGTGCGGGATGAACTGGCCGACGCGCGGGGAGCAGTGCCTAAAATGCCGTGCTGGTACGCCTCCCTGGTGTGGGGCGCTCGCCGCCCCCACCTTGCGGGGCGCTCCATCGTCCAGCGCATGCTGGGGCGCGGGGGAGACAAGCAATGAGGAAGGCGGTGCGCCGGCTGGGGCTGGCGCTGGTAGTGACCGGGCTGATCGCGGTCGCGGCGACCTCCGCCGGCCGGCAGCTTGTGTACGTCCTCAATGTCGAGGGTGTCATCGATCCTCCGGTGGCGGCATACGTTAAGCGCGGGATCGAAGCCGGCGCGAAGGCGCACGCCCAGGTGGTGATCATCCGCCTCAACACCCCGGGCGGCCTCGACAAGTCCATGCGCGACATCACGACGGCGTTGCTCAACGCACAAGTGCCGGTGGCGGTCTATGTGGCGCCGGTGGGGGCGAGGGCGGCGTCGGCGGGCGCGATCATCACCCTGGCCGCCAACGTGGCCGCCATGGCGCCCAGCACCAACATCGGCGCCGCGCACCCGGTCGCCATGGGCGGCGGCGAGATGACCGACGATATGCGCAAGAAGGTCGAGAATGACGCCGCCAGCACCGCTCGCGGCATCGCCGAACGGCGCGGCCGCAACGCCAAGTGGGCCGAGCAGGCCGTGCGCGAGAGCATCTCCTCCACCGCCAAGGAAGCGCTCAAGCAGCGCGTGGTGGACATCGTGGCCGAGGACCTGCCGGACCTGCTCAAGCAGCTAGACGGGCGTGAGGTCAAGCTCCCCAAGCGCAAGGTCACCATGCACACCGCGAAGGCGACGGTGGAGGATCTGCCGATGTCCGTCACCGAGCGCTTCCTGCACGTGCTGAGCGACCCTAATCTCGCCTACATCTTCCTCACGATCGGCATGTACGGCATCATCTTCGAGCTGCAGAACCCGGGCGCCGTGTTCCCGGGCGTAATCGGCGTGCTGTGCCTCATCATGGGCTTCTACTCCCTGGCGGTGCTGGAGGCCAATCTGGCGGGCGTGATCCTGATCGTGCTCGGCGTAGGGATGCTCGCGGCCGACATCTTTGTGCCGTCGCACGGCGCGTTGACGTTCGGGGGGATCATCTCGTTTGTCGTAGGGTCGCTGATGCTCTACGGGGGCCCCTCCACGCCCTTCTTGCGCGTGTCCTGGCTGGTGGTGCTGATGATGACCGCCTTCACCGCCGGTTTCTTCCTGCTGATCGTGGGGCTGGGCGTCCGCGCGCATTGGACCAGGGTCACGACCGGCGCCGAGGGGCTCATCGGCGCTCGCGGCAAGGCCCGCACCCCGCTGCGGCCGGAGGGCTCGGTGATGGTGGGCGGGGAACTGTGGCGAGCCGTCGCCGAGGACGGCGCGGACATCGAGCCGGGGGATGAGATCGAAGTGCTGCGCGCCGACGGCTTCACGTTGCGCGTGCGTCGCTACCGGCGCGGTTAGGCCCGGGG
>Ga0315279_10005450_pt1 | contig 16519 bp, 13 predicted proteins | sample YL17G06_20_MG_FD_203694 | JGI IMG/M metagenome (GOLD analysis project Ga0315279, IMG submission 203694) | Sediment microbial communities from Yellowstone Lake, YNP, Wyoming, USA - YL17G06_20 | ecosystem: Environmental > Aquatic > Freshwater > Lake > Sediment | place: USA: Wyoming | collected...
TGGTTCACATCCATGTGCGCAATCTGGACCCAGTCTTCTTCCTGGCCTTTGGTCGCGTCCCCCACCAGCACCCCGCGTCTCTTTGACGACTGGCTACCCCCCGCCTTCTGGAGGGCCAGCGTCGCCTGAACCTGCGCCTTGTAAGACGTCTGCGCCGCGCCGACGCCCATGCTCACGGTCACTGGGAACTTGTCGTTCACGGCCCGCATGACTTCTTTGTGATCGTCTAAAGAGAGCTCGTTTGTGATTGCGAGAAAATTATCCATCCTAGTGGGGAAGACCAGCGCTCCTCTTTTTCCGAACTGGCGCTCAAGCTCGGCCAGAAGCTCTGCCTGAAGTGTCTGGAGATCGGCCTCCAGTCTCGGCTTCGGGGAGACCGTCCAGGGCCCGTAGTTGTCTATCTGGACCAGTGTCAGCTGGATTTTCTTCATGGAAACCTCTGATTTTATTGCCAGTTGCTCTAATAAACTTGATACCATGCGCGTGTACTGCGAAACCTTCGGCTGCACGATGAACCGAGGCGACACGGAGACCATGCTCGGGTGTCTGACAAGGGAGAAACACGAGCCCGTCCAGGTGCCGGAGCTGGCGGACGTCCTGATAGTGAACACTTGCGCTGTGAAGGGGCAGACCCAGAAGAAGGTTCTGCGCAGGCTAGCCGAGCTGAAAGAAGCAAATGGGAAACCCATCGTGGTGACCGGGTGTCTCCCGCTCGTTGACCCAAGGTCGATAGAGCGGCTTGGGCCATTCGCCTGCATCACCTCCTGCCAAGCAATCGGTGCAATCGGCGAAATCGTCGAAAGGGTTTCCCACGGTGAATCAAACCTGAAAGTTCTCAGAAGGAATCAGGACGAAAGACCACGAGCGCCAAAGGTCAGAGGGGACTCCGCGAGCGCGATAGTGTCTGTAGCCGAGGGTTGTCTTTCCAACTGCAGCTACTGCGCTGTCAAGCTTGCGAGGGGGGACCTGAGAAGCTACCCGCCGGAACTTGTGGTCGAAGAGGCCACGCAGGCCATCCGCGCCGGGTACAAGGAAATCAGGCTCACGGCCCAGGACACCGCCGCCTACGGGGCCGATATCTGCGCTGACCTGCCCTCGCTCATCCAGGAAATATCTTCAATCCCTGGAAATTTCAAAATCCGGGTCGGGATGATGAACCCGACTTTGGCGAAAAGAATTCTGCCCGCGCTGCTCGATGCATACAAAAACGAGAAGGTGTACAAGTTCCTCCACATCCCTGTCCAAAGCGGGGACGACGGCGTGCTTTCTTCCATGCGCAGGGGATACACCGTTGATGATTTTTTTGGGATGGTCCGGGCCTTCAGGGAGAATTTCCAGGACCTGCAGCTGTCCACAGACGTCATAGTGGGCTTCCCGGGCGAGGGCGAGGAGGAGTTTGCGCGCACTCTCGAGCTCGTCAGGAAAGTCAAGCCGGACAACGTCAACGTCTCTCGCTTCACCCCAATGCCGAAAACTGACGCTGCAAAAATGCCGCAGGTGGAGGGTCGGGAAGTGGCCAAGCGCTCCAGAGCCCTCTCAGAACTCTGGCACAGGATCGGGCACGAAATAAACAAAGCTTACGTGGGCAGGGGGGAAAAAGGGCTGGTGGTGGACGCAGGAGAGAGGAGTGGGTTCATCGTGAGGTTGTCAAACTACAAGCCGGTCATCGTCCAAGAGGGAACACCGGGAGAGTTCGTGAACGTGAAAATAGTTGAAGCCAGACCCACATACCTGAAGGGGGTGCTGGCGTGAAAGTCCCGTGTGTGCTGACGATCGCAGGGTCGGACTCCGGCGGCGGCGCGGGAATACAAGCAGATCTCAAAACTTTTGCTGCATTGGGAGTCCACGGGCTGTGCGTCATCACTGCTGTTACGGCCCAGAACACGCGAGGGGTTGACGCCGTCCACGAGCTCCCTCCGGAATTCGTTTCGCGCCAGCTCGAGTCTGTCGTGAAAGATTTTGATGTGAAATGGGCAAAGACCGGGATGCTCCACAGCTCCAAGATAATTCAAGCTGTCAAGAAAGTGGCAAGAAAACATGGGCTCAAGCTGGTCGTGGACCCGGTGATGGTGGCGTCCAGTGGCTCTTCGCTCATGAAAGATGAGGCCCTCGAAGCGCTTCTGGACTTGATTTCAGGCGCAGAGATCGTCACACCAAACATCCCCGAGGCCGAGAGAATATCGGGCGTCAAAATCCGTTCGGAAAAAGATATGAAAAGAGCTGCAAAGAAAATAGCCGCACTCGGCCCGAGGGCTGTCTTGGTCAAAGGCGGCCACCTCCACGGAAAGACTGTCACCGACATCCTCTGGTCCCGTGGACGGGTGAAGCGGTACAGCTGCCCAAGGATAGACGCCGGAATGCTCCATGGCACTGGCTGCACGTACTCTTCCGCCATAGCTGCGGAGCTGGCCAAGGAAAAAAGATTGGAGGACGCTGTAGCGAACGCGAGAGAGTTTGTAACGAACGCCATCAAGCACGGACGGGCGGTGGGCAAAGGTGCAAAGCCGGTGAACCAAGTGGCCACTCTCCTTCGAGATGCGGAGATAGGGAGATTGCTGGAGGAGGTCGGGCTCGCCGCGAAGATGCTGGAGTCCAGGGAGTTTGCAGCTCTCATCCCTGAGGTGGGCTCGAACGTAGTCATGGCATTGCCTGGAGCGAAAAACAGCTCGGAAGTGGTGGGTCTCTCTGGAAGAATGGTCCAGGTTGAAGGCAGGGTTCACCTGACCGGCTTTCCAAAGCTCGGAGGCTCGGAGCACGTAGCAAATGTCGTCCTCACTGCAATGCGTCACGACCCGACGATCAGAGCCGGGCTGAACATCCGCTACTCCCCCGAAATTGTCAGAGTTTGCAGGAAGATGGAGCTTTCTTTGGGAACTTTTGAGAGGGAGAAGGAGCCCAAGAGGGTGAAGACAATGATGTGGGGGCCTGAGCAGGCAATCAAAAGGGCCGGGAAGGTCCCGCAGGTGATCTTCGATGAAGGAGGAAAGGGAAAGGAAGCGATGGTCAGGCTTCTCGGGAAATCCGCTTTGGATGTCTCCGGGCTCGCCCTCAGGATAGCCAAGGCAAGAAAGGCAAAGGATTTTATTCAAGAAGGTTGAGCAGGCGAGGTGACAAGATGGGAAAAGTCAGACCAATCTACATAAAAAGGGCGGCTAGGCAGCTGATAGAGAGACACCCTGATAATTTCTCAGGGGATTTCCGGCAGAACCGCTTGGCGGTGGATAAATTCATCCCCCATGTCAACAAACCCATCCGCAACAGGATAGCTGGTTATATAAGCACACTTTTGAAAGAAGGGCGGGGTGAATAATGCCTCCGATAGTGGACGTAAAGAAATGCACTGGCGTGGGTGCATGCGCCGAGGTCTGTCCAGCAAACGTCATCGACATCGTGAAGGAAAAAGCCGTGGTCGCACGGCCGAACGACTGCATCGAGTGCCGGGCTTGCGAGGCGGCCTGCCCGAAGGGCGCCATAAGTTTCCCATAAACTCTGCAAAAGCGGGCGCCAGCAGCTTCTTTCCATCGCTTGCCCAGTCCCGAATCTCATTAATAACCGCTGAAGACACTGTTATTTGGGAAAACCTTGCGCTTGCCAAATTTGGTCGTGGCATCGGCGATTTTAGTGGAGTTCATCCTGCTCTGGGCATCATTTCAATCGGTGACCACGTCTGATCAATCTGGGCTCTTCGTGCTTTCGGCATTGATATTCCCTCTCGTGTGCACGGCCCTCTTCTTAATCTGGCCCGCATCCCTCGAGATAAAGCCCAAGCCCCAGGTCCTGCTGCCAGTACAGCCCGCCGAAATCAAGACCCAAGCCCTGCCGTCCGCCATGGCTTCCAAAAAGGCCATCGGGCGCTCGGGCGCTGAAGGAAGCTTGGAAGTGAAACACTCCTGGGAGTATCGTGGTGCCACAAAAACCGATGCAATTCCTCTCATCAAAGCAGAGGTCGATGGGCCTCCGGCCACTATAGACGGGATCGTCCCAAAAACGCCCTCGTTCGCCGCAGCCGCGACCCGCAAAGTTTCGACGATAGTGCCGATAGGAATGGTCAAAGCTCAGGAAGTCGGCTCAAAGGAAAAATTTGCATCAATCGTCCCTCACTCGATTGGAATTGAAAAACCAATCCCCGCTGGCGGCAGGCCAATCCCCCAGATGTTCGCAAGAAAATCATCAGAACCTCTGTCCGAAATACCCCGCGACTTCGAGTTCCGCCCGGAGGACAAGGTGGACTACGAGGCCCTGAAATCGAAGATCAAAGGGATGAAGTTTGCCCTTGTCGGGTGGTGGCCGCTCGGATGGTCCCGAGTGATAACCGACCCGGAGCTCCCGGCCCAGTTCTGGAAGCTTCAGGAGGGGAAAATAGTGCAGGGAGTGCTGATGGGTTACGACACCAACAGCAAGCAGTACGTGGCGTGGATGGCAAAGGTCCAGGATGGCCTCTTCACGGAAGTCCACGAGATGGCCCGCTCTGATAACGAGCAGGGCCTGATCGACCACGTGAAAGAGCTTTTGAAAGAGGTAGACTTCCGAGAGGCTGAGTCTGCACACGAGTTGCTTGAAGAAAAATGATAGTAACCATGCATAGTTGTCCTAACGCCGGACGGGAAGAGAACTTCGAGCTATTAGTACCGGTGGGCTGAACACGTCGCCGAAGCTCCGTGCTTACACCCCCGGCCTATCAAAGGGGTCTTCTAGCCCCTGCTCTCTCCTGGAAACCTTGCGGACTCCCAGAACGGTGCCTGTTTTCAGGCGTTGCTTCGGCCTTAGATGCTTTCAGGCCTTATCAACTAGCGCGTGGCTACCCTGCTTGCCCTGTCGGACAACAGGTAAACTAGCGGCGCCGGCATCCTGTTCCTCTCGTACTAGGGACACCTTCCCCTCAGGCACCAAACACCCCCGAAAGATAGCATCCGACCTGTCTCACGACGGTCTAAACCCAGCTCACGTTCCCCTTTAACGGGCGAACAACCCTGCCCTTGGCCGCTGCTACACGGCCAGGATGGGAAGAACCGACATCGAGGTAGCAAACCGCGGGGTCGATGGGGACTCTCGCCCGCGACAACTCTGTTATCCCCGGGGTACCTTTTCTGTCATCTGAAGCCCTCACCAATAAGGACATTCAGGTTCGCTAGGCCAAGCTTTCGCTCCTGCGAGCCTTGGTAGTGAGCTCACAGTCAGGCCGGCTTGTGGCCTTGCCCTCTACGGCGGATTTCTGACCCGCCTGAGCCGACCTTTGGGCTCCCTTGTTACCTTTTCGAGGGACTGCCGCCCCAGCGAAACTGCCCACCTGCTGCTGTCTCCCTTTCGAGGTTAGAAGCGCAGTCGCGAGAGGGCGGTGTTACATGGTCGCCTCCACCTGATCCTAAGACCAGGCTTCGAAGGCTCCCGCCTACGCTCTGCAATCACAACCGTACTCCAACGACAGGCTGCAGTAAAGGTCCACGGGGTCTTTGTTTCCCTTCGGGGGTCCCCGGCATGTGCGCCGGCCAGTGGGTTCACCGGGTTCCGGACCGGGACAGTGGGAGGCTCGTTGATTCCTTCATGCAAGCCGCCAATTAAGCGGCAAGGTATTACGCTACCTTAAGAGGGTTATAGTTACCCCCGCCGTTTAGCGGCGCTTCTACCCGTTGGACCGGGTTTTCACGTACCGCCACTGGGCAGAATTCACTAACTGTACACAGGCTTTTGCCTTAGCAGTTAGCTACGTTTTAATTAAACAGTCGACCTCCCCTAGTTACTGAGACCTGCCCCTTTCAGGACAGGCACCCCTTATACCGAAGCTACGGGGCTAACTTGCCGAATTCCCTGGCCCGGTGTATCCCGAATCACCTTGGGCTTCTCACCCAGGGGCACCTGTGTCGGATCTAGGTACGGACATCCAGGGTCCCATTTCCCAGCTTCTTTTTCACGGGCTCCAGGAATCGGCCGAACCCACCTTGCGGTAGGCCATTCCAGCCTTCGCCCGATTCTCTCCATTACGGAACTCCTCGGGCTTTAGATGTTAGATAGAGTGACGGCCCTACTCGACCTGTCCCGGAGCGTCAGAAGCTGGGCTTGCGTTGCCGCAGGTACCTGTATGGTTCCGGAATGTTAACCGGATTCCCTTTCGAGCGTTTCTGATTGAGGACGCCCTTAGGACCGACTAACCCTAGGCTGATCAACATTGCCTAGGAACCCGAGCCCCTACGGTGGCCAGGATTCTCACCTGGCTATGCTGCTACTACCGCCAAGATCCTCATTCCAACGCGGTCCACCCGACCTCACGGCCGGGCTTCTCCCCGCGCAGGACGCCTTCCTACCAGATCGGCCTACTCAACTTCGGCTGCTCCAAGGTATCGGCAGCCGGCTTAGCCCCGTGAATCTTCAGGGCCCACCCCCTCGACGGGTCCGCTGTTACGCGTTGTTTAAAGGATGGCTGCTTCTGAGCCTACCTTCCCGCTGTCTGAGGAAATGGACGCCCTTTTAGGTTAACACTTAGCCGGCATTTAGGGGCCTTAACCTCGGTCTGGGTTTTTCCCCTCTCGGAGCGTGAGCTTACCCCCCGCATCCCGTCTCCAACGGTCTCAGGCGCTAGCAGCTTCGGAGTTCAGCAGGAAAGCCGAGGGTTTCCCCCCACACTTTCCAATTGGTGCTCTACACCGCTAGCAACCTCACGCTGGGCCTGACTGCGGCCAGCTTCGGAAGGAACCAGCTGTCACCGGGCTTGATGGATCTTTCGCCACTAGCCCAGGGTCATCCGACCGAATTGCACATCAAGACCGGTTCGGCCCTCCACCGAACTTAGTTCGGCTTCAGCCTGCCCCGGACTAGATCGCCCGGTTTCGGGTCTTCGCGTCGTGACTTCGGGCACTTTCGTACCCAGCCCCTCACCCTTTCGGGTTGTGGGCTTTTCGCTTTCGCTTTGGCTCCGGGGTTTTACCCCTTAGCCTCGCCACGGCACGAAACTCCTTGGCCCGTGATTCTAGACGGACGGCACGACCTTGGTCCTCCCTCCTCGTACAGCTGCCTCGCGACAGTTTCCTTCGGAGAGATTCTTTCCTTTAAAGCCGTGCCCTACAATCGCCACTTGGTTTCAGGCGCTTTTTACCCCCCTTCCGGGGTACTTTTCAACTTTCCCTCGCGGTACTGCGTCCGCTATCGGTCTCGGGACGTATTTAGGGTTGGGAGTTGATGACTCCCAGCTTCAGACGCCAATTCCGAGGCGCCTTACTCAGGATCCTTCTCCTCGTATCCCGCACAGTTACACCTACGGGGCTTTCACCCTCTCAGGCACAGATTTCCAGCTGTTTCGGCTTCCCACGCTAGGAATTGGAAGAAGTCCTACAACTCCACATCCCCAGTGAATTTCTCCACCGGGTTCGGTTTGCCCTTTGCCCTGTTCACTCGCCGTTACTAAGGGTATCGCGTTTGCTTTCTTCTCCTCCCGGTACTAAGATGTTTCCGTTCCCGGGGTTCCCGCTCGCTATTGCGAGCGACGGGATTTTTTCCCGTCAGGAAGTCCCATTAGGTTACCCTGGGTTCAAAGGCTGCTTGCGCCTTGCCCAGGAATTTCGCCGCTTGCCGCGACCTTCCTCGGCGCCCGAGCCAAGCCATTCCCCAAGTGGCTTCAGCATTCTCTTATTTCCCAACCGGCGCTAGGACATCTATGCATGGCATCATCTTGCGCTGTGCGCAATTCTCCCTTGGCATGAGAATTTTGCTCCTCATGCTGCATCTACTGGTATGGACCCGGCGGGACTCGAACCCGCGACCTCCGGCTTGCAAAGCCGGCGCTCTACCACTGAGCTACGGGCCCACCGAGGGTCCGGTACCTCAAAATTTCATCGAAGGAGGTGATCGAGCCGCAGGTTCCCCTACGGCTACCTTGTTACGACTTAGCCCCTCTTGCAGAGCTTGGGTTCGACCCACCCAATTAAAGCAGGCCTCACCCGAACCCCACTCGAGTGGCTTGACGGGCGGTGTGTGCAAGGAGCAGGGACGTATTCACCGCGTGGTGTTGGCGCGCGATTACTAGGGATTCCAGCTTCACGAGGACGAGTTGCAGCCCTCGATCCGAACCGAGCGTAGGTTTATGAGTTTGGCTTCCCCTTACGGGGTTGCATCCCATTGTCCTACGCATTGTGACCCGCGTGTGGCCCAGGGGATTCGGGGCGTACTGACCTACCGTCGCCCTCTCCTTCCTCTGACTTAGCGCCAGCGGTCTCCCTAGAGTGCCCAGCTTTCCACTGATGGCAACTAAGGACGAGGATCTCGCTCGTTGCCTGACTTGACAGGACGCCTCACGGTACGAGCTGACGATGGCCATGCACCACCTCTCAGCGAGTTCAGCAAGGTCATCAGCCTGGCTTTCATCCAGCTGTCGCCCCTGGTGAGTTTTCCGGCGTTGAATCCAATTGAACCGCAGGTCCCACCCCTTGTAGTGCTCCCCCGCCAATTTCTTAAAGTTTCAGCCTTGCGGCCGTACTTCCCAGGCGGCGGGCTTAACGGCTTCCCTCCGGCACCGGGCGCCCCCTAAGGACTCCCAGCACCTGGCCCGCATGCTTTACAGCTAGGACTACCGGGGTATCTAATCCCGTTCGCTCCCCTAGCCTTCGCCCCTCACCGTCAGACCCGTTCTCGCCGAGCGCCTTCGCCACTGGTGGTCCCTCGAGGATTAGAGCATTTCACCGCTACCCCCGGAGTACCCTCGGCGTCTCCCGGTCTCTAGGCTTGTAGTATCCCTTGCAAGCCGGACAGTCTCCTGCCCGATTTCACAAGGGACTTGCAGACCCGGCTACGAGCGCTTTAGGCCCAATAATCGCGGCCACCACTTGGGCTGCGGGTATTACCGCGGCGGCTGGCACCCGACTTGCCCAGCCCTTATTCCGGGAGCTCCTTACACTCCCGAAAAGCCGCCGACAAAAATGCCAGCGGCACTTGGGGTTCCCTCATCACGCTTTCGCGCATTGTGAAGTTTTCGCGCCTGCTGCGCCCCGTAGGGCCTGGGGCCTTGTCTCAGTCCCCATCTCCAGGCTCCGACTCCCATCGCCCGTACCCGTCGTAGGCTTGGTGGTCCGCTACACCACCAACAACCTGATAGGCCGCCGTCCCGTCCTCGGACCCGCACGGTTTTACCCGCCGGTTCTTGGGAACAGTGCATTCCAGCCTCCGTCCCCTACCCGGGATTGTCCTCAGTTTCCCGAGGTTGTCCCGATCCCGAGGGTGGGTTGACGACGTGTTACTGAGCCGTGTGCGGGGCCACGACCTTGCGATCGCGCCCTCCACTCGCATGGCTTAGCCGAACCCCAATAGCAGTGGCCTCCGGCAGAATCAACCGGAGTTTTTACCGCAAGTCCTAATTCGCTTTTTGAAATTGGCTTTCTCGAATTTATCTGAGATACCGGACCTATCTCGGACCCGAGCCTTCCAGTGGCCTGGTTTTTTCGGATCCACATTTCTGAGTCCACACAAAGAGTACGATCTCTCATCGCAGGACCAGTAAGTCCCAACCTCCGATCGACGCCGTTCACACTACAGTGTGGACAATTATACTGGACTTTTCATGCTTAAAAGACATGCCGAAGCCATAGAAAGCCTAAAAAGGTCTATGAGAAGTAAATTGGAAGGTGGGTGAATTGAGGAGCCTGGTTGAGCTAAACGGGATGAGAATTTACAGCGATCGTGCGAGATTTATGGGGACTGTTGAAGACACTATGATAAACGACAAGGAGGGAAACGTGGTCGGGCTGGTGGTTTATGACAGCAAGACCAGGAAACCTCTGAGCATCCCATACGGCGCCATCATTGCGATTGCAGACATAGTTTTGGTGAGCTCTCTCAAAAAAACCGAAGCCGGTGAAAGCTCTTGATTTATGAATTCAAGGGAAAGAAACCCAAGATACCCAAGACGGCGTTTGTCCACCCTGCGGCGACTGTAATCGGGGATGTTGTTTTAGGAGAGCACTCGAGCATCTGGCCCGGGGCGGTCGTCCGCGGAGACTTCGGGACAATCCGCATAGGAAAATACACGTGCATCCAGGACAACGCCGTGATACACGCGGGTGATGTTTATGACGGCAAGCTCGCCTACGCGTCGGTGAACATCGGGGACTACGTTGTCATCGGGCACCACGCGTTGATCCACGGCGCCACTGTGGAGAGCCAGTGTGTTGTTGGGGGAGGTTCTATAGTTTTCAACCGCGCGCGGGTGAAAAGGGGCGCGCTGGTCGGGCTCGGAGCGGTGGTACTCGCGGAGGCAGAGGTCCCGTCAAAGACAATCGTCGTCGGGATACCTGCAAGGCCTCTGAGGTCTCTGACCGAACAGGAGTTCAACAACATAAAGTCTCAGGCCACGAACTACTCCAAGCTTGCTAAGGCCTACCTCTGACGGGACTTTGCGGACAGCGGGATCACCGTGGTCTCAAGCCTATCGCATGTGGGATATTCCTCCACGAGCGCGAACTTGAGGGCCGGCTCTGCCTTCGCCAGCTTTTCTGCAAGACGCCAGGGGAGTTCTAACCTTGTTTTTTCCTTGTCCAACCCCACGAGCTCTGAACTAATACCGTAGCGGAGGATCAACCGCCTGCGGGTGGGCGCCAGCTCTTCGCGGCGCAGACCGACGATGACTCCTTTGAAAAGCAGCCCGTCCTCGGTTATCTGCTCGTACGGCTTTGCTACATTCACGGCCCTCCGCTTCAGCCTGTTCCTAAGCTGCACGGAGTCCTTGAGGGCGCTGGGACAGTAGTGGACGTCTAAACTTGTGTTCAGCGCCGCCCACCTGATGATTTTTGTCGCGAGCTCTTCACTGCCCTTGACAGCCATCGAAGTCTCTGATTTAATTCTGAACTCCCGCTTCTTGAACTCATTGAGGTTGGTTTCCGAGAACTCCAGCTCGTTCAAATTGGCGAACGCGCCAGGGACATTGTTCAGCTCCTTGAGAACGGAGACCAACCTTTTTTCACCGCCGGGTATGGCTGGAAGCTCTAGCCCCGCGCGGATGCCGACCTCCATCGCCAGCCTGACGGACTCTGCAGACCAGATGTGGAATCTGATTTCGTCCAGCCCCGCCCGTTTCAACTCACGAAGTTTTTCCATCGAGAGTGGGGTACAACAGTACATGTGTATGTGGTGCTTGCGGCCGAACTTCTTTTTGAGGAACCTGATGTATTTGACTGTCCTTTCAAACCGCATCAGGGGGTCGCCGCCGGTTACCCCTGTGCCAAGCGCATCCATGAGCTTCGCTTCCTCTGCCACCTCACGGCTGCCTCCCGCGGGACGCTCGTTTGCGTAGACGACATCGACTCCCCGTCTTTTTTCAGAGATTGGGCAGTAAAAGCAACCTTTCTTGCAGACGCCCGTGATGAAAAGCACGAGCTTTGCCCCTCTGACGCAGAGCTGGCAGCCCTTCGGCATCTTCCCGAGGAGTAGAGAGCCAGCAGATGTTTTGATTATGGGCCTGCCGCGGTCAGTGGATTTCATGGGCCCAGTGCTCTCCCTTTGCAGTGACTTCCTTCTTCCAGATTGGCACATCCTTCTTCACGAGATCCATGATGTCCGAAAGGGCTTTGAACACTTCCTTTCGCCCGCTTCCAGCGACCAGCACGTATATCGCGTCTTCTCCCGCCTTCAAATCGTCCACGACATGGTGAATCATCACCAGTTCCAGGTTCGGCCTCTTCTCAATCTTCTCCGCGATTTCCTTCAGCCTCTTGGCGGCCTCCTCCGCGGCCTCGTAAGAGAGGAACCTGACCTTCTCGCCACTCGCCGAGCGCCCACGTACCACGCCGGTGAAACATCCTATGGCCCCGGCTGTCTCTGGAAGACCCTTCCTCAACCGCTCCAGCAGCACCGGGAGGCTGACCTCCCCTTTCCTGTGCACCCCTACGTCTACCATCCTGCGCACCCTACCCAACCCTTTTATAAGCCCTAATAAATGAGCTTTAGGTCGGTCCGATGGGAGAAGTGAAGATCAAGGTCCAAAATATAGTGCTTTCAGTCACGTACGAGGGCGCAGAATTTGACCTGGAGAAGCTCGCAAGGTCTTTGGAAGGGGCCCGATACGATCCTGAGGTCTTCCCAGGCATCGCGTACAAGTCGAAGGACCCCCAGGCGTCTTTCTTGATATTTGCATCCGGAAAGATGAACTGCGTCGGCGCGAAAAGCATGATCGACGCGAAGCTCGCCATAAAGAGGCTGACGAAGAAGCTCAAAAGCGCTGGGGCTAAAATAAAAGTCGAGCCGCAGGTCAAGGTCCAGAACATCGTTTCATCTTTCGACTTCGAGAGGGAGTTCGATCTGGACAGGATTGCGCGCAGCTTTGAGAACACGGAGTACGAGCCGGAGGTTTTCCCTGGTCTGGTGTTCAGGCTTGACGACCCCAAGGCGGTGGTGCTGCTCTTCGTCTCGGGGAAGGGAGTCTGCGCCGGCGCAAAGAGCATGGCGGACATAAAGAGGGCCGGGGAAAAGGTTTCCAAGCTGCTCAAGGACTACTGATGCACTATTTTTAGCTCGCGGCTGAGAGAACTACGGTTCCATGAGAACTGTAAAAAAAAGTTCCCAATATTAGACTGCCCGCTTTTTTTCTTTTTTGGCTAACTTGATGTATTAAACGGCCATTGTAAAACGGCCAGCGCGTTCTCCGGGCTTCAACTCCAATTCTTCCCTCACTTTTTGTATAAAACGAACCGCTTTGTCGATGTTGACTTTCCCTGGCAGCCGAACGGTTGAGTCAAAGATAATGTGGCACGATCTACATAGAGTTAGCATGTTGTTCTCTTCCCAGCGCACCTCTGGAGATACATAGGGTGTGGTCCCCTTGGGATTTTTGCGGAGCCACCGGGGGTTTGCACTCGTAAACTCAAGTTGCCCGCCCATGTAAACGTGGGCCAAATCCAGTTTGGCGGCCGAGCCACATGCCAGACACTTGCGCCCATCTCTTTTCAGAATTTTTGGCCTGAAAATCGGGAACAGCGCTTTCTCAATGTTTTTTCTCCTATTCTCAAGACCTCTAATCATGTGCCAGTTTCTTTTCCTTTTTGCCTCTTCGCTTAAGATTTCTGCATGGGTCTGCCTTAGCAATTCGATGAGCTTTTGTGAAGTTGGTTGGGGTCCGGGGGGCAGGCGGTATCTGCTAAATTCCAGCTCCGTCATTCTGTTCGTCTGAAATTCCAGTACCTTTGTTACCACGGCCAAAACTCTACCAATTTTCTCCTTCTCTGGAACCCATATCACGCGCCAATGCTTGCGATGCATGGTTCTAAAGTATTTCACCAGTCGCTTGCATTCCCTCCCCACTTGGCTCAAGTCCCGCTTATGGTCTATCCATTCTTTTTTCAACTGATTCCTTTTTTCTTGCTCTGCTTTTGACATCAGAAATACGGCGACCCTTTTATCGAAGTGGGCAAAGTCGGGTCTCCCAGCCAAGTCCGGACGGTGCACAAACCCCAGCTTTTCCAGCGCGTCTTTGAGTTTTGTGTAGTCCATCGTCACCCTACTGATTTCTCAAAAACCTATTAAACCACCCCACCGCCTCGACGACCTTCTCCAGCGCCTCGATGGGTTTTTTTAGTTGGGAATTAGAGTGGGGCGGGTAGTTATGGTATTGGGAACCAAAAGTAGTGATTCCATGAGAACAGTCATCGTGCGCTACGGAGAGATAGCTCTGAAAAGCGAGCCCGTGCGCAGACGCTTTGAGGACCAGCTCGTCTCCAACATCAAGCTCAGGATTTCTGGAATCCCGCACAAGCTCAGGATGACAAGAGGGAGGATTTTCATCGACACGCCGAAGTGGAAGAAAGTCGCGACGCTCCTGTCGAAGACTCCCGGGGTGGTGTCGGTCAGCGGGGGCGTGCGCGTGGACTCCAAACTGGAAAACATCCAAGGCAAGGCCGTTGAGGTCGCGAAGACTGTTCTCGGTCCTGGAAAAAGCTTCGCTGTCAGGACGTCCCGCGAAGGCAAGCAACCGTACGGCAGCCAGCACGTCAACGTGACAGTGGGCGCCGCAATTCTCTCGAATGTAAAAGGAACAAAGGTGAACCTCTCGTCCCCGGACTGCAAAATCTCTATTGAAATCCGCGGCCCGGACGCTTACATCTTCACTGATGTCGTGAATGGCGTCGGTGGATTGCCGGTCGGAAGCCAGAGAAGGGCGGCGATGGTTTTCCAGGGCAGCGCAAACGATGTCGTGGCTGCTTTTCTGATGCTCAAGAGAGGATGTGATCTGGTCCTACTTTTCCCCGACTTGGGCCAAAAAAGAACCGAAGCTAGCGCGATGGCTTCTGCAAAGAAACTTCTGCCATTCCGGCCCAACATCGAGCTGTGGACCGTCCCATTCAAAGAGGTTTTGGAGCAAACGAAATCGCTGCATGAAGCCAAGTTCCAACAAGCAGTGCTGCACGGGACGGGAATGCTAGCCAGCCACTTGCATGCGGAGTGCCTGGTGGTCGGAGACGGTGCAGACGAAATTGCATCGCGAGGGTTGGGAGAAGTCGCGCTAATGGATGCGGCTTGCGGGCTTCCTGTGCTGAGGCCGCTTGCATTGATGGAAAAGACAGAGATAAAAGAAATCGCACTTGGGGCTGGAATAAAGCTGCCGAGGGCCGGGGCTTCTCAGGGCAAAGAAGAACTCAAAAACCATGAGAATGAACGGATGACGGATTCAGTGCCTACATCAGTTCTGCAAAGGGTTGTGGACGGGGCAAAGAACGTGAAGCTAGGGGGCAAACTTTGAACCTGACTGTAACCCGCGCCAGCTTGCAATCAACAAAAATTGAACTTCCCCCATCAAAGCTCTGCACCCAGATAGCCTGTGCGGCAGGGCTGATGGCGAAGGGGAAAAACGTGATCGAATCCCCGCTGAGGGTGGGGGACACCCAAGCGATGCTGAAGGCCGCGGAGCTGCTTGGAGCCACCGTGAACAAGGCCCATGACAAGTGGTCGATCTGGGCCCCAGATGAGCTTAGGCCGTCCCAAGGGTTCATCGATGCCAAAAACTCTGCCACTGGATTGGCACTCCTGACGTCCGTAGCGATTCTTTCTTCCGAGCCAGCCGTGCTGAACGGGGACACCCAGCTCAGGTCACGCTCGATGGCCGTTTTTCTCAACGCCTTCCGCCAGCTTGGAGCGGAGGTCTATTCAACAAAATCCGACGACAGCCCGCCCCTGCTTGTGATGGGCGGGGGGCTGAAAGGGGGAAAGGTCAAACTCAGGGCGGTGGAGGCGCGCTACCTTCCAATCCTGGCGCTCTCGGCTCCATACGCGAAAAGAGAGGTGGAACTAGGGTTGGGGGGGACTGGCGGAATTTTTGTCGAACCTGTCGTGGATGTGATGTCTTCTGCCTGGGTCGAGCCCAAGCTGGGAAAATACAAGATCTCCGTGCCAATACAACCGTACAAGCCGTTCAGGTATGAAGTCAGAAAAGAAATAGTTGGTGCCGCGCCATTCATCGTCGCCGCTGGGGCCGCTGAAGATGTGAAGTTCAGGGCCGACGATGTCTCTGCGAGGGACGAGCTGTTCTTGAAAGCTCTCGAGTCATTCGGCATGAAATGCGAGAGGAAGGGCAAAGATTTCGCGGTGCACGCAGGCAAACTCCGAGGAACAGAGCTGGACCTCTCATGGGCACCGGAACTAGTTCCTCTGATGGCCGTCCTTGCTTCCATGGCCAAGGGCAGGAGCGTCATCGCAAACGCGGGAGAGGCTAGGACGATGAAGTCCGATAGGATCTCGGCAATCACCCAAGAACTCCAGAAGATGAACGGAAAAGTGTTGGAACAGCCGGACGGGCTGATAGTGCAGGGGCCTGCGAAACTCAAGGGTTGCGAGGTGGACGGCCACGGGGACTACATGGTCGCGGCGGCGCTCGCAGTCGCCGGGATGTTCGCTGAAGGGAAAACGGTTGTCGAAGGAGCCGACGCTCTGGGGACGTCCTGCCTCCGCTTTATCGCCGGCCTTAGAGAAATCGGAGCGGATGCAAGCTACTCCTGAGCAGGCCAGAGCATGTCCAAATGAAGAATTTGACGGCAATTTGTGGAAAAAGAAGCCTGGCGGGCTTCCCGAAAGCTATTAACTCAAAATTCCATTGTTAAATTGGTGCTTGAGTGAGAGGTCAGCTGAGCATAGAGTTCCTGATAGTCTTCGTGGGCATGATGATGATACTGGCAACCGTCACGTACCCGCTCTACGACAAGGCTCGTGAAGACGCTGACAAGATGGCCACACAATTGGACGCACGGGAGGCCGCCAACACGCTGGCGAACGCGGTGAACACTCTTTATGCCAGCGGCTCTGGCGCAAAACTGGTAATCGAGTACTGGCTCCCCAGTGGCACCACGGCCGTTTTCATTGGAGGTTATGAAAACGATAACGTGGATGGAGTAAACACGACCGACGGGAGTGTCTCCAAAAATGGCCGCGCTGACGTCCAGATACGGCTCGACTTGGACGGCAACGGCTATTGGGACAACACATGTGAGTCGGTGGTGCTGGTCGACACCCTCCTGCCGAGCCGCTGGGATGAGAACGGCACCGCACGAACCACCAGCTG
>Ga0315279_10005451_pt1 | contig 16518 bp, 13 predicted proteins | sample YL17G06_20_MG_FD_203694 | JGI IMG/M metagenome (GOLD analysis project Ga0315279, IMG submission 203694) | Sediment microbial communities from Yellowstone Lake, YNP, Wyoming, USA - YL17G06_20 | ecosystem: Environmental > Aquatic > Freshwater > Lake > Sediment | place: USA: Wyoming | collected...
CGATGATCAGTGGCGGGGATTTCAGCCGTTCCATCTCCGTCCTCATGCGCTTGAGTTCTTTCTGGAGGCGGAACAGCTCACTTTCGATGTAGCGCTTCTCCCCTTCAACCCTCCGCGCCTCCTCTAGCAGTTCATTATTGCGGCGCTCCAGCACCTCGATTTTCTCTTTCATCTCAGAGATGAACCCGTCCAGCTGTTGTTCCTTCAACAGGGGCACCTGTCCTCCGCTAATATAAAGGCCAGGTCTATTTGACTCTTTCGCATTGAATAATCCTCTGGAAGAATCACATTCCTGACCCGCGAACTTGGCGTCATGATCAGTGGCATCATCCTGTTCGAATCTGGACGAGCTCTAGAACTCATGATGCAGTCATGTTTAAATCAATCGACCTGCATTGAAGAGAACTGACCTCAAATGATTTGTGAGCTCTGTGGCAAGGAGACTGACCGCACAACGCCGATTTTGATCGAGGGCACGACGCTCCGGGTGTGCAAGGAGTGCATGAAATTCGGGGACGTTTCGAAGACGGGCAAGAAAGAGGTCGCAACTAGGTCCGCGATCACGGAGCGCCTTGAACAGAGACAGCGCAGGATGCGTCCAAAGGACGTATACGTGGAAGAAGAGACATACGATCTGGTGGCCGATTACTCTAAGCTCATCAAAGAAGCGAGAGCGGCGAGGGAATGGAAGCAGGAGACCCTGGCCGCGAAGATAAACGAGAGGACGAGCGTGATCAATAAGCTTGAGAGAGGGGACATCCGCCCGGACGATGCTCTGGTGAAGAAGCTTGAGAAGGAACTCGGGATTGTTATGAAGGAGAAGGTCCCGGTCATCAAGCCAGAGGCGAAGGCGACGGGTGGCAAGGAGCTCACGCTTGGCGACCTGATTAAGATGAAGAAGTAATGAGGTCACCTGCTCAGGACCTCGGTCCTGACAGCCTCGGTGATATCGTCGGTCTTTGCCCCGACCTCCAGGGCCAGTGCTAATGCGGCGACCTCAATGTCCACTCCAAGTCGCTCCTGTATCTTGTTAATCCGAGCGACGATCTCTCTCTTCTTCCATTTCGATGCCACCGATATGAGATCAAGAATTCTGGCGAAAAGAGAGACATCTTCAGGCTCGTCTTGGAGGGCTTTCTGGGTCGGTCTGTAGGTAGCTGGGATGTCCGTCCTCTTATAGTCGAAGTTCGGCCTCACGAGGCCGTCGGTCTTGATCAGGAGACCTCGCTTGATCCCCAGCTCGAGCAGCTTCTGCGCTTCCTTGGGAGTAAACCAACGGAAGTCCATGGAGGCGGAGAATACGAGCTCTCTCTCCGTGAGGATGTTCTTCCCCTTCCTTCTGAACAGCAGTGCGAGACAGGTCTCCAGTTCTCCCATCCTATCCATCCCACCATCTCCGAAAGGCGCCCCAGCACGACTATCGAAGACGACCGCTACGGAGATATGTTGGTGACATAAAATCCCTTCTCCTCCTCAAGACTCGTTCCGTATCCTTAGACAAAGTGACGCAGGCGGCAGGACATGGAATCATCTGAGATTACTTGGGATTCTTCTTGCGGACTCTCTCGACGATCGTATTGATGACATCATCGTACAGGGGGGAGACTATCCATCTGTGTTCCTTCACGATTTCTTTCTTTCCACCGAAGAATCCACCCTTCATCTTCTTTTCCCGAAACTCCACGTGCAACCAGTCGCCTTCCTTCATGACCTCGATGTCAAGGACGTTTTCGAAAGGTATGATGAAAAGCGGGTGCTCACCCGCCTTGACCAATTCCTCCACGGTTTCCAACCTTCTCTTTAATCGATCGAAGTCTCTCCGCAGTTTCGTCCTTTCTTCGTAATCGTTGGAGGCTTCGATTGCTCTTGACAAATCGGCGAGTTTCTTCGCGGCCTCGTCCTCATAGCTGAGAATCGACCTTCTGCCACTTACCAGGCCAGCTTCGGTCAGCGCGACAGCGAACTCGCAAGTCCTCAGTTCCCATCCAGACACCAGGACCTCTGCGTGCGGTGGCCAGGTAAACTCCTTGAACGCGGGCCAGGGGATCACCTTCTGAATCTTCTGTCCAGTTCTATTTCCGTAGTCCGCACCGTAGATCTCTTCCAGATTGACCATCTCTCTCTTACAAATGTTGCAGACTCCGTTGCCCTCGATTTGGATTCTTGTTCCACTAAGCGCGACCTCGCCCTCGGCCTTGCCGCATATGTTGCAGGTTTTCATTGGCAGTCCTCAGAGACTACTATGAATCATCGCTATCCGATTTAACATTTTGCGCTGGGTTGGGTGCCGAGGATTTGTCAATCAACATCATTTGTCTGATTCGAAAGTGGAGCCTTCAACTGACAAGTCACGGTCGAGCGCATGATTGTCTAGTCAATCTGGTGTGCGATTGATTCCGATGGTACGGAGCCGGTCGTTGTCGGTTAATCTTATATAGAAGAACAAACATTCCAAACCCTACTAGCTTACAGTGCTAGGAGTGTAGTTTAGTTCTACAATAAGGAGGTACAGTAAATGGCAATGGGAAACACACCTATACTGATTCTCAAAGAAGGCACTAAGAGGGACAGAGGTAAGGACGCGCAATACAACAACATCATGGCTGCACGAGCCATAGCTGATTCTGTTCGAAGCACGCTTGGTCCGAGGGGAATGGACAAGATGTTGGTCGACAGCATGGGTGATGTCGTCATCACGAACGACGGCGTTACCATACTGAAGGAGATGGATGTCGAACATCCTGCGGCGAAGATGCTCGTCGAGGTTGCCAAGACCCAGGACGAAGAGTGCGGTGACGGCACGACCACTGCGGTCGTTCTAGCGGGGGAGTTGCTGAAGAAGGCTATTGACCTTATCGACGCTAATGTTCACCCGACAATAATCAGTGGTGGTTACCGACTCGCGGCCGCGAAGGCCATGGAGGTCCTCGATTCGATCGCCATGCCGGTCGGGATCAAGGACAAAGAGACCCTGAGAAGGATCGCCATGACAGCGATGATGAGCAAGGCTGTGAGCGGAGCAAGAGAGCATATGGCCGACCTGTCAGTCGATGCTGTGATCACCGTTGCGGAGAAGACCGATGGCAAGATAACCGTGGACCTCGACAACATCCAGGTTGTCAAGAAGCAGGGCGGATCGATGGGCGACACCGAGATGATCAAGGGGATCATCATCGACAAGGAACCAGTCCACCCCGCAATGCCGAAGAAGGTCGAGAACGCGAAGATCGCGCTCGTCGATGCGGCGCTCGAGATCAAGAAGACCGAGATCGACGCGAAGATCGAGATCAGGGACCCGTCCCAGCTGCAGGCGTTCCTCAACGAGGAGGAGAATATGCTGCGCAACATGGTGGACAAGGTCAAAAAGTCCGGTGCGAACGTCATGTTCTGCCAGAAGGGAATAGACGACCTCGCTCAGCACTTCCTGCAGAAAGAGGGCATCTACGCCGTGCGCAGGGTCAAGAAGTCCGACATGGAGAAGCTCTCCAAGGCAACTGGCGCGAACATCGTCAGCAAGTTGACCGAGTTAGAAAAGGCGGATCTCGGACAGGCCGAGCTCGTGGAGCTGCGCAGATACCAGGAGGACGAGATGACCTTCGTGACCGGCTGCAAGAACCCGAAGGCGGTGTCGGTCCTGATCAGAGGCGGTACGGAGCACGTCGTGGACGAGATCGAGCGATCGCTCGATGACGCCTTGAGCGTTGTCGCTGTCTCGATTGAGGACGGCAAGATGATCACCGGCGGAGGTTCCACCGCAGTGGAGATTGCGATGAGGCTAAGGGAGTACTCGGCCACGGTCGGCGGCAGGGAGCAGATTGCAATCGATGCGTTTGCCAGTGCAATGGAGGTCGTTCCGACAGCGCTCGCCGAGAATGCGGGGCACGATCCGATCGACATACTGATCGACTTGAGAAAGGCCCACAAGTCCGGCAAGGTCAACGCTGGGATTAACGTATTCACCGGCAAGGTCGTGGACATGTTGAAGGAGAACGTTCTCGAGCCATTCCGCGTTGGCCGGCAGGCCATGAACTCAGCCACCGATGCTGCGGTCATGATTTTGAGAATCGACGATGTTATCGCGTCCAAGGGCGGGAGACCCGGACCAGGTGGACCAGGCGGACCCGGCGGAATGGGCGGCGAAGGACTCGGAGACGAGGACTGAAGCTGAATGAGAATGAGGGAGGACGCTCCCAATAAACCCTTTTTGTTCCCTTATTCTTGAGAACTGAAGATGAATTCCTGCGTTGGAAGCTGGTGATGGCATGCGCAACGGCGCCGGTGACACCGGTCAAGCAGAAGATGATTCGAGTACCGAGAGAACCAACGATGAGGTCTCCGAGCTTAAGCAGCAAATCGAGGATGTCAGGAAGGAGTTGGAGAAGCAGACCGCTGCGGCCAAGGAGTATCTCGATGCCGCCAGGAGGATCCAGGCGGAGTTCGACAACCATAAGAAGCGCATCCAGCGAGAGCGCGAGGAGTTCGTCAGATCGGCGAACGAGAAGCTCATCTACGAGCTTCTACCGATATTGGACGATTTCGAGAGGGCCCTGAGCGCGTCATGCAGCTCGGAGGAGCTCGAGACTGGCATTTGTCAGATTCACGATAATCTGGTTTCTCTTCTCAAGAGTTACGGTCTTGAGGAGATCCCCTCGAAGGGGAAGTTCGACCCTCAGTACCATGAGGCTCTTTGCACAGGAGAGGGGGATGACGGGGACATACTAGAGGTGTACCAGAAAGGTTATTTCCTTGGACCTCGGGTATTGAGACATACAAAGGTGAAGGTTGGAAAACAAGTGGGTAGAGGTGTAAGCAATGACGAGAACAATAGGAATTGATTTGGGTACTAGCAATTCAGCCGCGGCTGTGATGGAGGCGGGCAGACCGACGATTATACCCAGTGCAGAGGGGACGAGTCTGGGCGGAAAGGCCTTCCCGTCGTATGTCGCGTTCACGAAGGATGGTCAGCTCATAGTCGGCGAAGCAGCGAGAAGACAGGCGGTCACGAACCCGGAGGGGACCATCGCCGCGATAAAGAGGAAGATGGGAACTGACTACAAAGCCAAGGTCCACGGGAAGGAGTACACTCCTCAGCAGGTCTCGGCGTTCATTCTTCAGAAGATAAAGCGGGACGCGGAGGCGTACCTCGGGGAGGAGGTGACGAAGGCGGTCATCACGGTACCAGCGTACTTCAACGACAACCAGAGGCAGGCTACAAAAGATGCTGGCGCCATCGCTGGGCTCGAGGTCGCCAGGATAATCAACGAGCCGACGGCTGCCGCGCTGGCCTACGGTCTGGACAAATCTGGGAAGGAACAGAAGATCATGGTCTTCGACTTCGGAGGCGGGACGCTGGACGTCACGATCATGGAGTTCAGCGAGGGTGTCTTCGAGGTCATCTCTACCAATGGGGATACTCAGCTCGGCGGAACGGACATGGACGAGATACTGATGAAGTTCGTGGCGGAGAGCTTCAAGAGGGACAACGGGATCGACCTAACGAACGACAAAATGGCGATGTGGAGGGTCCGTGAGGCATGCGAGAAGGCGAAGATCGAGCTTTCGACAACGATGTCGACGGACGTCAACCTTCCATTCATAACGGCCGATTCCGCCGGACCGAGACACCTCGCGATGACGATAACGAGGTCGAAGCTCGAGGAGCTGGTCGGACCTGTCGTTGAGCGCTGCAGGGGACCTATGCTCACCGCGATGAGCGACGCTCACTTTGGGGCGGAGGAGATCGATAGCGTCATCCTTGTCGGCGGACCGACGAGGATGCCGATGGTCCAGAGGTTCGTCGAGACGATCGTAGGCAAGAAGATACAACGCGGCGTGGACCCGATGGAGTGCGTCGCCATGGGCGCCGCGGTCCAAGGGGCCGTTCTTACCGGAGAGGTCAAGGACGTCCTGTTGCTGGACGTGACACCCTTGTCGCTCGGGATCGAGACCCTCGGAGGCATCGCCACGCGTCTGATCGAGAGGAACACGACGATTCCGACTAGGAAGAGCCAGATCTTCACTACAGCCGCCGATAATCAGACGAGCGTCGAGATTCACGTCGTCCAGGGAGAAAGGGAAATGGCGGCCTATAATACCTCTCTGGGCAAGTTCCACCTCATGGGGATCCCCCCGTCTCCGAGGGGCATCCCGCAGATCGAGGTCACATTCGACATAGACGCGAACGGCATAACGAACGTGTCCGCGAAGGACCTCGGGACGGGAAAGGAGCAGAGGATAACGATCACAGCGAGCACTAAGCTCTCGAAGGACGAGATAGGCAAGATGGTCGCAGAGGCGGAGAACTTCGCCGAGGCCGACAAGAAGCAGAAGGAGAAGGTCGAACTAGTCAACCAGGCGGATACCCTGATCTACACCAGCGAGAAGACGGTCAACGAGCTTGGCGACAAGGTGACCAGCGAAGAGAAGGAGAGGATCGGCAAGGCGGTGGAGGAGCTCCGCAGCGTGATCGGCACCAACGACACCTCCACAATAAAGGCGAAAATGGACGCCCTGATGAAGGAGATGTACCAGATTTCGTCGAGGATTTATCAGGCAGGCGCATCTCAGCAAAAGAGCGAGGGGCAGCAGGAGAGCAAGCCGGGAGATGAAGGCGGCAAGGGAGATGGGAAAGGCTATATGGACGCCGACTTTCACATAGTTGACGACAAGTGAACGCGCCACTGGATGACCTCGAATGACAAAGAGGGACTACTACCAGGTGCTGGGCCTCGGAAGGAACGCCTCAGAGGAAGAAATAAAGAAGGCATACCGCCAGCTCGCCAGGCAGTACCACCCGGACGTTTCGAAGCTGGACAGGAAGACCGCGGAGGAGAAGTTCAAGGAGCTCTCCGAGGCCTACGAGGTCCTCGCTAACTCTGAGAAGAAAAGGCTGTACGATTCGTATGGCCACGCTGGCGTGAGCGGACAGTTCAGAGAAGGGTCCTTCAACTGGGGAGACTTCAGCCACTTCGGGGACCTGCGCGACATCTTCTCGGATCTCGGCGCCTTTGGTTTCGGAGGAGCTGGTCTCGGGGACAACATATTTGACATGGCATTCGGACGCGAGAACGGGGCGTCCAAAGGTCATCGCCGGAGAAGGGGAGAGTCGCTCAGGTACGACATCGAGATCACCCTCGAGGAAGCGGCGTCCGGCGTCTCGAAGGAGATGTCAATCCCTCATTCCGTCAAATGCGAATCCTGCGGCGGGACCGGCGGGAAGGACGGTAAGGTGACCACTTGTCCCTCCTGCGGAGGAAAGGGACAGATCAGCAGGGCGGAGCGAAGAGGGTACAGTCAATATGTCTCCATAACGGCCTGTCCGAAGTGCAGAGGGGCAGGGAAGATCGTGAACGAGACGTGTCCAAGCTGCAAAGGGAGCGGGACAACGTTCAAGACATCGAGGATAAGCATCGACATCCCGAAAGGGATAGAGAATGGAATGAACCTGAGGGTGCCAGGTGCGGGCGAGGCCGATACTGGCGGCGGTCCCTCGGGCGACCTGTTCGTGGTCGTTCACGTGAAGGAGCACGCGGTCTTCAAGAGGGACGGGCCGGACATATGGATGGACTGGCCGATGACCTTCGCCCAGGCGGCGCTGGGGGATGAGGTCGAAGTCCCCACCCTGAAAGGGAAGGCGAGGCTGAAGATACCTGCCGGTACTCAAGGCGATGCGGTATTCAGGCTCAAGAAGAGCGGCATCGAGATGGTGGATGGAAGCGGGGTCGGTGACCAGTACGTTCGCGTGAGGATCAAGGTGCCTGAGAAGTTGAGCCAAGAGCAGAAGGAGTTGCTCAAGCGCTTCGCGGAGATAGAAGGAGAACCAAAGGGGAAGTTCTCACGATTCAAGAAGGGCCACGCCAATTGAGACTTTCATCTTTTGTTGTACGTCCTTTTCGAAAGGCATAATCCATAGGACGACATGTCGCCTTAGATATCTCTGAATCAGAGGGAGTCGACGATGCATCTCCCGAGCAACTCTTTCAAGGGGTACGATCGGAGAGTATGGATACTCTTCGTAGGAAGGATGGTAGGGGCAGCTGGGTTCTCAGTTGTGATGCCCTTCCTGGCGATATACCTTCACGACAAGATCGGGGTCCCGATGTCGTACGTCGGTCTCATATTCCTTGCTTCTTCCGCGACTGGTGCTGTCGGGCAGGTCCTCGGTGGAGAGATTGCAGATAAGTTCGGGCGAAAGAACGTCATGGCGCTTGCACAAGGAACGCGAGCCGGGATATTCGTCATGATAAGCTTCGTGATCGCAACGCAGATGGACTTCCTTCTAATCGCAGTCCTGGTCATATGCAGCTCTCTCGTTGGCAACATCTTCGAACCCGCCTCGAACGCGATGATTGCGGACGTCGTAAGTCCAGGGAAGAGGTTGGAAGCATACAGTCTTCTCAGGATCGGTGTGAACATCGGTTGGGCGCTCGGTCCCTTGGTAGGAGGGTTCCTTGCTGCCGTCTCCTACTCCTCCCTTTTCCTTCTCACCGCGGTCACAAGTGGGACAGTTGCGCTCATAATGACCCTCGGGGTAGAGGAGTCAATGCGCAAGGGAGGCCCAAGGGAGGGATTCAGTTTCAGGGACCTTGGTAGAGTAAGGAGGAACAAGCGGTTCGTTTTCTTCTGCATCATGTCCTTCTTGCTCTTCATAGTGGTCGCCCAGATGTCGACAACATACTCCGTATTCTCCACTGATGTCGTAGGCGTATCAGAGGTCGAGATAGGCTATCTGTACACCGTCAATGGAGCTCTCGTTGTCCTTCTTCAACTACCGATGGCCAGGTATCTCACCAAGTTCAAGATGTCCTCAGTGATCGCTTCGGGCGCCATCGTTTACGCCGCTGGCTACTTCCTGGTCGCCTTTGCACAGGATTTCATGTTCCTAGTGTTCTGCATGTTCGTAATTACGATGGGGGAGAACATCACCTCGCCCTCTTCCATGAATCTCGTAGCCAACATGTCCCCGGAGAAGGAGCGGGGTAGGTACATGGGCGTCTTCGGTCTATCCACTTCGTTCGGATACTCGCTCGCCCCTTTCATCGGAGGTATTCTGCTCGATGTTATGACCGGCATGCCCGTGATGCTCTGGGGGATAGTCGCCTCCTTCGGTATCGTGAGCGCACTCGGATTTCTACGTTTGGGGCGCAGCATGCCCAGGGAGTTGGATAGGGTCAATGCCACAAGCTTCGAAGATAAGGAGAGCAAGGGTTAAGGCATCCAGTTTACATCAGATATGTCTGAATGAAGATCATCGGCATCATGACCGACAACTTCAGGTTCTTCTATCATGTGGTCCAGGACCTCAAGGAGAGAGGAGAACCCTTCATTTCACTTGGCTTCGAGGATTATGTCACATCTACTGTCGGGGTGATCATCACGACCGAGGCGGAGAGGTCCAAGATCCGCTTCCACACTGTGGTCGCCGACGACAGGCCGGATCTTGCCATCGACGTCGCCCGTGCGATACTGAAGGGAGGGAAGGACCTCGAGAGCCTGATTATCGGCATAGATCCTGGTAGCAGACCTGGCATGGCGGTCCTCGGGGACGGGAAGGTCTTGTTCACGGACATCGTCCAATCCCCGGAACAAGTCGCGGACGCCATCGACCATATTCTTGAGTGTCTACCTCATTCTCTCTCCGTTGTCAGGATTGGTCACGGAGACAGGACAAACCGCAATCGAATCATCAAAGCTGTGTGGGATAGGGTGGATAAGATTGAGGTCGTTGACGAGACGAGCACGACGACGAGGAGCGAGTTGCCTGATGTCGACGCGGCTTTGAGCATTGCGACCTCCCCGGGCCATAGACTCTCCGCTCCGCCAGAGATTCGTCCGACCGCTGGGGAGGTCAGGGACATTCAGAGGCTTAGCAGAATCGAGAGCAAGGGTAGATTCACCATATCGTACGACCTAGCAGAGGCTGTCGCGAGGGGAGAACTTACCCTAGACGAAGCACTGAAGGCGCAGGATGAGAAGATCAGACATTGACCCTTGAGAACGAAGGTATCTTCGCGAGGAGCATGCCTTCGATAGAGACCGAGTCGGTCCTCCTTCCCATGTCCGCTGCCCGCTCGAGCTTCGCCTCGTTCTCTGCATAGACTGTGTAGAGCGTCTCCCCCATCTCGACCTGGTGCCCCCTCTTCTTGTTGAGCAGAATCCCGGCACCCTTGTCCTTCGGTGCGCCCGCGAGCCTCGCTATACGTACCAGGTCCTTGTTGTTTATCGCGGAGACGTAACCGACCTTCCTCGCAGCTACATCGTACTTGAACTTACCTATCTTGATGTCCTTCGACCTGATGTTGGGGTCACCGCCCTGCGCGGCAACGATCTCCTTGAACTTCTTCAGAGCCTTTCCGGATTCAAGGATCTGTTTGGCTCTCTCCACTCCATTGCTCATTCCGCCCAGTTCGAGGAGCATCCCCGCCAGTCCACAAGACTTCTCAATGACGCTGCCTGGGTGCTTCTCTCCCTCCAGGATGCTGATCGCCTCTTTGGCCTCCAACGCGGGCCCTATCGCCCTGCCTACCGGCTGACCTCCGTAGGTGACAGCGCACTCGACCTTTATCCCAAGCGCCTCCCCCAGGTCAATGAAGTCGCGGGCGTACGTCCTCGCTTCATCCATATTCTTGACCTTCGTGCCTTCTCCCATCGGTATGTCCACGACAACGTAATCGGCACCAGCCGCCTTCTTCTTCGACATGACGGACGCGAGCAGCTGGGCGTGAGGGTCGATGCCAAGCGGATACTCCACTCTGATTATCAGATCGTCTGCCGGGGCAAGGTTCATGGATCCTCCCCATGCCAGCGTCCCTCCCACCTTCTCCGCTATCCTCTTCAGCTCGGACGAGCTGAACTCGACCGGCGCGAAGACCTCCACGATGTCGGCCGTGCCTCCCGCACTGCTGATGGCCCTTGAAGAAGTCTTAGGTATGAGATATCCAGCGGCTGCAACGATCGGGACGACGATCAGCGTAACCTTGTTCCCCGGGACGCCGCCGACGCTGTGAAAGTCGAAGACGGGGGATCGATCGAATTCGACGGTCTCCCCGGTCTCCACCATGGCTATCGTTAGGTCTACCGTCTCCCTGAGATTCATGCCGTTGATGTGGAGCCCTGTCACGTATGCCGCCATTTCGATATTGGACAGATTCCTCGCCGCGATGTCTCCTACTAGCTTCCTTATCTCCTCCGTGGAGAGCTCCTCCCCGTCCATCTTCCTCCTTATGTAGTCGACGGATTCCGGTCTACCGGTGCACAGCACATCGACCTCCTCGCCAGACTCAGCATGGAGGGTGGTGAAGGTCTTCCCGAGGATTCCGATCTCGCCCGGACTCACGACAGAATCGGTCGTGTGGACTATCGCCGTGATCGTGTCTTTCGTCTCATGCTTGATCTTCACTCTGTCCTGCTCTCTGACGCCGAGCTCCATGCAATCCTCTTCGTGGAGGACCGCCGTCAACTCCCCTGTGTCCATGTCGATGTATCTCGCTTTCAGTTTCATTCCGATCCCCACCTCTCGAGGGCGATCTCGAGCTCTCTATGGTCTTTTGCATAAACGTTCAATGGCATTCCCTGGAACGCCGCGTCGACCGCCTGGGTCATCGCGGCCGCGCCCGCGCGGATGCCTTCTGGGTGTCCTGCGACGCCCCCTCCCGCCTGTATCTGGATATCGTGTCCGGCAATCTCGATCAGCTTCGGGACAAGGCTCGGGTGGACTCCGCCGGAGCAGACGGAGATCATCGGCCTGTAGCCGACACCCTTCTCCACGCAGACGCTCTGGGTCTCCAGGTCCTCTCCCGGATCTCCCTTCATCTTGCCGACCCCGAACGTTCCAACATGGAGGGCATCACCTCCGCACATACGGATGAGTTTCGCCAGGGGACGCATCGCTATCCCGTGTTCCTTGTTCCTCGTTATCGCGGCGTGCATGGTCCTGTGAACGTGAATCGGCACCTTGATCGACGGGTCCTCCGCCAGGGCCTGTACCGCAGCAAAACCGCAGGTCAGGACGTCGACCATTATCTCCGTTGCTCCTAGCTTCTGGGCCTTCTCAGCCACCTCAACGATCCTGTCCCCCCTGGCGGAAACATTGATTGCGTGTATCATAATGTGACCGGATTCGCTCTTCACCCTGTCGAGCGCCTCGGTGATCGCCACGACCCTCTCCTCCAATGGGCAGAACTTCTGATCGACGAGGGTCTCGTCATCCTTACCGTTCGTCAGTCCTCCCATGCCAGCTTCGTAGACGTACGCCGCCGTCTCTTTCGGAGACAATCCGATTTTCGGCTTGACTATCGTCCCCACGAGCGGCTTCTCGGGTCTCTTTAGAATGGTCCTCATCCCCTCTATGCCGAACTTCGGTCCTTTGAACGCGGTCATGATCGAACGCGGGAACTCGACGTTCTCGAGCCGCACGCCCTTCAGGATCTCCAGCCCGAACAGGTTGCCGGCGATGACGCTCAAGATCTGCGGAACGCCTCCAACGTCCAGGCTGAAATCCTCGACTGGGAAGGCAACTGTCACCGTGTCACCCTTGATGTCGATGACCTTCCCGCTCAGTCTGGAGAAGACTTCCTCGTGGAGTGTCGTAAGTCCAGTCCACGTACCAGTCGATTGCTCGGTTGCTATCGCCGCGGCGGCCCTTTTCATGGGAAGGTCCGTCTTCACCTTGTACTTGCAGACGACATGCGCGTCGATGTCTATCTTCTCACCGAGATGCAGATATCTGTCAGAGTATTCCATTTGGATCACCATATGTCATCTATTGAAAGCCGTCTCCTGTCCCAGCTCCTTCATTATGATGTCGTAAGCTGCATAGGGGGAGATTACGCCCACCTCCGTGACTATCGAGTCGACGTAATCCGCGGGGGTCGCGTCGAAAACGGGATTGAGTATCCTCACGCTAGGTGGTATCTCGCCCTCCTTGACTATCTCGCCGGGGTCCCTTTCCTCTATCTCTACAAGCTCCCCGTGAACGGTCTTCGGAGAGAACTTGAAGGTCTCGGCGCAGACGATGAACGGCACTCTCGCCTCGTGGGCTGCGAGGGCGATCTGGGACGTACCGATCTTGTTTATGACGGCGCCGTTCGACGCGATCGTGTCGGCGCCGACGTACACGAGGTCGATGTCCTTCATGGCCCATCGGACAGCGCTGTCGATGATGAGCGTCGTGGGGATGCCCTCCGAAGCAAGTTCATTGGCAGTGAGGAGCCCCTGTCTCCAAGGTCTTGACTCGGTGGCGATGACCTCGATGCTCTTCCCATCCGAGAAGGCGGTCCTGATGACGCTCAAAGCTGCCTTGCTGTTGCAGTGCGTCAGGATGCGCTCCCCTCCCTTGATGCGCTGCGAGCCGATCCTACCGATGGTCTTCACGGCTTCCTTCGAGCGGGAAACGAATCGATCGACATTCGAGAAGATGATAGCTCTCAGCTCCTCGACGCTCTTGGCGTCCTTGGTTCCTCGTGACACCGCCTGCACGGCATTCCAAAGGGATATCGCTGTGGGCCTCGTCGAGAGGAGCAGATCCTTGTTCTCCTCCAGCTCTTTCTTGAATCGATCGAGATCATTGCCGCTGAATTCCTGCGCCATATCCTTCAGTGCGCCAGCGCCTGCCCTGGCGATCTCTCCAGCGCCTCGGATCTCCATCGTCCTTATCGACTGCGCCACTTCCCTCAAGCTCATGTTCTATTCCATCCCAGCAGCGGATATATAAGAGTTATCAGAGATAAGTTCTGGCTCATAGACGACCTTCTAAGAAGATCCTGCTAGATGCCAAAAGTTCTCTCAAGGTCCTTCAGAGGAAGCGTGTTTATTACATCCTTCTTCCCCAGCCAACCTCTCCTTCCTGTCGCGACACCGAACATCATGTAGTCCAACTGAGGTATGCTGTGTGCGTCGGTCCCGAGGGACAGAGTGATCCCCATATCTTTCGCCTTTCTGCAGTTCAGGTCGTTGAGATCGAGTCGCTCCGGGAGGGCGTTTATCTCGAGGAAGACCCTCCTCTCCAACGCAGCGTCCATCATCTTGTCGATGTTGACCTGGTATGGTTCTCTTTGCTCGATGACCCTTCCCGTCGGATGCGCCAGTATGGTCATGTAGTCATTTGACATCGCGGCGACGATCCTATTCGTCATCTCCTTCTCGTCCATCTTGAATCCGGAGTGGACCGCTCCGACAACGAAATCGAGATCCTTCAGCACGCTGTCGGGATAGTCCAAGGTCCCGTCATTGTGGATTTCGACCTCCGCACCCATCAGGACCCTGATGTCATCGGTCTTCTCAGAGACCTTCTTCACTATTTCGATGTTCTTCATCAGGTCTTCCTTGGACACTCCGCCCGCTACCTTCAGTGATTCTGAATGGTCGGCTATACCGATGTACTCGTAGCCCTTCTTCCTGCCTTCGACCGCGATCTCTTCGACCGTCGCTGTCCCGTCGCTTAGAATCGAGTGCACGTGGAAGTCGCCCTTGATCTCTTTTAGATCAAGGAGGGTCGGGAGTCTGTGCTCGATCGCAGCCTTGATCTCCCCTCTGTTCTCTCGGATTTCCGGCGGCATTGCCTCGAGGTCAAGAGCCGCATACACCTCCTCCTCTGTCCTGCCTGCGACTCGCTCGTCGGTGTCTTTCCTGAACACCCCATATTCGTTTATCTTGAATCCTTTGTCGATTGCCAGCGACCTCAGTGATATATTGTGTTCCTTGGATCCTGTGAAGTACTGGAGCGCTGCCCCGTAACTGTCAGTGCTGACGACCCTGATGTCGACTTGCATACCTTCCTTCAGCCTGACGCTGGATTTCGTATCGCCCTTCGCGATTACTTCGGAGACGTTGGGGTTCTTGACGAAGACGCCCATGACTCTTTCGGGTTCGTCGCTCCCCACCAAGATGTCTATATCGCCGATTGTATCCTTCATTCGACGGAGGCTGCCTGCAACGCTTATCAGCTTGCAGCCGCCGGTCGCGACCATGTAATCGACGATTCCCTTCGCGCAGAAGTACGCATAACCAAGGAGCATCCGACCAGTGCGTTGCTCGAGCAGCTGAATCCCATTGAGTATGTTCTCCTCCGATCTACCGCCGAAGCCCTTCAGCCCGCGGATCCTGTGCTCCTCGGCGGCTTTCTTCAGCTCGTGCAGATCTGTTATCTTGAGATCCTTATACAACCGCATTATTGTCTTCGGGCCGATCTCAGGGACCTCCATGATCCGGAGAAGTCCGGCCGGGAACTCCTCCCTCAGTGCCCTCAGATAGTTCAGCTCGCCGGACTGCATGATCTCTGCTACCTTCTTCGCTATCGCCTCTCCCACGCCCGGTATCTCTCGGAGCTTGTCCTCTTTGTAGTATTCCACGATGTCCTTGTCAAGTTCCTCGATGTTCCTCGCCGCCCTTCTGTATGCTCTGGGTTTGAAGTCAACTCCCTTCAGTTCCAGGAGGTCGGCTATCTCGTAGAGGACCTGCGCCACCTTTTCATTGCTCATTCGATCTCAAGCGACGTTATTCGGTTCGCGGAGCAATGAACGTTGCCGTCAGTGCCTGAAGACCCGCGTCCCGGTGAACACCATGGCCATGTTGTGTTCGTTCGCCGCTTGAATGACCTCTTCGTCCCTGACAGATCCTCCGGGTTGTATGATCGCGGCGACACCGGCCTTGGCAGCCTCGTCCACCCCGTCCCTGAATGGGAAGAACGCATCGGAGGCCATCACGCTGCCTTTCGCCTCCTCCTTTGCCTTCGAGGCGGCGATCATGGAGGAGTCCACCCTGCTCATCTGTCCGGCGCCGATACCGACCGCTCTCTCGCCCTTGACGTAGACGATTGCATTGGACCAGACGTGCTTCACTACCTTCCAGGCGAAGAGCATGGATTTGATCTCTTCCTCCGTCGGCTGTCGCTTCGTCACGACCTTGAGGTCCTCCGGCTTGAGCTTGAAGTACTCGGAGGTCTGAACGAGCAAGCCGCCCTTGATCTTCTTCATTTTCATCTCTGGCTTCTCGTCGCGAGTGATCGGGGCGTTCGTCCTCAGGATCCGGATGTTCTTCTTCTTCATCAGGGTCTCGAGCGCCCCTGGCGTGTAGGAAGGCGCTATGACCGCCTCGACGAAGTGCTTCGAAATCTCAGCCGCCGTCACGTCGTCGAGCTCCCGATTCACCCCTATGACGCATCCGAACGCTGCGACTGGGTCGACATTGTAAGCGATTACGAAGGCATCGCTAATCGCATCGGCACTGGCTATCCCACAGGGGTTGGTGTGCTTCAGCACGCATGAGGTTGGCCTCTCGAAGTCCCTGAGTATCTCGAGGGCTGCCTCCAGGTCAAGGATGTTGTTGAACGACAGCTCCTTGCCGTGCAACCTCTCGCTCTTGGATATGCATACTCCCGTCGCAAACGGGTCGGTATAGAACGCCGCCGACTGGTTCGGGTTCTCCCCATAACGAAGATCCATGTCCTTCTCGAATCCGAGAGACAAAGTCGGCGGGAACAGGTCCGATCCGAACGTCTTGCCGAGGTGCGAGGCGATCATT
>Ga0315279_10005452_pt1 | contig 16510 bp, 14 predicted proteins | sample YL17G06_20_MG_FD_203694 | JGI IMG/M metagenome (GOLD analysis project Ga0315279, IMG submission 203694) | Sediment microbial communities from Yellowstone Lake, YNP, Wyoming, USA - YL17G06_20 | ecosystem: Environmental > Aquatic > Freshwater > Lake > Sediment | place: USA: Wyoming | collected...
GGTGGACGTCAGAGTAACTGTCCGGGTTGGAGTATAGGACGGCGTAAGAGTGGGCTTTGGAGTTACCGTCCGGGTAGGGGTCGGGAGTGACGTACGGCTCGGTACCAGTGTAAAGGTCCGACTAGGATTATAGGACGGTGTGCGGGTCGTGAGCGGAGTATTTGTTCTAGTACCCCTTGGCGTAAGGGTTGGCCAGCGCGTTTACGTTGGGATTGACGTTTCGGTTGGGTGAAGCGTGTGTGTTGCCGTGGGGATCATTGTTGAAATGGCCGTAAATATCGGCGTTTTGGTTGGTGTTCCGCTCGGCGTAAGAGTCGGCCAACGGGTCTGGGTCGGACTGGAGGTCCGGCTCGGTACCAGTGTGGCAGTGAACGTCTGCAGCAGTGTGGGAGTCGATGCCGGGGTGTCCGTTGGCGCAGGGGTGTCTGTTGGGGCTGGCGTCTGTGCGGGCGTTTCGAACAGGACCTTCGTCTCGGTCCAGGTAAGCGAGGCAGTCGGGGCTTGGCGAATGTTCAATTAATCCACGGCAAAGAAGGAATCAACGACGATCAGAGCGATTAATAAAAATGAGAATCCGAAGAATCGCCAACCTGTGACCATTTTTCTGCGACGTACCAACCAACTGGCCTGACGACGACCGACCTGGATGGAGCGAACGCCTGCAAGATAACTAAAAAAAGCCCCCAGCAAGCCGAGGATAATGACAATGATAAGGCCTGTAACACTGCCCATGCGAGTCATTATAGCATATAGCACATTCTCGGCTGCACTCTAGGAAACGCTGCTTCCCTCAGCAAAAAGAAAGAAGCCCAGAAAGCCGAGAATTTAAAATTCGGGTGCTATTCCGGAGAGAAGGTGGTTGATTTGTCAACCGTCGGTAAATACTCTATGGCCTATCCTGCACAGTGAGAACATAGTCCACCAGCCGCAGACCTTCGCCCGCAACGGGAGTCAGGCGTATCTGATAAGACCGACCAGCAGAGAGGGTAATCAATTTCTCTAAATCGCCGCACTCCAGAGTTCCCCATCCGGAAAGCGAGACGCCACCCTGCCATAATTCGACGGTTAACGCACCATTACCGGAGCAGCTCAAGCTGAAGATTAGCCGGGCATCCGTCCCGCCGGCAGCATAGGGCGTGAACTCGACCCAATCTTCGGAATCGCCCTGAGGTGCGGAGACCTGGCTGGAGTAGATAAACTGGTGCGTGCCAGCCGCCGAGAAGTTCACCCGAACGGCTGGGGCGGCTCGGGAATCTTCATCGGTAAAAGCCGGGCCAACCGTCGGTGTGAGAGTCGTTGCCGGGCCAGAGGGCGTCTCTGCCGCGCCGGGTGTGACCGGGTTACCGTAGTCATCCAACACAGGCAAGCCATCAGCGGCGTCCGTCTGGATATATTGCGCCGTGACCCAGCCGCGCCCATCGGGACCAGCGGAATAGTCAATCTGGAACCAGGAGGCAGTGATATTTTTTCCGCTCAGAGAGACAATCGCATCTGGTTCGAGTAAACCCAGCGAGTCAAACGCCGTCCCCGGCCCACTGCGGACGTTAAGCCGTTGCATGACGCGCCCGGTCGGACCGGCGGGCGTGGGAGTAGCCTCCAGCGGGACCTCTGTCCCTGCCGCGATCTGGACAAACTGCGCGGCCACCCAGCCACGTCCCTGCGGGGCGGAGGGGTAGAGGATCTGGTACCACTCCCCCCGGCTGTCCTTGTTGAGGATCTGGACTTTCTCCCCAGCATTGAGCAGGCCGAGCGAATCATAACTGGTGCCAGGTCCGCTGCGCACATTGACCTGGGTGGTGAGAGTCCCTTCGATTGGGGTTGGCGTGAAGGTCAGCGTGGGCGGCAGGGGGGTATCTGGGGGCGTCGGGGTTTCAGTGGGAAAGGCCGTCAGGGAGGCAGAAGCCAGGGTCGCGGCAGGCGGTTCTGATGTCCCGCAGGCCGCGGCGAACAAAAGGAGTACTGCCAACGGGAAACCTAGTTTCTTCATTGACTGGATTGTAGCACAAACAAAAACACCGCCGAAGCGGTGCTCTGGTACCCCTGGGCAGACTCGAACTGCCGCTTTCGACTCCGGAGGCCGACGCTCTATCCACTGAGCTACAGGGGCGGACGAAAAAATTTTACCACAGAGTCGGAAAATCAGGTCTGCACCTACGGCGCCAGGCTGGCGAGTTCGGCGCGTAGTTTCTGGATGATTGCCACGTTGCTGCCCTCATCACCCAATCTGGCGTATTGCTGGCGCTTGTGGGCATACTCGCCGCAGACCTGGTAGAAACGCGCCGTTTTGAGATACCGGCCGGTGAAGAGGCTGGCGGTGCGGGCGAACATTTGCAGCCAGGCCGACGAAGCCGTGCGGAAATGCGCCGCGCTGATTGTGCCGGCCTGTACTTCAGCCGCTAGGTATTTCTTCAAGGTTTTCTGCTCGCGCCAGGTGGCCCAGAGGATGATGACAAACATGAACAGCCAGCCGCTCCAGTCGAAGACGGCCCCGATGGCCAGCCCTTCCAGTCCACTCATGAACGAAGCCATGGTATTGTGGAAAGCGTGTGTGAACATCGCCACGGCCAATCCCAGCAGGGGGGCGATAATTCTAACCAGCCAGTTCTTGTTCAACCGGGCGGTTGCCAGGCCAATGCCGGTAAAGGCGGTGTAAAACGGGTGCTGCCAGCCAACCAGGATGACGCGGATAAAGGTCAGCGTGAGCAGGCCGCTCCAGCCGCTCTCCTGAAAACCGTAGGTGTAGATATAGTAGACGTTCTCGGTGGCGGCAAAACCCAGGGCGGCCACCCCGGCGTAGATGATGCCATCCAGCACAGAATCGAATTCATGACGGAAGACGAGGAAAACGCACAGCACGGCCAGCCCCTTGAGCGTCTCCTCCACCAGCGGGGCGACAATCGAACCGGTCGCCAGGTCGGTGGCAAGGCTCGAACCGGTGAAAATGGAAATCCCCACCCCCAGCACGGTATTAATGATAAAGGCGCTGCCCGCCGCCACTACTGAGCCCCATAGGAAAACCCCACCCAGCAACAACAGCGGTTCCTTCTCGTAACGATCCAGCCAGTACAGGATGGAAGCAAACAGCAGCGCCGTGCCAAAGCCGATGATTCCAGAAACAATCAGACCCATTGCAATCCTCCTGCAAACAGAATGCCTCTATTTTATATCCTCTTTCAAAATCAGGCGGGTTCTTTCGATGCGCGTCGTCTCGAACGGGATACCGAGCACATCCAGCACTTCCTCCGGGCGGCCGGTGGCTCCTTCGCGGGCCGCCAGCGCCATCCGCAGGCGCAGCGTCCCCGAATCATCGGCAGGCAATTGTTCAAGCGATTCGATCAAAGGCCGCAGGTCGTACAGTTTGCCGCGCCGCTCGCGCGGCAGGGACTCAGCCTCCAGCGCCGCGGCGAGACCTCTCACCAGTTCCGCCCCATCCACCGGATCGAGCAGCGTCACCTCGTATTCCGCCGAAGCCACCTGCGTCTGCAGGGCCGGACCATGCTCGTCCACCTGCTGCACGGAAACGATGGTCAGTCCCAGCGGGGCGGCGGGTTGTAACACATCCGCGTAGGGGCGGGCCTGCCGATAGGTCCCCGAAGGGGGTGTGTCCGCCCCAGGGCCGACACGTGGGTCGGCCCTTACATTTTGTTGTAACCAGATATCCACGATCTCGGCCCGCCCGATAAAGCCCAGCGGCAAAGCCGAGGCGATCTGGATTTTCGGCCCGGGATGGAAGCCCTGCGTGTACGCCAACGGTAGCCCGGCGCGCCGGACGGTGCGCTCCCAGATGGTTTGCAGGTCCAGGTGGCCGGTGTAGCGCAACGCGCCGGATTTGGAAAAGGTAATTCGTAGTCTCATGGTGTTTTTTATGACAGAAATAGTGATGAGAAACGAGTAACAAGTAACAAGTTCAATCGCCTGTTACTCATAACTCATTACTTCTAACTCATTACTTTTACTCGTTTCTTCGGAGATTTTACTTCCGGGCATTTCCAGTATAGGCCGGGATTTTCATGCCTGGTTGTTGCGAAAGTTGGCAAAATACCGCACGCGTCGCAGTCCTCGCGGCAGTAAACGCGCGTCTCGCCCTCCAGCGAACGCTGGTAATCCTGGTACAGGTATTTCTTGCGCACCGCGTCCGAGATGTGCTCCCAGGGGAAGACCTCGTCCGCACGGCGCGGGCGGTGGGTGTAGAACGAAGCATCCAGGTTTTGGGCGGCAAATGCCGAGGTCCAAGCATCGAATCGGCGCTGGTCCTGCCAGGCGTCGAACTTCGTCCCGTTCTTCCAGGCCGCGTAGATCACCTCGGCCAGTCGCCGGTCGCCGCGTGAGAGCCAGCCTTCCAGCAGCGTATCCTCCGGCGGAGTCCAGGAAAGTTTGAAGGCCGAACCGCGCAGTTCGCGCATCAGCAGTTCCTGCTTGGCTTTGATTTGCTCCACCGTGTCCACCGCCACCCACTGGAACGGGGTGTGCGGCTTGGGGATGAAGGTGCTCACCCCGGCGTGGACTTTGGCCTTTCCGCCCAGCAACTTGCGCCCCTCGGCCAGCACGCGCTTGCACAGGACGGCGATGGCCTGCACATCTTCGAGTGTCTCGCTGGGGTGGCCGATCATGAAGTAGAGCTTGATATTCACCCAGCCACGCGCGTAGATTTCGCGCGCCGTCTCCAGCAGTTGCTCGTCGGTGATGAACTTGTTGATGATGCGTCGCATACGTTCGGTGGCGGCCTCCGGGGCGAGCGTGAACCCGCCGGAACGCCGGTCCTTGAGTTTCTCCATCAGTGCCACCGAGACGGTGTCAATGCGCAGCGAGGGCAGCGAGACGGTGAGATGCTTCCCGCCGAACTTCTCCCCGATTTTGGTGACCAGTTCGAGCACGTCGCTGTAATCGGAGGAGGACAGGGACAGCAGCGCCAGCTCCTCGGCCCCGGTGACGGCCACCGCCTCTTCCGCCGCCCGGACGATCTCGTCCATGCTGCGTTCGCGGACCGGGCGCGTGATCATGCCCGCCTGGCAGAACCGGCAGCCGCGCGTGCAGCCGCGCATCACTTCCACCGAGACGCGGTTGTGCACTACGTCAATATTCGGGACGGGGAAGCGCGTGGTCGGCTGGGGTAGTTTCGCCACCATGCGCTTGAGCACCGTCTTCGGCGCTTCCGGGACGTTGGGCGTGATCGCCGCGACTGTGCCATCGTCGAGATAGGTCACATCGTAGAAGCGCGGCACATACACGCCAGGGATTTTGGCCAGTTCCCGCAAGATGTCGTTGCGAGGAGCCCCGAAGGGGCGACGAAGCAATCCCCCTGCTGACGAGGAGCTTGCTTCGCCACCTACGGCGGCTCGCAATGACACATTTATTTTGAATTTTTTTACGACATCAATGATCTCCCCGATCACTTCTTCCCCCTCCCCAATCACAAACGCGTCGATGAAGGCGTGCATCGGCTCCGGGTTGAAACAGGCGTGTCCCCCGGCGATCACCAGCGGGTCGGCTTCGCCGCGCTCGGCTGAACGGAGCGATATCCCGGCCAGGTCGAGCAGGTTCAGGGCATTGGTGTAGAGCGTCTCGTAAGGGAGCGAAAATCCAATAATATCGAACGCCGCCAGCGGACGCTTGCTTTCCAGCGCGTAGAGCGGGATGTTGTGCTCGCGCATCAGGGCTTCCATGTCCACCCAGGGCGCGTAAGCGCGCTCGGCCAGGGCGTCTGGTCGCTGGTTGACCAGGTCATACAGGATCTGCAGGCCCAGGTTGGAAATGCCGATATCATAAATATCGGGGAAGACCAGGGCAACCTTGGTCCCGGTTTTGTTCCAATCCTTGACCACGCTGTTCAGTTCGCCGCCCACGTAACGGCCGGGTTTCTGTACCTTTAAGAGAATCCGCTCGAGGCGCGCCTCGACTTGTTCGGGGGTGAGCATGCGGAGAATTATACCTGAACGAGTCTGATTAAACCAAAAAGGGCGAACCGATCAGATTCGCCCAAAGAAGAGAAATAAATCAAATGACAGTATCATCAAACACGATAAACCCCTCCGGCGTTTGGATGACTTGCCCTCTGACATTCTCCCAGACCAGTCGCGGCGTAATCTGGTCACCCGCCAAATAGCGGTTGACGGCATCATGGCTGAACTTCTCGGTATGTTTGGCAAAGTTCGTCAGCGTATAATTGACTTGACTGACCAGTAAATACTGGCAGTAATCCAGACGAGTAGGTCTTGTTTTCATCAATCTCAACCATACCTGTACTCGCTCCAATTGTCAATCAACACCGTTTTGCGTAAGTCCTAATTTATAAGGTTTGCCCATTGGTATATTTTGGTAACAAAGTTCTTGCATGGTTTTGCTATCTCCCTTTTTGACAAAGGCTGTATAATGTGATTAATAAATCGGGCTGACAAGTGCTGGAACACTTATCAGCCCTGACCAACCACCGAGTAGACCGGCGGATGGCTTCAAGATTTTATGCCCTTCCAATGGCTCTCGGTGGAATCCGAGAGTTTTTTATTCTAAGGAGGCATATGGAAAGGGCAACGATGTTACACATCTGCGGTAGCAAGAAAAACATGCTACCAAAGAAACGCAGACCGCTTACATCCATCAGGTGGCAATGTAAGCCGTTTCCAGTCGGGGCGCCGGGAATTGAACCCGGGACCTCTTGCACCCCATGCAAGCGCGCTAGCCGGACTGCGCCACGCCCCGTCAGGCAGGCGGTATTATAGTCGTAATTATAGAATCTGGCAATAAACTTATGGTGTCGCGCCCGTGCCGATCGTCCCGTTTTGCAAGCCGCCCAGCACGTCCTGCGCCAGGCGCAGTTTCCCCTCGCTGAGCAGGTCGGGGTTGACGTCGGCCAGGAACAACGGGGTCGGGATGATCTGTCCGCCGCGACCGGCGACCAGGTCTGTGAAGATGTTCTTGATAGAAGAGATGAGGACCGGCCGGATGCTGACAACCCAGTGGGTACGGGCGGTCTCATCGGGCAGGGTCTCACTGATGACCAGCATATCGGTGCTCTGAGTGATATAGTCCAGTAGCTCATGTGTGGCAATCCCTGGATAGACATAAACTACCTTGACGCTGTTGTGAACCAAAATGTCGGCGTAGGCCGTGTATTCACCTTCCTGGGCATCCGCCGGGATGCCGAGGGGAACAGGGTAAATCCCAGAAGGTTGGGGGAAAATCGGGTTACGACAAGTGCCGCAATAGAATGTAAACCCATTCGCGAAAGCATCTCGGGCTGCCTTGCCGCCGGTTGTATCTTTCTGGTACAGGATTCCGACTTTCCACTCCGGGGCGACCAGCCCGGCGATGTAACCGGCCAGGAAGGCTTGTTGATCTATCGGGATGCCGTTCGCACCGATGGTGGACAGATTCGAGGCTGGGGCCAGGTCAGGGATGCCGACTGCCAGGAATTGCACACCCGGCGCAACAGACGTCAGCGCGGCCAGACCCGGGTCCGGTGGCAGGGCGATGACGATTTTTAGGGCCGGGCCTACGAGTGCCAGATCCTCGGGGGTGAGTGTGTTGAGTACCTGGAAGCGCATCCCGTTCGCCTGCGCCAGATCGTAAACGAGGGTCTGGTATTGATCGTATTGCTCCTGAGACATGTCCGCCGGAAGCACCAGGATGGCCAGCGGCATGGACGGGGCGGGGCTGTCCGTCGGACTGAGAGTCGGCGCGGGGGTGGCTGGGGTGGATGTGGCGCGGCCGGGGGAGGTGCAGGAAACGAGAAAAGTTAGGGCGAAAAGAACGATGGTGAGTTTTGAGCGCACAAAAAGTTCTCCAATAAGTGATGCGGGTATTTTACCTGAAAAACCCATAACAAGTGAGACGGGTAAGTCGTGGCGACATTTCATGGTGATTCCCGATGAGCCTAAAATAAAAATCTTCGCACCTTTGCGCCTCGGTGGTAGAGACTTACTGCTCCTTGCATAAATTTCTGAACTAAATCTGCCAAGAAGCAAGGAAAAAACGACGATTTGGGTTCAAATATTAACGCAGTACCCTGTAAAATATCAGGACGCCCAAACGGGCGTCCTGATCGTGGAGGAGAATGCAGATGAACCATTGCATGCAATTACTTGACGGCGACCTTGATGGTCTTGGGACGGGCCGATTCGGCCTTGGTCAGGTGCAGGGTCAGCACGCCATCGGTGATCTTGGCTTCGGCCTGGTTAGCATCCAGGGCGGCGGGTAGATGTAGGGTCCGGCGGAACGGACCGTGGGGCAGTTCGTGTACCAGATACTCCGATTCGTCAGCCTTGAACTCGCCTTCAATGGTCACCACGTCGTCCAGGATCTGGATGTTTAGATTGTCGGCTTTCAAACCGGGGACGAGGGCGCTGAGGATGTAAGCATCGTCCTCTTCACGGACGTCCACCGCCAGGGTGAAATCGCGGGAAGGTTCAAATCCGGCCATGTGCGCCCAGCGGCGGGCCATGCGGTACGGATTGGGAGCAATAAAGTAGGTCATTTTGAAACTCCTTTCGGGAAGATGATCTTCTGAATTGAGCGAATCTTACCGGCCGTGTGTAAGAAATGCAGCAAAGAAAGATAGATTTTGTGTAAGATCTCCCCTTTCATCCCCTCATCGTCACTTCATGACAATCCGTCTGTTACGTCCCTTACGGCGATGGGGGGGACAGGAAGGTGAGGGTATAATCGTTGCAACGGCAAATGCTGGCTGATCGTGATCATCTTGTTCAGCGCTCTGGCCGGCGCGCGGTGATAGTCTGTATAGGACAAGGTAATCAGGGAAAAAGGTAAAGAATGGGTAACTGCGCAGGCAAAGTAGTCTTGATAACCGGAGCAGGCAAGGGTATCGGCCGCGGGGTGGCGGAAGCCTTCGCTGCTCAAGGCGCGAGCGTGGCCGTGGACGACATTTCGCCGGTGAATCTCGACGAAACGCTGGCTCACATCGCTGCGGCAGGCGGACAGGTCAAAGCCTACGTGGAAGACATTGCCAAGAAGATGCCGGTCCAGGCATTGCTCAACGCGGTGCTGGACGACTTCGGGCGGATTGACATCCTGGTCAACTGCGCCGAGGTCGAGCCGCAGAAACCCGTGCTCGAAATGGACGACTGGGACTGGCAGCGCACCCTGGACGTGAACCTGACCGGGGCGTTCTTGCTGACCCAGTCTGCCGGGCGGATCATGAAAGAAAAAGGCGGCGGGATTATCGTCCACGTGGGAGAGCGGGCTAAAGGCGCCGCCGTGAGCGATCAGTCGAACGGTCCGGAGCACCGCGCCGCTTACTTTGCCAGCAAGGCCGGGCTGGCGGCACTATCCGCACTGGCGGCGTATGAGTTGTCCGACTATGGCATTCACGTCTACCATGTCCAGCCGGAAGAGGCGGGTGATGTGGTAAAGCGTATCCTGGAGCTGTGTGGCTGAGACGATAGTGCGGCTGCGAGACCTGTTGCTGGGATTGCGCGACCTGCACCTGAGCCAGGCGCCAGTCATTGTCCATGCGTCACTGAAGTCGTTCGGACAGGTGGAGGGCGGCGCGCAGACCGCCGTCAGCGCGCTGATAGCAGTATTCCCGACGGTTATTGCCCCGACCTTCACGTACAAGACGATGGTCACGCCACTGACGGGGCCGAAGGATAACGGTGTCATCTATGGTTCCCTACAGGGCCAAAACCGTATGGCCGAGTTCTTTACCCTGAAGATGCCCGCCGACCCGTTGATGGGGATCATCCCGGAGACGTTGCGCAAACACCCGCGCGCCAAACGCTCGAGTCACCCGATCCAGTCATTTGCCGGTATCGATGCCGGGAAAATCCTGGCTGCGCAAACGATGACCGACCCGCTGGCTCCGCTGGGCGCGCTGGAACAAGCAGATGGCTGGGCCGTGCTGATCGGCGTGGACCACACCGTCAACACCAGCATCCATTACGCCGAAAAACTGGCCGGGCGCAAGCAGTTCGTCCGCTGGGCGCTGACGCCGAAGGGAGTGGTCGAATGTCCCGGTTTTCCCGGCTGTTCAGCAGGCTTCCAGGCAATTGCGCCGGAGATAGAACGTCACACCCGACGCGTCAAGATTGGCGATGCGCTGGTACAAGCCGTACCACTCAAGATGTTCTTCAAGGTGGTGGTCGCCCGGCTTAAAAAAGACCCGCTGGCCTTGTTGTGCCAGCAGGAGGATTGCGAGCGGTGTGGGGAAATCAGGAAGCAATTCACCAATCGCCATTCGTTTTTACCTCTGAATCAGCACAATTCCCGCCACGATTAATAGCATCCCGATCCATTGCGTGGGTGAAATGATTTCATGGAAGAACAACCTGGCTGCCACGATCTGCACGCCGATGATCGCCAGTCCTTGAGCCATCGGCTGGGCAACGTGCAGCGGCAGGTATTTGAGCAGTCCGGTCAGGGTCCGGACGGTGACGAAACCGGCCAGGTTGCCCACCACCTGCCAGCCGACCAGTCCCTTCCATTTACCCGAAAGGGCCGAAAGCTTGAAGCTGGCATTTCCCAGGATATTGAACACCAAGTTCAAGAAGAACAATCCGCCGATGATGATGGCATTGCCTTGCGAGAGGGGAGTGGTTGACAGACGAAGGCGCTGGAACATGGCATTCTCCTTTGGCGTGATTTTGGTACCATTTTACACAACCCCCGGCAGCCTGTTAAGTGCCGCTTGCGCCGCCCGTTAACCAAGTCTATAATTCAATCGCACATTTACTGATAACCGATAACTGATAACTGATTACTGCCTTGCCATGTCTCAGATTGACGAAATCAAATCCCGACTCGACATCGTGGACCTGGTCGGGGAATCCGTGAAATTGCGCCGCACCGGAAAGAACTATTCCGGCCTGTGCCCATTCCATAACGAGAAGACGCCCTCGTTCATTGTCTCGCCCGACCGGCAGACCTGGCATTGCTTTGGACAATGCAATGAGGGCGGCGACATTTTCAGGTTCGTGATGAAGAAAGAGGGTTGGGATTTTAAGGAAGCCCTGCGTTCCCTGGCAGAGCGCGCCGGGGTCAAGCTGGAGGCCTACAAGGCCGAGAAACCGGAAGAAAAAGAAGCGCACGAGCGCCTGCGCGGCCTGTTGGAAGAAGCGGTGACGTTCTATCGCCACCACCTGGCGACTCCCCCCGGAAAATTCGCCCTGGACTACATCCACGAGAAGCGTCATCTCAGCGATGCTACCATCGAGACTTTCGGCCTGGGCTACGCGCCGCCGGGCTGGGACAGCCTCCTTAAGCATTTCACCGCCAAAGGCTACAGCGAACAGGAACTTGTGGACGCCGGTCTCGTCACTATCTCCGCCGAAGAACGTGACACGGGAACACCGGAACACCGCAGAACGTTAGACCGCTTCCACAACCGGCTGATGATTCCCATCCGCGACGAAAATGGCAAGATGACCGGTTTCGGAGCGCGCATCCTCGATCCAAACGATTTTCCTAAGTTCATGAATTCGCCTGAGACGCCACTCTTCAGCAAGAGCCGCCTGCTCTACGGGCTGGAGCGGGCGCGCAAACCCATCCGGGCCGCCGATCAGGCGATCATCGTGGAAGGTTATCTGGACGTGATCGCCCTGCACCAGGCCGGTTTCGAGAACGTCGTCTCGCCGATGGGGACGGCCCTCACCGAAGACCAGTTGCGCCTGCTCAAGCGTTTCTCGCGTCGCATCGTCCTGGCTCTCGACCCGGATGCCGCCGGACAGAAAGCCGTCTTGAGTGGGGTGGAAACAGCCCGCCAGAGTCTCGACCATACCGACGAACTGCGATTCGATGCCCGCGGCCTCCTGCGTCACGAAGCCCGCCTGCAAGCCGACCTGCGCGTGGCCAGTATGCCTGATGGACTGGACCCCGATGAAATCGTCCAGCGCGATCCGGAGCAATGGAAAGGGCTGATCGAAAACGCCCAGCCGATTGTCGTCCATGTGATGGGGGCGCTGGCGGCCGGCCGCGACCTGGACGACGCCAAAGTCAAATCTGAAATTGCCGCGCAGGTGTTACCTCTGATTGAAGATCTGCCCAACCCGGTCGAGCGCGATACGTACCGTCAACGATTGGCGCGCTTCCTAAAGGTGGATGAACGCTCGTTAGTCGGCGCGCAGGCCCGGGGTCCGCGCGCGCGGCGGCCCAGGCCGCGCCTCGAGACTCCCGCCCAAGAGCAGGTGCAGGCTCCCGTCAGCGCGCCGGCTGTTTCTCCGTCACACAAAATCGAGGCGCATGTTCTGGGCACCCTGATCCGCCGCCCCGACCTGCTCTATCGCCTCGATCGTGCCCTGCAGGAGGCCGCCTTGAGCCGCATTTCTGCCGAGGATTTCGGATATACTGACTACCAGGTACTCTTTCGTTTAGTGCACCAGTCGCTCGAACAGGACGATGAGGAGGCCGACCAGTACCTGCACCGTAACCTGCCGCCTGCGCTGGAGGGACTGGTGGACGAACTGGTGGCCAAAGTGGGCGAGCTCGACCCGCTGGACGACCGCCTGCTCGAAGACCTGTTCCGCGGCGTGGCCAAGATCCGCCGCACGGCGCTGACCGAAAGCATCAACCAGTTGCGCTTTTTGCAAGAAGAAGCCCAGCAATCCGGCGACCTGCGCGCCACCTCGTATCGTGAAATGGTCCAACAACATTCCACGCTCCTGCGCAGTCTTGACCAGGCGCAATTGAAACAGAATGGACGTCGCAGAGAGGGACAATGACCCGCAAAACCAAGCCTACGCCCCGTTACCCCCATCGCCCGGGCGCCCCGGCACCTTCCCGGGCTGGGAGGCGGAAGTCCGACTCCGACGACCGGGTCTTGCCTTTGTCGGACGACAGTGAGTCCGAACGCGAAGAAGAACTCGACCTATCGGCTGAACCGGAAGAGAGTGCCGCCGCAGGCGAAGACCTGGGCAAATTGGAGGGCGATGAGCCGCTTGAACTGGATCGCGCCGAACTGGCCGCTGAGCTCTCCGAAGACCCCGTACGGCTGTACCTGCGCGAAATTGGCCAGGTGAAACTACTGGACGCTTCCAGGGAATTCCGCCTGGCGGCAATGCTCGAAGGGCGTCGGGTTATATTGCTGACCATGCGCCGCCGCCACATGGGAAAGCAGACTTCCGATTCGCCCATGAGGGCTGCCTATCATACCCTGCTCAGTGACCTGTTGATGGATTGGGTGCGCCTCGGTGAAGACGCCGAACGTCTTGGCCTGGATATTCCCGATGCTGGGTTATTACTGGCCGAGGCGCAGAGCCTTCATCATGGCTGGGAGAGTGTCTCTCCTTCTTACCTGCACAGCTACATGGAACGCGAGTTATGGGGCAGGGATCCGGTATGGGACAGCCTGGTAAGCCATGCCTACAACGTTTTCGTGATTTTTTACATCCTGCCGGAGAAATATGCCGACTGGCTGCTGAACCATATCAAGGCCCACCACGATCTGCCCGCCCAGCGGACGCTTTTCCGCAACCTGCCGCCGGAATCCGAACTGGCCCGGGAGATCGAACTCATCCGCGGCCGCGCCGACGAGGCCAACGCAGCCATCATCCGCGCCAACCTGCGGCTGGTGGTCAGCGTGGCCAAGCGCTACCTGGGGCGCGGCATCTCGCTTTTGGATCTGATCCAGGAGGGCAACCTCGGCCTGCTGCGGGCGGTGAATAAGTTCGACCCGCGCCGCGGCTTTAAATTCAGCACGTATGCCACCTGGTGGATCCGCCAGTCCATCAATCGCTCGGTTGCCGAGCAGGCCCGCACCATCCGCATCCCGGTGCATCTGTTCGAGGCCATCGCCCGTCTGCTGCGCGTCCAGCGCACCCTGACCCAGCAACTGGGCCGCGACCCGACGAATGAGGAGCTGGCCCTCGAGTCCGGCTTCCTCTCCGACGCGGACCTGCAGGCCATCTTGCGGGCGCGTGCCGAGGAGACGCCACTGGGGCTGGAACTCCAGCGGCGCTGGGAAATGGCAACGACCAAAGTGGACCTCGTCCTGCGTTCCGCCGAAGAGCCAATCTCACTGGAAGGGCCGGTGGGTGGGGGCGAGGATTCCAGTCAACTGGGCGATTTCATCGAAGACGTAGATGCCCTCGAACCGCTGGACGCCGCCTCGCGCGAGATGCTGCGCGAGCAGGTGCAACATGCCTTAGCCGCGCTTTCTGAGCGCGAACGCCAGGTGCTGGAATTACGCTTCGGCCTGGTTGACGGGAAGGACCACACGCTGGAGGAGGTCAGCCGCTACTTCAAAGTGACGCGCGAGCGCATCCGCCAGATCGAGGCCAAGGCGCTGAGGAAGCTGAGACATCCGACGCGCAGCCGGCATTTGAGGGATTATTTGGGGTAGTTGTTCACAACCAACGAGTTTATGTTTGGCGCTACGACCTCGTAAAAACAAGGAATACAACTCCATGAATTTTGACAAATTCACGGAGTTGATGTATAGTATATTCATGTTTGCACGCGCTTACGAACCCCTTGATGCTCATCTCCAGCCTAACAAGGTGCTGGTAATTTATGGTCCCCGCAGGGTGGGTAAAACCACCCTGTTGCAAGGTTACTTGAAACAAACTGAGTTGAAGTACAAACTCGACTCAGGTGATAATATTCGCACACAGCAAATCCTGAGTTCGCAGGATTTCAACCAGATCCTGCCATACATCGAAGGCTATGAATTGCTTGCGATTGACGAAGCACAGAACATTCCTAATGTTGGCATGGGTTTGAAAATCATTGTAGATCAGGTGCCCGGTATCCAGGTCATCGTGACCGGCTCCTCATCCTTCGAATTGGCGGGACAGGTTGGCGAGCCATTGACCGGGCGCAAGCGAACGCTCATCCTCTATCCATTGGCGCAATCAGAATTGCTTTCTTTATGGAACAAATTTGAACTCCGCGAGCGTTTGCCGGATTTTCTGATTTTTGGCGCATACCCCGAAGTGTTGCAGGCCTCTACCCGGCAGGCGCGCATCGAAGTGCTAACCGAGATCGCGAACGCGTACCTGCTCAAGGACATTCTGGTTTTCGACCGCGTCAAAAACTCACGTACTTTGCTCAACCTGCTCAAACTGCTGGCATTTCAGGTAGGGAGTGAAGTTTCTCTAACTGAACTGGCTACCCAGATTGGTGTTGATGTGAAGACTGTCCAACGTTATTTGGACTTACTGGAAAAAGCCTTTGTCGTCCTCCGCCTGGGCGGGTTCAGCCGTAACCTGCGCCAGGAAGTGACCAACAAGTCGAAATATTACTTCCTGGATAACGGCATTCGAAATGCCGTTATTGCCCAATTCAACAACCTGGATCAACGAAACGATGTCGGTGCATTGTGGGAAAACTTCATGATGATTGAGCGTCTAAAACATCGGGCGTATGCGTCGCTGTATGCCAACGACTATTTTTGGCGTACATATAACCAGCAGGAGATTGATCTGGTTGAAGAGCGGGATGGGAATTTATTTGGGTACGAGTTTAAGTGGTCGTTGACCAAGGCCGTGATACCACCCAAAAACTGGATAAGCGCTTATCCGGAAGCGGAATTCAAAGTCGTTTACCCCGACGATTACTTGGAATTTGTGATGCCAGGTTGAGGTCGAGATGCTACGGAAACGCCCGGCGCGGTGCAGGCATTTGAGGGATTATTTGGGATAGTCGCTTTTTGGAGGGGTTGTATGAACAACTACTTGCTACCAGAAAATGATGGTTTACCGTCAAGGTCTTCTGGGCCTTGGGTTAAAGAAAAGTTGTTTTACATCAAGCAGTACATTGACACTTTTGAAATAGCCATGAGGCAGAAATCATGGCGTAAGAGAATTTACATAGACTTGTTTGCTGGTCCTGGAAAGTGTCAAATTAAAGGAACACAGGAATATCTATTGGGCTCTCCTTTGTTGGCTTTGACGACTCGGCATCCGTTCACTGATTACTTTTTTGTGGATTCGGATAACGAAAAGATTGATGTCTTATGCCAGCGAGTTGGCTCGGTCTCAGGTGTAAAAAGTTTGGTGGGAGATGCGAATCTAAAAGTATATGAAATTGTCGACACCATTTCGGGGATAGACGCAGAATTTATCAAAGGCGCTTGGTCATCTTTAAATTTAGCCTTCCTGGATCCACAAGGCCTTGAATTAGAGTGGAACACTGTCGCCACTTTAGCCAAACTTAAAAAGATGGATTTGATAATCCACTACTCTCAGCATGGAATAAAAAGATTGGCGAAGAATTGTTATGATGCCAGTAATGAAACAGTAGTGGATAAGTTCTTTGGTGGTTCCCAATGGCGAGATATTTATGCCAGAAATCGAGAAAAAGGTATACATTTACCACTAATGAGTCCACTGCAAAAACGACTGGACAAAACTTGTCCAAATTGTACCCTCCTCAAATGGCGGATTCTTTAATATAATAGGAGCAACCCATCGGCCATCGAGGAAAGCATGTTCAAGGAAAACACCAAACACCAACAACCCGCTTTGATTAGCGCTGTCAGCGACTTGCCAGAAAAACAACGCCTCCGGCTGGAACAATCGTGGGCGGGCACATTCTACCAGGAATTCTTCAGCCGAATAAACGA
>Ga0315279_10005453_pt1 | contig 16503 bp, 16 predicted proteins | sample YL17G06_20_MG_FD_203694 | JGI IMG/M metagenome (GOLD analysis project Ga0315279, IMG submission 203694) | Sediment microbial communities from Yellowstone Lake, YNP, Wyoming, USA - YL17G06_20 | ecosystem: Environmental > Aquatic > Freshwater > Lake > Sediment | place: USA: Wyoming | collected...
CGCAGATTGACGCAGATATTTTTATATACTTTGTTTCAGCGTAAATCAGCGAGATTTCCAGCGCAATCTGCGTCTAATAAAGTTAAAGGATATCGGAAGATTTATCATAAAACTCAATGAAGCCAATGTTGCTGCGAGATACCCTGAGGATATAGATAAATTACAAAAGGACTATACACAAGTTGTTGTTAAGGATATACTTATTAAAAGTAAGGAGCTTCTGCAGTGGATAAAGGGGCAGTTTTAGAGATTATATCCAATTTTAGAAAAGCACTTGAGTCCGAGGGGATAAAGACAGACAAATTGATACTTTTTGGTTCTTATGCCACAGGCAGACATAAAGAAGACAGTGATATAGATATTGTGGTTATTTCCCAGGACTTTAACGATAAAAATTATTGGGAAAGAATAGATATACTTTCCAGTGCTATTTACGAGATTTTCGAACCGATAGAGGCAACAGCTTTCACACCTGATGAATGGGAAAGAGGAGAATCACTGATTGTTGATTACGCTAAAAATGGCGAAGTGGTTTATGGATGAATGAAAGGCAATTAGAACTATGAAGCGGTTATTGGTATTGGCCGGATGTGCAATTGTTCTGTTGGCACTTGCAGGATGTGGCCGGCAGAACCGAAGAACGTTAAATCTACCACCATCGGCAGGTCCAGAAGAACGAATTCCCTGATGTTATGGTTGGGGTGTGGGAATCGCAAACGACAGATTACAAGTGGGCTTTTAAGTTAGAACGCGATGGTTCAATTTCAAAAATGTTCCATGTTCTTGCAAAAGAAGTGGACTTAAATGAAGGCGGGGTTTTTTGGGAAGGTCCTGACCCGGGCACTTACGCGGTGTTTGTAATGGGGCCTTGCGAGGCCGAGTATAATAAGCGTACCCGTGAATTAAAGGTAAAAATTATCCTTGATTACTTCCAAATGGTATTGCCACAAGGCCAAGTGGAAGGTACAAGTAACGAATATTTTCAAGGGCCAGTATCTGCGGACGGCAAAACATGGAAAGCCGACTGACTAAACTATAGCTGGCTGAAAGGCGGCGACCTGCCAGACCCAAATACCCTACAGCCAGAGCCAGTTACCTTCAAAAAGATTGCCGGTGATAAGTTTAATATCGGAAACGAACCAAATCAATAGTTACAAAAGCTGACCCGGATTCGCACCCTCTGGGCTACGTTCAAAAATATAACCCCGCAATAAATTGCGGAGCTAAATACTATGGTTCAACAGTAGTCAGTTTGAGGCAAGAATTGAAGGTGGGGATTGTGCTGGGGAGTCAGTATTGGTAATAAAGGATTCCGCTTTTATCTGTGCCTGACCAGTCGAGCCGGATAGTTTTTGTCGCCGGCTGATAAACCCAGCCGAACTGGTTGGTTGGATTTGGAGGGAATATCTCGCCATTTCCAACCATTCTTATATCCTGCCGTTTGTTGAAGGGGTTTTGGGGCATTCCTGAGATGTAACGGCACTCAGTTACAAGCTGTTGACAGAAATCCAGACTGGTTGGAGGGTTTTGCGGATTATCACTTTTATAGCCCGGCGGGACGCCGGTGTGCCGGGCGGTATAGAGTTCAATCGCACTTCGCAATATACGCAGACTATCCTTTGCAACCGCCTCTTTGGCCTGGGTCGCGTGCTCCTGAAATTGCGGCACGACAATAGCTGCCAGAATCCCCAGAACGGCCACCACTATCATAAGCTCAACAAGTGAAAATCCTCTCTTCATTTCGTCTAAAGCCGAATCTTCAATTTCCTCGCTGCTACAAACACCTATTACCAGAAAGCGCACTATCAGCCCACAGTACTCCGTTTTTTTATCGACCGATACGGTCTGCTGCTTGACAAGTCAAAAATCTTATAGGACGCTGCCAAACCGAAAGAAATACCGGTAACAAAATGGACGACCCCCCACTAATGGTCTGTAAAAGTTTTTTTGTTAGAGATTTGCTCTGTTGAAAAGAACTAAGAATGTCATTTCGAGCGAGCCGCAGGCGAGTCGAGAAATCCCTCGACCAGGCTTGGGACAAGTCCGTTTTTGAATAGATTTAGCTACCGCCACTTCGTGTCTCCACTTCGCGACGCTCTGCGTCGCTTCGGTCGAAATGACGGCAAGCCTTTTCAACAGAGCATTAGAGATTTTTAGTTGTTCGGCGGCAGCACCGCGCAAGAGCTCAGCAGCAGAACCGCCTTATTCTTGCTTGTTTATTATCTCAGCGGTTTTGTCGCCGATGTATGTAACGTCACCTTTCAATCCCTGGGTGGTCTGACAGCCGAACAGCAAAAATACCACAATAATTAGAACTACTATCAAAATCGCTTTTCTAACCATTGCCTGGCCTCCCAAAAAAGTAATTTAAGGGCGTCAATACTACGGAATACCAGTGGTTGACTTTAGAAACAGGTAATACAGCCGGCCTTCCTGGTAGGTTTGCCCTGCCAATTTGCCTGCCGTGTCTCCTACGCCTATATAAACATCGCAACGGCCCGGTGCGCGTATCGCCCCACCTGTGTCCTGGTCGAGAGCGAAACCGCTATAGGGCTGCTTGACAACCGCGCCTCCTGCCACGCGGGGCAGGTTAGTGGAAATAAAAGCCAGACACCCTCGCGGGAAAATTGACTTGTCGGTTGCAATAGTTCTCATCGGCGTTACCGGCTCGTTGAGACTGCCGTGAGGCGGACCATCTTCTTTTCGAAAGAAGACGAATCGAGGGTTACGCCTGATATAGGCATCGACCTGGTCTTTGTATTTTTTGAAGTATTCAATCATTGCAGACAAGCTCATCTGGTCCGGGGGTATTTTGCCATCACTAAGCAGCTCCTGGGCAACACTGTGATACTCCTGACCATTATTAGCAGCGTAGCCCATAGTGGTAAGCCGGCCATCGGGGAGCTTTATTTTAGCCGAGCCCTGCACATGGGCTATGTATGCCTCAAAGGAGTCGCCAAGCCAGACCAGCTCCTTGCCCTTAAGCATGCCGGAAGATTCTATCACGGCGCGAGGCGGGTAGGGAGTAATCTCGCCACTAGGTCCGCGTCGCCCGAATATCTCGCCGTCCGGCCCTTTTACCAAATCATCGGGCTGCTGGTATAACGGGTATAAGAAGCGGTCACTACGATTTGGCGAGCCATCGAAAATCGGTGTATAGTAGCCGGTGAACAGGACCGTTCCCTGGTCATCGCACCCCACCGACATATAAACATCAAACTTCTGCCCAATCGCATCATTCAACTGTTTGCCTCTCAATCCTGAGTCCAGAAGCTGTGCGAAGGCATTGAGACTATTAACTGCCTGGCTGTGGGTGATTTCGCCACAGGGAAAGAACCTGCGGCTGGAAGGTTTCTGGAGGTAATTGAGACTGTTGTTTATGGCGGCCCGCAGGTTGGTGGTGTCGAGACAGGCCATCGTAAAATCGGGCAAATCGTAAGGATTTGTTATCTTCCGCAGGGCTGGCCGGCCGGGAAGCAAAGGTTTATCATAAGGGGGCTTAATTTCCTTAACCTGGGGCCTGCAGCCAACGATAACGACCGCAATCAGTAATAACGCTGAAAGAAGGATTTTGTTTTTCATTTCGAACTCCATTTCTTACCTGCCTCTTCCGGCAATCACTCTAAAACTGCTTCCGATATATTATGCGAATTACAGCCGACTCTGTAAATAATATTATCGGAAAGGGTGTTTGTGAATGATAAATTTTGTGAGAGTCCACGAATTTTCGATTTGCGATTTACATAGTCTCAATCCTGCTTTTACGCCGTCTGTAACCTGTCGCCGAGCAACAAGTCCATAAGATTATAAACGGCAAAGCCAAATACGGCTGCCAAGACAGTATAAAATTGCCACCGGCTGCGGACGGTTTCTACGGCCTGCGGAATCCTATCAAGCCACATATTCGTTTGCTCACCAACAGCTCCGGTGATAGTGCGAAAGACCCCCGCAATGGCAGCAGGGAAAAACACTACCGCAATAATCGTAATAACACCAAATAAAACGGTTGCTGCAAGAGCAAGTCTTTGCTGCAAAACCACAGCAGCTAAAATCCTCTGCTGCTCGGCCTGTTCAATTGCTGTCATCATCCTCTCAACAAAATCGGCAGGGGCCGGCTCCGAATGCCTCTGTAAGGCTCGAGCCAACATCCGGTCAAATCTATCTTCATTCAATCTATCCGCCACTGTCATCCGCTCCAAAAGCCGCGGACAATAACTGTTTCAATCTTGCCCGTGCTCTAAACAAATACGTTTTAACGGTATTTTCCCGTGTATCCATTATCTTTGCAATATCAGCGATACTTTTTTGTTCACGATAGTGCAGTATAACTGTTATGGCCCACAGACGAGGCAGCCGTTCAACTGCATCCCAAACAATTCTTTCTGTTTCTTCGGTCTCTATCGGTGCTGCCGGCTCCTGCTGTCGGCTGTCAACAATCTGCTCATCTACTTCATCCTCAAGCTGCTGCCTTCGATTTTTCCGCAGATAATTTACCGCCTTACGGTATGCTATGCTCCACAGCCAGGTGCTTAAACTGGACTGGCCGGTATATCGGCTCAATCCCTTGTAAGCTGCCAGAAAAGTGTCGCTGGCCACATCTTCGATTTCATCTTCCCGCAATCCCAGCCGACGGCAGCACAGAAAGACCGTCTCTTTGTATTTGTCAATGAACCGGCCAAACGCCCGCTGGTCGCCACTGCGAAGCAGCCGTAACCAATGAGCCATCTGTCGTTTTTCCCATACCTTATTTACCAAAAAGGTCATCCTTCAACTACTTATTAGTCGCGATGGAAGCGTAATAAGTTTCAGAATTTCTAAAATTATAAACCGGCAACCAATTCATAAAAGATAATAATCCCAAACAAGGAAAATTCACGCATTTTTTTGAAACCTGCTGGATAAAAGCAGCGACTAACTTGCAGAAGATGAGAAGAATTGATGGAAAAGTAATCTTTAATCAAGACCAAGGGCGACAAATGATAAAAATGATAAAACAGAATTGCTATCTGAAGCCGGCGTGGACACATAACGGCTCTATAAGAACGGACCTTCCGTTGACAATAATCCCGAAAGCAGACAGACAGAAACTTACAGAAATGCTGCTGCCGGGGCAACTGCTTTGTGTTGGTGAAGTTTATATAAAGACCCACAAAAGTATAGTAAGAATAAAATGAATAAGTGAAAGGAGAAAAAATGGACGACATTGTAACAGGCATTCAAGTTCTCATAATATTGGTGGGTGTGACGAGCCCCATTATTGTCGTTGGCGTGGTTTACTATCTGAAGAAACGGCTTGAGCACAAGCAGATTATGGCGGCCATCGAAAAAGGCATACCGCTGTCGGAATTGGTGCGTCCTAAACCCCAGTTAGCTGGCCCAGGATGGATAAGGTATGTGTCCCTCGGCATCGCGCTAGTTATTGTGTCATTAGGTTGCATGCTTGTCCCATTCGGTATCGTCAACTCTTGGACTATTGTTGCCTTTGGGCTTCTCGGTGGGGGGGCTGGATGGCTGGTTCGTGGATTGCTGCACCGAAAATACCACTTGAAAGACCAATCTGCGAACCAAAACAATAGGCCGCCAAATAAAGTCTCGGCCTAATCACCAACGTAACATCGCTATCTCACCCAATCAGCCCCCGCGTCTTCCTGTCGGAAGACAGGAGCGGGGGCTGAAGCCGAATCTTCGATGTTCCTTTCCTGTTCCAGAAAATAAAAACATTTTCATTGACTCACAGATTCAAAGAGTGTATAATTGTTTTTAGTTCCGGTTCTATCCGTAGATAAATTGGAGTATGGCCATGGGCAAACAAAAAGGATTTACCTTAATAGAACTTTTGGTTGTGATTGCCATTATTGCAATATTGATGGCGATATTGCTGCCCTCGCTCAACAAAGCCAGAGAGCAGGGCAAACGTGTGGCCTGTCTTAACAATCTGAAGCAATTGGCGCTCGCATGGAATTTGTATGCGGATGATAACGATAATAAAATCGTCAGCGGTAATACGAGCACCGGCAGCCAAAATAAAGACGGCACCTGTTGGGTTTACTGGCCCGGCTATGGCGCCACAGAACAACAACAAATTCAGGGAATCAAATCCGGACTGCTATTTCAATACTGCCCGAACATAAAACTCTATAAGTGCCCGACCGGTGTGCGCGGAGAGGTCGTAACTTATGCAATAGTTGATGCTATGAATGGTTATGATGCGATACCCGGAGCCGCGGGGCAGATACTTAGAAATAGGATACGGATTCCAAGGCCAGGTGAAAGGGCTGTTTTTCTTGATGAAGGCCGGCTAAGTCCAGCGAGCTGGACCGTTTGGTACGACCAAGAACGATGGTGGGACCAAATTACGGCGCGACACGGAGACGGGACAAACTTCTCTTTTGCAGATGGACGCAGTGAATACTGGAAGTGGAAAGACCCTCGTACGATAGCGATTGCCAAGATGGACTATGACTACTGGCAAAACACGGGCCGTCAAGGCAGTTTATCCTCATCACCGGGCAATCCGGATTTGCACAGAGTGCAGAAAGCTGTGTGGGGAAAATTAGGTTATACGCCAAGTAATTAAATGGACGCTCGAAGGGGCCCCATACATCATCTGCAATAAGGGGGCACAGATTGCCACCGGCGTTACTTTGACCAATATCACCCAAAATTGGGCATCACGAGTTTTCTGAACTTATTCTCTACAGAACAATCTATTTTCGCAAAATTCTCCCATCCCGGTTGATTTACAAAACAATCAGACTAAAATCATCTTATAAAACTATGAAAAGTATGAGCTTTTTTGGAGAAAGACCGATATGTTTAACCAGCTAAATAAAGTCCGGCAGATTACGGGTGCAATACTTGCTTGTGCGATTCTGTTTGGATTAGCTGGCTTGGCTGCGACGGCTTTTGCGGAGGTGGCAAAAACACCAGAGGTAGTAGAGCCAATTCAACTACACCCGAACAATCCCCACTATTTTTTGTGGCGCAGCAAGCCGACAATCCTGACAACATCCACCGAACACTATGGGGCGGTGCTCAACAGGACCCTTGACTACAAGAAGTATCTTGCGACACTCCAGTCACACGGATTCAATCTGACAAGGACATTCAGCGGGGCGTATTGTGAACCTTTCGGAGCGTTTGGTATTCAGAACAATACCCTGGCGCCCGCAAAGGACCAGTTGATATGCCCGTGGGCCCGCAGCGATGTGCCCGGCTATACAAATGGCGGCAACAAATTTGACCTGACAAAGTGGGACAACGCTTACTTTGAACGCCTGCGAGATTTTGTCGGCGAAGCACAGAGACGCAGCGTTGTGGTTGAGTTAGTGCTTTTCTGTCCCTTCTACGAAGAATCTATGTGGAAGCTCAGCCCGATGAATGCTATCAATAACGTTAACGACATAGGCAAGGTCCAACGCACCGAGGTTTACACACTCAAGCATCCCAACCTGCTGGCTATTCAGGATGCAATGGTGCAGGAAATAGTCAAGCAGCTAAAGACCTTCGACAATGTATATTATGAAATCTGCAACGAGCCATATTTCGGCGGAGTGACCTTAGAGTGGCAAAATCATATCGCCGAAACCATCGGCAAGACGGAAGCGGACTTCAAAACGAAACATCTGATTGCTCAAAACATCGCCAACAAGGGCCGGAAGATTGTTAATCCCAACCCGCTCGTGTCGATTTTCAACTTCCATTATGCCAAACCGCCTGATACCGCAGCCGACAATTATGGTCTGAACAGGGTGCTCGCCGATGATGAGACGGGTTTTGCCGGCAGCGAGCCGAAGCCATATCGGCTGGAAGGATGGGATTTTATCATTGCCGGCGGCGGAGTGTATGACAACCTCGACTACTCATTTACAGTCGGCTATGAGGATGGAGTAGCAGAAATCAACGCCCCAGGCGGTGGCGGGCAGGTATTCCGAAAACAGTTGGAGATTCTCAAGGATTTCATCAATGGCTTCGACTTTATCAAGATGAAGCCGGATAATTCGGTCATCAAAGGTGGGGTGCCCGAGAAGGCATCCGCGCGTGCCCTGGTTGAAACAGGCCGGGCTTACGCTATCTATATCAATGGCGGCAGCGAAGCATCGTTAGTAGTGGAACTACCTGCCGGAGTTTACAGAGCAGAATGGATAAACACGAAAACAGGAAAGGTAGATAAGGAGGAATCCTTTGAGCATACCGGCGGCAGTTATACGTTGCATTCGCCTGAGTATGCCGATGACATCGCCCTTCGAATTCGAAAAATCCAGTAAGACAAGAAGATGATTCTCACAAAACTATTGATGTTACCACGCCGGGCGGGTATATTGTTTGGGCAGATAAACTAATACACTGTCACTGGATTCATCCTTCGTAGTACTACGGAGAATGGAGGTTGTTATTGTGCGGACGATTAAAACGGCAATTGCAGTTATCCTAATGGGTGTAATCTGCGGCAACGTAAAAGCCCAGCCCGCCGTAGGGCAGGACTTCAATCCCGACTTGTCGGGATACTATGGCTTTGGCGAAATGGAGATAATCAAGCTCGACTGGGGGATAAAAGACTTAAAGGTCGCTGATTTTAATGGCGACGGCCGAAACGACATCGCGGTGGTCAATAACATAAAGTCCAGGATAGAGCTGCTGCTCCAAAAAGAATCTGTCGGGCCGGCCGAAGCAGAGGTGACTGTTGACCCTAATGAGATAAATGTAAATGTAATCACCCCCCCTACCCGCTTTGAAAGGCAGAGTATAGCGCTTTCTCAAAAAGTGTATAGCTTAGTCTGCGGGGACTTAGATTCAGATAAAATGACGGACCTGGCCTTTTACGGTGAGCCGAGAGGGCTGTATGTGATACTGCAAAAGACCGCGGATACTGAAGCAAACAAGCCAAAAACGCTAATCTGGCGAACAAAGAAAAAAATCAACATCGATGATGGTCTTCTAACTTCCAATGCGCTGGTTTGTGCCGACCTGAATAACGATGGTGCTGCCGACCTGGCTCTGGCTGGTCGCGATTGCGTTTATATCCTCCTGCAAAAAGATGGCTCATTGGCCGAGCCGGTCAAATATCCTACCAGCGCACAAATGCTGGGAATTGAAGTAGGCGACCTCAATGGTGATAGCATAAACGACCTTATGCTCATAACAAACGATAGTGACAAACCCCTATATGTCAGGTCCGGCCTCAAAACGGGACAGTTCGGTCCGCAGGTGCAATTTCCCATTGAGAAACCGTATATGTTTAAGCTGCATAATCTGGACGGAGAAGCTGGCGACGAAATACTGATTATTGACGCCGGAAGTGGGCGGTTAATTTGCTACAAGCTCGCTGCAGAAAAGCAAAAGGATGCCGATTGGCCTATCCTGTTCTACCCTCTTACTTCAGGTGAAGGAAGTGCCAAGCGCGACCTGGTTGTCGGTGATTTCGACGGCGATGGTCTGGTTGATGTAACAATCAGTGAGCCGGGAGCTGCCGAGCTTGTTTTTTACAGACAAATAGCAGGACTTGGATTGACCGAGCCGGTGAGATTTCCCGCTTTCACCGATATCACGATCTTATGTGCCACAGATATTAGCTCCAACGGCAGCAGCAAAACCGAGTTAGCTGTTTTGAGTGTTAAGGAAAAGATAATCGGTATAAGCGAATTCAAAGACGACAGATTGTCTTTTCCCAAACCCATTGATTTAACCGGTGAGCCGCTCGCAATGGAGATTACCGATATTGATGGTGACGGCAGTATAGACTGCGTTTACATATCAAGGGATGCCAATGACATCAGAACTTTTAGAACAATTTATAATCTTGCGGCGACAAATAAAGGTGTCACTGAGTCGGTGAAGAATAAAGGCAAAACGTCAAAGACCACGCAGAAAACAAGTGGTGCTACACCGGCCTTGGAACTTAAGAAGCTCACCTCCAATCCTGATGGTTTGAAGGTAGTTGACGTTGACCAGGACGGCTTACAGGATGTTCTGGTATTTGTCAGCTATGAGCTTCCCATATTAGTTCACCAGGTGCGAAAAAGAGAATTCCAGGTGATTGACTCGCCGAAAGCACAGGCCAGCTTGATTAAAAATGCAAGCCCGCGCTCAACTGCTGTTGCCGACGTGGACGGCAAGCCGGGCAAAGAGCTGCTGGTGGCAGAAAAAAATTTTGCACGAAGTCTGGTCTTCTCCGAGACAGGAACCTGGACCATCATCGACCAATATAATGCCAAGAGCACAGAGAACCAGATTTCTGCCGTCGCCGCTTTTGATATCGGCGATGAAAATCCAGGCGGCAGACCCGCTATCCTGCTATTAGATGGCCAAAAGGGTCAGCTTCAAATACTCAAAAGCGGCGAGGACAAAACCTATCGGCTCGAAAAAGAATTAGACGTCGGCAAATGGAATGCGGCCGTGAATCTAAAGATGCTGTTTGCGCCACTTACAGGCAGAGGCGCCAAAAGCATCTTGATATTCGACGGCGAAAAGTTTGCACTTATAACGCCGCCATCCGGCAGCGAGGCCCGGCAATATCTGGAACAGCAGTTCAGCTATGAAACGCAGATAAAAGACGGTAGTTTCGGTAACCTCACAGCAGGCGATATTAACTCTGACGGGCAGCCCGACATTATTATGGTAGAATATAAGCGTGACCATATTGAGATACTTGCGCTTGATTCCAACAACAAGCCCGTTCCTGCAATGCGGTTTAAGATATTCGAGGAGAAAAGCTATCGCGGCGAGAGAGGCGCCGGTAAAGGCAGTGTTGAGCCGCGGGAGCTAATCGTCGCAGACGTTACGGGCGACGGCAAAAATGACCTTGTAACTATTATCCACGACCGCATAATCATTTATCCTCAAGATTAGCTTCTTATCTTGCATTTCGAATCAAGAAAAATGACCGGTAGCAGGGACAAGATTTTTGTTGCGATTAGCGGCGGAGTGGATAGTTCCACGGCGGCAGCACTATTACTAAAGGCCGGCTTCGAATGCGCAGGCGTATTTATGATTACAAATGATAATGCTGCACACGCACAGCACGATGCCCAGGAAGTCGCCGAAAAACTAGGCATAAAACTTCACATCCTGGACCTTCGGGATGATTTCAAACAAATCCTCGATTACTTCTGCAGTGAGTACAAAATAGGCCGGACGCCCAATCCCTGTATCGTTTGTAATAAACTCATCAAGTTCGGAAAATTGTGGGACTTTGCACAAAGTAAGGGAGCACAGTTGTTTGCCACCGGACATTACGCAAAGGTGATTTCGCACGACGAGCAAGCCGGCTTATACGCAAGCGCCTACCAGGCCAAAGACCAATCTTACGCCCTGTCAATGATTGACAGGAATGTATTACCTCATATCATTTTGCCGATGGGTGACTACACAAAGGAACAGACGCGGGAAATGGCAGCAAAGTTCGGCCTCGGCACCGCACACAAAGCAGAGTCTCAGGAAATATGTTTTATACCCAACGATGACTATGTGGCGACGCTTGAGCTACGGTGTCCGGAGCTTGTTCACGAAGGCAACATTGTGGATAGCAGCGGCAGGGTTCTCGGCAGGCATAACGGTGCGCACAGATTCACCATCGGCCAGCGGCGGGGCCTGCATGTTGCAATGGGCAAGCCCTACTACGTGGTGAAAATCGATGCGGAAACCAACACCGTCACGCTTGGTCCAAAAGAAGAGGTTATGCACAGGAAATTACTGGCGACGGGAGTGAACTGGCTCATAGATGAGCCGGCATCCGCCTTCCAGGCAAAGGTAAAAATACGCTACAACGACAAGGGTGCACCTGCAACGGTTTCTCCACAAGGTAATAGCTCCGTTGTTGAGTTTGATAAGCCGATTCCTGCGATAACGCCGGGGCAGCTTGCTGCTTTTTACGTCCAGGAAGGAGACAATAGCAGAGTTGTGGGAGGCGGATGGATTGACAATGTAACCGATTAATAGTGTGCGGCTTGCGATTATGCAGAAGAAAAATGATATTTTGAGTCTGCTGCGAGAGAAAAGTGCCCAGGCAGCGAAGCAGGCGCAGCGAGGAGTAATATTGCAGCCGGGCGCGATTGGCGACTGCATATTAACTCTGCCGCTGGCCGGGTTTATGAAAGACTGCCTCGGACTGGGCGGGATTGATATTCTCGGGCACACCGAATATATCGGCATTCTGCCGGGCAGAACCTATGTCGATGGAATTCGTTCCATAGATTCACTGGATTTACATCGGTTGTTTGTTGATACAAAGGCATTCGACCTCGCGGATGGCGACCCTTTGATAAACGCTTTCACAGACTATGCCTGGATTGCAACATTTCTGGGCGAGCCGAACAGCAACTTTGAGCAAAACCTGATTTTCACCGCCAATTGCAGCCATAGTGCTGAAGTGATAACCCTGCCCACGAAGGCACCAAAAGATTTCTCTAAGCATATAAGCGACTTTTATACGCAGCAATTTACCGACCAGAGCGGTCTGTTTTTCCAGCCGTGGCAGCTCCAGCCCGAAGAGTGTTTAATAAAAGCAACCGAAGCAGATATAATTGGGGGCAAAGAACTACTCAAAGAAATAAACCTTGACCCTGCGGGGAAAGTGGTCGTTATTCAGCCAGGCAGTGGCGGGGCGAAAAAGTGCTGGCACATAGACAATTTTTTAGCCGTAGCCAAACAGCTTGTATCAGAAGACATCCAGGTAATATTCTTGCTGGGGCCGGCGGAACTGGATAGATTCAGCAGCACAACCCCCGCCGTTTTGCTTCGCAAAATCGAAGCAGCGGGGGCAAAGTGCTTAACAGACCTGCCTCTGACGCAAGTATTGGGACTTTTGAGCTGCGCGGACGGATTCATCGGCAATGACAGTGGTATTACACATTTGGCTGCGGGATTAGGCATCAGGACGTTAGCTGTCTTTGGTCCAACCAATCCGGCTGTGTATAAACCCATTGGGCCGGCTGTAACAGTATTCGCAAGCAATGCAGCGGGTTTTGCCAGGAAACCCTCCGCAAGGTTACAGCAGCAGCTTATGGCGGCTTTGCTGTCATAATGATGGGGAGCAGATCCTTGCCGGGACAATTTCAGAATAACACCCACGAGGTGTTTTTTTGTTTTAATTCCGGGCTACACAATTGACCACTCTGTTTTTTTTGTTATAATGGTTAAATTTAGATATTAGGGCGCAGCCGGACACCATTTTGTTAAGAAAGCGCAAAATGCCGACCCAGTTGTGAAATCTGTCTTATAAAGGTATTTGTATGGGGAAAACATTAGGTGAATTAGCTGAATATGTAGGCGGACGGGTTTGCGGCGACCCCAGTGTTGTTATTAAGTCCGCCGCCACGCTCGGACGGGCGGGCGAAGGCGATATTAGCTTTCTGACCAACCGCAAATATGAAAAGCAACTGCGGACAACCAAGGCAAGTGCGGTAATTGTAGGCAAAGAAACAACCAGCGCATCAGTGCCTCTTCTGATTGCTGAGGACCCCTATTATGCTTTTATGCAGATTATGGTGCTGTTGCACGGGCATCGCAAACACAAAAAGGTAGGTATCAGCCCCCGCGCCTCGATTTCGGATAGCGCGAAAATTGGCGCAGACTGCCATATTCACGATTTCGCGACAGTATCCGACGACGCAAAAATCGGGGACGGCTGTGTAATTTACCCCTGTGCCTACATCGGGACAGGAGTGCAAATCGGCAATGACACCATAATATACCCCAGCGTCACGATTTACGATGGGTGCAAAATAGGTAATCGTGTAATTATAAATGCAAACTCGACTATCGGCGAAGACGGCTTCGGCTACGCCAGTCACGACGGTGCACATCATAAGATACCACAGATTGGCAGCGTGATTATAGAAGATGACGTAGAAATCGGTACGTGTTGTGGAATCGAACGAGGCACACTCGGTGATACCGTCATAGGCCAGGGCAGCAAGCTCGGTGACCTGGTTACAATAGGTCATGGGACAAGAATCGGTCCACATTGTCTGCTTGTGGCCCAGGTAGGAATCGCCGGCTCGACTACGCTGGGGCATCATTGCGTGGTCGGGGGCCAGGTCGGTATTGTGGGCCACATCAATATCGGAAATAATGTTACGATTGCAGCCCAGGCCGGCGTTATTAACGATATTCCAGATGGACAAACGGTATTAGGTGCGCCTGCTATCGAAGTAAATCAAGGCAAACGCGCGTATGGCGCGATACAATACCTGCCTGAGATGCGGCAAAGCATTCGCAACCTCCAGATGCAGATTGAACGGCTTGCCCCGCACACCGAATCCGGCTCTGAAAAGCCGACCGGAGAGTAGCTGTCTTTTTGTTCAGTCGTGTTCCGGTTCACATTATGCAAACCAGGATTCAACAATTTCTCGGTACCGTATCTAATTATGGATAGTTCGGACGTTATTGGCTTGATTGCCGGAGAGGGCAGATTGCCGTTTCTTGTAGCCGCTGGTGCCAGGGAAGCGGGACTAAAAGTGATTTGCGCAGGCCTGGAGGATAACGCCGACCCAGGTCTTGCTAATGAAGTTGACGTATTTTACCGCGTTGCCCTCGCTCGACCGGGGGCCTGGATACGCAAGCTAAGAAGGCACAACGTAACCAGAACGATTATGGTCGGGCGAGTCGCCAAGAGACGAATTTTTACCCCCTGGCGAATCCTGCGGTACTTGCCCGATTGGCGGGCATTTAGAATATATTACTGGCGGCTCCACGGCAAGAACAAGCTTACAGACTCGTTTTTACGCGCTCTGGCAGACGAACTGGCCAGCGGCAAAATAGTGCTGGAGAATTCAACAATGTATTGTAAGGAGCATCTGGCAACTGAAGGCATGATGACGGCAAGACCGCTGCCCCAATCGGTCCGGAATGATATTGAATTTGGCTGGCAAATGGTTAAACGGCTCGCCGACCTTGGCATAGGTCAGGCAATTGCGGTGAAGGAAAAGGAGGTAATTGCCGTCGAGGCAATAGAAGGAACAGCGGAAATGATTGAGCGAGCGGGCCGGTTCTGCAAATCCGGGGGATGGACGCTATTCAAAGCTTCCAGACCGAATCAGGATATGCGATTTGACGTGCCCTGTGTGGGGCCTGATACCATCAGGAGCTTATCTAAAAACGGCGGCAAATGTCTGGTGGTAGAAGCAGGCAAAACAATAATTATCGACAAGCCCGAAACAATAAAACTTGCCAACGAATTAGGGATAACCCTTTTGGGGCAATGAACTGTCACTATCGCGATAAAACGCTTACGCTAAAGTGAAACTATATGGATGAGTTTCCTTTTCAACTTTTAATCAAACGCGATTCCCCAAACACGCAAACGGAATCCTTACTGTGCACTGCCCTTTTGCGGGCTATTCCCGGCAGGCGCCAGGTATATGATGCGCTGTGGAATGGCAAAAGTGTAATCGTTAAGGTATTCTCACACAAAATCAGCGCAAAACGTCATCTTAAAAAAGAGTGGCAGGGGTTGAACCTGCTACAAAGCCGGGGCCTAAATGCACCGCAGCCCTTGTTTTACGGCCAAACAGAAAATGGGCAACAGGCCGTAGTGATGGAAAAAATCATCGACTCGACAACGGCTCTGGATGCTATTCGCAAAACCCCGGATGAAACTGCGAAACTCAACTTATTGGCTCAGATTTGTGAGGAACTGGCAAGACAACACAACAAGGGGGTTTTGCAGAAAGATTTGCACCTGGGGAATTTCCTCGTAAGCCCCGTTAGAAATTCTACAGGGAGAATTCCAGACGCGGCGGCGGAAAAAGGGAAGATTTCTAACGGGGTAAGCGGCGACAAGGTCTTCGTGCTCGACCCCGGGCAAATGCGGTTCTTTTCGCACCAAATATCAAAAGAGAAAAGCATTTCCCAACTGGCTTCATTGGGCAACTGCTTACCAACCAGTAATACAGAGTCTATTGCGAGAGTTTATAAGCAGTATTTTAGAACACGCGGCTGGCACTTTGAAAAGTCAGATGAGGCATTGCTCCAAAAACAACTCATAGCGCACAGAAAAAGGGCAGTCAAAAAATGGGTGAAGAAGTGTCTGCGGACAACCAAAAGATACCTGAAAATTAAGACAAACAATTTCTTGGCTGTGTTCGATAAAAGCTTTTGTGAGGGAGACGAACCGCTCGACTTTATAAAACAGATAGATGCGCTAATGGATAAGGGGCAGATTCTAAAAAGCGGCCACACTTGCTTCGTGTCTCGCTCACGATGGAATGATAAAGACATAGTAATCAAGCGATACAATCACAAGGGGTTTATCCACTCCTTGCAGCATACAATAAAGGGTTCCCGTGCCCGGCGGGCTTGGCTGCACGCACATCGGCTTATGACGCTTCAGATACCCACTCCGAAGCCGTTAGCTTATATCGAGCAGCGGAAGGGTCCACTCGTCTGGAAGTCATATCTGGTAACCGAATATGTCGATGGGCAAAAGCTCTATAATTTCCTGGAAGATGGCAGCATCACCCAGCAACAGCGTTCAGCAGTAACCCGGCAGGTAATGGATTTGCT
>Ga0315279_10005454_pt1 | contig 16496 bp, 14 predicted proteins | sample YL17G06_20_MG_FD_203694 | JGI IMG/M metagenome (GOLD analysis project Ga0315279, IMG submission 203694) | Sediment microbial communities from Yellowstone Lake, YNP, Wyoming, USA - YL17G06_20 | ecosystem: Environmental > Aquatic > Freshwater > Lake > Sediment | place: USA: Wyoming | collected...
TACCTCCGGCAATGGCGATTCCTGTCGCGGCTCCTGTTCGGCGTAACGATTCCCTGGAATCTACGCGGACATGGAGATAATCCCTCACGTGTGGTCCCGCGCATCCACTGGGATTTCACGACAATCATGCTCAAGCGCTGCCTGGTCGAACTGGTGAAGCCGTGGCATGAAGTGCTCGAGATCGGCACGGGCCCGTACGCCATCCTCTCCATCTCTCTTGCGAAGCGCGTGAGATGCCGGATTACCGCGTGCGACGTCAACGAACAGCACCTACGCGACGCCCGCCGTGTCGTCGTGGCGAACAACGTGATGGTCAAGCTCCTTCAGAGCGACCTTTTCCACGCCGTCGAAGGCCAGTTCGATTTCATCTTCTTCAACGCGGTCTATATCCCACGGGACGTTGGCCGAAAGCTTGGCATCGATGGGTTCCATGAGCGGGAGACTGATTGGTGTGGTGGTGAAGCGGGCACGGAAGTGATCGAGCGGTTCCTGCGGGATGCTCCCGCTCACCTGAAGGATGGTGGCCGGGTGCTCCTTGGCTTCAACCCCCGATATCTGCCGGAGCACTGCCTAACGGAGCTCCGTGAAGGCTGCGGTTACAACCTCATCGGCCGATATACAATGCTCTTCAACCCAAGCGTGGTTCATGCGCTCAGGAGAAGGTAATGACCATGGAAAGTGACATCTCCGTGCTATTCTCCGGTGGACCTGACTCGACGCTCGCGACGCTGCGGGCGCTGGACCAGGCGCCCCGGGTGCATCTGCTGACGTTTCATCACCATCTCATGGGCGCGGTATACAGGCACCGCAAGGTCGTCGAAGAGCTCGGTCGAATCTTTGGTGAAGAGCGAGTCATCGCCCACGAGGACTCGACCGACAAGCTATTCCACCGGTTCTACCTCACGGGCATGTCCTGCAAGATGGAGTGAACCCCTCGCGCTGGACAGACTCAGGGTGAAGGGGCAAGCTCGACCTGAGCATGGGTGTGTGCCCGTTCGAAGGTGACCGGGCTGGCGTAGCCGAGGGAGGAGTGCAGCCGTTTCTGGTTGTAGACCTCCTTGATGAACCGCTCGATACGGCGGGTCGCCTCCTGGAAGGTAGGGTAGTCGTTCAGGTGGACCTCCTCGGCCTTCAGGGTCTTCAGGAAGCTCTCCGCCTGGGCGTTGTCGTAGGGGTTGCCCGCCCGCGACATGCTGATCTGGAAGCCGTGCTCTTGCAGGATCGCCACATACTCGTGCGCCGCATACTGGGCGCCGCGGTCGGAGTGGTGGATGCAGCCGGGCGGTGGCTGCCGCGCCCGGATCGCCGCGGTGAGCGCCGCGCAGCTCAGCGAGGCGTCGAGCCGCCCGGAGAGCGCCCAGCCGACGACGCGGCGCGAGCAGGCATCGAGGAGGACCGCCAGGTAGACGAACGTCGTCGCCAGCCGGATGTAGGTCAGGTCCGCCACCCAGGCCCGGTCGAGTTCGTCGGGCACCCGGTTCTGGTAGAGGTTGGGATAGACCGGCAGCCCATGGGCGCTGTCGGTCGTGTGCACGTGCGCCCGCTTCACTCGACACAAGAGGTCCGACCGGCGCATGAGCCGGAGCACGCGCTTGTGGTTCACCCGGCAGCCCTCCTGGTGGAGCTGCGCGGTCATGCGCCGGTAGCCGTAGCGGGGGAACTCCAGGGCCAGCGCCTCGAGGCGGTCCTGGATGTCGGCATCGCTGATGGCCTTTCTCCCCGGCGGGGCGGGCTGGTAGTAGTAGCTGCTCGGGGCCAGGTCGATCATGTGGCACCCCCATCGCAGGCTGACGAGGTCGGGCCGCTGCTCATCGAGGAACGCGCGCTTCTCGGCGGGGGTATGAAGGCGGCGGCTTTTTTTAGGAGGTCGTTCTCCATGGTCAGCCGGCCGACCATGCGCTCCAGGGCCGCGATCCGGGCGTGCAGCCCGGCCTGTTCACCAGCGCCGCCGGCCGGCGTCAGCGTGCCGGCCTCGTAGCGCTTCTGCCAGTTGACGATCTGGTCGGGCGAGAGCTGATGCCGCCGCGCCAGGGCGGCGCGGCTGGTGGTGCCGGCAAGATACTCCCGGACCACCTGCATCTTGAACTCGGTCGTGAAGGCTCGTCGCGCTGCCATGAGGGTCGCTCCTTTCCTCCCTCAGGCAAGCTACCACCTTCTCCCCGGTTCCGTCCAGCCGACGGGGTCCAGTCCAGCACCGCGCCCGGCCGCTGGCTGCCCGGCTTCATCATCGGCAACCTGTTCGGCGGGTCGAGCATCTGGTTCATCATGCTCCTCTACAAGACGATGAACCCGAACGTGGTGCTCGGCATCGCCACGGGCGGCGCATTCCTCTTCGCGCAGGTGGCGATGGCGGTCCTCTTCCGCTCGCAGCTCTCCTTCGCCCAGTACTTCGGCCTGACGGCGATCATCGTCGGCATGATGTTCCTCGCCATGGGCGGCAAGGCGTAGCGCGCGATCGAAGCTGCGTGCGGCGCCGCACGTACCCCCGACGGACACGTTGACCCGAACCGGGCCGCGCGGTAGACTCACCGTGCGTCCAACGCCGTACGAGGCGTTCGACGCCGCCATATGTCCTATCTGCCAGGAGGTACCCATGCGCATCCTCTGGGCCCCGGAGCGCGTCGGCGAGGGACGTCGCTTCCGCATCGTCGTCGAGGCCGAGGTGCCGCTCGCCTGCGAATGCTCCGACCTCTTCGCGCTCCTCGACCGGACGCCGCCGGATTCGTCGGGGCGGGAGCACCGGTTCTACTTCTGCGTGGGACGCGCTGCGTCCCCTGGCGGGGAGATCCGCTTCCGCGCCGGAAACGCGACGGAGACCGTCCGCATGCGCGTCGTCCCCGAGGCCGAGTGGGGCGCGCCGGCGATGCTCGGCGCGATCCAGCTTCCCCGCATCTGGCCGCTCGACGGGCGCGCCATCGGGCTGAAGTCGCGGCATACCTACGTCGATCCGACCGATATCGGGCAGAGCGCCGCTTGCGGCGCTACGCCAGAGTGCGAGGCGCTTGGATGGTCGGACGACCAGGTATGGGACCTCGTCGCCCCGTGCGACATCCCCCGATGGCACTTCCTCAACCTCGACTTCGGCTGCCCCGTCCACGGCCTCGACATCTACCACTCGGACCCGTACTACCCGTGGATCGTGGACGTGCTCGGCCATCCGTACCAGGTGCAGTGCCCCGTCGGCGGCGAGTGGTACCCGACGAACGACTACGCCGCGGGCGACCATACGAGCGGCGAGTTCCCCGACGACGGGTTCGGTTGGGAACCGCGCGAGGACGGCCCGCGCAAGGACGCGAAGTTCGGCTTCATCTCGTACTACCTCCTCCGGCGCATCCGCTTCGCCTATGCGACGACGCGCAGCCTGGCGGACTACTTCCTCGCTACCGGCGATACCGGCGCGGCGCGGAAGCTCGCGATCCTCCTCGCAAGCATCGCGCGAGAGCACCGCTACCTGTGCTGCTTCCCGGAGCACCGCTTCCGCCGCTACGAGATCACGGTTGAGGAGCCGGCCTACCGCGAAGGCCACGTCGTCCCGGCGCCGTTCGGCCCGTCGCCAGCGGCCGAGCCGGCGCACCTCGCGCGCTCGGGCATGGACGACTACTGCATCAACATGCCGTTCCACTACGTAGAGATCACGCGCGCGTACGACATGATCTTCGACCGGATCGGCGGCGACGCGGAGCTCGTCGCGTTCCTCGGCCGCAAGCTCGGTGTCGCCGACGGCGATGGCGTGCGCCGGTTCATCGAGACGCACCTCTTCCGCGCGGGCGCACAGGTTGGCCTCGACGACGCGATGGCGTCGAACCTGCCGGAGCCGCAGCGCGGCCTGATCTCCCTCATTCGGGTCCTCGACCAGCCGGAGTGCCGCGAGCTCGCCGACTGGCTGCTCTACGGCCTGGGCGACGTCGCGCGGCTGCCGGCGAACTTCTACTACAAGGACGGCGCGGCGTACGAGTCCACCGGCGGGTACAACGGGCACCACGTCTGCGCCCTTGTGCCGATCGTGGACGGGCTGAAGACGTTACGCTCCTTGAGCCCGGAGGCCTACCCGGCGGACAGGTTCGACCCCATCGAGGGGCACGAGCGCTACCATCATATCCTGCGCTGGCCCCTCGAGATCATCATCGCTCAACTCGACCATCCGCTCATCGGCGACACCGGCAGCTTGCCGAACGCGAAGCGACTCGCGCGGACACCCATCATGCCGATGTCGGCACTCATGGAGACGTACGAGAGCGCCGCGCGGAGCTTCCCTGACGATCCGTACATCGCCGCGGCGCTCGCCATGCTGCGCCGCATCGAGGAACTCCGGCGGCAGGCTGCCGAGCGCGGGGAGGCAGGCACGACCGGGTTCTACGGCGGCCCGCACGAGGCCCAGGTCGAGCCCGATCCGCTCCTCTTCTGGCCATCGCGCCTCCTCGATGGCTACGGCGTGGGCATCCTCGAATCGGGCGAGGGCGACGCGCGGCGCGGCGTGTGGCTCTACTACGGCGATCACCCCGGCCACTCGCACGAAGAACGCCTCGACATCGGCCTCTTCGCCCATCGACGGAACCTCCTGCGCCACATGGGCTACCCGTACTCGTGGCAGTTCATGGACACGTGGGACGCCAACTGGATCACGCACTATTCCCTGAAGATCGTGGGGAAAGAGCAGCCGGCGTGGCGGAGCACGGTGCGCCTCTTCCACGGCGCGCGGCCGAATGGCGGACACGGCCCATTCCAGATCGTCCAGGCGGCGGGCTACGGCGTCGGCACGCGGGACGAGGACGGCGTCGAGGTGCTCGACGGCTACCGCCAGCGGCGCGCCATCTGCCTCGTGGACTTGCCCGACGGCCGGTTCTACGTGGCGGACTTCTCCAGTGCGACCGGCGGCACCGACCACTGGTGGTCGTTCCACGGCGTCCCCGGGCCGATGAGCTTCGCCGCGTCTGCCTCGCTCGCCGAGCAACCGACCGGCACGGCTGCCGGGCCGAACGTCGCCTACGGGGAGACGCCGCCAGAGCCCGTGCCGCGAAGCCTCTCGCACCTCTATCACGTCCGCCGCGCGCCGACGCTCGCCGGGGCGCCGAGCCCACACTGGCACGCGACATGGAAACCAACCGACGGCGAGGGCATCAAGCTGCGCGCGACGCAGGTCGCCCCGGTGGAAGGCGAGCTCATCCTCGCGCGGGGCCGCTCGCCGCACGCGCCGGAGAAGAACCCGCCGTACGAGCTCGACTGGGTCCTTCGCCACCGCACGGGCGGGACGTCCCTCGCCTCGGAGTTCATCACCATCATCGAGGCCGACGAGGCGCCCCCGGTGGATGCCGCCGAGCCGCTTCTCGGCGAGGGCGCGAGCGGCATCAAGGCGACGATCGGCGAGGTCTCGCACTGGATCCTGCGCGCCGACGACGTCGTGCCGCTCCAGGCCTTCGGCGACGTCCAGTTCGCCGGGCGCGCGGGCTTCGTCGAGACTGATGCCGCGGGCATCCGAAGCCTGACCCTCGTCGGCGATGGCATGCTTACCTGGCGTGGCCGTGGGATCGTCTCCGGCGCGCGCGACTGGCGCGGGAGCATCATCGAGACCGATACGGCCGCGAATCGCATCGTCGTCGAGGCGGACGGGCCGCCGCCGGCAGGCATCATCGGCAGCTACCTCACGATCCACCGCGCCTTCGACGGCGTCGCCGACCGCGATTCCTTCGCCTACCGCGTCGAGGCGATCGCCGCGGCGGGCCCCGATCGGTGGGAGTGCCGGCTCAACTGGTCGCCGGTCATCGCCGACGGCACCGTCGCCGCGCACACCGCTACCGGCTTCGCCGCGCCGGGGCTGATGCCGATGGCGGCCATGCGCGCGTACTACCACGGGGCGTACCTCCTCAACGGCGACCGGAGCATCCGCGTGCGCGTCGCCGACATCCAGGGCAGCTACTCGGTAAGCGGAGGGTACCCGACGACGATCATCGTCGCCCCCGAGTTCCGCCTGTCGATGGCCGCGGCGTTCCCCGTCGGCAGCCGGTTCGTCGTCGAGGAGATCGGCGTGGACGACCGGACCGAGGTGCCCGGCTGGGTCGAGGTGCGTCGCTCGGCCGACGGCTCGTGGGAGGTGAGCGCAAGCGGCCCGGCCGCCGCGACGGGGCCATAGGGCAACATCGGACATGGGCAGTCGCCGGGATCGCAACGCCACGGTTCGCGCGTACGAACGAGCCGCTCAGCACGACCATGCACGGTGGGCACGCCAGAGGCTACCTGCGTATACTTATGAGCGCGCGCGATGCAGGCGCGTGCCCTTGGTGAGTTCGTTCTCTCGATACTAGGTGATCAACCGGCCAGCGAGGCGCCGTGAGTACGCTCGATCGTCTCCTCCAGGCGCGCCGGGACGGCGGTCCTGGGCAGCCTGCGGCCACTGGGCGGCCGTTGGCTGCCGGGTTCTGGGTGCTCATCGATCCGGACCGCCATGCGCCTGCCGAGGCGGCCAGGCGCGCCGAAGCCGCCCAACGGGCCGGCGCGGACGCCATCCTCGTCGGCAGCAGCATCCTCATCTCGGACAACTTCGCGGCCACGGTGGAGCTCGTCAAGCGCGCCGCCTCGGTGCCGGTGCTCCTCTTCCCGGGCAGCACGGCGCAGCTCTCCGGCGATGCGGACGCGGTGCTGTTCCTCTCCCTCATCAGCGGACGGAATCCGGAGCTCTTGATCGGGCAGCACGTGCGCGCGGCGCCGGTAATCCGGTCCCTCGGCCTCGAGGTGATCCCGACGGGCTACCTGCTCATCGAGTCCGGTACGTTGACCGCCACCGAGTACATGAGCGATACGAAGCCGATCCCGCGCGCGAAGCCCGACATCGCCATGGCGCACGCCCTGGCGGCCGAGTACCTTGGCATGCGCCTGGTCTACCTCGACGCCGGCAGCGGGGCCCGGCAGCCGGTGCCGCCCGAGATGATCGCCGCGTGCGCGTCGTACATTACCCTCCCAATCATCGTCGGCGGCGGCATCCACGACGGTGCGGCGGCGCAGGCGGCCGTGTCGGCGGGAGCATCCTTCATCGTCGTCGGCAACGCCCTCGAACGGGCGCGCGGCGGAGCACTCCTCGGCGAGCTCGCCGCCGCCGTTCACGGCGCGCCCATACCTGCGTGAGCCCGGGGATGTCGATGGCAGGAGGCGGACCACCTCCGGAGAGCGCACCTTCGCTCGTGGACATCCATTGCCATCTCCTGCCCGGCGTGGACGATGGCGCCGAGGACATCGACATGTCCCTGGCGCTCATCGACCAGGGCCTCGCCGACGGCATCGGCGCGTGGGTCCTCACGCCTCACGTCCTCGGCCCGATCGACGGACGCATCGATGAGGTCCATCGCGGCATCTTCGACGATCTGCGGGACGAGGTCGCCCGCCGCGGCCTGCCGGCCGAACTGTACCTCGCCTCCGAACTCATGTTCCAGACCGACGTCGAGGCCGTCCGCGCCTGCCCGAGCGGCACGTTCAACGCGAACGGCCGTTACTTCCTCATGGAGTTTCCCATGGACATCCTGCCGCTTCACGCGGAGGAGGTGCTGTTCGATTACCAGATGGGCGGCATGCGACCCATCATCGCCCATCCCGAGCGCAACGCGAGCCTTGCGGCCGACCCGCGCATCATCGCACGCATGGTCGACCGCGGCATCCTCATGCAGGTGAACGCCGGCAGCCTCGCGCAGCACGCGCCCGACCGGCTCCGCCGCCTCACCGAGGCGCTCATCGCGGCGGGCGAAGTCCACTTTGTCGCGTCCGATGCGCACCACCCGATGTGGCGACCGGCATCGTTGCGCCCGGCGTACGACCGCATCGCCGAGACCACTGGAGAGGAAGTCGCCCGCCGGCTCTGCATCGAGAACCCTCGGCGCGCGATCGAAGGGCATCGGATCGCCACTGAACGGCCGGAGCTGCCTCAACGGGTGTCGTGGTGGCGCCGCCGCCTGGAACGATGGAACCTCTTCCGCTGACGCCCTCCTTCAGCGTGGGCGCCGGCGCGTACGTTGAATCCTTCCACACTCCGGAGTTGAATTCTTCAACGTACACGCATCTTGGGATCATATCCAATCCCATCATGCACTTGTGCCGGACATCATCTCGGCAACCCACCCAGGGAGACGTGGCATACTTCCACACTTCCGACGGCTCCTCCGACGCCACTGCCCCCGTCCAAGCGGCCTGAACGCCCACAGGACGGGCTCCGGACCCACTTCCTCGGCGGATGGCACGGTTCTTGCCAATCCTACGGGCGGCGCGAGACTCTATCGGCGGAAGGCCCGTGCCGTAGGAAGGAATTGCCATGGTGGTGCTGCTGGTGTTCGTCACGGTGCTCGCCTGTATTGCGGTGGACTTCCTTCTCAGCAGACGGCGTGCTCCAGCCACGGAAGCCGAGACGGCTCTTGCTCGTGGTCGGGCGACGATGGCCCCGGCCGCCGGTGAGCGGCTCTACGTCCCCGAAGATCTCTACTACCATCCCGGTCACGCGTGGGTGGCGATCGAGGGCGGCGATATGGTCCGCGCGGGAGCGGACGATCTTGCGTGGCGGCTCACGGCCGATGCGGACGAGTTCACTCCGCCGGCGGTCGGCCGCTCGGTGCGGCAGGGCATGCCCATTTGGTCGTTCACCCGCAACGGCCGGAAGGTGACCATGCTCGCGCCGGTGGACGGCGTCGTAGACGAAGTGAACCCCGTAATGTTGCGGAAGGCCAACGGCGCGCGGACGGACCCATATGGCCGCGACTGGGTCGTCCGCATCCGGGTGGCCGAGCTCGGGCGGAACCTGAAGAACTTGCTCCACGGGCCCATCGTGGAGCGCTGGATGGAGGACGCGCTTCAGCGGCTCCAGGCCCGCTTCGGTGCGAGCCTCGGGCCCGTCATGGCCGACGGCGGCGTGCTTGGCGACGGCATCGCGGCCGCCTTCAACGACGAGGAATGGGTCGCTGTCTGCCGCGAGCAGTTCCTGAGCGATCCGACCGAGTGAAGACGCGGCGAGAACTGCGCTGCCCGTGGAGTCCGATCGCGTGTCCGGTCTGGACACGGCGGGATGGAAGCGTCCCGCGCAACGAGCCCGTGATCGTACCGTTGGGCCGCCAAGACCACCGCTTTCCATGCGTGCTCCGATCGAAGGAGGAGGGAGAAGGACTATGGTTGCCGCATTCGTACTGCTGACGATCGTGACGTTGCTTCTCGTGGAGTTCGTCGTCGGGAAGCTCGAGGGGCGCCGGCTCGTCGTGGAGCCGATCGGCGCGAGGAGCGAGGCGCCGGAGACCGACGTGCCGCGCGGCGTATTCTTCCATCAGGGCCACTCATGGGCGCGAGTCGAGGACGATGGGGTCGTGACGGTAGGGGTTGATGGGTTCGTTCGGGCCATGACTGGCTGTCCAGACGACATCGACCTACCAGCCGCCGGGGCGCGCCTCGTCCAGGGCGAGCGCGGCTGGACGCTGCGGCGCGGCGAGCGGACGATCCCCGTGCTCGCGCCCATCGATGGCGACGTCCTGGAGCGAAACGAGGCGCTGGTCCGCCACCCGGAGCTGCTGGAGGCCGACCCCTACGGGCGCGGCTGGCTCATGAAGGTGCGGCCGACGAATCTGTCCGGCGACCGGCGCAATCTGCTGGATGGCTGGGTGGCCAGTCGCTGGATGGAGGAATCCTACCGACGTCTCAGCCACTTCTTCAGCCCCGACCTCGGCGAGGTCATGCAGGATGGCGGCGGGATGGTGACGGGCCTCATCGACGCCATCGACGCAGACCGCCTCGACGACGCCCTCCGCGAGTTCTTCCTCGCCGACCGCTGAACGAGACGAGGTGACTCATGCCCGCGAAAGCCTTGCTGATCGATACCACTCGATGCGTCGGCTGCGAGCTCTGCTACGAGGCGTTCAACGGAGCCTCCGTCAACGCCCGACACCGCTTGCGCATGCGCACGATGTGTACTATATTCTACCCACGCAAGTGCTCCGGCCTCGTTGTCGGGCGTTGCTGTGTGGCGGTTCCGAGACTCTTCGCGGGGTAACGGAGCCGTCACGGTTCATACTGGCGGAGGGGACGGGATTTGAACCCGTGGTGCGAGTTGCCGCTCGCACACTCGATCCTAAGTCAAGCACCATAGACCGGACTCGGACACCCCTCCCACTTCTGAGCAAGCCTCGACGCGCTCCATTCTCCGCGTCGGGGCTTTTCCTTGAATCGAATATACATGCTTAGCAAGCATGGTGCAATTGCTTGCTGTGAAATGCTTGCCTTTTTCTTGCTGGGCATGTATATTCTTCTCAGGCTTCCCACCCTTGGAGGTGCCTGATGAAGAAGGAATCGCAGAATCAGTCGGTTTCGCTACATGCGTCAGAGGGCGGAATTGCACGTGCACGTGCACTTTCTCCAGAGCGCCGTAAAGAGATTGCTTCCATAGCAGGAGAGGTCCGCTGGGAGAAGGAAGGGAAGTCGCCACTGCCTCGGGCGGACTACGACGGCCCTTTGATAGTTGGGGATGCTGAATTCGATTGCGCCGTCCTTGATGACGGCACCCGTGTCATCAGTGAAACGAAATTCATGGAAACGATGGGCATGTATCGAAGCGGCGCACTGTCAACGCGACGAAAAGCCGAAGTCGACGGTGCACAAATCCCGCTTTCTCTCGCTTACAAGAACCTTAAGCCATTTGTGGAACAGCACTTCGGAGCCGTGCACTACAATCCTATCACATATCGCACGAAGAGGGGGCGGATTGCCCGCGGTATCAGGGCTGAGGTTCTGCCGAAGATATGCGAGGTATGGCTGGATGCGAGAAAAGCCGGAGTATTGGGTCCTACACAGGAGATAGTGGCAGAAAAGGCGGACATTCTGATCCGATCCTTTGCACACGTTGGCGTCATCGCACTGATCGATGAGGCGACAGGCTATCAGTACGAGCGACAGCGTGACGCCTTGCAGGAGTTGCTCAAGAGCATTCTGTCAGACGCTCTTCGGCGATGGGTGAAGACTTTCCCGGACGACTATTTCAAGCACCTTTGTCGCCTGCGAAATGTCACCTATCGCCCAGACATGAAGCTCCCACAATACTTCGGCCATCTCACTAACGATGTGATCTACAAGCGATTGGCTCCTAGGGTGTTAGAGGAATTGCAGAGCCGAAATCCTAGGGACGACTCTGGGCGGCGTCCTGCAAAGCATTTTCAATGGCTCAGTGAGGATGTCGGACATCCAAAGTTGCTGCACCACCTCGGGGTCGTTGTTGGCCTGATGAAGATCTCCAATGACTGGCCCACCTTCAAAAAGTGGCTTGACGTGGCCGCGCCCGCTTACGGCGATCTGCCCTTACTCGCGCCGCTGTACGACAAGCAGTGACTTCTTGCTAATGCCATCCCGCACTCGTCGCAGATTGGCCCAAACTAGGACACTACCGCGCGTCCGCCAACCCTCGTGCAGAATGGCGCGGAGAATGCATATCTTTCTCATGGTGATGCGGCCGGCGGCCCATCGCCACGTGCACGGGCCCACGAGGTGCAGTTCATGCTCCATCGCCTGAGCATCAAGCTCATGGTGACGATAGGCTTGCTGACGGCGCTCCTGTTCGCAGCCATCTCCTCGGTCACCTGGACGCTCCATTCCAAGCACCTGGAGGACGAAGTGGTCCGCCAGGCGGCGGTCCTCTCCGAGACAATCCGCCTCGGCCTGCGGGATCGCATGTTCGCGAATCGTTTCAGCGAGGTGGACTCGATCATCCAGCGGATCGGGAGCCAGCGGGGCATCGACCGCATCCGCATCTTCAGCAAGACCGGCAGCGTGCTCATCTCCACGTACCCGGCGGAGGTGGGCACGGTGTTCAACTTGAAGACGCCGGCGTGCCGCCCGTGCCACGTCGCCGGCACGCCCGAAGTCGTCCTCACGAACCCGGAGCGGACGCGCACGTATCGGTCGCCCGACGGGCACCGCGTCCTCGGCATGATCACCCCGATCCGCAACGAGCCGGATTGTTCCAGCGCCTCCTGTCACGCGCATCCGCCGACGAGGAACATCCTCGGCGTGCTCGATGTGAACCTGTCGCTCGCGACGACGGACCAGTCGCTTACCGACGAATCACGCAAGTTCACCATCGTGAGCGTGCTCGGCTGCCTGCTCATCGTCATGGCGACCGGCACCAGCCTCTGGCGGCTCATCTATCGGCCCATCAACGACCTTGCAATCGCCACGCACGAGGTCTCCGCGGGCAACCTCGACTACCACATCCCAAAGCAGTCCACCGACGAGTTCGCCGCGCTCGCACGTTTATTCAACTCCATGACGGATGACATGAAGGCGGCCCGCGACGAGATCACCACGTGGAGCCACACGCTCGAGCAGCGTGTCGAGGAGAAGACGCGCGAGCTGCGGGACACGCAGGACCGGATGATCCAGACGGAGAAGATGGCATCCCTCGGCAAGCTCGCTGCGGTCGTGGCGCACGAGATCAACAACCCGCTCGCGGGCATCCTCACGTACATCAAGCTCCTGCGGCGGATGCTGAGAAAGGGATCGAGCCGGCTGAACAGCGACGAAGCCGACCATCATCTGGAGATGATGGAGGCGGAGACGGTCCGCGTCGGCAACATCGTGAAGAACCTCCTCGCCTTCAGCCGGCCGTCGCATGCGGAGATCGGCGACGCGAACGTGAACGCCATCATCGAGCGAAGCCTCCAACTCGTGGCGCACCAGATGGACCTGCAGAGCGTCGAGTGCCAGGCGGAGCTCGCGCCGGACGTGCCGGTCATCAAGGCCGATCCCTCTCAGGTGCAGCAGGCGCTCCTCGCGATCATCATCAACGCGGTGGAGGCGATGCCCGACGGCGGCCGCGTCACGGTGGCGAGCGGGTACGAGCCAGCCGCTCGGCGCGTGACGATCCGCGTGAGCGACACCGGCCGCGGCATTCCGGAGGACAGCATACCGCATCTCTTCGAGCCGTTCTTCACTACGAAGACCGAGGGCAAGGGTGTCGGCCTCGGCTTGTTCGTCGCCTACGGCATCATCCGCCGCCACGGCGGCACCGTCGAGGTCGCCTCGAAGCTCCATGGCGGCACGACGTTCACCATCTCCTTGCCGCAGGACGGGGTCGCCCCGCCCGATGGATCGGCGCAGGGCGGCATGAAGGCCGGATCGGACGCTCACCCATCGGACGAGCCGGGTGCGGCGCGCCCGGCCCGGACATGAGATACGCGGCATGGGCATCGCCCCGGCACCATGGTTCCCCGGACAGCCGGCCACGGAAGGCCGTCCCTACCCGCCGCGGCGAGACACCATCGGCCTAGACACGTGCGACACGGTGGATCGATGATGACGCAGGACATCGGCATACTGATCGTCGACGACGAACAGATCGTGCGCGACTCCCTCGCCGGGTGGTTCGCCGAGGACGGCTACCGCGTCGGCACCGCAGCCTCCGCGCGCGAGGCGCTCCAGAAGCTCAACGACGAGGCGTGGCACATCGCGCTCGTGGACATCAAGATGCCGGGGATGGACGGCCTGGAGCTCCACCAGAAAGTGAAGGAGATCGACGAGAACATCGTCGTCATCATCATGACGGCGTACGCCTCGGTGGAGACCGCCGTGCAGGCGCTCAAGGAGGGCGCGTACGACTACATCACGAAGCCCTTCGACCCGGACGACCTCGCGCACATCATCCGCAACGCCATCGAACGGCGCCGGCTCGTCTGGGAGAACGCGCAGCTCCGGGAGAACATCGGCGCGACGGACTTCCCCGAGATCATCGGCCGCAGCGCGTGCCTCCTGGAGGCGCTCGAGCAGGTCGCACAGGTGGCGCAGACGGACGCCACCGTCCTCATCCAAGGCGAGTCGGGCACGGGCAAGGAACTCATCGCGCAGGCGATCCACCGCCAGAGCCGTCGCCGCTACCTGCCCCTCGTGGCGATCAACTGCGGCGCGCTCACCGAGACACTGCTCGAAAGCGAGCTGTTCGGCCACGAGCGCGGCGCGTTCACCGGCGCCCAGTACCGTAAGAAGGGCAAGCTCGAACTCGCCGACGGCGGCACGCTCTTCCTCGACGAGGTCGGCGACATCAGCCCGAAGACGCAGGCCGACCTCCTGCGCGTCCTCGAAACGAAGGAGTTCACCCGCGTCGGCGGCACGACGCCCATCACGAGCGACTTCCGCGTCATCAGCGCCACGAACCGCGATCCCCAGGAGCTCATCCGTCAGGGTGCATTCCGGCTCGACCTGTACTACCGGATCAACGCCTTCACCATCCGCATCCCGCCGCTTCGGGAGCGCCTCGACGACGTGCCGCTTCTCGCGGAGCACTTCCGTCAGAAGCTGAGCGACGAGCTTCACAAGCCCACCGACGCGATCGCGCCCGAGGCGATGGAGATGCTGCGGTCCTACCCCTGGCCGGGCAACGTGCGAGAGCTCCGGCACGTCGTCGAGCACGCCATCGTCGTCTGCCGAGGCCGCACCATCGGCGCGGCGGACATCTCGCTCGCCGAGGGCCTCTACGCCCCGTCGCCGCCGCCGGGTGGGAAGACCGCGCTCGAAGAGGTGGAACGCCAGCACATCGCCGACGTGCTGGAGAAGACGGACTGGAACGTCACGAAGGCGGCGAAGGTGCTCGACATCGATCGCGGCACGCTCTACAACAAGATCCGGCGCTATGGCCTCGCGCGGCCGGAATAGGCGCCGCCATGCGGCGCAGGCTGAAGTCCCTCGCGATCCTTACGACGCCTTTCAGAATGAGCAGAACTGCTGTACAACGTACTGCCTTACGTACAACGCGCGGTCATCCGTCGCGCCTTTCGGGCGCGGTGAGGACCGAGTGAGCGAAGCGAACGAGAACGAACGCGAATCGTTCGCCGCAGAGCGTTCGCCGGAGAAGCCCTTCGCGCTGGGGACGGAGCCGCATTCGTCGCATGCATGTGACGACCTCCCAAGAAACTGAGGGATTCTCCGTCGAACGCTTCGCGTTCGCAGCTCAGAATGACCGTCGTTATGATGCGCCCATATGGACCCATTCTGAAAGGCGTTCTTGGGACGCCTTTCAGAATGACGGCACGTCGTATGTGAACCGGTACGTCCTACGGCCAGCCAGTGCCGTTCATTCTGAGAGAGATTCTGCGGTGTGTCTGACAAAACGGGAGGCCTGGCTCGCGCCGTTGTGATCGGTGCAGGAGATGTTGGTGCGACGGGCATCTGCGCCCGTAGGGGCATGGCGCCGCCATGCCCCTACACGCGACTGTGACCATTTGCCAGACACAGCCTAGGACGGCATGAGCGTTCCCATCCACCTGATCACCATCGGTTCGCCCGAGCGCGGCCTCTTCGACGCCATCGCCGACGTCGTCGCCGAGACGTTCGGCGCCCACGTCGAGCGGCGGAACGGCCGGTTCGACCTGCGGCCATCGTACGACCCGGCACGCGACCAGTACTCCTCCCGCCACCTGCTCCGGGCGCTCCTCGCGCTGACGCCGGAGCCGACCCACGTCCTCGGCGTGACGGACGTCGACCTCTTCATGCCGATCCTCACGTTCGTCTTCGGCGAGGCGCAGCTTGCCGGGCGCGCGGCGGTGATATCCACGTGCCGCCTCTCGCCGCGCTTCTACGGCATGCCCGATTCGATCCCCCTCCTCTACGAGCGCTCCATGAAGGAGGCGCTCCACGAGCTCGGCCATACCTACGGCCTCATCCACTGCCCCGACTACCGATGCGTCATGAACGCGAGTCGGATCGTGGAGGAGATCGACTTGAAGGAGGCCGAGTTCTGCGGCGCGTGCCGCGTCAGGCTCGGCCTGCGCTGGCTCCACCGCGGGTGAGCAATAGGGGGCGATGGCAGGTCATGGGGAGGGCATGGCGGCGCCATGCCCCTACCGCATGAGGTCCCGGCGCGTGCCGGACGGGCGGGACGCGCTATGCGCCGTGGCTTTCGGGGAGGGACATCTCGTCGAGGAGATCGGCCGACCTTCGCGATGCTTCCAGCTCGTACTCCTTCACCTTGCGGTAGAGCGTCGCGCGGCCGATGCCGAGTTTGCGCGCCGCCTCGGTGAAGTTGCCGCCGGTCACCTCGAGCGCCCGCTTGATCACGTCCCGCTCCACGTCGGAGAGCGGGCGGATGTCGTTCGTCGCCGGGTCCTCGATGAGGACGGCATTATGGCCGAGGTGAATCTGGCTCATGCCGAGCCTGGCGAGCTCCGGCGGGAGGTCGGCCAGGCGGATCGTCGGGCCTCCTGCGACGATGACGGCGCGATGGATGACGTTCTGAAGCTCGCGCACGTTGCCGGGCCACGAGTGCTGCCCGAGCGCGGTTATGGCCGATGGCTCGAAGCCGGTCACCCGCTTCCGCACCTCCTTCGCGTAGAGGTGGAGGAAATGCGCCGCCAGGAGCGGGATGTCTTCCGCGCGCTCGCGCAGGGCCGGCAGGTGGACCGGGAAGACGCTGATGCGGTAGTAGAGGTCGAGCCGGACGGTGCCCTTCTCGACCTCGTGCTGGAGGTCCTTGTTCGATGCGGCGATGACGCGCACGTCCGCCT
>Ga0315279_10005456_pt1 | contig 16490 bp, 14 predicted proteins | sample YL17G06_20_MG_FD_203694 | JGI IMG/M metagenome (GOLD analysis project Ga0315279, IMG submission 203694) | Sediment microbial communities from Yellowstone Lake, YNP, Wyoming, USA - YL17G06_20 | ecosystem: Environmental > Aquatic > Freshwater > Lake > Sediment | place: USA: Wyoming | collected...
TGGCAGGCTAAAGGTTCATCCTTTGATTACTCATCGGTTCAAATGCACGCAAGTGGCAGAAGCATTCAAACGCATCGATGCAAAGAGAGAAGACTTCGTACAAGTGCTACTGACCGACTGGTAACCCCGATTCCCCTCTTTTTCAAATCTTTATTAAAGTCAAGTCTAAGTCAAGATTGTAGCACTCTGTAGGGTGAAGAAACATGGTAATGACGAAATGTCACAAGACCAAGAAGCTTATGGAAATACTTGAAAAGGACGACGTTGAGAAAATTCACCAGACTTCCATAAAAGTCTTGGAAGAAATCGGCGTAAGAATGGATCATCCTGAAGCCCTAAGAATCTTCAAGAGCAACGGATGCGAAGTCGACGATGCCAACAAGCTTGTGAAAATACCTGAGGACCTGATAAAGGAACAGCTCAGGAACGTGCGCAAAACCTTTGACATCTACAGCCGTAATATGGAGAGAATGGAGGTAGGCGCCAACTACTTCTACATGCTCTCGCCTTCAGACAATGCTTACATCGTTGACATCAACACTTCGAGACGAAGACCAGGTTCAATCGAAGACTGCAGGCAAATGGCTAGGCTGGTCGATTCCCTCGAATTCTATCATATCTGTTGCACACCTCTGCTTCCTCAGGAACTCCCTTCGACGATACGTGGTTTGTCTGCTTCGGTCGAGACTCTGAAGAACATGAGCAAACACTACCTCCCTGAGCCTGTCACTGAGAAAGAAGTCAAGTATCTTATTGAAATGGGCGAAGCAGTTGCCGGCGGCTGTGACGAGTTGACAGAGAAGCCGGTGATTTCTTCATATGTTTGTCCAACTTCTCCGTTGGTGTTTCCAGACATCAGTCTTGCAGTGGTCTTGGGGTACGCAAACCATGGATTGCCAGTCACTATATCATCGGCTCCGATCTCCGGTTTAGGGTCCCCGATCACTATGGCTGGCACTATGGCAATACAGACTGCGGAAAACTTGGCTGGTATCACTCTGGTGGAGCTTGCTCGAAAGGGTTGCCCAACGCTCTACGGCGGTTCAGCGTTGTCATTTGACATGGCCACGGGAGCCCTTGCACACGGCGCTATCGAGTTTTCCATATTCTCTCTGGCGGAGGCGCAGATGGCAAGATACTATGGGGTTCCACATTATGGTGCTGGAGGGTTGACGAACTCAAAGTTGGGAGATACACAGGCAGGCTACGAGAAAATGGCAACGACGCTTCTTTCATATCATGCTGGTGCAGATTTGGCCGTTGAGTGCTCTCTCGATAACCATGGATTGTTTGCTGCCGAAGATTTGGTTCTCCAAAATGAAATTTCAGGCATCGTGATGAGGACAGGTCGAGCTTTCGAAGTAAACGAGGAGACTCTTGCCTATGACGTGATAAAGAAGGTGGGCGTAGGCGGAGAATACTTGGGCGAGAAGCATACGAGAGTAAATATGAGGAGAGATTACTGGTATCCGCCGTTGACTGATCGTGCTTCTTATGAGACTTGGGTTACCAAAGGTGCCAAAGACTTCAGAACCAGAGCTAAGGAAAAGGCTAGTCAAATGTTGGCCAGTTACCAACCAGCGCCGTTAGACCAAACCATCAGTAAGAAGCTGGACCAAATACTCGAAAAAGCCAAGAAAGAACTGGGACCGTGAAGGCCCAACAGTTCCCCACTTCAAATTTCCGAATTCTGCAGTCTGTAGACTAGACTTTGTACACGCGTTTTGCGTTTTCTGACAGGATCCAGCCTCCAACTTTGTATGCATAATCCTCATCGATGTATCTCGAGTCAATAAGCTCCTGCAACGCATTCGACAGCTCCTGCTTCACCAGTATTGCTGCTATCCAGTATGATTCAGGGAACTTGCCCCCATCTGAGCCGTACATAACCTTGTTCATCGGAGCCATCTCCATAAGTTGCAGGATCTTTTGTCGTATTCCAAAATGCATCCAAGGAATCATTTCCGAAAGATCAGTGTAGACGTTCGGAAACCCATTCACTAGCCAACCCATTTCCTCAACGTATGGGTATCCCGCATGAACGAGCACGAACCTGGCTTTCTCGAATTTCGGGTCCTTCAAGATGTCAATCAGATATATTGGATTGAATTTGTATGGGTTGATTATGGGTGTGTCACCAACTCCGGTATGGACTTGTATTGGAACGTCCAGTTTGATGCTTTCCTCTATTCCGCGACAGGTCAGAAAGTCGCGCAATGTTTTTTCTTCAGCAATTGGCTCGGGGAGCCTCGGATAGAAGTAAGGAAACTTGGACATTTTCTCTCCGATGGACACAGTTAAGAAACCTTTCTGTCTTAGCTCCTCGTACGCTTTCTTCGCATCTTGTTCGTCGCTGTCGTGTATGTCTAGTCCGAAACAGTACGCGTTTGCGGATTTGAACGCAATACAGCCATCTTGCTTTACGGCCTTGCGCAATCCGCGTGTATACCGGTCTAGCATGTCATCGAATGGCAGGTTTTGCTTGAACAATCTCCACATGAGCTCGTCCAGTCTGAAAATGAAGTTGAACTTCTGCTTCGCAAAGACTTCGCTGAGGCTTCGCGGGTCAGCGTCATAACTATCTGGATATTGTGAGGAAGGGTAGCCAGTGTCGAAGAAGAGCCATGAGATCCTTGCGTCGTCGAACAGTTTGTCCACGTATTCTATCTGTTTTTCTCTATTTCCAGCAGGGTAAGCGTTGTCTCTAGCTTCAAGAATTTTCTTCTCATCGCTGGAATCACACGTGAGGATCCTTGACAGTTCCCTGAGGACTCTCCTGTATAACAGGAGGTTTGTGTTTTCCTCTTCTGGTGCATTTGTCCAGTGCAATAGTTGAGCCAGACTTACGTTTCTTGCCGTTTCCTTGTGCGGGAGAAATGCGTGACAGTGCTCATCAAGAATTTTGTATTCGGAAAGATCTATCATTCCTTCGTCACATCGTCCATTGCTGGACGACTCTTATTAATAGGTTTTTTGGGAAACAGGTTGATTGTTGTCAAATGGAATGCTAGAGGGCAGTTCTGCAACATCTTCATATATCAACGAAAGAAACCTATGACTGGGTGTCAGAAATGAAGTTGGGATACGCCTCGTCTATAGTCAAGCATGACGTTCTCGCGCCGCCTGAATTGACACTTAGCCAGTATCTCACGGAAATTGCTGCTATCGGATACGATAGTTGCGGAATATTCACCTGCCACGGTCAAGCCGCTTATCCAGACTACTTGTCAAGAAAAGACAGGAAGAAACTAAAAAGGTTAGTCCAAGACCTGAATCTCGAGATAGCCGGCATAGGGGCATACGGGGGAATGCTGGCAACGACAGAATTCGCCTACTTCGTAGATGAGCACGAGAAAAGATACGCCGTGAATTACATGAAGAAATGCGTGGATCTCGCTGTTGAACTGAACAGCAAGGTCATAGAGGATTTAGCGGGTGTGAAACCTGCTGGAATGAGAGAAGAACGCGCTTGGAATTCATTGTGTAAATGTTTGAAAGAGATATGTGACTACGCATACGACAATAATGTCTACTTGGCAGTTGAACATCTGGGACTTGTTGACACTCCCCAGAAGTTTCTCGAGCTGACGAAAGCGGTAAGATCTGAAGCCTTGAAATGCGTGTATGATCCCAGCAACATGTTCAAGTATCTCGGACAAACAAAGAAGGAAATACTTGACGGCATCAGACTAAATGCAGACTACATTGTTGACGTTCATCTGAAAGGCGTTGCCAGAGACCTCCAGTTCGTCAGACCCTGCAGCGACGCGGATTACTATGGTCAACGAGATTTTCTCAAAGCCCTGAAAGATGTCGGATATGGTGAATCGGTTGTTGTTGAAGAGTTTGAGCAGTTCTACGTTCCTTCGACAGCTGAGAGACCGTTCAGAGCGGCTTGCATAACACATGAAGACGTAGGCAAACTGCTCAAAGATCTCATGACGTAATCTACAGGTTGGACGGACTGGTGCACGCGATCTGATTGCAGAGCACGAGTAGTTGTTGAGCTTCGCTTTTTCTTGATCTGTAGCTGATCATCATCTTTCCGCTTCTTCAAAATCTTAAATAACCATCAATACAAGAACTCTGTTACATCAGGGTGGAAGACTATGGTCATGGCCAAGTGTTACAAAGTTAAGAAACCGTTGGAAATCTTGGAGGAAAGCGATCAGGACAAGATACATGAAACCGCGATGAAAGTTCTGAACGAAGTCGGTATAAAGATGGATCACCCCGAAGTGTTGAAGCTTTTCAAAGCCAACGGGTGCGAAGTCGATGAAGCAAAGAAAGTCGTCAAAATTCCTGAAAGCCTCATCAAGGAAGAGCTCAAACATGTACCGAAGAAATTTGACATCTATACGCGAGGATTAGAAAGAATGGAAGTGGGGACGGACCGTTTCTACATGCTGTCCCCTTCGGACAACGCGTACATACTTGACATGAACTCCCAGAGACGAAGGCCAGCAACTGTCGACGACTGCAGACAGATGGCCAGACTTGTTGATGCACTGGAATTCTATCATATCTGCTGCACCCCAGTGCTCCCGCAGGAATTACCAGCTAAATTGCGCGGGCTGACTGCTTCGGTAGAGACTCTGAAAAACATGAACAAACACTACTTGCCAGAACCAGTCTCCGCTATGGAAGTGAAATATCTCATTGAAATGGGCGAAGCCGTCGCCGGTGGAGAAGATGAGCTTACTAAGAAGCCAGTTATCTCTTGTGTAGTCTGTCCTACGTCACCCTTACAGTTTCCTGAAACAAGCTTAGCTGTGATCTGGGGATTTGCGAAAAAAGGGCTTCCGTCGGTTATTTCCTCTGGACCGTTGGTCGGCTTGGGAGCGCCAATTACGATGGCAGGCACTCTGGCGATACAGACTGCTGAGAATCTGAGCGGTATCACGCTGGCCCAGCTGATTAAGAAGGGTCTGCCCGTGCTGTACGGCGGGTCTGCACTACCATTTGACATGAGCGTTGGAAACCTGGCCCACGGGGCAGTGGAGTTCTCGTTGTTCTCTCTTGCAGAGGCCCAGATGGGAAGATACTACGGCGTCCCACCATACGGAGCGGGCAACTGCACAAACTCAAAATTGGATGATGCTCAAGCTGGCTATGAGAAAATGGCCACGACAATGCTCTCGTACTATTCTGGAATCAACCTAGCAGTTGAAGTCTCGCTGGACAATCACTCGCTCTTTGCTCCCGAAGACCTGATTCTTCATAATGAAATCGCAGGAATAGTGCTCAGAACTGACAGAGCTTTTGAAGTAAATGAGGAAACGCTCGCGTTTGATCTTATCAAGAAAGTCGGGATAGGCGGAGACTATCTAGCAGAGAAGCATACGAGAACAAATATGAGGAGAGATTACTGGTATCCGCCGTTGACTGATCGTGCTTCTTATGAGACTTGGGTTACCAAAGGTGCGAAAGACTTCAAGACTCGAGCTCTAGAACGAGCTAGGAAGATTCTTGCAGATTACAAACCTGAGCCACTGGCTCCGGATGTCAGCAGAAGACTAGATGAAATACTTGAAAAAGTGAAGAAAGAAGCCGACGTATAGGGCTTCTCCTCCTTTGTGATACGGTCTGTCGACCCCACGCAGACGTAGATCTTGACTATTTGCCTTGGAGTCTGAGGGCTTTCTCTACTGCATCCTGAGCATCAAGGCCGACCGAATCTGCACCTATCTCCTTAGCCCATTCAGGGGAAACTGGTGCGCCGCCAACCATTACCATGACCTTGTCTCTTAACCCTTCTTCCTTAAGCCTTATGATGATTTTTCTCTGCTCATCCATTGTCGTCGTTAGTAACGCGCTCAACCCAAGGATATCCGGTTTCAACTCCTTGACTTTTTGAATGAAAACCTCTGTTGGGACGTCGACACCCAGATCCGTGACGTCGAATCCTGCTACGCGAAGCATGGTTGCAACGATGTTCTTGCCGATGCTGTGAACATCTCCCAAGACAGTTCCCATGACAACTTTCCCCACGCTCTTTCTGGATTGGGCGCGTTTGGTGATTTCTTCGTCCAACACTGCAATACTCGCTTCGCCTGCTTCTCCTGCTGCCACAAGTTCGGGCAGAAATAGTTCGCCACAGGCGAATTTGTCACCGATTTCCTTCAGCACTAACGCCGGTCCTTTCTTAATTACCTCAGTCGGATCCAGTCCTGCTTTTACTGCTTCTTGGGAAAAGTGTTTTGCCTGATCGACGTCGTACTCTTTAATTGCTTTTTTCAGTTGTTCAAGAATGTCGTCATTTTCCATCGTGTGCTTCCTCCCAGAATCTTTTCTGCGTAAATGTCTTGTTTTGTATCAGAAAAGGAAGACATCTTCCTATTAAGATTTTGGCAACACCCCATACACCTTGCTTCTGTAACTGGATGGGCAAGACGCATAGCTTGTTGATTATCAGCGTCTTAGGAGAAACAACGCTGCAAAGACAATGGCTATTATGACAACAGGAATGAAAGGTGTGATTTGCATGTATTTTTGTCTTCTGACCATTTCCGCGTATTGCTTTCTGCATTCATCGCTACACAATGTTTCGCTTGAAGATATCACTCCTCCGCACATCATGCAGTGAGCGTGTTTCGGAATTTCAGTCTCCTTTCTCCGAATTGCCAAACCAACGTTCTCCTGATGAACAATGCTAGATGTTCTAACGCCCTTTAAACGTTTCCACTAAGGTACTAAACATCCCAAATGTTAAAAGTCTGAAGAGCAACGTAGTAACATGCCTGAATTCGAGTCCTTCTGCGTTTACGGCTTTCACACGGTCTATCCAAACACTTGGAAAGTTGAGTTCGATCCAAAATCAGACCGATCGAAAGGAGATGTTGTGTTTAAATCTCCTGAGCGGGACAACATCTTTCTCAGCTGGGGTTCTCTGGAGAGGGCGAAAAAGAGATTCTCAAATCCAGAAGGACACCTCAAGTATTCAATCGACAGAATAAAGAAGAATACTAGAGTGAGCGGCGTTGACATCGCCAAAAAAAGAGACTTTGAAGTCTCGTCGCACAAAGCACTTGTCTCTCTCCTTAAGGTAACATTCTCTTCACCAAGCATCGTTCCTTTCAAAAAAGTGCAAGGTGAAGTGCAGGAAATCAGAGCTATGCATCTCCACTGCGAAGATACAGGTCGGTACTACGTGATTTTCGGACAAGTAACCCTGGACAAATCCAAGGAACACGAAGAGATTTTCAGCAAAATGATAGAATCTTTCGGATGTCACATCAAGTAGACAGAAATCACCTTTCGTTGCCTGGATTTGCGCAACAGAAAGCGGGAGGCGCGTGATTCTCTCTTCTAGGTTTCCAGGAATTTCTTCGGATTCTTTAAGATTTCCTTTGTGTCTTTCCAAAAATGGCTGCAGATGTTCCATCAAGAATTCGATGATCTGCGTACTGTACGCTTCATTGTTGTACAATCTGAGGTTTTAGTCGTCGGCGTAGAAAACATTCTGAACGTACGAAGCCAATTGATCTGGCAACTGTCTGATTCCTTGTCCCAAAATGGCAGTTTAGAGTTCGCCGTCGCACTTTTCCTTGAGGACTTGCTTTTGCCAGAGCCGTGAGAGTCTGCTCCCTCATCCATCCTGCTCTGTGCCTTGCGATGACCAATAGAACATTCATTCGCTAACGGCTATCACTTGGGGCCTTTTGGATTCAGAGATGTTGTTTGTATGTTGACTAATGTTTGGTGACAAGCCTTAAATTTACTTGAGAAGGATGTTTCAAATGCCTTGCCTCAAGGAGACGTTTGACGATGCCTGCCCTAAAGGTAAAATTTACGGAGATTTCACAAGTCGCAGTCGTTGTCAGAGACATGAAGAATACCATAGAGAATTATTGGAAGATGCTGGGCTTAGGACCTTGGTCAATCTACACTTTTGCACCGCCAGCTCTCACCGAAATGATGGTACATGGAAAACCAACCAACTATTCAATGAGGCTCGCCGAAACCACTGTTGGAGGCGTCATAATTGAAGTCCTTGAGCCATTGGAAGGTCCGAGCATCTACAAGGAGTTTCTTGAGCAGAAAGGCGGCGGTGCTCATCACGTTGCCTGTTACAAGGTGCCCGACGTAAGGGAAGCGTTAACTAACTTCAAGAAAATGGGCATCGAGGTTCTTCAGAGCGGCAAATTCGACGAAGTAGAGTTCTACTACCTCGACACTGAGAAAACACTTGGCATCGTTACAGAAATAGTAAAAGACGGAAAGATACGCCCTCCGGAAGCCTATTACCCACTTCGGAAAAGATAGAGGCACCTATTTTACTATCTGCTTCACAGTCTTGATTATTCTGTCTTCGTCAGGTATGACCACTTTTTCAAGTGCAGGGCTGTATGGAATTGGAACGTTTGGAGTTGCTACCCGCCTTATTGGGCTGTCCAAGTAGAACAATCCTTCCTCGGCCACCATAGCAGCTATTTCAGATGCAAACCCACATCTCTCATAGTCTTCATCAACGATCACAAGTTTCGACGTTTTCTTGACTGACTCAAGGATAGTCTTCTTGTCAAGTGGCACAATCGTTCTGGGATCCACGATTTCGAGGCTGATTCCTTCTTTTTCAAGTTTTTGCGCGGCATTGATTGCCTTGTGAACCATCAAGGAAGTAGCGACGACGGTAACGTGTTTTCCTTCTCTTTTGATGTCTGCTTTTCCAAAGGGGATGACGTAGGGTTCTTCAGGAACGGGTCCTTTTGCCGAAGAGTAGAGGCCTTTGTGTTCAAAAACCATCACTGGGTCTTCGTCTCTGATTGCGGACGCTAATAGACCTTTTGCGTCGTAAGGTGTGGACGGAATTACAATTTTCAGCCCCGGTACGTGGGCAAAGATTGAGTATAGGCATTGAGAGTGATGTGCTGCAAATCCGAAGCCCCCGCCTATTACGGTTCTTATCACCATTGGAACCTTCGCCTGTCCGCCGAACATGTATCGCATCTTGGCTGCCTGATTGTAGATTTGATCCATGCACACGCCGAAAAAATCTACGAACATCAACTCTACGACAGGATGCAAACCTGTGGCGGCGGCGGCTGCCGCGGCTCCTATGAAGCCGGCTTCTGAAATCGGAGTGTCTATGACTCTTTCAGGACCAAACTTCTTCACGAATTTCTCGGCAGGAGTAACGCCGAAGGGTCCTCCACCATAGAACACTTGCAGGTCCTCGCCCATGAGAAAGACTTTCTCGTTTCTTTCCATTTCCTGCATTAGTGCCTCTGTTATGGCTTCTTTGAACGTCAGTTCCCTTTTCACGTTGTTTTCAGTCATTTTTCTCCTGCCTCCTCAGTAGTATGAGCTCACGAAAACGTCTTTCAACGCTTCTTCAGGTTTAGGCCAAGGACTTTCGTCTGCGAATTTAATGGCGTCATCAACGAGTTTCTTCACCTCGTTTTCGATCTCCGCTACCTCGCCTTCAGTGCAAAGACCTTTTTCAATCAGGATCATTCTGAATTTGTTGATGGCGTCTTTCTTCTTCCACTCTTCAACTTCAGCTTCACTTCTGTAAGTTGTCCACGGATCGCCTTCTTCATGACCCAAGTACCTGTAAGTTTTGAATTCGAGTAATGTTGGTCCTTGTCCTTCTCTCGCTCTGCCGGTTGCTTCTTCAGCGGCTTCGTGCACAGCCATCACGTTCATTCCATCCACTACTTTTCCGGGAATGCCGTAGGCAGCGGCTCTGTCTGCGATGTTTTTTGCGAGCATGACCTTCGTCACAGGCGTAGATTCCGCGTATTGATTGTTCTCACAGGCGAACAGGACTGGGAGACGCCAGATGGCTGCAAGGTTCAATGATTCGTGGAACGTGCCCTGATTGGATGCTCCGTCTCCAAAGAATACGACGGTCACTTGTTCCGTCTTCTGCATTTTGCTCGAAAGTCCTGCTCCGACAGCGAGTGGCAAACCTCCTCCAACAATTGCGCTTGCACCTAGCATGCCGACGCTGAAATCGGCCAAATGCATAGAACCGCCTCTGCCTTTGCAGACACCTGTTTCGCGCCCGAACAGCTCCGCCATCATGCGTTTGATGTCAACGCCCAAAGCAATGCAGTGGCCATGTCCGCGGTGGTTACTAAGGACATAGTCGCCCTTTTTCAAGGCTGCGCACACTCCGACTGGCACAGCCTCTTCGCCTATGCTGAGGTGGACCGCTCCCACGATTTTTCCTTGTGCAAACAGGTCTTTGACTTTGTATTCGAAGGTTCTTATCATCAGCATCTTCTTGTGCATGTCAATCATTTTTTCTTTTGTCAAAACCATTGGGTTTTTCTCCTTGTCTAAAGAGTGTTTGGAATCTGAAAGAAAAAAGTGTGTTGGTAAGAGTACTGTGCCCGCATTTGTGCCTTACTTGAGTCCATACAGGTTTTTGGCATTGTCGTACAGTATCCAGCTTCCCGCTTTGTACGCATAGTCTTCATCCATGAAGCCGGAGTCCACCAAGTCCTGCAAAGCTCTCGATATTCCTTCCTTTCCGAGAACAGCAGCGATCCAGTGTGTTTCAGGTATCTTTCCACCGTCAGAACCGTACATTATCTTTGTCATGGGCGCCATTTCAAACAGTTGAAGCATCTTCTGACGAACTCCAAAGTGTATCCAAGGCACCGTACATGAAACATCGATGTTTACATTTGGGAAACTGTTAGCAAGCCAAGCGAGTTCTTCAGTGTAAGGATAACCTGCATGGAGAAGCGCGAACTTGGCTTTTCCGAGTTTTGGATCTTTCAACAGGTCATAGAGGTGTATTGGATTGCACTTCTGCACATTTATGATCGGGGATTCTCCTATTCCCGTGTGAATCTGAACAGGCACGTTGAGTTTTATGCTTGTTTCGATTCCTCTGCAGGTGAGGAAGTCGCGTACGATTTTCTCTTTTGCTATGACATCAGGATGTTTTGACATCTTCTCGTCCAGCGGCAGTGAGAACAGATTCTTCTTCCTCAGTTCATCATACGATCTTCGAGCGGCCTTGATATCGTGATCATGAATGTCGAGGCCGTAACCGTAAGCAATAGCTGACTTGTAGCCAATGTAACCTTCTTTTTTCACGACGTTTGTGATCGTGTCAACGAACTCCTCCAAGACGTCGTCGAAACTGCTGTTTGCTTTGAATAGTCTGAAGAAGAGTTTGTCAAACCGAATGATAAAATTGAACTTCTGTTTCTTGAACGTTTTGCCAAGGCTCTTCGAGTCTGCATCGTAGCTGTGAGGGTATTCAGAGGAGGGATATCCCGTGTCGAAGAAGAGCCAAGCGATCTTGGCGTCATCGAAAAGGTGAGAGATATATGCGATCTGTTTTTCGGTGTTTCCATAGGGATACGCTTTGCTTCTGGCGGCCAAGATGTCTTTTGCGTTTTTTGATCTGACGTTGAGCACTCGTGCAAGCTCTTTCAAGACTCTTCTGTAGAGGACGTAATTTTCGTTTTCGCGTTCCGGTGCCATTGTCCAGTGGAAGAACTGTGCGAAGGTTGCACCTTTCTCGTCCTCTTTTTCCGGTAAGAAAGCGTGTGCATGATGGTCCAAAACAGGACATTCGGAGAGGTCTACCATCTTTATCACACTCTAAACTTGCCATATAGCGCGTTTATAAGTTTTGTGAGTTCTGAAAGAAAAAGAGCCAAAAAAGTGGATTGTACGTAACCGCTGAATATCATTCATGGTCAACTTGGCACAATTGTTTTGCATTTGACTCATCGATGCTACAGTCGATTCGAAAATCTCGGTCAGGCACGATCAACTGGGCAAGCAACGAGGATAAGAACAGAAATGTCCCCTTTCACAAGCAGTCATGTCTGGGAAAAGCATTTAATACTGAACGTTGAAAACGGGAATAGAACAATAGACGGTCATGATGATATGGCAAACCTCATAAAAATCGATGAAAAAGAAACGCTCTCTGTTATGAAAAAACTGGTATCAATAAACAGTGTGAACCCCTGTATCGAAAAGGGGGAAGGCGAGATTGAAGTTTCAAAGTACGTAGCCGAATATCTTGAGAAGATAGGACTGGAAGTCAAGACTCAGAATGTTGTTGACGGTAGGTTCAACGTCATAGCCACTTTGAGGGGCTCAAGCGATGGCGGGAATCTGATGTTCAATGGCCACACGGATACTGTGGGCATACGAAACATGTCCATAGAACCCCTCAAACCCATCATCGAGAACGACAGGCTACATGGAAGAGGCTCTTGTGATATGAAAGGTCCAATAGCAGCCATGATAATTGCTCTGAGAACGCTGGCAGAATCAAAGATCGAACTAGGAGGTAGCGTGTCACTTTCTACGGTAGTAGGCGAAGAGTTTGACAATGTTGGTGCAAACAGACTCGTGACTGACAAGCAATTCGGGAAGCTAACGCAGGCACTCATTGTTGGCGAGCCGACGGCCTTGCAGTTGGCAATAAAGCACAAGGGTTTCGCGAATGTCGAAGTGGAAGTTGAAGGCAAGGCCGCTCACGGTTCGGTACCTGAGAAAGGAATCGATGCGATAGAGAAGGCAGCAAAGATAATCTTGGAAATGGAAAAACTGAAGAAAGAGTTTGCATCAAAGAAAGATCCTTTGCTCGGCCAGCCGAAGTTACACACGTCAACCATCGAAGGCGGCCGAGAATGGAGCGTTGTTCCAGATCGCTGCGTGGTTCGTTTTGAACTGAGAACGATACCTGGGTACGCAACAAACCAAGCAGTGAAGGACATTGAGAGAATCATACATGAACTTGCGAGCAAAGATCCAGATGTCAAAGCTAAAGTAGGACTCTTTCTATCCGGCGAACCGTTGAATACCTCTCCAGAAGAACCAATGATAAAAGGCTTGCAGAAAGCGATTAAAGCAATCAAAGGAACACAAGCTCAGATAATCGGACTTCCATTCTACACTGAAGCGGCCATATTTGCGAAAGCATTGAAGGTTCCTGCGTGCATAATCGGTCCCGGAGACATTGCTCAAGCTCACTCAGCTGATGAATTTGTGAGAATAAGCGAAGTTGTTGATGCCGCAAAAATCTATGCACTAACGGCCATTGATTTCGTCAGCCAATAAGCTCAACGAAACAGAATTCTAAGCACTCTAGACAACAAACCTCGCTTTCTCTTTCCTAGAGAGACCACATTCATCGAGGAATTTGCTGGGAAAAGATAGAGTTCTGGCCTATTTTGCCAGTTCGTTCAACCCTCTCAGGAAGGAATAGACTTCGTTTTCCGTGTTGTAATGGACCAAGCTTGCACGCACCATGGTTGAAACTTTGTACAGTTTGGTCGACATGTTCCACAGATCACCGAAACGCAAAGCCACGTTGTGCTTGTCCCAGAGATATTTGGCAACGTCTATGTCATTCATTCCGTCTACTTTGAAGGCAAACGCCGGGTCTCGTTCGTCTACGCGTTTCGCATCTTTGATTCCATAAAGCTTAACGTGGCGCATGCTCGCAAGACCGGGGATCTTGGCAGATCCTTCCAGCATTGTTTTTGATAGTTCCTTCTCATATTCTTCGATGGCATTCATGGCTATTTTGCAGCTGCGTGTTCGTCCTGAATACTTCGAGAATGTGCTCTTGCCCGGGACGTCGATTTTATGGGACAGCCAGACAAGATAGTCCACGACAGCTTTGATAGATGCAAACTTTGCTTGATCTAGCGTGCCGTACGGGGTTCCGTAGCCAAACAGACCGTAGAATCTCATTGTCTTGAACAAGTCTCCTTTGCCGTAGATGAAGCCGCCAGCTGAGGTAAAGAATTTGTATCCGGAGAAGGTGAAGAAGTCACAGTTTATGTCTTGAACGTCGACTGGTGCGTGTGGCACCAGTTGAGTTCCATCCACGACATAATAGGCTTTTGCTTCATTGGCGATTCTTGAGATTTCTTTCAACGGGCTCTTGGTGCCTGTCAAGTTCGAGGCTCCTGTGACGCTGATGACAGCAGTGTTTTTGTCGACTTGGCTCTGGAAGCTGTCCATGTCGAGAGTTGCGTCCTCTTTATTTATTTGTACAAACCTGACTTCTTTGACCAGTTTGCGTTCTTTGAGTTCAAGCCATGGGCCAGTGTTAGCAAAATGCTCATTATACGTGGTAACGATGTTCTCTTTACCAGTGAGCTCCCGTCCGATGGCATAGGCCACCTTGAAGAGAAGATCTGTGGTTGATCCGCCCATCGTAATGTTTTCGTGATGCGGAGCATTAAGAAGATCTCGAAGAGCTTTCTTTCCCTCGATGATGAGCTCATCGAAATCTCTAGACTCGTCATAAACCGTCGAGGGATGATCTAGCCCGGATTCATTGGCTGCTTTGTCAATACGTGCCACAGTCTCCGCCCTTGCGACTCTGTCGAGGATCATTGTACCCGCTGCGTTGTCAAAGAAGATTCTCTTTCGGCCTCTCCAGTCAGACTCTACTCTTGGGAACTCGGTCCTGATTTCCTGAATCAACTCCTCCGTGAATAACATGAGCTATCACCTCTAGTCTAGACATTTTCTTCAACTTTTAAACCTAGTGTGTGCGGCGTCGAGACATTGTTGCAAGTCGGGATTCACAAATCAATCAGGGCCTATTGAATTCTTTCTGTGACAATCTTGGGATCGTCAGATAGTCGTTCGAAGCGGGGCAGAAATTGTAGTATCACCAAGCTTATGATGAAGAAGGCTACGCTGAAGGGAAAGACGTGCCAGACGCTGGAGAATACTATTACTCCCGCAGCTATCGATGGTGCGATTGAATCCATGAGAGCTTCTGTGAAAAAGTAAAAACTGTAGCTTAACCCTCTTTCCGTCTCAGGCGTAATGCTTGCCACTATCGTGTTCATTGGCGACCACAGGGCATTGTTGAAAAGTGCGTAGACCAGATAGACGAGGGCAAGAAGGTAGAGATGCGACACCAATGACAATGTCAAGAGTAGAATTGCGCAGCAGAGAATAGTCCATTTGAGCGCTTTCCTCGCGCCGAGTCTTTCTGCGAAGAAGCCTCCGCCCAGCGAGCCAACTATTCCCATGACGGGCCCGAATGCGAAGACCAAGCTGGCTATTGTCTCGGGAAGGTTTCTAAAATCAACAAAGTATGTGGTCATGAAAGTAGACGTTCCAGTGGCTCCCAACTCCCTAACCGCGATAACGACTAGGAATAGTACAAGCGCTGGAGAAAATACGGAGAAAAGTCTTGCGGATCTCTTTCGTGATGGATTGGTTCGAATTTTGAATTGCTTGATTTTCAACTGAGGTGAAGTGAGAAGGATGAACCCCCAGATTATGATAGGGAGGGACCAGAACAGGTAGGTCCATCTCCATCCTGTTGTTGACAAGAATAGCGTCAAGCTCACCAGACCGATGGCTGAGCCTAGGCTTCCTAGAGCATTGTGGAATCCTACGGATCTGCTGATGTTTTCAGGTTTTGTAAACCTGCTTATCTGGCTGAGGCCTGAGACGTGATATTAGGGGGAAGCGATTCTCATGAACGTCACACCGAGGACAAGCGCCCAGAAGCTGTTTGTTTGACTTATGATGAATGCTGAGACGCCTTCTATGATCATGCTTGCAAACAGCAAGTGGTTTGTGCTGAAACGATCTGCCAGAAACCCCGACGGGATATTTATCAAGAGCGAGACTATACTCGGCACAGTGGCTATCAGCGAAGCTTCAAGAAGACTCAGCTGAAATTCGCGGACGATCACCGGGATTAGGGCAACTTGTATCAGGAGGTAGATTTCAATGAACATGTGCGTTGTGCAGATCATCCACAAGCGTTTTTCCATCAGTCTGCTTCGCCTATTCTCTCTGAAGTCTGAAAAGTACCAGAATCGGGCATAAAAGCTCATCTATGCTTACAAACGTTGCCAGACACAGAATTCCGAAAGCTGCGTTTGCCTCGTACCCGTAGGTGTTAAATCAGTTTGCTTAAAAAAAGGAGAGCTGGTTGAACCGAAAACGCCGCTGTTCAACTTGTAGACTTCAATATTCTATGCAGTTAGAGTCTCGAAGATTTGACGTCGAGAGCTCCTTGCTGAAGCCTTTTCAGGACTTCGCAATGATTTTCTTGGCGTTTTCAATCCATTGACCGGTGAAATACGGCGCAATCTTTAGCTTTGCAGCCAAGTCTTCTGGTGATGCCTTTGCCAGGTCTTCGACTGTGGTTATCCCTAAGGTTTTCAGTTGCTGTGCACGTTTTTCCTTGATCCCTTTGACATCCAAGAGACCTGCAGTCGGAGGCTTAGTGTCGACTACTGGTATTGGTCTGGTTTCAGCTTTTGGTGCTGGTGGTGGCGGCGGTGGGGCGGTCACAGAGACTGTTGGCGTCGTTGCCGTGATGGCTGTTTGAGGTGTGTTTTGTGCAGTTGCTTCTTCGTGGGGTCTTTGCCAGTAGCCTATCCCTATGAAGACGAATCCTAAGACGGCGGTTGTCACTATCCAGAGCGACTCTGCCATATAGGCACCTACACCGGTCAGGATGAACAGTATTACTGCCACTGCATACAACGCGTAATCTGAGCGCATTTCGTTTTCTC
>Ga0315279_10005457_pt1 | contig 16485 bp, 13 predicted proteins | sample YL17G06_20_MG_FD_203694 | JGI IMG/M metagenome (GOLD analysis project Ga0315279, IMG submission 203694) | Sediment microbial communities from Yellowstone Lake, YNP, Wyoming, USA - YL17G06_20 | ecosystem: Environmental > Aquatic > Freshwater > Lake > Sediment | place: USA: Wyoming | collected...
CTCTGATCCGGGCGCCAGGCTCGAAATCCGCAATCCGAAATCCGCAATTCGAAATCGGGAAGGGCGTTTCATTTCAAGTACCCGGCCAACTGCTCCCCGATTTGCCGCGCCGTGGCCGGCGGGCCGGACGCCGCTCGCCAGGCAATCCGGAAGCGTTGCTCGGCCAGAGCGCCATCCAGCGGAGGGAACTTGATGTTCAGCAGCGCGGATTTCGCCTGCCGTTCAACCGTTGCCTGCCCCGCTTCGCCCTCCCAGGCAATGGCTGCAATGTGGTTGTTTCCGAAGGCGGCCACCCAGTTGGAGCCCTGCTCGAAATCCTGATACGGCAACGAATGGACGCTGATGAACTGCTGCCGGGGCGACGGCTCTCTCAGGATCACCTCGTAGTCAGCGCGGAGGTAATCCCGGCCGTCCGGCAGAGAGAATCGCTTGAAGATGCGCGCGCCGGCTGGTAGCACCTCGTCCGCGTCGTACCTCATCTGGAGTCCTCCTATGCCGTCAAAACTGAAACGGTAAGGGCGATTGTGAAGTCCGAATGCGCCTCGCAGCCGGAGCCTGCTCGCCCCGGGCGCCTGCTCGTAGTAGCTGAAACGGTCGCGGAAAGCGCCCACCGTGGTAGTCAAGTTCTGCCCCGTAGATTTGTCGATGATCTCGAAGGCGCGGCCGCCCGAGCCCGGGCTGATCACCACTCGGAGCCGCTCATTCTCCAGGAAGCATTTCTGCTCCCCGCTATCGAAAAGTTCTTCCCAGCCAACTGTCTTCGCTTTTCGCATCGCTGGGGCGGGGAAAGGACTGGAAGCGCCCGCCGGCCTAGACACGGGAGGAGCGACAGCTTTTGGCAAGCGGGGTGGTTCCGCCAGCCTGCCTCCGGAGGGCTGCAAACTCACCGTGAGGGTGCGGGCGTATTCCGGCGCATCGCCCGCCGGAATCTTCAGCGTGAATTCCTGGGTTGCCTCGACCCGGGAGGCTCCGCGCTCGCGCGCCCGCTGCAGCCGTAGGCGCGCTTCAATCTGCTCGGGGGCATAGAACGTCAGTTCGACGCGGCTCCCCAGGCGGCGGAAGCCGGTCAACTCCCCGGTGGCGTAGACAAGCTCCTCCTGGCAAGCCAGGCTGGAGGCCGGAGGCTGGAGGCTGGCGGTAGCCTCGCACAGCGGCAGACGAATCGGCAGCGCCACGCTGTCCTTGGCGCGCAAGGTGAATTCCGGGATGTCGATGCGGCGGCTTTCCGAGCGCGGATCCAGTACGCTCAGCTTTACCCGCCGCGCATTCTGATAATCCGGGTTGGTCGCGAAAACGAAGGCGTAGGCGCCCGAGCCGCGCTGATTGCTGACCTGGGTGGAAACCAGCACATCGGGCGAAGCGCCTTGTACGATCTTGCGCACGCCGGCAGCCTCCAGCTTTCCGATCGCCTCCTCCAGCGAGGCAGCCAGCGTAGCGGGGGGCTCTATGCCCGCCCGTGCGTCCGGATACGCCACCAGCGGCACGCCCGCCGCCGTCGCCTGGCTCAGCAATCGCGCCGCCCGCCCGGAGATTTCAAACTTCTCATCAGCCGGCATGATGAGCGCGCGGTAGCGCTTCAACTGTTCGAGCGAGGCATATTGCGGGTCGATGTACTCGGCCGAAAACCCGGCGCGGCGCAGCGCCCGTTGCAGCGTGATAGCCGCGCCCGAAATGTGCTGGATGTCGGCCGTCCGCAGTTTTTCCTGCGGATAGGCGCCCAGCGGGTAGAGGAGGCCGACATCGGCCCACTTATGCGCGGCGGCCAGTTGAGCGCCCAGACCCTCGATCAGCCGGCCGTTGCGCCGGACGGCGGCGGCTTTCGGCCCGTCGCTGCCGTCGCCCCTGAGCGCGGCCTCCCAGGTGTAATGCCGGTTGGACCACGGCACTTCGTAGCCGGCCGGATAAACGGTGTCCTGAAGCGGAAAGTAATTGAGCCCTTTCAACCCGTTCTCGAACAGCGCGCGGGCGGCCAGAAGCGTGTTGGCCGGGTCGCTGGCGCGCGGCGCAATGTCGTAGGCCGGGCAATACCAGCCCGCCTGGAACTCGATGATCATGGCCGGGAAGCCGGGCTGGGTTTTCAGCGTCTCGGTAAAGAACTCGATTTCGTCAAAGTCGGAAACCGCCAGCGGCATGCCGGGGACGTTGCCGGCGGCTTCCGGGCGGGCCGCCGGCTGATACCACTGTCCCATCGCGGCAATCGGTTTTTCAAAAGACGGGTCCCAGCCGGCGGCGCTCACCCGCATGTCGGTGGGATTGATGAACACCGGCAGGTCGGCGCCGCCGGCGGCCAGCATCCTACGTAACTCGCGCATGTACCGCCAGAAGATCGGGCCGTTGTAGTTGGAGCGGCCCAGCGCCTGGTCGTCATCAAGCTGGAGGAACAGGATGGCGCCGCCGTGGCGCGCCGAGTGGGGTACGACCAGTTCGCGCGCCACCGCCTCCAGCCAGCGCCGTGCGTACTTCATGTGCGTGGCGTTTTCCAGCCAGCCGCGCGAGGCTTCCTCGGAATTGCGCGGCGCCAGGTTGCTCATGGGGGCGTAGCGCCCTTCCAGCCGGTCCACCAGCGGCATGTTGTATTCCGGCCGTTCCAGCAGCCATTCGGGATAGCCTCCGTGCTTCCATTCGTTCAGGATCACCGGCCCGGGCCGCAGGATGACTTTGAATCCCAGTTTTTCCGCCAGTTGAAGCACGCGCTTGATGTTTCGCCGGGGGCCGGTGCGGCCGTCGAAATCGAGCTGGCCCTCGGCTGGCTCGTGCCAGTTCCAAGGCACGTACAGGTCGAGCGTGTTGATGCCCATCTCCCGATAGCGGCGCAGGAATGGCTCCCAGCGGTCGGCCGGGATTCGGCAGTAGAAGAAGGCGGCGCTGTGGATAAAGAACGGCCGCCCGTCCACGCGCACTTCCGGAAAGCTGTTGACCAGCGCCAGTTCCAGCCGCTCCCGCGCGGCCACAGCGAGGCTGCCATAGAGCACGATGAGCAAGAACAGGCGCTTCACCAGCCCAATGTATCAGAGAACGGAAAAAAGAAATGCGAGGCAGCCGCTGGTGCCGCCGCGCGGCGCCCCTACAAGAAATCCTGCTAAAGAGGCGAGACTTTACCAGGAAGTGTCATAATTCCCATCGAGCTATGACTGCGGTTCTGCTGAGGGGCGCTATATCCACCATCCTGGCGTTGTCGCAGGTGTATGCCTGGGTGGCGCTCGGCTCTTTTTTCACGCGCCAAAGCGATGAGGAAATGCGCCTACCCCTGTCGTTGTTGATCGGCAGTGCGCTCACCGCCTTCATCTATTCGGTCACGGCCGCCTGCTGGAGCACCACCGCCGCCATGCTTGCGGTTGCGTCGCTTTGCGGCCTGGCGCTTGCCGCCGGCGGCCGCCGGGCCTGGCGGGCGCTGGCGCTTTTCTTTGCAGGCCCGCTTGGCAACCTGCTCGGTGCCCGCTGGAAGCGAATCACGCTGGCCGCGGGCCTGGCCTGCTTCTGGCTGATCGCCATCGGGCCGCCGCGCGACGCCGACGTGATGCGCTATCACCTGGCGCACATCCGGCAGATTGACATGGACGGGAGTTGGCAGCCGATCCCCGATTACCACTATGCCATGCCATTCGGCTGGAGTTTCAATTACCTGCCTTTCGAGCACCTCGGCTATCCGGAGACCGCGCACCTGTTGAATCTCTGCCTGGGCCTGGTCACCGCTGGGATGATTCTGACGGCCCTGGGGGCGATGGCCGGCACGCCGCCGGTCTTTCTTCTATTTCTCGTGCTGGCCTCCCATCCGGCGGTGCTCAAGACATGCACGACGGCCTTCGCCGATGCCTATCTGGCGTTCGCGATGGGGGTGGTGGCAGTGCTGGCGGTGAAGTTGCTCGACGGGAAAGGCGGGCTTGCGTACCTGGGGTTTGCGGCCTGGATCGGGCTGCAGAGCCGCTACCAGGCCGGCGCCATCGCGCTGGAATCGGTGCCGCTGGCGCTCTGGATTGCCACGCGGCAGAAGCAATGGCGAAGCCTTCCGGCATACGCGGCCGGCGCTGCCGCCGCCGGTTTGCTGGCCGCTCCCTTCTACATCTTCAACTGGCGGCACTTCAGGAACCCCTTCGTCCCACTCCTGGCGGAATGGTTCGACAAGACCTCGTATCTCGGTCTGCTCTCGGTCCGGTTCGCGCCCCTGTGGAATGAGTTGTCCTGGCGCTCCATCGTGGACTGGGCACCTTCGATGTTCGCGGCCGTTCAGGTCTTTCCGCTGCCCGCGCTGGCGGTCGCGCTGCCGCTGGCAGCCATCTGGACCAGGGACAGGCGCCTGCGGCTGGCGGCGGCTCTGTCGGCCATGTTCCTGCTTCTGTGGCTGATTGCGCAACCGGGTCCCCTGCCTCGTTTCATCCTTGCTGTGCTCCCGCTGCTGCTGCTGGGTTGGGCGCCGGTGCTTCACCGCATCTATGCCTGGCCGGCGGCGCGCCCCGTCCTCACCGGTTGCCTGGCCGGGGCCATCTTTGTATTCAGCCTCGCGGACCTGGTCTACGCCCGCGATTATGCCCGTTACCTGGTTACGGGAAACGCCCGCGCATTCCACTACGCCACGGTTCTCTACGAGGTCTATGACTGGGTCAACACCTTCACTCCGCCGCAGGCCAGGGTGCTGGTGATCGTGTGGGATGGCTGCAGCTATCCGCTCCGGCGGCCGTACCGGCGCGCGGAGCCGGAAACCAGTGCGGTCTGCGACTGGCGGGCGGTGAAAAGCGCCGAGGACCTCCGCGATTTTTTGCGCCGGCGGGCATACGACTACGTCATCTACGAGCAGCGTGATTGGAGCACGAGCCCCGGTGGGCCGGAAATGACCGCCGCCATCAAGGAGGCCCTAAAGAAGGGTTTTCTGGTTCCCACGAAGCTCTTCCTGACGCCCGTGTACCACTTAAGGATGCTCAACCAATCAGAGCCGGTGCTTGTCCAACTGCTGCGCGTCCAGCCATGAACCGCTGCCCGGGCGCTCCTCCTCTACCGCCCTGAAAAAGCGTTCATTCGGCTGCGGCTCGGTTCCTGCGCTCGACAGAGTAGGTAATCAGGTAGGCGGCGCCCACGCCCGCGGGGATCAGCCCAAACAGGGCCATGCCCCAGGGCAGGCCCTGCTCGCGCCGCGGCGTGATGGTCACTTCCTTGTTCTGCCTCATGGCGTAGATCTGGTCCGGCGGAATGCGCTCCGGATACCAGCTCGCCGACAGGCCCAGCGTCCAGAGCATGATGCTGACGCCAATGAACAGCCAGACCAGGCCGCGCAGCAAGTATTGCCGCAGACCGAGCGGAGCCGGGCGCTTCCAGCCGCTGTCGGGAAGATCCGGAAGGGCCACGCCTTTCTCAATGGCCAGCATCCGCTCGCGGTGCATCAGCTCACGCTGCTTATGGCGCAGGTACAGGGCCCAGGCCGGCGTGATCAGCGCGGCGGCAAACAGCAGAAAGAATAGCAACGCGACTCCCTGGTTCATTTCATCTCTCCTTTTTCGAACTCCTGCCGGGTTCCGTTCGTTTCTTACCTTGAGACCAGCCGGCAGGCGGGAATGTTTCACGCCCCGGCCGAAACACCGCCATAATGCGGCTGGTCTAAACCAAGTGGCGGAGTGCCGGGGGCCATCGGTCCCAATGCTCATGGAGCGGGAAATCCACAGGCGGCTGGAGGCGCAGCAGTATCGGGAGGCGTTCGAGTTGCTGCTCGAGCAGTTCCAGGGGCGCGTCTACCGACTGGCGTGGTCGATGCTTCGAAACCAGGCGCTGGCCGAGGAAACGGCGCAGGAGATTTTCATCCGCATTTGGAAGGCCCTGCCGGGGTACCGCGCCCGCTCCTCGCTTTCCACCTGGATTTACGCCATCGCCCGCAACGCCTGCCTGACGGCGCTGGAAGCCAGAGAACGCGAGCGGGCGCTGGACCTCCGCGAGTTGATGCCGGCGGACCGCTTCGACCACCACGAACCCGCGGACCGGCAACGCGACCTGGAAAGGCTGCTGGCGGGCCTGCCCGAGAATTACCGCCAGGTCCTGACGCTCTTCTACCTGGAAGAACGGTCGTACGAAGAAGTCGCGCGGATGCTGGGGCTGCCGATGGGCACCGTCAAGACCTGGCTGCATCGCGCCAAAAAGCAGTTGGCTGCCGCCATGGCGCCCGCTGTGGCGCCGGCATCCCGCCGGCAACCCCTGGCCTTGGGTGCCCAGTTCAGCGTGGCCGGCGGGACGCCGGCGGTACAGCATGTCGGAACAGAGGAGCCATGAAAGAGCGGATGCCGTGTTCGTGTTTTGAGGAGCAGATCCTGGAACATTTCGAGGCGGCGCTGGCCGCGGAGGGCCGGCGCGAAGTCGATGCTCATCTGGCCGGGTGCCCCGCATGCCGCCGCTTCTTCCGCGCCCAACAGGAACTGGACATGGCCCTGGGCGAGCGATTCCGCGCACCCGCTGTGCCGCCGCAGTTTCAGCAGCGGGTTCTGAGCCGCATCGAACACCTGCCGCCGCCGGCGCGCGTCTCCCCCCTGCCCGAGATCCTGGATTTTGTCGGTTTTGCCGGCCTGGCCATTGCCGCCTTCTGCGCGGTTCGCTATTTCCCCCAGTTCTCGTGGCCGGAGACTCTCCCGCCGGGCCTGAGCATGCACGCCATTTGGGCCGCGGGCGCGGTGGCCGGCATCGCCGCGGTCTCCATGGCGCTTCGCGAACTTTCCCGCCAGCACGCTTGAGAGATAAACGTTGTACGGCCGCTTTGTGGTATACAGTAGCAGTTTCATCAGCGGAGGAATCGATATGCGGCTTGGACTTGTCACCTACAACCTGGCCAAAGACTGGGACATCCCGACCATCATCAAGAACTGCGAAGCGGCCGGCTTCGAAGGCGTCGAACTCCGGACCACCCACAAACACGGCGTGGAACCGACACTCACCAAGGAAGAACGGGCCAAGGTCAAGAAGATGTTCGAAGCCTCCAAGGTGCGCCTAGTCAGCCTGGGCACCACCTGCGAGTATCAATCGCCGAAGGCCGCCGAGGTGGAGAAGAACATCGAAGAGACCAGGCAATGGGTGGAACTCGCCCACGACCTCTACGCGATGGGCGTGAAGGTGAGGCCCAACGGCTTCCCCTCGGGAGCCACGGAGGCGGCGACCCTGAAGCAGATCGGCCAGGCGCTGCGCAAATGCGGTGCAGTCGCCAAGGACCACGGCGTGCAAATCTGGCTGGAGGTGCACGGCAAGGGCACCTCGCTTCCCTCCAACATCCGCACCATCATGGAGCACTGCGGCCACCCCAGCGTGGGCATCTGCTGGAACTCGAACGCCACCGACGTCGAGAACGGGTCCGTGCGGCGCAACTTTGAGCTGCTCCGGCCCTGGCTGATGAGCTGCCACATCAATGAACTATGGACTCCCTACCCCTGGCGGGAGTTGTTCTCGTTGATGAACGCCACCAAGTACGAAGGCTATACGCTGGCCGAAATCCCCGAGAGCAAAGAGCCAGAGCGCCTGATGCGGTATTACCGGGCGCTGTGGACTGCGCTCTCGCAGTAGAGTGCGGAGTTCCGCACTCCGCATTCCGCACTTTTACCAGGTGTTGTAAGGGGTGCCTTCCAGAGAGGTGCGGTCCGAGCCGCTTTTCACATCGATGATGCCGGGCGCGGTCTGGTCCACGGCCTGCAGACTGTCTTCCATGACCGTCTGCCAGGTGGTGTTGTTTCCGGTGAAGGGGTCGCGCGGGATTTCGCGGATGTAGCCGCCGCTCACCAGGTCCTCGAGCGACTGCGGCGCTTTCTGCTTGTCCAGCGTGTATTCGTCAATCAACTGCCGCATGGTAAACAGGTTGTCGCGCAGGACGGCTTCCCGGGCGCGGATCACGGCGCTGCGGTAAATGGGTGCGGCCACCGAAATGAGGATGAGGATGATGGACACCACGATCATCAGCTCAACCAGGGTGAAGCCGCGGGCAGGGACAGGCATTCCTGCCGGTCCCGGCGGACTGGAGCGGGCAGAAATGGCCGCCCCCACTCCGCTACCATTCTGAGTATTTGCTTCCATCCAGCGCTGTATCCTGGCTCTTGGTGTAAACATCAAACACGTTCTGGCCGCCGAAGGAACTCGACTTGGGGTCATCCTGCATGGAGCGCAGCCCCCAATCGCTCGAGTTCGTCATCGGGTCGCGGGGAATCCTGCGCAGGAACTTGAATTTCTTATCGACCTGCCCGACGATGTTCACCCCGTTGACCAGCGTTTCCAGGTCGGGCGGATAGCCCTCGGTGCCCACCTTCACTTGGATAAGTCCGCGGTCGGCGGCGTCCTTGTAACGGTCGATGGCTTCGCGCATCTGTCGCAGGCCATATCGCAGATCGCGCTCGCGCTCGCGTTTCACCGTCACCCGCGCCAGCGGCAAGGCGGCCGTGGTGAGGATCAGCAGGATGGTGAAAGCGATGATCAGCTCCACCAGCGTCAGACCTTTTTGAGAGACCTGGGACCTGAGACCTGAGACCTGAGGCTGGCGTGGCCTCCGGTCTGCGGTCTCAAGTCGCAGGTCTCGGGTCTCAGGTCTGCAGTTTGTCATCGCACAATCACGCGCGTCTGGGCTCCGGCAAGCGAGACAGGTTGCTGGGAGGCGTCGCGCGCCGCACTCCGCAGAATATTCAGCGCCGATTGGCCCGGTGCAAGCGCCTGGAAGGAGACCGTGGCCAGAACCCCGGATCCGGAAACACCCGCGCTGTCGGGGGGCCGAGTCAGGGTGATGGTGGCCACGCCGTTCTGGTCGTCCACACGCTGGATCACGGCCACGGCCTGCCCGTCGCGCCCCAGCAAATCTCCGTTGAGGATATTCACCACCTTGAGCTGTTTTGTGTCGTAGTACAACTGGAACGGAACCGAATGGATGTTCTCAACGTTGTCGATGCGGATGTTGACGGGGAAGGTGCTGCCGACCGGCTGGCTGTAAACCGCGCTGTCGAATCGAAACGCCGGGGGGGTTGCACCAGGCGCGGTCTCGCTGGGCGGCGCGGGCGCGACCTCACGCGCCTGCAGCCGGGTCTCGCCGCGTGGGGTCTCGGCCGGCGCCACCTGGTCGGCGGGCGGCTTGGCTACGGGAGCCGCGGCCGGCCCTGTGCCGGGCGCCTGCGGCGTCTCCATCCGCACCGGCACCCCTCCGCCGGGAATCGCCGAGGGAACCGCGCTGGCGGCCTTGGTCCGCACGGCGATATTGGTCTGCGTGCCCACGTCGATGCCGCGCAGGTTCAGCGCGGTGATCATCGGCAGGCGCACGATATGCGGCGTCATCAGGATGAGAACTTCACTCTCCGACTCCACTTGATTGACGGAGGAGAACAGGTATTTCAACAGCGGCACCTGGGAAAGCCCCGGCACGCCGCTCAGCGTACTCGAGCGCTGGGTTTGCATGATGCCTCCCAGCACGTTGGTCTCGCCCTCCTTCAGCCGGATCTCCTCCTCCACCGTACGCTGGCCGATGATGGGCTGGTCGATGCCCCCGATATTGACCCGCGAGGTGACAGAGGAAATCTCCACCCGCATTTTCATGGAGATTTCGCCGTCGCCATGCACCCGGGGCGTGATTTCCAGGATGACACCCACATCCAGGTACTGGAACTGGGTGTTGACCAGGGGGTTGATGCCGACGCCGCCAATGCCGGGCTGGAAGCTTCCGGTGGCCACCGGCACGCGCTCGCCGACGCGCAGCCGCGCGGTATTGCCGTCGGAGGCGCGGACCTGCGGGTTCTGCAGCAGCCTGGTGCTGGCGTCGCTCAACAAGAGATTGAGGGTACCGCCGGGCAGGACCATGCTCCAGTCCCCGGCCGAGAGACGTGCGAGGCGCGCCAGCGGAACCGCCGTGCTCGTCGTGGTGCTGGTCGTGGTCGTGGTGGTTGTGCCCGTTCCCGTAGTGGTCGTCGCCTGCGCGCCGCCGGGCGTGAACGTCGCCGGAATCGTTAAGCCGGGGCTGCCGGGGTAGAGGCCCAGGGTGCGGGAGCGGTCGCGGGCCACCTGCAGCACGGCCACATCGATGATCACTTCCGGTTTGGCCTTATCGATATCGTTCAGCAGCTTCTCGACCACCGCGATCTTGTCCGGGGTATCGCGGATGACGATGGCGTTCTGCGAATTAACCTGCTGCACCTTCTGGGCGTCCAGCAGGTTGCGGATCACCTGCGCCAGCTCGGTCAACTCGTTGGGCTGGATGGTGTTGGAAAGATAGAAGGTCTTGATGACCTGCTGCTCCTGATCGCGCCGCTTCGTTTCCGGGTAGATGAGGATGGTATTAGAGGTGAGCGGCTTCCACAGGGTCTTGGTGATGACGGCCAGGGTGTCGAGCGCCTGTTCCAGGGTGACCACGTTCAGGTCAATGGTGATGCGGCGGCTCTGGTAGTCCTGGTCGAACAGGACGTTGATGCCCGCCAGCTTGCCGATGGTCTCGAACAGCATCTTGCTGTCGTTGGTGGCGTGCAGGGTGATGGGGGCGCGCGAGGGGGGCGTCAATTCCACCGGCCCCTCGACGTCGGCCAGCCGCTGCTGCATCTCCGCTTCCGCCTGCTGCCGCGGGGTGAGGGCTTTGGCGGCCGGGGCCTGCGCCGTGGACCTGGCTTCGATCATGGCCAGGGTGCGCCGGATTTCCTGTTCGGCGATGTCGCTGGAGGGATCAATGGCCATGGCCCGCTCGAACTCTTTCAGCGCTTCCTCCAGCTTGCCGGAATTCCGCAGCTTGTGCCCGCGGTCCACGTGCACAATGGCGGTTTGGAACCGAATGCGCCGCGCCGACGTTTTGTACTGCACGCTGCCCGGTTCGGCGTCCACCGCTTTCTCGTACAGCACCAGGGCGGCGTCATAGTCACCCCGCTGCTCGGCCTTGCGGCCTTCCTTGAAAAATTTGCTGCCGCGGTCGGCCCAGGCCGGGACGGAAACCAGGCTGGCAATCAAGAACAAGAGGGCCAGAGATGCCCGGCGGCTAAGGCGTGCAGAACGCGTAACAGATTGAGCCGCAAGCAGTTGCATAAAACTCCAGTCTGCCATGTCCGCGGGCAATCCAGTGCATTCCCCGGCCCGCATATGCTACCATCGCTGTTTTGTTGACGGCTGGGCCGTTTCGACCGTTTAGGGAAAATCAGTCCTGAGTCTTGGGACCTGGGACCTGAGACCTGAGACCTGGGTCTTCGGTCACGGGTCTGCAGTCTGAAGCCTCAGGTCTCAGGTCCCAGGTCTAAGGTCTGAATTCATGGCGGAACAGCAAAGCGAGAAAGCGTTGAGCGTGAACCGCCAGGCCGGTCACAACTACCACCTCCAGGAACGCTTTGAGGCGGGCATCGTGCTGACCGGCACCGAGGTGAAATCGGCGCGCGAGGGCCGCGTCAACCTCCGAGACGGCTATGCCACGTTGAAGGACGGAGAAGTGTGGTTGGTGAACGCCCACATCAGCCCCTATACGCACGGGAACATCTACAACCATGATCCGCTGCGGTCCCGGAAACTGCTTCTGCACCAGGAGGAGATCCGCCGCCTGGTCGGCAAGGTGCGCGAGCGGGGCTTCACCCTGGTTCCCACGCGGATGTATCTGAAGAAGGGCCGCATCAAGGTGGAAGTGGCGCTGGCCAAAGGCAAGCGCCAATATGACAAGCGGGAGACCGAGCGCCGGCGCGAGGCAGACAAGGAAGCGCGCGCCGCCATCCGCTCCCGAAAGCAGACCTGAGACCTGAGACCTGGGACCTGAGCCTTGAGTCCCAGGTCTCCGGTCTCAGGTCTAAGAACATGGATATCCAACTGAACTTCGCTGCGCTGGAAGAGATTGAAACCGAGGCGCTGGCCGTGGTGGTGTTCGACAAGGAGAAAGGCGAGACGCTGGGCCCGCGCACCGCGCAGAGTGAGCCGCTGAGCAAGCTGGTCCAGCCGCTACTGGAATCCGGCGAAGCCAGCGGCAAGCTCTACGAAGCGGCGATGATCCACCGGCCGGAGGGGCTGAAAGCCCGTCGCTTGGTGCTGGTGGGCGGCGGCAAGCGCGACCGCTTCGGTGCCGTGGAACTGCGCCGGGCGGCGGGCGCGGCCGCCCGCTTCTTGCGCTCCAAGTCGATTTCGCGCTTCACCTTCCTGGCCGACGCGCCGGGGCTGGAGCCGGCCGCGCAGGCGGCCGCCGCAGTCGACGGCGCAGTGGTGGCGGATTTCGAGCCCGACAAGTACAAAACCGAAAAAAAGGAGCAAAAGCGGATCGACCGGCTGGAGCTGGCGGGATTTGACCCGGCGCTCGAAGGCCGGCTCGGCGAGGTGATCCAACGCTCGCGCATCCTGGCGGAAAGCCAGAACTTCGGCCGCGACCTGATCAACGAGCCCAGCAACCGCATGACGCCCGCCATCCTGGCCGAGCGGGCGCGCCAGATGGCCGCCGAAACCGGCCTGGAATGCGAAGTCCTGGGGCGGGAGCAGATCGAAGAGCTGAAGATGGGCGCGTTCGCCGCCGTGGCCCGCGGCAGCGCCGAGCCGCCCGCGCTCATCGTTCTCAGGTATACGCCGGCCGGCGCGCCCCAGCGGCCACAGGTCGGTTTCGTGGGCAAGGGAATCACTTTCGATGCCGGCGGCATCTCCATCAAGCCCTCCGAGGGCATGGAGAAAATGAAGTACGACATGGCCGGCGGCGCCAGCATGATCGCCGTCCTGCGCGCCATCGCCTTGCTGCGGCCGCCGCTGAAGGTCCTGGCCGTGATTCCGGCCACCGAGAACATGCCCGGCGGTCGGGCGCAGAAGCCCGGAGACATTCAGGTGGCGATGTCGGGCAAGACCATCGAGGTGGTCAACACCGACGCCGAGGGCCGCCTGGTGCTGGCCGACGCGCTGCACTACGCCAAAACGCTGGGCTGCACGCACCTGGTCGATGCGGCCACGCTGACCGGCGCCATCGCCGTGGCGCTGGGCGGCGTCAACCTGGGCGCCTTCAGCAACGACCAGGCCTTTCTCGACCAGTTCCTGGCCGCCGCCCGCGACTGCGGCGAAAAGGCCTGGCCCATGCCGCTCGACGATGACTACCGCGAGCTGATCCGCGGCCACATGGCCGACATCCAGAACGTCGGCGGCCGCCACGCGGGCGCCGTCACCGCCGCCATGTTCCTGAAAGAGTTTGCCGGCGATACGCCGTGGATCCACTTGGATATCGCCGGAACGGCCTGGGTGGAAGAGGCCAAGGCCTATATTGCCAAGGGGGCCTCGGGTGTGGCCATCCGCTCCCTGGTGACCCTGGCGCTGCGCCTGGCCTCTGAGCGTCGTAGCTCTGAAACGAGCTGATAATGGTGAAGAAGGCGGAAGGCAGAAAGCAGAAGGCATCGAAACAAGCGTTTGCCGCCTTCTGCCCTCCGCTTTCCGCCTTCAGTCTGTTGTAGCCTGTGGCCTAAGAAGATGCAGTATTCATACGCCGCCTTCATTACCGCGGTCGCGCTCGTCCTGCTGATCGCGCTCATCTGGGCGCTGCGGCGCCCGCCGAAACTGCCGGTGGAGGTCGCCGAAGCCCGCGCCAGCGTCAGCGGCCTGCGCCGCATCCTGGTTCCCGTTCGCGGGTTTCGCCACGAAGAGCGCGCCGTGGAGCTGGCCTGCCGCCTGGGCCAGGAGCAGAAGAGCCAGATCGTGCTGGTCTCGGTGATCGAAGTGCCGCTGACGCTTAGCCTGGGCAGCGCCATGCCGCAGGAAGAGGAGCGCGCCCAGGAAGCCTTGCGGCGCAGCGCCGAGCTGGTGAAGGCGCACAAACTGGAGGCAGTGCTGCGCGTGGAGCACGACCGCGACGCCGGGCGCGGCATACTGCGCGCCGCCAGCGAATTGAGCGCCGACCTGGTGGTGATCGGCGTGCACCCGGCCCGCGGATTCGCGGCGGACCCCGTCGGCCCCACCACTGAGGCGCTGCTCCGCAAGGCGAATTTCGAACTGATCGTCGATCGCCCCGCACCCGCCCTCACCGACTGACATCCGCCCGTCCGCAACCCAGCCAGGCCGGAACCAAACCTAATCTGCGGGTTACGCGGATGAGTAAGCGAGAACGGGCCGACGCCTGCAAATCGCTGCATCTATGTGAAAAGCCGCCTGCAGTAGGCCTTCGACTTCAGCGTCATGCCTGACCGGACCAGATGAGAGACCGCGGGACGCTTCGTGTGGTATTCTGCCCACGCTGTGAGTCAAGACTTGGAAAAGATCGCAAAGGAACTTGCGCCGGATGTGGCGCGCAGAATGCTCGCGGCGGCCCATGCGAGCCGCACGGAAGCCGACTTCCGCCGTGAGGCCGCGCTCATTCTTGAGGACGCGGCCTCCAAAGCGGGCGTGGTCCTGACCGCTCGTGACGAATACCACGTCGCGCGCGGTCGTGTGGATTCGGTCTACAACCGCCTGGTGATTGAATACGAGCGGCCGGGGACGTTGGGCGAACGCAACTCGGGGCCAGGGAACAGGCACGCCATCGGCCAAGTCAAGGACTACGTCCTGGGTGTGGCTCAGCGGGAGCGCCGCGAAGCCCACCGTCTGGCTGGGGTGGCGATGGACGGCCATCGCTTTATTTTTGTACGCCGCGTGGGCGAGGGCTGGGCGGAGGAAGACCCGGTCGATACATCGCCGGCTTCGGTTGAGCGTTTTCTTCGTTTGCTGTTTGCGCTGGCGCAGGGCGCCGCTCTCGTTCCCGAAAACCTCATCGAGGACTTCGGGCCTAAGACGCTCCGCGCACAGCGCGCCGCCCGGGCGCTTTACGCGGCACTGCATCGCCGCAAACATCGTTTAGTCGAGAAGCTGTTCGACCAGTGGCGCACATTTTTCAGCGAGGTCACGGACTACAAGGAATGGGCTGAACGGCTGGAGAGCAAAGATGAGTTCCGCAGCTTTGTGCGCGGCATGGGTCTGGACCCAAAGTACGCGAAACCCGCAGAGGTGTTTTTTGCCGTCCATACGTACTACGCCCTGTTGAGCAAGCTGATCGCATCGCTGGCGGCGGCGCGCTTCGCCGGGGGCACGGTCACTCCACTGGCTAAGATGGCCTCGGCGTCCAGGGAGGAGCTGCGGCGGCACGTCCACGAGTTGGAAAATCGGGGCTGGCCCTTCAGCGAATACGGGATTCGGAACTTCCTGGAAGGGGACTTCTTTGGGTGGTACCTGGCTGCCTGGGATGAGGATGTGGAAGACGCGATCCGTGGACTCATTCTGCGGCTGGCCGAATACGACCCCGGCACGTTGGAACTAGCCCCGGAAAACGCCCGTGACCTGCTGAAGAAGCTGTACCACTACCTGCTGCCTCGGGAGATTCGCCACGACCTCGGTGAGTACTACACGCCTGACTGGCTTGCGGAGCGGCTCATCCGCCAGACGCTGGGCTCGGAGCTTGGCAATCCCGCCAAGCGTGTGCTGGACCCGGCCTGCGGCTCCGGGACCTTCCTGGTGCTGGTCATCAACCACGTCAAGCGCGAAGCCCAGCGGCGCAAGATGGGACCGACAGAAACGCTGGACGCGATTCGTAAGAACATCATCGGGTTCGACCTGAATCCGCTGGCCGTGATCGCGGCCCGAACCAACTACATCCTCGCGCTGGGCGATCTCTTGCGAGAAGCCAAGAAGCTCGGCCCCGACGGCATCGATATACCGGTGTACCAGTGCGACTCGGTGATGACGCCCGCGAAGGGCGAGGGCCTCTTCGGGGCGGGCAAGTACCCGCTGCCAACCTCGGTCGGCGTGTTCGAAATCCCCGCGGCTTTCGCCAGCAAAGCGCGGATGGAGTCGCTCGCCAATCTGCTCGACGAATGCGTTGAAGCCGGTGTGGGTGAAGGTGTTTTCCTGGATCGGCTGGCGGTGAGCGCGGACCTTTTCGCCAAGGAACTGGAGGAGGCCCGTGAACCGCTGCTGGCGCTGTACCGCCATTTAGCCGAACTGCACAGCCAGGACTTGAATGGCCGCTGGGCGCGCATCATTAAGAACGCCTTTGCGCCGCTCTTCCTCGCCCCGGCGGACTTTATTGTTGGCAATCCCCCGTGGGTGAACTGGGAGAGCCTTCCAGATGACTACCGGCGGCAGAGCAAGGACCTGTGGGAGAAGTACGGTTTGTTCCCCCACGGCGGCATGGACACCATCCTGGGCAAGGGCAAGAAAGACATTTCCATGCTGATGACCTACGTCGCCATGGACAAGTACTTGGTCCGCGGCGGCAAGTTGGGCTTTGTCCTCTCCCAGAGTCTCTTCAAGACCTCGGGGGCTGGCCAGGGTTTTCGGCGCTTCCTCCTTCCCGATAAGACGACCGTGGGGCCGATGGTGGTCGAGGACATGGTGCAGTTGAAACCTTTCGAGGGCGCTGCCAACCGGACCAGCGTCGCAGTATTCCGCAAGGGCTATCCCGTTCGTTTCCCGGTCTCCTATTCTTATTGGCTCAAGAAAAAGGGGGGCCGTGGCAGCGCCATCGCCTTCGACACTCCGTATGAAGAAGTTACCAAGGAACTGATTACCTTCAAGAAGTGGCACGCGGAACCGGTGGACACGAGGGACAAGACC
>Ga0315279_10005458_pt1 | contig 16482 bp, 15 predicted proteins | sample YL17G06_20_MG_FD_203694 | JGI IMG/M metagenome (GOLD analysis project Ga0315279, IMG submission 203694) | Sediment microbial communities from Yellowstone Lake, YNP, Wyoming, USA - YL17G06_20 | ecosystem: Environmental > Aquatic > Freshwater > Lake > Sediment | place: USA: Wyoming | collected...
CAGGTCTTTGAGGGTTTCAAGTTTCCTCCTTCAGATCAGTTTTATAAAGAGTTTGAAGCCACTTTTGAATATGAAGAAACCCCGGATCAGATCCAGGCGATTGAAGAGGTGATGAAGGACATGGGCAACACCAAACCCATGGACCGCTTGATCTGCGGGGATGTTGGATATGGTAAGACGGAAGTTGCCATCCGGGCTGCCTACCGTGCCGTGATGAACGGAAAACAGGTTGCCATTTTAGTGCCCACGACGGTTCTGGCCCAACAACACCATCAGACCTTCTGTGAGCGGTTCAAGATTTATCCGGTGGTGATCGAGGTACTGAGCCGGTTCAAAAGTCCTCGGGAGCAGAAGGAGATTATTCGACGGCTGAAAGAGGGAAAGGTGGATATCGTGATCGGGACACACCGACTTCTGCAGAAGGATATATCCTTCCGAGATCTGGGGCTCGTCGTGATCGATGAGGAGCACCGATTTGGCGTCTCCCACAAAGAGAAATTGAAGCAGATGAGGAAATTAGTGGATGTCATCACGCTCACAGCGACCCCTATTCCGAGAACACTCCAGATGGCTGTTTCTGGAATCCGGGATCTCAGTCTCATCCAGACCCCTCCTGAAAATCGCCTTTCGATTCGGACTTTCGTGATCCGTTATGATGATGAGGTCATCCGAGAAGCCATCCAGAGAGAGTTCGAACGAGGAGGTCAAGTCTTCTTCGTGCATCATCGCGTTCAAAACATCCATACAATGGCCAACCATTTAAAGCGGCTTATTCCGGAAGCCTCCCTGGCGATTGCCCATGGGCAGATGAGAGAAAAGGAACTGGAGAAGGTGATGCTCCAATTCGTCAGGAAGGAGATTGATCTTCTCGTCTGCACCAGTATCATTGAATCCGGTTTGGACATCCCGACTGCCAACACCATCCTGATCAATCACGCAGATCGTTTTGGTCTGGCAGACCTCTATCAAATCCGTGGCCGAGTAGGCCGTGGAAGCCATCAAGCCTATGCTTACCTTATCATTCCCGGGGATCTCACTCTCTCCCGGGATGCCATGAGAAGGCTCCGAGCCATTCAGGAGCTCAGTGAGCTTGGATCGGGATTCAAACTCGCGATTCAGGACCTGGAGATTCGTGGAGCGGGAAACCTCCTTGGGCCCTCTCAATCTGGACACATCGCTGCCGTGGGGTTTGAATTCTACACCCAATTGATGGAAAAAGCCGTCAAGGAATTAAAAGGTGAAGAAATCATCGAAGAAATCACTCCAGAAATTCACTTCCATCTTCCCGCCTTCATTCCAGAAGCCTATGTGAAGGACTCAGGAGAGCGATTAAGTCTCTATCGAAGGCTTTCTCTTTCTCATTCTGATGAAGAAGTAGAGATGATCCGAGAGGAACTGATGGATCGATTTGGAAAGATTCCTAAAGAGGTGGATCATCTTCTGGAGGTGATTAAGGTGAAGATTCTCCTGACGAGATTGTCGATTAAAAAGCTCGAGGAGACTCCTTCTCAAATTGTCCTCACCTTTGATGAGAGCACCCGAGTCTCCCCCCAAAGAGTAGTGGAGTTTGTCCATCGAAGAGAGGGTGAATCTCGATTGACCCCAGACTCTAAATTAGTCGTCGAAGGATGGCCCGATATGAGGAAAGATCCCTTTGGAGCGACCAAAAAGCTATTGCAAGCCTTAGCCTGATGTGTTAGATTTCATCCTGCCCCTTTTAACAAAGAGGGGGAAGTGGGTGAGTTCACAGATAGACCCACGAGGGAGATGATGATGAAAAGGTTAATCTTCTTTGGGATCGTGCTCTTCCTGTCTTTCTTGTTTTCGGGCTGTCAGAAATCAGGAGAAAATGGATTGGGAGAGAAAGATCTGGTTAGGATCAACGATGTTTCCATCTCCCTGGGAGAGTTTCAACAGATGTTGGAAAAGCAACCCTTGGAAGGAAAGATGAAGTTGTTGAGCGAAAAGGGGACAAGAGATTTTCTCGAAAATTATCTGATTCCGCGAGAGTTGCTTTATCAGGAAGCTAAGAAAAGAGGTCTGGATAAGAATAAAGAGATCCTGGGAAAGGTAGAGGACTTCAGAAGGGCGATGATCATTGAAGCCCTTCTCGAAGAAGTATTGAGAGGAAGAGGGGAAGTCTCAGAAGAGGAGATTCAGCGATACTATAAAGAGAATCAAGCCCTCTTCACAGAACCCCAGGAGATGAAGATTCGTCACATTGTTGTCAACTCGGAGCCCGCTCTGAAGGAGGTGGTGACAAAACTCTCCAAGGGTGAAAGTTTTGAGAAATTAGCCTCCACTTATAATATTGGTAAATTCAAAGAAGATGGGGGAAATCTCGGCTATATTCGGAGAGGGCAGCTGGCACCTCCCTTCGCTCAGTTTGAAGAAGCGGCTTTTTCCCTGAGGAAGAGAGGGGAGATCAGCGAGGTCGTCAGCACGCCCTATGGGTTCCATATTATCCGATTGGAAGATATGCGGGGGAATGCTGTGAGGCCCCTCAATCAAGTCAAAGAAAGGATCCGCTTTTTCCTCCAGCCGAAGAAAAAGCAGGACGCCTATCTTGAATATGTGAAAGAAGCGAAATTGAAAGCCAAAATTTTGATCAATGAAAAGTTGTGGGCGGAAGAAAAAAAGAAAGAGGTGAAGCCAAAAGAAGAGAAGAAATGAAAAAACCTCTACCCCTCCTCATCTTAATCCTCCTTCTATTTTTCCCGTGGGGATGTGGCCAGTGGGGAATAGGACTCCCTGAACAGATGATCGCTCAAGTCAATGAAGAACAGATCCCAGTTGAAGAATTTAACCGCGAGTTTAAGGAGTTGATATTAGAACCAGGCAAAGAGGCCAAAGGAACAAACCTTGGAAACCTGAAACAGGCTTATCTCGAGCAGGTCATCGAACGCAAGATTCTGGTCCAAGAAGCTCGACGATTGGGGATCAAGGTCTCCCCGGAGGAATTGAATCAGGCGATTTCTGAAATAAAAATGGATTATCCCGGAGAGGGATTCGGAGAGAAATTGGGTCTTAAGGGGACGACTTTGGAAGAATGGAAAGGCCGGTTGGGAGAAAAATTATTAGCCGAAAAAGTCATCCGAAGCGCCTTTCGTTTCCAAGAGAAAATCGATGAAAAGGAAGCCCTTCAATATTATAATGATCATCAATCCTCCTTCCAGATCGGTCGGAAGGTGAGGGCACGTCAGATCGTTGTGGCAGATGGGGAAGAAGCGATCCAGATTCTAAAACGACTAAAAAAAGGAGAAAGCTTTGAGAAGGTGGCTAAGGAAAAATCATTGGGGCCCGAGAAGGTTTGGGGTGGGGATTTAGGTTATTTCAGCCAAGGGGAGAAACCCACTGAATTTGACTATGTTTTTTCCATGGAAGTAGGCGCGATCAGTGAGGTCATTAAAAGCCCTTATGGGTATCATATTTTTAAATTGGAAGAGAAAACTGAACCTCGGCAGATTCCATTTGGAGAAGCCAAATTAGGGATTCTCCAAGAGCTTGGGCAAAAGAAAGCAGAAGAGAATTATCAGAAGTGGTTCAATGATCTCAAAGGGAAGGCCAAAGTAAAGATCAATAAGAAATGGCTCAGGTCATGAAAGGGAGTTGTGTGAAGATGAAAAAAATCTTTTACCTATTTGTGTTTTTCCTCTTTTTATCCGGGATGTTCTCTTCGAGTGAGGCCGTGGTTGATCGTGTGGTGGCTGTGGTCAATCAAGAAATGATCACTCTCTCTGAAGTCGAAAAGTTGGTCAACCCTTTTCAAGAACAGATCGTCGCAGAGGACCGTTTGGAGAAGCGGGAACGAATGCAGGCGCTCTGTCGACAGGTGTTGGAGAAATTGATCGAGGAGAAATTGATTGATCAAGAAGTGAAGAAATCTGGAATCAAAATTCCCAATAAAGAAATAGAAGCCACTCTGGAAGAAGTCAAGCGGCGAAACGCTGCCACGCAGGAGGAATTAGAAAAGGCGTTAGCCGCCGATGGTCTGACATTAGAGACCTATAAGAAACAGATTGAAAAGATACTCCAACGTAAGAAGTTAATCAATTGGTCGGTGAAGGTCGAAACGAAGGTTGGAGAAAAAGAGTTAAGGGATTTCTATCAAAAGAATTTGTATCGCTATCGACCCAATGAATCCTATCAACCCGGCCACATCCTATTCGTTGTTCCAAAAGGGGCAACGCCGGAGGAGGTTCGGGAAATTCGGAAAAAATGTCAGGCCGTCTTAGAAAAAATTATAGGGGGAGGAGATTTTGGAGAAATGGCTCTCCTCTATTCAGAAGATGCATCGAATAAAAATCGGGGGGACTTAGGTTATTTTAAGAAAGGGGAACTCGTCCCCGCTTTTGAAAGAGAGGCGCTGCGCCTCAAGGTTGGAGAGGTGAGCGGAATTGTTCGAACGGATTTTGGTTTCCATATTATTAAACTCCTTGATCGAAAAGGAGCGGAACCTCTTCCCTTCGAGGAGGTCAAGGAGAAGGTTCAGGCAGATTATTATGACAGTGAAATGGAGAAAGCCTTTATACAATATCTCAGCACGTTGAAAGAAAAGTCCGTCATCGAAATCAAGCTTTGATTTAAATCCTGAATTGAAATCGGATTTAAATATATTCCAAATGATCCATGTCAGATTCCAAATCCCGAATCAAATCTACTCAAAACCCAGATAGTCATCACCCTATCTCCCCATCCCCTCACCCCCCCATCAACTCGGCCCTTCCAAAGATCGGCATCACGATGGGTGACCCGACGGGTATCGGGCCGGAAATCATCGTAAAGGCTTTATCCATGGAAGAACCGTTTCAGGCCTGTCGGCCCATCGTCTTCGGCGACCGGGAAGTCCTCTCAAGGGCCATCCAAATGCAAAACCTTTCCTCCACCTTGGAGGTCATTGAGAAGATACCCGAAGACGGGTACCTTCCTCAAAAAATATTTCTCTTTTCTTTAAGTCGATTGGAAATCACATCTCTTCGTTTCGGACAACCGGACAGGGCGTGTGGAGAGGCGATGGTGAAATATATTGAAGAGGCGGTCCAGTGGGTAAGGAGCGGTAAGTTGGATGCCATGACGACCTGCCCGATCAATAAACAGGCGATGAATGCGGCTGGATATCTTTTCCCTGGCCATACAGAACTTTTAGCCCATCTGGTAGGAGCTTCCTCTGTTGCCATGATGTTTTTGGGGTCCAGATGGAAAATCGTTCTGGTGACGACCCATCTTCCCCTTAAGGATGTTTCAAAATGGATCACTGTGAATCGTATCTTATCCACCCTTCGATTGACCAATGAAGGGATGAAAAAATATTTTGGCATTCCTCAACCCAGAATTGCTATCCTCGGCCTCAATCCCCATTGTGGAGAAGAAGGACTCCTGGGAGAAGAGGAGAAAAGGGAGATCCTTCCGGCCATCGCCGAGGCAAAATCCATTGGAATGAATGTCGAAGGGCCTTTTCCCGCTGACTCTTTTTTCGATCTTTCAGGCCATTTTACCTTTGATGCCGTCGTCTCCATGTATCACGACCAAGGCCTCATTCCTATTAAGATGTTCGATTTTAAGGAAGCCGTCAATTTTACCTTAGGATTACCATTTATTCGGACATCAGTGGGTCATGGGACAGCCTATGACATAGCGGGGAAAGGATTGGCAGATCCAACCAATTTCGTTAAAGCTATCCTCACTGCTGCTAACCTATCGAAATTAAAAAGTATTTATTAATATCCCAATCCAATAAAAAGATGTTGACAAAAAAAATGTTTTGGGCTAAAAGACATACTTGTGAAAAATATCTTTTGAATTAATTAATAGCCTACCCTTTTTCAATTCATTTCATATCTGCCAATAGGGGGGATTAAAAGGAGAGTCAAATGAGAGAAGTGGTCATTGTGAGTGGATCCAGAACAGCCATCGGTACATTCGGGGCTTCTTTGAAAGATGTTTCGGCCATCAAATTAGGGGCCATTGCAATCAGAGAGGCTCTACAGAAGGTTCGTTTGAAGCCCATCGTTCAGAAGGAGCTTCTTGAGGTCGCTCCGGATGCATTTAAATGGGCAGGAATGACAGAGTTAGAGAAATCCCATTCCCAATGGGATGAGTCCATGCAGGGGGTTCAAGTCGATGAAGTGATCATGGGCAATGTCCTCCAAGCTGGGCAGGGACAGAATCCAGCCCGTCAGGCAATGATTTATGCCGGGGTTCCGAAGGAAACGAATGCTTTTACGATCAATAAGGTATGTGCTTCAGGTCTAAAAGCCATTGCCTTAGGAGCACAATCGATCATGACAGGTGAAGCAGAGGTCGTGCTGGCCGGGGGAATGGAAAACATGAGCCAAGTTCCTTATGCGTTCCCCCTGGGTCGCTGGGGTGCCAGGATGTTCAATCAAGAGATGATCGATTTGATGGTATTTGATGGTCTCTTTGAAATTTTTTATGGATACCACATGGGACTCACTGCGGAGAATATCGCTGAGAAGTTTGGAATTTCGAGAAAGGAGCAGGATGAATTAGGATTGATGAGCCATCAGAGGGCGAGAGCTGCCATCAAAAATGGAATTTTTAAGGAAGAGATTATTCCAGTGGTGATCCCACAAAAGAAGGGGGAGCCCATCATCTTCGATACCGATGAAAGGCCTATGGATACTTCTTTAGAGAAGATGGGCAAACTGTCAACCGCCTTTAAACAGGGAGGAACCGTGACCGCAGGAAATGCCTCCGGGATCAATGATGCCGCTGCCGCTGTCCTCCTGATGTCTAAAGAAAAGGCAAAAGCATTGAAGTTGGAACCCATGGGAACGATTCGGTCTTATGCCTCAGGAGGAGTTGACCCGGCCTTTATGGGCTTAGGTCCTATTCCTGCAGTGAGGAAGGCTTTGAAAAAGGCTGGAGTCACTCTCAATGATATTGGACTGATTGAACTGAATGAGGCCTTTGCTTCCCAAGCAATTGCGTGCATCCGTGAGCTACAGTTTGATATGGAAAAGACCAATGTCAATGGGAGCGGGATCTCATTGGGCCATCCCATTGGATGCTCGGGCGCAAGGTTGATCGTTACTCTCCTTCATGAGATGAAACGGCGGAAGGTCAATCTGGGTCTTGCCACCCTCTGTATTGGCGGGGGCCAAGGCATGGCGATGATCATAGAAAAAAGTTAAGAGTTTAGAGTAGAGATTTTCGATTTTAGATTGCCGATTCCCGATTTGGAAAGAATCGCAAATCGAAAATCTTTTAGGAGGAATGATGGAATACAATAATATTTTGTTATCCTTTGAAGGGGAAATCGGGATTCTCGCGATTAACCGACCCAAGGCACTCAATGCCTTAAACATCGAGACCCTTAAAGATATCCAGATGGGAATCCTGGAGGCGAAGGACCATTCAGAGATGAAGGTTCTCATCTTGACCGGGGGTGGAGAGAAAGCGTTTGTTGCAGGGGCTGATATCGCTGAGATGAAGGGAATGAACTCTATTGAGGCCCTGAACTTTTCAAAATTGGGCCACCTCACTTTGAAGATGATTCAGGATCTCGATCGACCGGTCATCGCAGCTGTCAATGGTTACGCCCTGGGAGGGGGAACGGAGATCGCCGTTGCCTGTGATTTCATCTATGCCTCTGAGAATGCAAGGTTCGGCCTTCCAGAGGTTACCCTAGGCATCTTTCCAGGTTTCGGAGGAACACAGAGACTTCCTCGTCTGATCGGGAAAGGAAAGGCGAAAGAACTGCTTCTAACAGGGAAGATGATCACCGCTCAGGAAGCCTATCAGATGGGGATTGTCAATCGAGTCTTTCCTCAGGCCTCCCTGATGGAGGAGACAAAAAAAGTGGCCCTCCAGATCGCAGCCAATGGAGCCGTTGGAGTGAGATTGGCCAAGATGCTTATGGATACCGGTTTCAATATGGATCTCGCAGAGGCGTGTACTTTAGAATCCTATGCCTTCAGTCTCGGTTTTACTACGGAGGATCAGAAGGAAGGAATGACGGCATTCATTGAAAAGAGGAAACCCAATTTTAAAGGAAAATGAGGAGGAAAAAGTGAAGATTGCAGTCTGTATCAAACAGGTTCCAGACACGACGGATGTGAAGATTGACCCGAAGACCAACACACTGGTTCGGGAAGGTGTCGCAAGCATTACCAATCCCTTTGATGAGTATGCTGTGGAAGAAGCCCTTCTCATCAGAGAGAAGCATGGCGGAGAAGTTCACGTGATCAGCATGGGCCCTCCACAGGCCATCGAGGTGTTGAAAAACGCCCTGGCCGTGGGTGCGGATAAGGTCTATTTGGTCTCGGACAGGGCCTTTGCAGGAGCAGACACCTTGGCCACGGCCTATACCGTCGCGAAGACGATTAAGGCGGTCGTTGGGGATGTGGATCTCGTGATCTGTGGGAAGCAGGCCATCGATGGAGATACCGCTCAAGTCGGGCCAGGTATTGCCACCCGCCTGGGAATCCCGCAACTGACTTATGTTTCAAAAATCAAGGAGATTGATCCCGCAAAGAAGAGGATTGTGGTAGAACGATTGCTGGAGAATGGGAGAGAGGTCGTTGAATCTTCGCTTCCTGCTTTGTTGACAGTTGTTAAAGACATCAATGAACCGAGACTTCCTTCTCTTTTAGGGATCAAGAAGGCGGCCAAGGCACAGATTCCTACCTTGAGCGCAAAGGATGTCGGCGCGGATGAGAATCGCATCGGATTAAAGGGGTCTCCTACTTGGGTGATGAGGATCTTTTCCCCAGAGGCCAGAGGAGGAGGCGGTGAGGTTTTGAAAGGAGAATTGGGAGAGGTGGTTCCCCTTCTGGTGAACAAATTGATGGATACCAAGTTCATTAAATAAACGTGACTCGTGTCTCGTGATCCGTGCCCGATAAAAAATTAAATGGAATTACGAATCACGAATCACGATTCACGGGTAACAGACAAAAGATAGAGGAGGAAAAGCGAATGGCCAGATTATTGATTGATAAGGATACCTGCACTGCATGTGAATCCTGTATTCCTGCCTGTCCCTTTGGCGCACTGAGTATGAAGGAAGGGATTGCAGCGGTCGATGAGAAGTGCAACTTCTGCGGAGCCTGTGTGGATGTCTGTCCGGTGAATGCAATCACTGTGGAAAAGGAAGAGAAGGCCGTCACAATCGACATCAGCGCTTATAAAGATGTCTGGATATTTATAGAGCATGAACTCGGTAAGGTTGGAAGTGTCTCCTTCGAGCTTCTTGGCGAGGGAAGGAAGTTGGCCGATGCCATAGGGTGCAAATTATGTGGGATGCTTTTTGGGGACAAGGAGACCGTCGATAAATTTACCAAGGAGGTCATCGCCTATGGAGCGGAGAAGGTCTATGTCATGGAAAGCCCTGTACTTAAACAGTATCGAACCGATTCTTATGCTAAGGCTGCCGTTGATCTCATTAGGAAATACAAACCTGAGATCGTTCTCTACGGAGCAACCACCCAGGGTCGAGATTTTGCTGGGACGGTAGCCACAACCATCGAGGCAGGATTAACGGCAGACTGTACTGGTCTGGACATCGATCCGGAAACAAAATATCTCAAACAGACTCGGCCAGCTTTTGGTGGAAACATCATGGCGACGATTCTCGACTATCCCAACTACCGACCTCAGATGTCTACGGTCAGACCCAAGGTTTTCGCCATGCCTCCGAGGGATGATTCGAGAAAAGGAGAGATCATTCGGGAAACCCTTCAGATGACCGAAGATCAGGTCAGGACAAAGGTTTTAGAATTCATCAAAGGGACGGAGACAGTCAATCTGGCTGATGCGGAGATCATCGTCTCAGGGGGAAGAGGGATAGGGGGTCCTGAAAATTTTAAGGTGATCCGTGAACTGGCAGGGGTTTTAGGAGCCGCCGTGGGTGCTTCTCGTGCAGCCGTCGATTCAGGCTGGATTCCTTACGAACATCAAGTTGGGCAAACCGGTCGAACCGTTAGGCCCAAGATCTATATTGCGTGCGGTATCTCAGGTTCCATTCAGCATCAGGCTGGCATGAAGACATCGGATGTCATTGTCGCCATCAACAAAGATTCTGAAGCTCCCATTTTTAAGATAGCCACCTATGGAATTGTTGGCGACCTCTTCACCGTTATTCCTATGCTGACCCAGGAATTTAAGAAAAGATTAGGACGGTAGTTTTTAAAAACAATTTCAAATGTCTTAGGCCCAAATTAATTTTGGGCCTTTATTTTTTTCTGATCTCCATTTGCTGACAAGCCTTTCTCTATTTTATTCTTGATTTTTCCTATTCCTTTCATCATAATGTCAAAAAATTGGTATGAGGTCTCTGGGAACCCTTAAAATCTTTTTCAGAGACCTCTGATGACAAGATTTCAAAAAGATTCCAGAGATTTTTGAAGAAGCAACGAATCGGTGTAGTCGCTATTTAATCTTTTAATCAGAGAGCTCTGCATATTTTTAGATTTTTCCTGAGCTCTCATCAAAAAGGGGTTCTTTATGATCATCACCTGTGCCTCCTGTTTGACCAAGTTCAATTTGGATGACTCTCGAATTCCAACCAAAGGAGTGAAGGTTCGTTGTTCACGGTGCAAGCATATATTCTATGTCGTCCCTCCTCCCGAGACCCAAGAGGAAATTACTGAAGATTTCGAATCCTTTGCCAAGTTTCATGAAGATTTGATAGGCCCAGGTGAGAAAAAAGGGGAGGCCCCTCCAGAGGTGAAAGTCGAAAAGAAAGAGATAGCGCCAGAAGAGGAGGAAGAAGAAGCATTCCTCTTTTCTGAAAAGGTTCCACCAAAGAAAGCGGGGAAATTGGCTCCTCCAGAAAAAGTGGAGAAACTGGTATCCCCAGAAGAAACAGAAATACTGATTCCTCCAGAAAAAGTAGAGGAATTATTCCCTGTAGAACCCGTAAGAGAAGAGAGGGTGGAGGGCAAACCCTCCAGACCGAAGAGCGGGTTGCGTGCTGGAAGAAAAGGTCCTTCTCGATTTTTTGCCTTTTTCGTCGTTTTGGTCCTCCTGGTCTTCGGTATCTTCTATGGATGGTCGGAATTGAGTTCTGGTGGCAGACTCTCCCCTTATTTAGAATATACCGTTGAAAAGATCACTGAACTTTGGAACCAGATTTGGGGAATAGAGAAAGGAGATCTGACCGTTGGAGATCTAAGTGGATATGACGAGAAGATAGGGGAGACCCCACTCTTTATCATCGAGGGAAAGGTGAAAAATCAATCTAAGTTCACAAAGAAGCATATCAAAATAAGAGTCGTCATTTTTGATCAAGATAAACTTAAAGTGGCTGAGAAGGAGGCGATCTGCGGTCGCATCATCAGACGTGGAGAATTGAAGAAGCAACCTGTTGAATTTTTTAAAGGGGAGATGGTGATTAAACCCCAAACGAAACAAGAGATGGTTACACCTTCTGGCAAGTCAACTCCTTTTATGGTCATTTTCAAGGACCCACCTAGCCAAGCCAAAGAGTTTAAAGTTGAAATTGTAGAAGCCCCCAACCTTTAACAGTAGTTCGGAGTAATGAGTTCAGAGTTCGGAGCTAAAAAATAGAAATTCCGAACTACGAACTGGTTTTATCGGGTTTGATCCCTTGAATATAAATTTCAATCAGAGTCAAAAAGAGTGTGGCGACCAGAGGTCCCGCTACCACACCGATCAATCCAAATGCCTGGATCCCTCCCAGCACAGCAAAGAAGAGGAGCAAAGGATGGATATTGGTTTTAGTGCTGATGAAGAATGGCCTGAGAAGATTATCCACCATACTGATCACAAATACTCCCAAACCGAGCAAGACGAGTCCTTTTAAAACAGCCCCTCCGATTAATAAGATGATGCCAGCCGGAGCCCAGATCAGAGCTGTTCCACCAATGGGTATGAAGGAAAGCAGAGCCATCGCTGTTCCCCAGAAGATTGGCGAAGGGAGTCCAAGGATCCAGAAAAATAACCCACCTAAGACACCTTGAATGATGGCAATCAGAATCCCTCCGTAGATGGTTGCATAAATCATGTCCCTGAAACGTTGGATGAGAAGATCTCTCTCCTTTGGCGGGAGGGGAACAATCTCCTTCAATCCGTTGAAAAAACGGCTTCCATCTTTAAAAAGATAGTAGAGGGAGAGGAGGGTGAAGAAGAATCCAGCGATAAAGGTGGAGAATCCCTTCAAGAGGGTTGTGCTCTGGTTGAAGATGAAGGTGCTGATCTGTTTAAGGTTCTTCAATAATAGAGGCAGAGGGTCCGCTTGCGAGAAATCGATATGCTCGCTCAGCCTCGCCAAAATCCATTTAAGAATGGGGATCTCTTTTGCTCTTTCTAAGTAGGCCTGAAGCTGACCGGTTCTTATCATTTCCTCCGCTCGATGATAGACGTCGACCACCTCGCTGGCCAAAGAGACCATCAGGAGAGTGAAGGGCAATACGATGATGATGAACACCAACAAGGTCATGATGATGGCAGAGAGGACTTCCCTTTTTTTTAAGACCCGTTGAAGTTTTTGGAAGAGGGGATAAAAGACCATGGCCAGGAGGATAGCCCATATGATGGACGAGAGAAAAGGGGAGAGTATTTGATAAAGGAGATAAATGGAGAGGAAAGCGAGGAAAAGGATGAAGATGAGAAAGATATGTTCCCTTTTCATTTTTTATCCCCTATCACCCCGACTATTCTGAAAAGTTCCGGTGAGAATCGTCCTCATGTCAAGACCTCTATCTTTTTGAACGGACGAGAAGGATGGGTGTTTCAGCCCGGGTTAGGACTTTATGCGCAATGCTTCCCAAGACCCACCGGGAGATTCCAGAACGACCATGGGTGCACATCACGATCAAATCCACACCACTTTCTTTGGCAAAGTCAATGATCTCTACAGCCACCTGCTGGCCGGTCCTTACCATCGCTGTGGTTTTGAGGCCTCTCTTTTTCAACTCCTCGGTGAGATTCGCAAGATACTTCTCAGCCGCCTCCTTCTGTTTTTCGTCGACGATGAGAGGTGTCACCAACTCGGGTGAGCCATAGATAGGCATGAAGGGGACCACCTGAAACAAAATAATTTCAGCATCGAAGGTTTTGGCCAGCTTCTCAGCCTGATCCAAGGCTGTTTTTGCCAATTCCGAACCGTCCAATGGGACTAAAATCTTCTTATACATACTACCCCACCTCCCCCAGGACTTTTTAACAACTTATATCAATTTTACTTAGGCATGGCAACTGAAAATAGAAGCTATCGGGAATTTTTATGAATGGGGAAAGATATTATTAAAAAAACCGATTTGACTTCAATTTTTCACCCATTAAGATAGTTGGAGGGGGAAACAGAATATGTCCGTGATTGATTGTCGGGGTTTGGCCTGTCCTCAACCCGTCATAACGACGAAACAGGCATTAGAACGAGTCAAAGAAGAAGAATTGATAGTGATTGTAGACAATACTTCCTCCTGTAACAATGTGGAGCGATTTGTTCGGAGCCAGGGATGTTCAGTGCAAATCAGGGAGATGGGGCAAGATTATTATATCCACATTAAGAAGGCCAGCGGCAATGGCGAAGAAAAAGTACCACAGACTGGCCAAAAAGTGAAAAAAGTTGTCGTCTACATCAATTCTTATCTCCTCGGAGGAGGAGATGAGTCATTGGGATCGTTCCTGATGAAGGCTTTTCTAAAAACCCTCCTGGATATAGAACCAAAACCCAGTCGTTTAATATTGGTCAATAGTGGTGTCCAATTGGCTGCAGAGGGTTCCAAGGTTTTGGAGTTACTTCACGATTTGTCGGAGAAAGGAGTGGAGATTGCCTGTTGTGGAACCTGTATCGAATTTTATAAGTTGGGCGGAAAGATGAAGGTAGGGGTAATTTCCAATATGTACGAGATTATCCAATCCATGCTGGAAGCTGATCGTGTGCTCAGACCCTGAATATAAATGGGAAATGGGAAAGAAGAGGAATATCTTCTCGATCGATTTAAGGATCACAAAGTGAAGTCAATACCTCACAATACCATTCATGATGGAGTAAAAGAATGGACGAAGTGCGTCTGACAGAAAAAGTCAAAAAGGCGGGTTGAGCTTCCAAAGTAGGTCCAGAGGATCTGGATCAGATTCTAAAGGAATTGCCTCTTCCAAAAGATCCGAAAGTTCTGGTGGGACTGGATACATCGGATGATGCAGGGGTCTATCAATTGAATGATGAGATCGCTCTGGTTCAGACAGTAGACTTCTTCACCCCAATTGTAGATGATCCCTTCACCTTTGGCCAGATTGCTGTGGCCAATGCCCTGAGTGATGTCTATGCCATGGGAGGGACTCCACTCACTGGCATGAATTTAGTGGCCTTCCCCATCAAGACCCTCTCTCTATCTATTTTGAAAGAGATCCTTCTTGGAGGACTTTCAAAAATGGAGGAAGCAGGCGTCGCTCTGGTGGGAGGGCATTCGATCGATGATCCAGAGATTAAATATGGTCTGGCTGTAACCGGGTTGATCCATCCGAAAAAAATCCTGACCAATGCGAAGGCAAAGGTTGGAGATAAATTGGTTTTGACGAAACCTCTCGGCACAGGGATTATCTCCACAGCACTCAAGGGCAGGATGGCCTCTGAGGAGGCTGTCCGGAAGATCGTGGAGAGCATGGTGACTCTTAATCGAACAGCGTCAGAATGGATGAAAAAATTTGGAGCCCATGCCTGTACGGATATCACAGGGTTCAGTTTCATTGGGCATGCATTAGAAATGGCTATGGCCAGCCAGGTGGGGATGGTGATCCAATCCAAAGCGATTCCAATCTTCCCTGAGGCCATGGAATATGCGAAATTGGGATTGATCCCTGGAGGGGCATATTCAAATAGAGATTTTTACTCTTGCCGAGTGGAGATTCATTCCGATGTGCCCAATCTATGGGTGGATATCCTTTATGATCCTCAAACCTCTGGCGGCCTCTTGATCTCTTTACCTTCTCGCGAAGCAGAGACACTGGTGGGGACTCTAAAAAAAGAAGGACACATCCATTCCTGCATCGTCGGTGAAGTGGTGGAAGAACCTCCCGGAAAGATTCGACTCCTCTGATCCCTCCTGAATAAAAACCCCCTTATTCTGCGTTTCCCACTTGCGAGGGGAGTGGTTTTCCAATATAATGAGGTCTATTTTTGGAAGGGTAAATTAGACAAGAGGATTCCATCTTCCATGGAGGAGAAACTTCAAACCACCCCTAAAATCCAGAATCTCGTAGTGGCTCGGTTTCGGGATGGGAAAATGATCAGAGGAGTTACACACGATTTTGGACCCCAAAAAAAAGTATTTCACGTGAGCACTGTAGAGAAACATGGAAGAACGGTTGATGGAAAGGTTTTTGAAATTTTCCTTTCAGAGTTAAAAGCAGTTTTTTTTGTAAAATCTCTTGAAGGAAAACAAGGTCCTCCTTCCCTCAAAGGACTGATGGAAGAAAAATTGGAAGCGCCGGGTTTAATGAAGGCGAGGATCACCTTTTTTGATGGAGAGATATTAGTGGGGACAACGCAAGGATACACTCCTGAAAGAGACGGATTTTTTGTTGTTCCGTTAGAGAGAGATTCCAATAACTTGAGGATATTTGTTGTTTCAAGTGCTGTGAAGAAGGTTGAGACCTGGAAGTAAGTTCTCAACTTTCCCCTCTTCCCGAGGAGACTGTTTCGTAATGAGGGAAATGCAATATTTGTCATTCTGAACCCTTCGCCCTTTGTCACCCTGAGTGAAACGAAGGGTCTCGGTCTTAGACTCAGGGTGAACTCCGTGAAGAATCTCAGAGAATCAATAAGTTACAAAACAGAGATTCTTCGGCTGAGGCCTCAGAATGACATTACGACACAGTCTAAAGGGGGAGAGGGATGCCTGCCTGCCGGTAGGCAAGGGGGCGTGTGAGAATAAGAGAGAAGGACTAAATTCAATGGAGATTGAGGTAAAATTATTTGCTACGCTCCGAGATTATCTCCCAAAGGGAAGCGGTCGGTTTTCCTGTAAGATGGAGATCGATGGTTCTACCCGAATTCAGGATATTTTGTCTCGGCTCAAAATACCCGAAGAGATACCCAAGATCATTTTAGTCAATGGAGTTCATAGAAAGAAAGAGCAGATATTAAAGGAGGGCGATATCCTAAGCATCTTCCCTCCTGTCGCAGGAGGTTAACTTTTGGGAAAGCTCAAATGTCAAAATCCAAATGTCAAATCAATGACAAATGACTAAATATCAAAGATTTATTTTGGTCATTTGGATTTTGGATTTCATTTGGAATTTGAACTTTGACATTTGGCATTTTATTTAGATTGTTTTTCTTTCAATTCTTTAATCTTATTCTTCAATCTTTCCTTCTGATCTGGTTTGGGATCCAATTTTAAAGCCCTTTCATAAAACTCTATGGCTTTTTCAATCCGGCTCAGTTTGAGATAACCCTCAGCCAGGTGTTCGGTGATGGTGGAATCGTCCGGAGTCAATAGGTTTGCTTTTTCAAGTTCGGTCACCGCTTTCTCGTAATCTCCGAGTTTA
>Ga0315279_10005459_pt1 | contig 16481 bp, 19 predicted proteins | sample YL17G06_20_MG_FD_203694 | JGI IMG/M metagenome (GOLD analysis project Ga0315279, IMG submission 203694) | Sediment microbial communities from Yellowstone Lake, YNP, Wyoming, USA - YL17G06_20 | ecosystem: Environmental > Aquatic > Freshwater > Lake > Sediment | place: USA: Wyoming | collected...
TTTCATTGCCGCGGCTGCAGTGCGATTAGAAGATTGGGTAGCAATGCTCATCCCAATAAATCCAGACAAGCCGGAAAATAAACCACCGGTCAAAAAGGCAAAGGGCACAAAGATGACTAAATATTTTTTAAACGCTAAAGTTAAAAGGATTAAAAATACCGCCAAAAAGAATATAGAGACGCCTAAGTATTGTCTCTTCAGATACGCCCTTGCTCCTATTCTTACTGCCTGGGCAATTTCGCGCATCTGTTCATTTCCTTGGTCTTTTTGTAATATAGAAAATGCCAGATATGCTGCAAACATCAGCGCAGTAATTGAGCCTACAGGCGCTAACCATAATAAATCAAAATTCACCATTTAGAAGCATCCTTTCTTGTTTTAGAATAGAAGGTATGCTAACATAAAATTTTAGATTGTCAATGCCTTTACTTCAGCTTGTGCCTGTCTTCTATAACTTCTCCTTCTACATCTATCGCCTCATGCGCTTTAAAAGAAAATGAAGAAATTCTTCTTGCTAAAACATAAGAATTAATAATAAAAAGTAAAATTAAAATCCCTTCGATTAATAACCATGTCTTTGACCTAAAAAACATCCAGCCAAAAAGTAGATTTAAAAATATAAGTAAAGGTAATAGGCAACCGCTCTGACTGAAGAATACAAAAGATTTTGCTGAGTTTTGTTTTCTCATTTTAAGTTGTTTCTTTATTGCGAAGAAGCACCAGAATCGCAGAATGGGGAACCACTATATATTTTTTGCCTTCAAATTCTATTTCGATACCCGCATTGCGTAAGAAAATACAATAGTCTCCTATTCTGGCCTGTAGAGGAAAATATTTGTTTTCAAATTTAGGGGTTTGCCAGGGTTCGATTTCTAAGGCGCTGAGATCGGGAATAGGATATCCTGGCCCGACTTTTACTACAGTTCCGCTTTGCACCTTTTCTTTTTCTTTTACACCTTGCGGTAAATATAAACCCGTATCTGTACGGTCCACTCCTTCATCAGGTTCAATTAAAACTCTATCACCTACTACAATAAGTTCTTTCTTCATAACTTCCTCCTAAAATTTCTCCCAGTGCATTAACTCTTTTGCGCTCCTTTTCTCTGTAACATAAAAACTATCCTCGGATTCAGGATAGCCCAAAGAAATCAGACTTACGAGTTTATAAGAAGACGACGTATTTAATAACTTTGCTACATCGCTGCAATATGGCTTTTTATCACCTGCCACCCAGCAAGAGCCAATTCCTAAAGCAGTTGCGGCAAGTAAAATATTACAAGTGGCGGCACAGCCATCTTCTAAATAATATTTTGTCTTGAGCGCAAATACCGCGATACAGGCTTTTGCCTGAGCAAGGAATCTCCCATTTTCAGCTAGTTCACCTAACTTTTTTAAAGTGTTTGACTCTGTTATTACAACAAATTCCCAAGGTTGTACATTTCTGGCTGTAGCGGCAAATCTGGCTGCATCTATCATTTTCTCCAATACTTCTTTTGGTATAGGCTTATCTTTGTATTCTCTTATACTTCTTCGAGTTTTTATAATTTCTAAGACATTCATTTTCCCTCCTTAACTAACCTTTCCCACCTACGCGGTGTGATATCACACCGCGTAGGTGGGAAATTGGTTCAGCTCTAGGTTTATTGCGGATTTTTTAACTTGGAGATATCTACTTTTAATGCCTCAATGCGCTCATCCACATAAGGATGCGTGCGCAAGTACTTCAAAACTTTCCAATTAGGCCCTTCGCTTTTCTTTATCTTTTCTAAGGCAGACAGGCAAGCATAAGGATTGAATCCTGCTTTAAAGACATACTTCGCACCCAATCTATCTGCCTCGTATTCATCTTTTCGACTATAACTTAACCCAATTAAGTTATAAACCGTATCTATTCCCCTGGCAACATCTGCTGCGCTTTCTCCTGCCTGACTTCCTACGCTGGCAAAGGCCACGCTTAAAAGTAATTGATAAGCCATATTTGCCTGTAATTTCTTTGCGATGTGTCTGGCTGCAGTATGACCCACTTCATGTGCCAAAACATAGGCAATCTCATCATCAGTAAGCTTATCCACTAATCCTTTATTTATATAGATAAAACCTCCGGGTAAAGTTAAGGCATTTAACTCTTTATCTGCCAGGACGGCAAATTTATATTCTATATCCTGCCTGTCTGATACGCTGGCAATATGCCTGCCAATCCCCTGAATCCTGCGCTGTAAATTTTCATCATCTGATAGAGGATACCTTCTGGTAAGATCATCTATAACATTACGACCAATAGCAACTTCGGTTTTACTGTCTATCAGTATAAACTCATTTCTATCCGTGGCTGGATTATATAAAGTAGCGCAGCCAGACAAACATAAAAGTAAAACTGCATAAAGTACAATCTGATTAATTTTCATTAGCCCTCGCAAAAGAGTAGGGCAGGTTTAAACCTGCCCTACCACTACGGCTTACCCAACTGCTCTATCAAACTCTTCCACTGTTATGGCTGGATAAGTTGTAAATCCAATACCGGTTAATTTTGTCAGAGCAACCGATGCCTTAATTACATCTTTAACTCCCGGAAAATCCACGACAAAAACCAGGTCATAATTCCCCAATAAAGCATACATTGAGTTTACCCTGCCGCCGGATTTCTTAATCGTAGCCACTACCCTTTTTGTGCGCTCAGACTTAATTCCTTTGATTGCCTCAATTGAATATTTTCCCAGCATCAAAAACTTTGCCATCTCTAACTCACCTCCTTTTAATGAGCGCATAACTTACGGAACGATAGTGAACGTAAGTTATATGCGCGAATTAATCCATACATTTCCAATATTTCTTAAGCAGCCTCTTTAACTGACTGACCATGTCTTTGGTTTCTTTTAATCGAGAATCTGGCGAAGGGTGGGACTCTTCTTTAAAACCACTTAAATCTATATCTAAATCTAACAAACCGCAAATTAACGCAGACCAGGCAAAGGGCAAAACCTCTAAATTGTAACCGGATAGCAAAAGGTCAACGGCCTTGCCTTCGGTTAACTCTTTTGCTAATGCGCTGACCTCATGGCCAATCATTTTAAATCCTTCCAGAGTTAAACCTAAATTAGTCAAAGTATCCAAATAATGCGGGTCAGAACCGCCGTAGCGAATAATTATTTCTGGTTTAAATTCCCGCGCCAGCGGAAATACTATCTCTTCAAAAATATATTCATAAGCCTTATTGCCCGTTCCCGGCGAAACCGGCAAATTTACCGTAAAACCTTCTCCTTTGCCGCTGCCGATTTCCTGCACAAATCCAGTTCCGGGATATAAGGTTGCGGGGTCCTGATGTATATCAATAAATAAAACTTCAGGGTCCTCATAAAAAATCTCTTTTGTGCCATTTCCTGCATGCGCATCAGTATCTAAGACCAGAATCTTTTTTAAATTGTATTTTGCTTTAAGGTTCTTCACGCATACTGCCACATCATTGTAAAAACAAAATCCTTCTCCGTAATCAGTTTTTGCATGGTGCATACCACCGCCAATGCCAATTGCCTTTTTGAATTTTCCCTGCGCAACCAACTCACCTGCCAATAGAGAAATCCCTACAATAATCCTTGCTCCTTCATCTACTCCTTTGGGGATATAACCGGTTATAGGATTCAGATTATCGCCGCTCACATAGCGATGAATATCGGATATAAATACCCCTTTGGAGGCAGACTGTATGGCTTTAATATAATCTTTGGTATGGACTAATTCCAAGATTTCATTGGTTACGGGTTGAGGCGGGATTTGCTCAAAGGCCTCACTAAAAGAAGGGCAGTTGTTCCGGAAAAAACTGAAAAATTCAACGAACCTCTCTGCGGTTAAAGGATGGCCTTCCCCAAAACTATAACTAGCTAAATCTTCATGATACAAAAATGCTATTTTCATGCTTTCTAACGACTTTTAAAACTTGCTATCTATATGCCCCAAAACCGGGAAGCCTTTCGCTTTTTGCCTTTTGAAAGCGCTCATCATCAACGCTCATCAACGCCTTTATATAGCGCCAGGGAATAAGTATATGCGCTTTGACTTTCTCCTTTACCTGTTTAGTTGGGGGAATCAATTCGCCTTTTTCATCCCACCATACGCCCAGCTCATACGCAGGGTTCTCAATCCAAATACCTTCATTGTCTATTCCTGTTACCGCTGCCCATACTTCGTCTTTATAAATCTGAAAAAGCGAGAGGTCGTCTCTTATTTCTTCAACAAATTTAAAAAGCACGAGTTTCCCCTTTAACTCCTCTACTTGCATAATGGCCTCCTCTCAAATGAGCACATAACTTATGGAGCAATAATTTTAATTTGCTCCGACATAAGTTATCTGTGCGAATTTGACCCCTCACCCAGATACATAGTAGTATCTCTATGTAGCATCTGGGTGAGGGGTTATTTTCGCCCCGCCTCTTGCATTCTGCAAGAATGCGGCGGGGCTCAAATATAAAAGCAGCTCCTGTTCTTAAAGAGCTGCTTTTATACTAATTAAACGCCATAAAAATCATGGCTCTATTTTACCGCTAAAAAACCTCCATGACAATGGCAAAATTTGCAGATATTATTCTAACAACCAAGACATCTTATGGTTAATCCTCTTCCACTCCCTGATAATAGAAGAGCCCATTAAGTTAAAAAGAGCGTTCCTAAAACGAAACCTGATAAGCAGTGATAAAGACCTTGTCAGGGCATAAAATTTGGAGTAGGCCTTGATCATATTCACCTGAAGTTCTCTGGCTGATAAAAGCTTTGGCTTAAACACGACATGCTGGCCGTCATAGAGACTCCAGTCTTTCGTAAAAATGCGGCCTTCTCTTTCAAGGTCATCATAGACCTTTGTGCCGGGAAAAGGGGTGAGAACGGCCATCTGCAAGGTATCGATTTTCTGCCTCCTGGCAAATCTTATCGTATCCCAGATAGTTTTTTTATTGTCATTATCGCTGCCTAAAACGAACATACCGTGAATTTTTATTTTTCTCTTACGAAAAGAGCGTATCGCACTGATAATCTCTTCAATAGTCTGCTTTTTCTCATAAGCCTTTAAGCTTAAGTCATTAACGGATTCAAAGCCGACACAAACAACCTTACAGCCTGCCTTGGCCATAAGGTCCAATAGAGCATTATCCTTGGTAATATCGCAACGCACCTGGCAGGCCCAGTTTCGGATTTTATTTTTAAGCATGAAGTTAAGAAGAGCGTAAGTGCGCTTAGGATGGGCAGCGAAATTATCGTCACAGAAAAACAGGGTCTTGGCTCTTTTTGATTTCAGCTCCTGCATCACACTTTCGGCGCTGCGGAAACGATACCTGCGACCGAAGATTTTTGTTACGGAGCAGAAGCTACAGTCAAAAGGACAACCTCGGGATGTAGAAACCGGAATAATTGCCGAAGGATACTTAAATCCCTTAACCAAGGTAAAGTCCGGAAAGGGGAGGCTATCTAAATTCTCAACCGGCTGTCCATAGACAAGCTGGTCTGTAATTCTTCCTTCCACAACATCAATAATAGAATTTTCTGCCTCACCGATGATTACCTGGCGGGCAAATTGCGCTGCCTCTTGAGGAATAAGGCTGGCATGAATTCCGCCGATAATGACTTTTTCTCGGGGGAATTTTCTGGCTATTTCATATCCGCGCCGGCTGGTCGAGGTAAGGATTGAGATGCAGATTACATCAGCATCGAGTTTTGTATAATCAGGGGTTAAGATATCCTCTTTATAAATCTCAACCTCATGGCCTCTTTTTTTAAGTATAGTCCCCAGATAAATGGGGCCTAAAAGAGGCATAGGCAACCTACTAAACACATTTGCCTCTGATGAGCGAGGCTCAATAAGGACTACTTTCATAGCAAAAAATTGATACGAGTTACTATTTCGGGATGCCTATACTAACAGCGCGAGGGCCTTTAGGAGAATTCTCAACCTCAAACTCAACTTCCTGATCCTCCTGCAAAGTGTCGAAAGTAAGACCTGCGGCGAGGCCGCTTTGATGAAAAAATACCTCTCTGCCGTCTGTGTCGCTAATAAAACCAAACCCTCTGTCGCGGATGAGCTTCTTGATTTTACCTTTATGCATTTTAAAACCTCCTTAAAAATAAGGCCCGGCTCTCTTAGCCGGGCCCTGTGTTTTTTTGGTTTACAGCTTTACTACTTTTGTGGCTTGTTCTCCCTTAGGGCCCTTTTCGATTTCAAACTCGACTTCCTGGCCTTCTTCTAAAGATTTATAGCCTTCACCCTGAATTGCAGAATGATGCACGAATACATCACTTCCTGACTCAGGAGTAATAAACCCATAACCTTTCTGGTTTGAGAACCACTTTACTTTTCCTTTTGCCATTACTCACTACCCTCCTTTCTTTTAAATATTTTGTAGTAAATAACGGCACACAACAAAAAAACCGCTCGGCAAGTTTATCTTTTGCCTTACGGCTTCAGTCTGACTTCCCTCATTTACTACTTCCAGTAGTATACACTATAATATTAAATTGTCAAGCAAAACTTTCATTAATGAAATTTTTGGTATGGGGAGGCTACCTATGGCGTCTGTACATAAACTTCCGTTTATATTGCCTATCCTGAAGAGGAGACTCAAGAGGAGTAAACTGTTCCGGAGAAATTTCCGGATGCTTTGATATAGGAAGCGTGATTCTGATAATTTTCTCGATATCGCGGACATCGCGGCTCTGATCAGGCGTAGCAAAAGAAACCGCATGCCCCTTATGCCCTGCCCTTGCCGTGCGGCCAATGCGGTGTACATAATTTCCCGCATCATCGGGAAGATCATAGTTGATTACAAGCTCAATGCCGATAACATCAATTCCCCTGGCAGCGATGTCGGTTGCCACAAGCACCTTGTACCTTCCTGATTTAAAACCTTCAAGCGCCTCGCGGCGTTGACTTAAGCTACGGTTAGAGTGCATCTCTGCCGCGCGATACCCCATCTCCTTAATCGAACGCGTAATTTTATGTGCACCGTGCTTGGTGCGGGAGAACAAAAGAACGGCTCCGTGATATTGCGCAAGCAGCTTGCCCAGAAGCCGCAATTTAGCCTCTTTTTTAACAATAAATAATTCCTGGGTGACGCGTTCCACAGTAGTCCCGGAGGGCGCGATCTCGACAGAGATAGGAAGTTTCATGTGCCTTGCGGCAATCTCCATAATTTCTTTAGGGATAGTCGCGGAAAAAAGCATGGTTTGCCTAAGTTTGGGTAAAAAGCGCAATATCTGCTCGATCTGTGGAGAAAAGCCCATATCGAGCATGCGGTCCGCTTCGTCAAGGACTAACACGATTACATCATCAAGTATGATGTTCCAGTGCTTCATATGGTCGAGCAATCTCCCCGGAGTTGCGGTTACCACACGAGGATTTCTCCGCAGCGCCTGTACCTGATCATACATCGAAGCCCCTCCAATGAGGCAGGCAGTCTTCATCCCGAATGGATGCGCAATCCCCTGAAAGGCCTCGTCGATTTGAATAGCCAACTCCCGGGTAGGCGCAAGGACTAAGCCACTGCCCTTAATCTGTAAAAGACGTTGTACTATGGGAATAACGAAAGCATGGGTTTTACCGGTCCCGGTCTGCGCAATTCCGATAATATCCTTACCTTCAATGGCCAGAGGAATCGCCTTTAACTGAATCGGCGTCGGCACCTTAAACTTTATGCGCTCAAGGATACCGAGAATCTTCGGGGCAATACCCAGCCCGTAGAAACTTCTGTCAGGCTGATTATTATGCGTCATCATGCCTTAGAAACCTTTGGCTTATGCTCCTGAATAATCTGACCAAGGTGGATATGGCAATATGCTTCATGATTATAGATGCTCAGGATGTGCTTACAGTGAGGAAATTTGCATTTCCTGCCTTTGTGTGAAGTCTTTACTTTTTTGATAGTCTCTCCTTATTCATTATGCATTAAAGAAAAAGCCGTAAAGGTTAGTAGTCTACCCTTTACGGCTTACGATTTTCTAATCTTTTTATATTCTGTATGCTATAGTATTAGTATACCTCTTTATTAAATTTTGTCAAATAGAAACTGAGAACAGTCTATAACCAACCCTTATCTTGCCAATACCGATACTCCTCTATCCACTCATTCTTTCTTTTTTTGATTACTTCTCCAAAATGCTGCTTACTTTCTTCAATAAGTGCTACCTGTTCAGGATATGCCTTTTTTTCTTTAATATCTAAGGCTAACCTGACACCTAAGTTGTAAGCTTCTTCCATTTTCCCTTTGCTCACCGGCACACGAGAAGATACGCCTCCTGAATACTGAGCACCGCAGGTATGAGTGTAAAACTTAATATAATCTAAAACGTCTTTATCCTGGCCGCTTCCCGAAGTAACTACTGCGACGACGTATTTATCCAGGAGCCGCTTGCAGTGGATAAAATGGCTGGAGCGGTCAAAAAGCGCCTTCATCGAAGCATTAACCTGGTTTATATAATTAGGCGAGGCTAAAATTATTCCATCAGCTTCAAGCATTTTATTTAAGATTTTGGGTACGCTATCTGCTATTGAACAATGCAAAATCTTCTCGTGGCATTCCTCGCAATGCCGGCAAAAACCTATATTCAAATCACATAAATGAATTATCTCAGGATTCCCGGGCTCATTAGAGCAGCCCCTTAAAATCTCTTTAGCCAAAACAAACGTGTTACTTTTCTCTCTGTGAGGGCTTGAAGAAACAAGTAATAGTTTCATTTTACACCTCAATTTTAGGCGGTGGAGAACCCTATTTACTTCTCATCTTCTATCTGCTTCTTCCGCGCACAGGTATTCATTTAATAATTCTCTGCTAAGGCCTCATAAAATGATTGCGGATGTTTGCACGCCGGGCATTCTTTCGGAGCCTCGGCTCCTTCAATAACATATCCGCAGTTTATACAGTGCCATTTTATTGACGCCTTCTTTTTAAAAACCTCTCCACCGGTAATGTTATTAATGAGCTTTCTGTATCTTGTTTCATGAAACTTCTCCACCTTGCCAATCTGTTCAAAAGAACGCGCAACTTCCGCGAATCCTTCATTGTGCGCTGTTTTTGAGAAATCCTGATAAAGCGTAGTCCACTCCAGATTTTCTCCGGCAGCTGCTTCCTGAAGGTTGGTTTTTGTGCCCTTAATCATCCCCGCAGGATAGCTTGCGGTTATCTCTGTATCCCCGCCTTCTAAATACTTGAAAAATACCTTGGCGTGCTCCTTTTCGTTTTCCGCTGTCTCGGTAAAAATATTCGCAATCTGTTCGTAACCTTCTTTCCTGGCTGCGCTGGCAAAATAGGTGTATCTGTTACGCGCCTGTGATTCTCCCGCAAAAGATACCAGGAGATTTTTTTCTGTTTTAGTGCCTTTAATTGATTTACTCATAGCTACATCCTCCTTTATCCCTCTAAGACATCTTTGGTGTGGGCCTCTGTAAATTTGATAATCTGATTCATCATCCGCGCTGCCTCAACCGGATACTTTCCTACCGCGGTCTCAGCAGAAAGCATCAGGAAATCGGAGCCATCCAGTATTGCATTGGAAATATCTGTAACCTCTGCGCGCGTAGGCCTTAAATTCTCTGTCATACTTTCAAGCATCTGAGTCGCAGTGATGACAAATTTTTTCTTCTGATTACATTTTTTTATAATCATCTTCTGTATTACGGCTATCTCATAGATAGGTAACGACACGCCTATATCTCCCCGCGCAACCATAATGCCGTCTGAAACCTCGATTATCTCATCAATATTTCTTATGCCCTGGCGGTTTTCAATCTTGGCTATGATTTTACAATCAGGCAGCCGGTCTTTGATTAAACCCCTGATATAGAAAACGTCTTTGCTGTCCCTCACAAATGACTGGGCAATGTAATCTACTTTATTTTTTATGCCGAATTCAATATCCTTTTTGTCCTTATCGGTTACGCCCTTAAATCTCAAATTAATATTCGGTATGTTTATGCCCTTATTCTCTTTCAGCACTCCCGGAACAACCACTTCTGTCTCAATGTATCTTTTTGTCCTGGATTTAACCTTGAGCGCTATATTTCCGTCATCAATGTATATGAAGACGCCATCCTTTATATCGCTTAAAGGGCCTTGATAATCAAAAGGTATTATCTCAGTTACACCCGGTAAATCTCTATTGCTTAAAAGGAGTTTCTGTCTTTTCTTTAACGGAATTTCCTTTTTACCTCTAAACCTGCCGATTCTTATCCTATAGCCCTCTAAATCCTGTAAAATCCTCAAATGCCGTGCGTATTTCCTGTTCAGCAACCGTATCGTCTCCACGTGCCCCTTGTGTTCGAGATGGGTTCCATGGGAAAAATTAAGCCTTACCACATCCATACCGGCAAACATCATTTTTCTTAAAACTGTCTGGCTCTGGCTTGCCGGACCTATAGTACAGATTATCTTCGTTTTAACCATATTATAAATCTTTAATTAGAAGCGGCCACGCTCCACCCAAAGACATCTTTTTCAAAAAAACTGCCGCAATTTTTAGGGGGCGGAAAACAAAATAATCTAGGGAACGCTCCTAGATATTTAAAACCCAGAAACGTCCCCCTAGTCTTATATATTATAGGCTCTCGCAAATATACTCCCACATTCACTATAAGAAACTATTTGCTTTTCTTCCAAAGTGATTTTGGTTCTACAATATTGTTATTTTGAGCAAAATTATTTAAAGTATTCTCTATCATAAGATAATCATGATAACTTTTCATCGTTGCCCATTGTGCGATAAGCTCTTTTTCTTGTTTTCCAGATAAAACTGGTCCAAGAATTTTCATTTTTCTATCAAAGCGTAAATTTAGGTAGTAATCGGAATACTTCGCAGTTGTCAAAAAAGAAAGAAGAAGCAAATAAATTATATTAATCAAGATGAATATTGACCGTTTTGGTTTTTGTAAAGCTCTCTTTATTTTATTCTCTTTACTGCAAGTAAGAATCAATGCAAATATTCCCAAATAAAATGCGCCACCAATAAACATGGTGAAAAAAGCCTCACTAAAAGTATTTTTGTCCATTTTAGATGCTTCTTCATAAAGTATATTGCAAAAAAATGAACTGAGGTATGAGCAAATGGAAAGAAACTTTGGAACGATGAAATTCATAATTGGTTGTATAAAAAAAGAGCAAAAAATAAAGACTAAAACTCCTATTATGAAACTTCTTTTAGTTTCCTGTTCCATCGTTACCCCCTCTTTTTTATTACATTTACATTCATTTACCAAAATTTGGGACGTTTCTATTTTTCAAAAATTAGAAGCGGCCGATTTTAAAAAGGCAACCCCCTATCTTTTAGAGGTTGCCTAAGTTTGTGTCTTTATAACGCTCACAAACTCAGCAATCACCTTAAAGCTGGCCGCCTGTTCTGGAGCTATAATAATTGGCTCATATAATTTGTTTAAAGGCTCCAGCTTAATTTCCTCATGTTCCCACGTTTCATCGGGCTTATCTTTCTTTTTGCTAGTATATTTTTTAACAGTATAGCTACCACCTGTCTCGGGATCATAAATACTATGGTGCTGAACTAAGACGATCTTTCCTTGCCTGCTTCCTACGACGTCACTACTAAAAATACAATAGCTGCTATCTGGAATTAGCGGTTCCATAGAATGACCTGCTACTTTAGCAATAAACATTTTCTTATTTAATTTTCTAGCTATATTCACCTTAAGCCAACCCTCTTCCTGCACATCCATATTTTCTCCAAACTTTCCAGCCGCAGCAGCTAATGAATAAACAGGGAGATACTCTTCAAATTTTTCCTCTTCCCTTATATCGGATAATATTTGAGCTAAAGTAATTAGCTCTTCTTTAATTACATCTGAGAATTTCAATTCTTTTTCTTTGTCAATATCTTTTCTAGTTTCAATTCTTGACTTAAAGAATCGCTCAGTGTCTTTATTCATAAAGTAAACATAACATCCTTTCATCCCTCTGCTAAGCAATACTCTATAAGTATTCTTGACTAAGTCTACAAATTTATCCTTTGATCGTTTAACAACATTGTCATAAGATTTGGATGTATCCCCTATCCATTCTTGCTTATCAAAATCATATACTAAATCTTCACCAAAAATAACTCCGATGTAATCAAATTCAAAACCCTGAGCCGTATACACGCAGCCAACTTGGCTTATTCCATTTGGATCATATGCCCAAAGCGAAGCGGGGGGTATGCCTGGAGCCAATATCCTAGCTTCTGGCCTAGCATCCCACGGTCTTTTATAGTCTCCTATTACGACGTCATCTTTTAAAGTTCCATCATCATTCGGCATGGACCAAAACCAACAATATCCAGCTGTTACTCTACCGGTAAAACCTTCTGCAACCTTCTGTTCTATTGCGTTTTGAAGCTCGATGGGTGAAGATAATATCTTAAAATCAAATTCTTTATGTTGATCCCAAATTACATTAGCTGTTCTTTTAATCCCTAAGGTATTGTTAACCCAATTTACAAAAGCATCTGAACCATTACATCTAAACTGAGCTTCCAACTCATATTCAAATATTTTACATTTATAAGATTCTACAAATGTTTTAATATACTCAACAGACCCTATTTCATTGGGTCGCACAACCTGATTGTCATCTATAAAAAATACAGCCACTTTTGCTGCCTTTATAAGTTCTTCAATTTGATCTAGATTAGATCTTTTTGTCCTGGGAGTAAAACGGCTATTGCTTGTTTTCCTTAGGCGATGGGCTTCATCAGCGATTAATACATCTATCGCGTTTTCTTCTGCATCAGCATAGCTAATAAAATATTTAAACTGAGCAGATCCTCTCGTTCCGATAATCTTTCTTAAGGTTTCAGTAAATGCCCTGGAGCCTGTAGCATAATGAGCATTGTAACCTTTTAATAACAAATCGGCCATCAAGTTTATAGCTATAACGGATTTCCCGGTTCCCGGGCCGCCTTTTATAACAATAATTACCTTTTGCTTATCATGAAAACCTTTTTTTGCGCACGTAAATACAGAGTCATAAACAACGAGTTGCTCATCCAAAAGGATATATTCTGATTTCCCTTTGATTATATTCCCTACATGATCCATTAATTTCTTGGACGGGCGATAACGACTTTCTTCTATGCGCTTGAGTACGTTTAACCCATTCCCAAGACTAAGCCTACTAAGTAAAAATAGCTTAAGCTTATCTACATCATCAGCAGTAAATAGAGGATATTTTTCTAGTGCGTCTGTGAATTTATTAGAAAAAATAACATCTTCAGAATAGTAATTATAATTGTGGAGATAAGTGCAGGCATTTAAATTAACCGGATTAATTTCTTCGTTAAAAGCTGTGTGTGTATCCTGTAAATACATTTGATACTGGCCAACTTGTACAGACGGATGCAAAACTTCTCTTTTTGTTCCACCAAGCCAAGTTAAAACTTCATTATCTCCATTTGCTTGTTCGCACTTATCCCATTGTTTTAACTCTATAATAACCGCATTATCTTTTTTCTTTTCGTCTTCTCCGCAAATTAAACAGTCAAGACGCCTTGATGTAAGAGGTAATTGGTATTCAAGAATTACACCGTGATCGAAAAGTTTCCCATATTGGAAAACATCAGATATAGCTCTAAGGGAGTTACGCCAGGAGTGAATTTCATTTATGGAAGGATAATATCTGTAGTAATTAAAAAAAGCGTTTTTTAGCTTCTCGGCAATTTGATTCAAAAAAGTATCTTCAATAAACTGTTTAGAGCTACCAGAATACAGTCTCATTATTATAACTTAGTATACTTTGTATGCTTGCCTTTAGCTTTTTCGACCGGATATTTCATTTCATTCTTTTTGAGCTTTTGCTCCATTGCATCAATCAAGCTAATTCCGAGATTATCGGCTAATTCAAAAAGATATAAAGCAATATCGGCGATTTCATCTTTAATCTCTGCGTGATTTTGCCTTGCATATTTCTCTACCTCTTCAGTGATCTTCCATTGAAAATGCTCAAGCAGTTCAGAAGCTTCGAGAATTATTGAAACAGCCATATTCTTGGGATCATGAAATTGCATCCAGTCGCGTTCATCTCTAAATTTTTTTATTTTTTCGGTAATCTGCCTAATTTCGTCCATTAATACTCCTTTTAGTTAAGATTTTTTTCTTGATAAAATTCTGATTATAGAGTATATTTTAAATGTAAGTTTTGAGGGGGAACTGCGTATGCGGGTCCCTCTTATTTTTTGGGCAAAAATTCCTCTTGACAAGATCCCCTCGTATGTTATACTTTTAATGCAAGCTGAAGAGATTCAGACTTGCGCATACACGCGGACCCGCTCTCACGAGCGGGTTTTTCGCTTTCTATGCCCCTGATACCACTTTCCAAAGTCAATATACTTTGAACAGGCCTGCCATAATTCTTTAGCTACTAGACCACGAACACCAAATATATAGATCTTTTTCCCTTTTAGTTTAAGTCGCTCTAATGGCTCCTTCATATCTGAGTCTCCGGAAAACAACAAAACCCCAGAGACTTTATCCATCGCATCCAGCATATCTAAAGCCATCTCCACATCAAAATTACACTTCGGTTCCTCTATAACAATACCCTGCTGCTGAAGATAAGTAATTAGCTCGTCGAGCTTGCTATGGGCATTGCCGTCAAATAAACCAAGCGTAGCCGGCTTCACAAATAAATTATTGGTTATTTCTTTCTTAATCCATTTTACTGGCTTACTGATTACTATGGCACCTGCCTTTCGCAGTCTTTGGTGAAAATTCTCGGATTTCTGTAATTCACGAGTATTTAATCCGTAATATATTCTGACTTCCTTTAAGGGCTTCGTCCTCAACAGCTGCTCAATAACCTGATATACTGAGAAATTCCATTTCAACACATCCTGCCAATGAAACATATTTGTTAAGTCTAAGAATGCGATTGCGCTCGTTTCCTTTGCAAAATCAAATTTAGTATTTCTTGTTTGTTCTTGCATTACATTACTTCTTCTTTTTTGAGGTACCTTTTATTTTCGACATTCCTTATATAAACAAAAAACCTTCGCCTTTTCGAGCGAAGGTTTTAATTATTTTAACGTGGCAGTTCCCCCTTCGAAACATACCACACTGAATTTTACATTTTCTTTATACATCTAATCCTGCCTAGTGTCAAGTAGTATTATTGTACTGCTGGCTTAGGGAAGGGTCAAGGAGAAATTACCTCTAGCGGGTGACGAGGCGGGCTTCGAACGAGCGTGATGCGAGTGAGAAGTCCGCCTCGGCAGGCCCCGCTAAGCAGTTCCTATCAATTCAAGCTTCTCTTTCCTTGTCAGCCGCTTAATCGCGGCTTTCCCGCAGGAGGGCGGGACACCCGCCGATCCGATACGGCGGGGTGCATAAATTAATTCCAACTTATCTTTCCTAGTCAGCTTTTTAATCGCTGCCTCGCGTTTTCTCGCCTCAGACTGATTAGCCATGATCTCCTGATACACAAGCTCAACCGGAAGCTTGTTCTTGGTATAAAATGCTCCCTTTTTGGCATTATGCTCTTTGATGCGGCGGGGGATATCGGTGGTAATACCGGTATAGAGCGATTCATCCCGGCATTTTGCTACATAGAGATACCAAGACATAGGATTTTCACAACATAGCGGACTTCAATGTTTTTATCTCTTCATCAATCTGCGCCATTAATTTCCCTATCTCTTTAATGCGCCTGCCGTATTCCTTGGCTGCCTCCTCATCGCGCCGACGGTAGATGCGCGGATCCGAGAGGGCGCGCGACTTAGCGTACATTTCAAGACGAAGGTCCTCTTTTTTCATTTTTAACTTGGCAATCTTTTCTCCGATCGCGGCATTGTAGGCTTTACGTCTCTTCTCCTCCTCAAGGCGCCTTTTCTCCTCTTCTTTAAGGCGCAATTTCTGCGCATCTTCTTTTTTCGGCTCCTCCCGCTCTTTACGCACAGCCCGACGACAGGACTCTTGGGATGATAATTCCCCCTTTGCCTTCTTTTCCAGATAATAATCAAAATCTCCGGGGATCTTCTTCACTTTGCCGGATTGAACATCAAAAACTACGTTGGCAACGCAGCGCACAAAATAGATATCGTGGCTGATAAAAACTATTGTGCCTTCGTACTGCCTTAAAGCGTCGGTAAGCGCATCCACGGCATCCACATCCAGATGCGTGGTCGGCTCATCTAAAAGTAGGAAATTCGGTGGATTAATGAGCAACTTGGCCAGGATCAGCCGGCTCTTCTCGCCTCCGGAGAGGACCTTGACTTTTTTCTCGGCATCATCTCCAGTGAATAAAAACGCTCCCAGGATCGTGCGCACGGCCGTCTCGGCCATATATCCGGGGACAGCAGAATAAGCCTCTGCTAAAACCGTATTCTCGGAATTCAAAACATCCATCCGGGTCTGCGAAAAATAGCCTATATCAACGTTGTGGCCGACAATACGCCTTCCCTTATCGATATCCACTACCCCGGCCATAATCTTAAGCAACGTCGACTTTCCGGATCCGTTCTCTCCGGCTAAA
>Ga0315279_10005460_pt1 | contig 16480 bp, 15 predicted proteins | sample YL17G06_20_MG_FD_203694 | JGI IMG/M metagenome (GOLD analysis project Ga0315279, IMG submission 203694) | Sediment microbial communities from Yellowstone Lake, YNP, Wyoming, USA - YL17G06_20 | ecosystem: Environmental > Aquatic > Freshwater > Lake > Sediment | place: USA: Wyoming | collected...
CCGTACCTATCGTACACGGTCGCGGTCGAGCCGGAGCCCCTAGGGAACTTCGAGCCCGCCCTTGCGAGAGATTTCTTTCAGGCTCTGTCGAACGAGGCGGGAATCACCCTGCATATTGAACTAAGGCATGCAGACGGGGTGCACCACGGCCTCGAGGCTGTGTTCAAGGCGGTGGGCCGCGCTTTGAAACAGGCAGTCTCATTGGATCCCAGGGTCAAGGATATACCGAGCACGAAGGGAACGATTTGAATCCCGTAATCGGAATCGTGGACTACGGGATGGGCAACCTCAGGAGCGTCGAAAAGGGATTCGAAAAAGTCGGTGTCGCAGCCGAGGTCTGTTCCATTCCCGAAAAGTTCATATCTTACGACGGCCTGGTGCTTCCGGGCGTTGGGGCGTTCGGTGATGCCATGGAGAACCTGAAAAGCCTCGACATGGTGAGGGCGCTGTATGAATACATCGACAGTGGACGCAACCTCCTCGGCATATGCCTCGGCATGCAGCTTTTTCTTTCATGCAGCGAAGAGCACGGTCGCTCCGAAGGTCTCGACGTGATTCCAGGACGTGTCGTCAGACTTCCCGACACCGTAAAAGTGCCTCACATGGGGTGGAATGTGCTTGATATAAAGAAGGGGGTACCGCTGCTTCAGGGCATAGAGAGCGGCATGCGTTTCTATTTCGTGCACTCGTTTTACTGCGATCCAACGGATGAAGAGTCAATGATCGCAACAACGCCCTACGGTCTCGATTTCACGAGTATCCTGTGGAAGGGTAACGTTTTGGGCCTGCAGTTCCACCCGGAAAAAAGCAGCCTGCTGGGCCTCAGGATACTAGAGAACTTCGGAAACATGGTTGTCGGGCAGGCCGCGTGATGTCGGAGTTTCATATAATCCCGGCTGTAGATGTCAAGGGCGGAAAGTGCGTAAGGCTTTACCAGGGACGCCCTGACGAGGAGACGGTTTTCGAGAGCGACCCGATGGATGCCGCAATGAGGTGGCAGGACGACGGGGCAGGGTTATTGCACGTGGTCGACCTTGACGGGGCATTCCGGGGAATCCCTGTAAACCGTGAGGTTATATCGGAAATAATCACGCGGCTTTCCATACCCGTCCAGGTAGGCGGCGGAATAAGGAGCACGGATGACGCCCTGGCCTACGTCGAGACAGGTGCAAAGAGGGTCGTGGTTGGAACGAGGGCGTTTACCGACCCTGATTGGCTGTTCGAGCTTGCAGAATATCTCGGGGACAGTCTCGTGGTAAGCGTTGACGTAAAAGACGGGCGCATCGCGACCGGGGGTTGGCTCGGGCTGAGCGAGATAACGCCGACGATAGCTGTCGAGAAGATGGCGGTCATGGGCGTGAGGAGAATCATCTACACGGAAGTAGTCAGGGACGGCACGCTCGAAGGGCCAAATTTCGACGGGATCGAAGAGATCGCCCGCGAGGCGCCCATCCCGGTCATTGCTTCGGGAGGGATAGGGACGGTCGATGACATCTTGCGGATCTACAGGATGGAGGAGTTGGGGGTTGAGGGCGTTATCATTGGAATGGCACTGTACAAAGGCAAGTTCACTCTTGCTGAAGCGCTCTCCGCAATAACGGGAGAAGGTGGCTCTTGATGCTGGCTAAACGCATCATACCCTGCCTCGATGTCGAGGGGGGAAGGGTCGTCAAAGGTATCCACTTCGTCAACCTGCGGGACGCGGGCGACCCCGTGGAGCTCGCTGCTTTCTACGACAGGGAAGGAGCTGACGAGCTTGTCTTCCTCGATATAACCGCCTCACACGAAGGTAGAGACACAAAGGTCGAGCTTGCCGCCCGCACGGGAGAGAGGGTCTTCATCCCTTATACAATAGGGGGCGGCATACGAAGCCTGGATGATATCCGTCACATACTGAAGGCAGGGGCGGACAAGGTTTCTATCAACACGGAGGCTTTGAACGACCCGACTCTTATCACTAGGGCAGCCGAGAGATTCGGAAACCAGTGCGTGGTTGTGGCAATAGACGGTCGGAGCAGGGGAAGCGGCGCCTGGGAGGTCTATACTCACGGTGGCAGAAACCCCACGGGGATAGACGTCCTGGAGTGGGCTTCAAAGGTAGAATCGTTGGGGGCGGGCGAGATAATGCTCACCAGCATGGACCGTGACGGGACAAAGCTCGGCTACGACATACCTTTGACGAGGGCGGTCTGCGATATCGTCTCCATCCCGGTAATCGCGAGCGGCGGAGCCGGCAACCTCGAGCACCTTGCCGAAGCAATCGAGGAGACCGGCTGTGACGCCGTGCTGATCGCGAGCCTCTTCCACTACAACGAGTACTCCATCAATGAAGCCAAGGAATACCTCGCGTCCAGGGGTATCGAAGTAAGGCGGTAGAGCAGCATTTCCGATTAAGATTGCGCCGAATCATACTCAGAAGTCACTGGCTCCTATCGAAATCCGCCCGGTTGGGCAAATATAGACAACAACTGACCGTTATGATTAAATAAGTGTCCAATTTTCGGCAATGACACGGGAGCAGAAACAAGGGGGGGTACCATGTTCTGGAAAAAGCGCGGATTCAAGCTGTTCGTAGTCGTCATGGTGGTGACGACAGCCAGCCTGCTTCTCTCCGCCGGATGCAAACCCAAGAAGGCATCTGGTGCTGAGTACAAGGTTGGTGTTGTAATATCGACGACTGGCCCCAACGGCCCACTCGGCACGCCCGAACAGCAGGCCCTCACGCTGTACGAAAAGCAGCTCAACGACAACGGAGGCATAAACGGCCGTCCGATCAAGTTCATCATACTGGACGACGCTTCAGACCCGACCAAGGCCAGCTCTGCTATGACTGACCTTGTCAAGTCCCAGAACGTGCTGGCCGTCATAGGCAGCAGCGGAACCGGAACCACCATGCCCATGGTGGATATTGCCCAGCAGGCGAACGTCCCACTGGAAGCGTGCGCGGCCGGGATCAAGGTAACTACGCCGACTCCCGGTGGTCCGCCTAACAAGTGGGTCTTCCGCACACCGCCCACAGATGCCATGGCCGCCGAGAAGGTAGCCGATTATCTGGCGAGCGGCCTCAAGGTCAAGAAGGTCGCTATACTGTACGATTCGAACCCGTTCGGGAGCAGCGGGAACGAGGTTCTCAAGGCCCTGCTTCCGACCAAGGATATGGAGATAGTGTCAGACCAGAGTTACGAGACGAAGGCGACCGACATGACCCCGCAGCTCAACAACGTCAAAGGGACGGACGCTCAGGCTTTGATAGTCTGGGGCACTAACCCCGCACCGTCCGCCATAGCAAAGAACATGAAGCAGATGGGCATGACGATCCCGTTCGTTGGCTCGCACGGTATTGCCAACATGACTTTCGTGGAACAGGCAGGGGACGCGGCCAACGGTGCCGTTTTCCCCGCCGGCAGGATGGCAATCCCAGAGTCGATTCCTGAGGGAACCGAGTGGAGGGACGTAGTCGACAAGTTCCGCGCAGACTTCAAGGCCGAGTACGGCTCCGAGCCCAATACCTTCGCTGGCCACGGTTGGGACGCGGGCGTCATCATAGCAAACGCGCTAAAGATATCCGGCGAGGACAGGTCGAAGCTCCGCGATGAGATCGAGAACACGAAAGACTTCGCCGCAGTCGACGGGGTGTTCAACTACAGTACGAAAGACCACAATGGTCTCAATGCGGACGACCTTATAATGGTCAAGGTCGTGAACGGCCAGTGGCAGTGGCTCAAATACTAAGAGGTACCTGTCAATAAGTCTAGAGAAGCATAATCGCTTAACACAGGCTAGGCCTTTCAAGGCCTAGCCTGTTTGTTGAGGAAGGAAGCAGGTGTTTCGAAAGTTTGACCGGGACCAGAGAATAACAATCGCAATCTTCGCCGCGATAGCGGTTGTCGTCCTGGTACTCGCGCTATCGATCAAGAAGTCCGCCGGCTTCAACACCATACTGCTGGGGCTGTTCTACGGTTGCCAGTATTCGTTGATCGCTATGGGCCTTTCGATAATCTACTCCAGCACCCGGGTGATCAACTTCGCGCAGGGAGAGCTCAGCGTGCTGGGCGGCGCGTTCTTCCTTACATTTGTGCAGAGGGCGTCGGTCCCCATGCTGCTCGCGTTCATCCTGGCGGTACTGGTCGTGGCATCAATAGGGGCCCTGTTCGAAAGGGCGGCCATCCACCCTCTGAAGGATAGCAGCATAATTACGATGATAATCATGACAATCGGGTTCTCCATCTTCCTGCGGGGGATAATAAAGTGGGTGTGGGGGGCAAACGCCCTGCCGGTGGAACCGTTCACGCACGGACCGCCCCTTCATTTCCTTGGGGCCACCGTAGAGCGCCAGAGCATCTGGGTATTCGGGTTCACATTTCTCGTGGTGATCGCAGTCTACTTCTTCTTCAACAGGACGCTCCTCGGGAAGGGGATGCGCGCCGCCGCAGAGAACCCCGACGCCGCCAATCTCGTGGGTGTGAGTCCCTCGAGGAGCTCACTGATAGCCTGGACGATGGCTGCCGCGCTTGGAGCCGCAGCAGGGGTGATGTTTGCACCCAAGACGCTGGTCAGCTGGGACCAGGGAGTATGGCTCGGCGTCAAGGGCTTCTCGGCCGCAGTGCTCGGCGGGCTCGGTAACGTGATGGGAGCGGTGGTGGGAGGCCTTACGCTGGGCGTGCTCGAGTTCGTGGTACTGATGTTCATCAAGCCCGAGTACCAGAACATAATAGCGCTGTCCGTGCTGATCGTCGTGCTTCTGCTCAGGCCCCAGGGCATCATCGGAAAGACAGAGAGTCTGACGGTGTAGGCAAGGAAGTCCGTATGACTACATCTGGAAGCGGGAATCCGCCGGCAACAGCGAACAGGAGCGAGAAAGAAAAAAGCCTGAAGCACCTGGCGCGCGACAACAGCGACTACGTGATCCTGCTGGTCGTTTCACTTTTCCTGCTCACGGTTCCCATATGGGCGGATTACGTATCCACCTTCATCATGGACGCGATGATCGAGGCCGGGATATTCGCCATTGTTGTCATCGGCCTAAACCTACTGTTCGGATACGCCGGCCAGATCTCGCTGGGTCACGCTGCGTTCGTCGGTATCGGGGCCTACACCACGGCCCTTCTCTGCACCAGGATAACCGGGTTTCCAACCTGGTTTGCACTGATACTAGGAGGCCTGCTTGCGGGCCTCATCGGTCTCGTCATTGGCATTCCGGTACTCAGGCTGAAAGGGCATTACCTCGCCCTGGCGACGCTTGCCTTCGGACTGATATTCACCGAACTGCTGAAGACCCAGAACTCGGTTTCTAACCAATCGAACGGGGGGATAGGTGGGATTCCCAACTTTTCCATTTTCGGGCTGACGTTGAAGTCGAAGATAATGTCGTCGACCGGTTACTACCTGCTGATCTGGATAATCGCCCTGCTCGTCGTGCTGTTCACGATAAACCTCATCCGGTCGCGGGTGGGGAGGGGCCTGCGTGCCTTGCATTCGAGCGAGATAGCGGCCGACACCATGGGGGTCAATACAAGAAACTACAAGGTGAAGGTATTCGTAATAAGCGCCGTTCTTGCCGGTCTGTGCGGCGGCCTCTGGGCGCTTTCCAGCGGCCGCATCGAGGCGAGCATGTTCGACTTGAGGTACTCGATCCTTTTCGTCACAATGGTGGTAATCGGAGGCATGGGAAACATCTGGGGCGGCATGATGGGGGCCATCGCCCTCACGTTCATAACCAAGATACTGGAGCTCCAGATTCCGCAGTGGATCCCGAACCGACCTTCGTGGCTCGCCGACCCCGGTAACATCGCGGTGGTATTGTACGGGCTGCTGCTCATCCTGTTCATGCTGTTCCTTCCAAAAGGCATAACGTTCGGCCTTTCAAGACTCGGGACGTTTTCGAAACAAGGCGGTAGCCGCGTAAAGGACAGGTTGCGAGCCATCAGGTACAGGGGTGGATAGTGGCTGACGATATCATCCTTGAAATCGATAACATTACAAAGATGTTCGGGGGGCTCGCGGCGCTGAAGGACGTAGAATTCTCGGTGTCTCGCGGCGAGATAAAAGCCGTGATCGGCCCGAACGGTGCTGGCAAGACGACGCTGTTCGACGTGCTGACCGGCGTCCAGAGGTCGACGAGCGGGCGAGTATTCCTGAAAGATATCGATATAACCCGCACGAAGCCGCACCGTATTACCGAGCTCGGAATGGCGCGGACTTTCCAGACAGTAAAGCTGTTCGAGGGCATGACGGCCCTCGAGAACGCGATGGTAGGATGCCATTCCTGGACGAAACGGGGCTTCATCTCTAACGGTCTGGTGCTGTTGTGGGCGCTGGCCGAGGAACGCCGCATCTATCAACACGCGTTCGAAGTACTCAAGGACGTGGGTCTGGGAACAAGGGCCGCGGAACTTGGCACGAACCTCCCGTACGGACAGATGAGGATGCTCGAGATGGCGCGCGCGCTGGCCAGCAAGCCTGAGATACTGCTCCTGGACGAGCCGGCGGCGGGACTCAACCCTTACGAGACCGGTGAACTGTCTTCGCTCCTTCTCAAGGTACGGGAGAGCGGCGTTACGATACTCATCGTAGAACACGACATGGGGCTGGTGATGGATATTTCAGACGAGGTCGTGGTGCTCGATTACGGTGAGGTAATAGCCCGGGGAACGCCCGCCGAAGTTCAGAACGACCCCAGGGTCATAGAGGCGTACCTGGGAATCGAGGCTTGATAGAAATGCTTAAAGCGGAGAAGCTGTCGACTTTCTACGGAAACATACAGGCGCTGCGAGACGTAACCATAAGGGTAAAGCGAGGATCGATAACTGCGATAATCGGGGCGAACGGGGCCGGCAAGACGACGCTCCTGCACACGATATCAGGCTTGAACAGGGCGCGGCACGGGCTGGTCATCTACGAGGACAGGGACATAACCAACTTCCGGGCCGACCGGATCGTGCGGATGGGGATCTCGCAGGTGCCGCAGGGCAGGCAGATCTTCATGGAGATGACTGTGGAGGAGAACCTCCAGCTGGGGACCTACTCACGGAGGCACGCCGACAGGCAGGAGCGCAGGCAGGACTGGGAGATGGCGTACGAGCTGTTCCCTGTCCTATCCGAGAGAAAGAGGCAGGTGGCGGGTACTCTTTCCGGGGGTGAGCAACAGATGCTGGCGATAGGACGTGCCCTAATGTCGCACCCGCGGCTGCTGCTCCTGGACGAGCCTTCTATGGGACTTGCACCCAAAGTAATACAATCGATCTTCAAGACACTTGCGAAGCTGAACGAGCAGGGGCTTACTATACTGTTGGTCGAGCAGGACGCCAAGATAGCCCTCGAGACGGCAGACTACGGGTACGTCATGCGGACAGGAAAGGTTGCCCTCGAGGGCGAGGCGAGCGAGCTCCTGGAAAACGAAGAAGTCAAAAGTATATATTTGGGGTGATTCGTGACATGAGCGACAACGTGCTGGAAATTACAGGGATCGACGACCTGACTTACGACGAAAGGGGCCTCATCCCCGCCATAGTGCAGGAGGAATCCACAGGGCGGGTCCTCATGCTCGCATACATGAACAGAGAATCCCTGGGGCGGACTCTCGAGACCGGCCGCACTTGGTTCTTCTCCCGCAGCAGGCAGGAGCTCTGGCCGAAGGGTGACACCAGCGGCAACATACAAAAGGTCAAGAGGATAATGTTCGACTGTGACGCGGATACGCTGCTCGTACAGGTAGAGCAGGTCGGTGCCGCCTGCCACACCGGGGAGAAGAGCTGCTTCTACCGAGAGTTTACGGGCGAAGTGAATAAGCCCTAGTGGTTTGACACAGAATATGACTTTTTCTAGAATCACGACAGAGCGGGAGTAGCTCAGTTGGTAGAGCGCGACCTTGCCAAGGTCGAGGTCGCCGGTTCGAGCCCGGTCTCCCGCTCCATTCCTTTTCCCAGCGTACGTTTATAGTAGAATATTGCCACCGGCGGCGTAGCCAAGTGGTAAGGCAGAGGTCTGCAAAACCTCCATCACCGGTTCGAATCCGGTCGCCGCCTCCATTCATTTGCCGAAACGGTTTCTTATTTTCAAGAATCCCATGGCGAGCCTGGTCGCAACGTCTGTCGGCTGTTCCTCAGATTCGTCATATTCGGGCAACTTGGCCTCCGGTCCATAAATATCTTCCATCATCTTCAAAACGTTGCTCTTGACCATGCCCCGCAGCGGAACTTGAGCGATCATGCCGTACATGGCGGCTCCACCTTTTGTGGCCAGCTCGGGGTTCTTTTTCACAATGTCCACGGATTCTCGCAGGTCGTCCAGGTATTGTTCCGATATATTCTCGTGGGCGGGCATGACTATGGCGTGAAGGGCTTCCGGCCGGTGCAGTCGGTCAATGTGCCAGCCTTTCTTCTCCATCTGATCAGCGACTGCGTAGATGTTTACGTCTCTAGAACGCGAGGTATACGCGAACACGCTCATGGGGGGATCGCCCAGTACATAAATCTCGGGGATCGCGTTAATACCGTCGATAAGTCTTCGCGTTATGTCCATGATGCGCCTGGCGATATCGATGTAGCCACCTTCACCGATAGCCATCATGGCAGCCCAGGCCGCCGCGATCGCCCCGCCGGGCCTCGTGCCCAGAAGCGCAGGCGATATGAAGATACCGCCCGGCCAATTTTCGTACACGAAGAACTGGTGTCTTAAGGTCCGCATGTCTCTATATAGAATCACGGATGCGCCTTTGGCACCGAATCCGTACTTGTGTACATCGGCAGAAATGGATGTGACTCCCGGGACCCGAAAATCGAATGGGGTGACGGGATAGCCTAGTTTCTCCACAAAGGGGAGTAAGAACCCCCCCAGGCAGGAGTCCACATGAAGCGGAAGGTTTTTTTCCTGCGCAAGAGCGGCCAGCTCCGGTATAGGGTCAACCATGCCGTGCGGATAGGAAGGGGCTGATGCGCCGATGAGGACAGTGTTTCGGTTGATCAGCTTTCTCGCCGCATCTACGTCTACCCGGAAATCCCTCGTGAGGGGGGCGTGCACAGCCTTTACATCGAAGTACTCGGCGCCTTTCTCCCAGGCTACGTGCACTGATTCCGGCACCACCATCTCCGGCTTGCGGATCCAAGGCCTTCTAGCGCGGGCCAGATCGCGGTAGGTTTTCACAGCAAGGAGGCAGCTCTCCGTGCCGCACGAAGTCATAGTGCCAACGACACGGCTATCGCCGCTCAACATGGTCGATGTCATGCGGACAACCTCAGATTCAAACCTCTTGAGGCTTTTGAAAGCCATCGGGTTAAGGGCATTCTCAGAGAAATACCGGGAATATGCCTCCTTGATAAATGCGGTATGTTCTTCGCCGAGGTAATATACCAGACTCCACGTCCGCGCCTGGCGCCAATCGGCGTCTTTGCCGCGGTATTCATCCATCATCTTGAAGATATTTTCTTTGTCTACGCCGGTTTGGGGCAATCTTTTGATCGGCTGCTCCATCATTTTCTCCTTTCGAGGGGAAAGCTCCTGGTCTTATGCAAACAAACCTTAACCAAAGCTGCACTTTATAGGCAAGCAGACATCGCCCCACAAGATGAAGGTGACCAAACGCAACTCAAGGCGTCAGACGATGGCCAATAAGAAGACTATGACGATGGACGAGGCTCCGCAAGTCATCCTTTCGGTTGATTGAACTGGTCTTTGATAGAATACGCAGTAATCGTTAGAGCAACTTGAGAGGGGGTAAAAAATGGCGGTACAGAGACTCATGGTGAACAGGATCGCTATCGAGGACAGGCCGGGGGCACTGCAGGAAGTACTGTCCGCAGCGGCTGGTTCTGACTCAAACATCCTGCATCTAGCCGCATTTTCTGTTGGCGCGGGCAAAGGAGAGGCATACCTCGTGCCCGACAAGACCGACGCTTTGAAAGACTATGCAAAGTCAAAAGGGATGGAGCTCGAGGAGTACGCCGGTTTCCTGCTTTCGGGAATTGACAGGGGCGGTGCAGGGGCTGAGGTGACAAAACCCATTGCGGACGCGGGTGTCAATATCGTGCTCAGTTCCGCGAACGTAGTGGGCGGCGACTACTACCTGCTGATAGTCGTGGAGCAAAAGGACGCGGAAGCCACTGCAAAGGCCCTCGGAGCCTGAACAGTCTGGTCTATATTGCATGTCCATCACGGCCGCTGTCGCAGGAAACTACCACTTCAGGACCGCTTCTGGACAGCAGATAGAATTGACCTGTTGACGGGCAGGTCCACGCCTTGTGAAGATACTCGTCTACCACGAGGGGATGGTTTTCGTCCACGCGACCCGTGGGCGGGTACTCTTTCTTGACATCGTAGTATGACTCAACAGCGCGCTCTATACGCTTAAGGTTTGCTCGGCATCCGGCTGCCTGGAGTTTGGCATCGAACTCCGGGCTGCTCGGGATAGACAACACCAGGGCAATGGTTACGACAAGTGCCACGACCATGAGTCCGACAAGACCCAGTATCAAAGGCCGTAAACGTGGACTCCCTGCGGGCCGGTACTGGCTTGTTTCCGCGAGACTGAACAGCTTTTGGACCTGTGCTTCGCCTCGCGGGCCGCACTCGTCGCAGTAGTTCTTCCCTTTCTCGATCTCTTTTCCGCATTTTAGGCAAACAGGCAAATCAATCACCGTTTCAGTTTGTTGAACTTTCAAATACCATGAGATAATATTAGCGCGGTAAAATCAATGTTTATGGCTTGTCTGTGGGCGCGTAGCTCAGTGGGAGAGCGCTTCCTTGACGCGGAAGAGGTCGGTAGTTCGATCCTACTCGCGCCCACCATTATTTCAAAGTGACAATCGCCCTTGGGACGCGTCAGATGTGACAATGGACTATCCACATGGCTGAGGAAGAACTGATCGATATAACGCTGTCTGACAGTACCGAGGCCAGTGTAAAGAAAGGCTCCAATGCCTTCGAAGTGCTGGAGTCGGCCCGGAAACCGCTTCCAGCGGGCGCCGTTCTGGCCGAGCTCAACGGCGAGTCCGTCGATCTGTCCCGCCCCATAGAATCCGGGGGCACGCTGAACATACTGGGTTTCGATTCTCCGCGAGGAAGAGAGGCCTACCGCCATACCGCATCGCACGTGATGGCACAGGCGGTCAAGCGTCTTTATCCGGATGCGAAGCTTGCCATAGGTCCCGCGATAGAGGAGGGTTTCTACTACGATTTCGGGCTTGCGGAGCCGATCAAAGTTGAGAATCTAGGCGCGATAGAGGAAGAGATGCGACGTATCATCTCAGAGGATACTCCGATCGAGAGGAGGGCGGTCCCTGTAGCGGAAGCGGTCGAGCTTTTCCGGGCACGCGGCGAGGATTACAAGGTCGAACTGCTGGAAGATATGGAAGATGACACCGTGACCGTGTACAGCCAGGGGGATTTCTTCGACCTCTGCCGCGGGCCGCATCTTCCCTCCACAGGACGTGTAAAGGCCTTCAAGCTTCTATCCGTAGCCGGAGCCTATTGGCGAGGAGACGAATCGCGAGAGATGTTGCAGAGGATATACGGAACCGCTTTCGACAGCGAGGAAGCCCTCGAGGAGTCCCTCAGGCTGCGCGAGGAAGCGGAGAGGAGAGACCACAGGCGTCTCGGTGCCGAGCTCGAGCTCTTCTCCATAAGAGAGGAGATCGGCCCGGGCCTGGTCATCTACCACCCGAAGGGGGCGATCCTTCGGACTGTCATCGAGGACTTCTTGAAGGTGGAGCATGCGAAGCGGAGATACGAGCTGGTGATTTCCCCACACATTATGCGCAGGGACATATGGGAGACGAGCGGACACCTGTCGATGCAATATCCCATGTACTTTTTCGAGATCGAGGGTCAGGGTTACGGCATAAAGCCTATGAACTGCCCCGCACACATATACATATATAAGTCGCGGACGCGCGGTCACAACGAGCTTCCCATAAGGTACTTCGAACTAGGGACCGTTTACCGTCATGAGCGCTCGGGTGTACTGCACGGGCTTTTGAGGGTCCGCGGCTTCACGCAGGATGACGCGCACATCTTCTGCACTATGGACCAGGCCGGGGCGGAGATAGACGACGCGGTACGGTTCGCGTTCGAGGTCCAGCGTACTTTCGGCTTCAAAAACTTCCGCATTGCGTTGAGCACGAGGCCGGATCATTCCGTTGGTACCTCGGACGACTGGGAACACGCCACCGGCATTCTGAAGCAAGCACTTGAGGACCAGTCGCTTGAATACGTCGTTGACGAAGGCGAAGGGGTCTTCTACGGGCCGAAGATCGATGTGAAGCTCGAGGACGCGCTAGGAAGGCTGTGGCAGGGGCCTACCATCCAGTTCGACCTCCAGCTTCCGAGGCGCTTCGAAATGACGTACGTTGGAGCAGACAACCGGGAGCATACGCCCGTCATGATACACCGCACCGTTCTGGGAAGCCTGGAGCGCTACATCGGGATACTGGTGGAGCATTACGCAGGTGCTTTCCCGCTCTGGCTGGCACCGGTACAGGTCGAGATACTCCCGATAGCTGACAGGCACGTAGAGCACGCGAAAGAGATCGAGAAGAGACTGCGATCAGTGGACATACGCGTTAGTGTCAACGAAGAGAGGGAGACTACCTCGAACAAGATAAGGAAGGCCTGGCGCGTGAAGGTGCCTTACATGATCGTAGTAGGCGATAAGGAGGTCGAATCGGGACGAGTCAGCGTCAGGTCGCTAGCCGGCCGCGACGAGAGGAACGTCGACCTGGACGGGCTCATGTCGGAGCTCCGCGAAGAGATAGCGTCGAGGCGTTCACTGGAAGTGTAGCTAGTGGAGATTATCTGGACCCCCTGGAGGTACGAGTACGTGAACAGTGTGGACGAGCGTGAAGGCTGCATATTCTGCGATAAGTCGAAGGCAGAAAACGACCGGGAGACCCTGGTCGTTTTCAGGGGCGAGCGTTGTTTCGCGATACTCAACCTTTTCCCGTACACCACGGGACACATCATGATAGCTCCGTACGAGCATGCCGACACGATAGAGAAGCTGGACCCGGAGACCCTCACCGAGATGATGGTCGTGGCTCAGAGATCTGTGAGCGCGATCAGGGACGCATTCGGTCCGGAGGGGTTCAACCTGGGAATCAATATATCCAGGGTGGCGGGCGCGGGGATAGAGGACCACCTGCACCTGCACCTCGTGCCGAGGTGGGCCGGGGATAATAATTTTATGGCGGTCATCGCCGAGACCCGGGTTCTCCCACGCACGCTCGATGACGTGTGGCTCGCACTCAAGGACAAGATTTAAGACTCGTCCTGTTCCTTCTTAGCACCGGCGATTATCTTCTGAGCTGTATGGTCAGGAACTTCCTCGTAGTGTGAGAGCTCCAGAGAGAAGAGACCCCTGCCGCCCGTTATGGAACGCAGGTCTATAGAGTACCGGGACACCTCGGCGAGTGGCACCTGGGCGCTTACCACCTGCATCTTACCCTTGGGCTGCATCCCCAGGATCCTGCCTCTTTTCGAGTTGAGGTCGCCGATGACGTCGCCCATGTATTGCTCCGGCACAGTGACTTCCACGTTTACGATCGGCTCTAGCAGAACGGCGTCGGCCTTGCCGACTCCCTCCCTGATTGCCTTCGACGCGGCCATCTTGAACGCCAGTTCGGATGAGTCAACGGTGTGGAAAGAACCGTCGTACAGCGTCACCTTCATGTCAACCAGTGGATAACCGGCCAGGTAGCCCTCTTTCATAGACGCGAAAACGCCCTTCTCGACACCCGGGATGTACTGCCGCGGGATCGCGCCGCCTACTATCTTGTACTCGAATTCGTAGCCCGCGCCCCTGTCGAGCGGCTCCATACGCAGAAACACATGGCCGAACTGGCCGTGGCCTCCGGTTTGCTTCTTGTGCTTGCCCTCGGACTCTACGCTCTTGCGGATAGTCTCCTTGTAAGGGATTCTGGGTATCTCAGTCTTGACATCTACGCCGAACTTGCGCCGCATCTTATCTACCACTACATCAAGGTGGCTTTCCCCCGCCCCGCTTATCAGGGTCTGGTTGACCTCCGTATCCCTTTTTACCATCAGCATCGGGTCTTCCTCACGCAGTCTCCCCAGAGCAGTTGAAAGCTTGTCCTCGTCGCCCTTTGTCTTTGGCTCCACCGCCAGCGACATCACGGGAGCAGGGTACTCGATGCCGGGCAGCACTGTTGGATCACTTTTATCGCAGAGCGTGTCTCCCGTGAACGTATCCGCGAGTTTCGCTACGGCTCCCAGCTCACCCGCCGCAAGCAGTGGCACAGGCTTCTGCTCCTTTCCCATCACCTGGTAGAGCTGACCCACCCGTTCTGTCTTGGACCGTGTAGAGTTCAGTACCGAGGAATCGCTTTTGAAAACGCCTGAGAAAACGCGGAAGTAGGTAAGTTTGCCAACGTAAGGGTCTGCCAGTGTCTTGAAGACAAGCGCGCACATCGGTGAATCCGTAGTGCGCTTCCGTGTGATCTCTTCCTCACTTTTCGGTTTTGTCCCGAGTACTTCGGGAAGATCTGAGGGGAAGGGAAGTACTTGAACGATGAAGTCAAGAAGCTGCGGTATCCCCGCGCCCTTGTCCGCAGAACCGCAAAGAACCGGGATGACGGTCCTGTCCATAACACCTTTTTTCAGGCCGGCGGTCATCTCCTCGGATGAGATCTCTCCCTCGTCCAGGTATTTCTCGAGCAGCGCGTCATCAGCTTCGGCAACGGCCTCCACGAGCTTCTCACGGGCTTCCCTTAGCGCTGCCTCGAGCTCGCCCGGCACCTCGATCTCCTTAGCCTTGCCCTTTCCGGCATACTCGAAACCTTTTCCGCTTATCAGATCCACTACCCCGCGGAAGCCGTGCTCCTCGCCGATGGGCATGTTCAAAGGAACTACGTTGCCCCCCAGGGTCTCCCGGACATCATCCATGGTGCGCTCGAAGCTGGCGCGCTCGCGGTCCAGCTTGCTTATGAAGATGAAGCTTGGAAGAGCGAGCTCGGCCGACCGCTCCCACAAGATCTCAGTCTGGACCTCAACGCCGTCCACGCCGGAAACCACAAAGGCACATGTGTCAACCACCCGGACGGCCGATATAGCGTCGCCGGCGAAATCCAGGTAGCCGGGACTGTCGACAAGAGCCACGCCTGTCCCTTCCCACTGTAGTGAGGCAAGAGCGCAGTTGATGGAGATCTTGCGCTTTATCTCGTCTTCGTCGAAATCCATCGTAGTGTTTCCCTGCTCCACGTCGCCCATCCTCGTTATGGCGCCCGAGTTGTATAGAAGGGCTTCAGCCAGAGTGGTCTTTCCACACCCCCCGTGGCCGAAAAACCCGACGTTCTTGATCATCGTACTTCCCGATGCAGTCACAGTAAGTCCCCCTGTTGACGGCGTTGGAAACGGATTCTAATTATAGCGTATTACAAAAGACCGTAAAGCGGCACAAGATATTTCAGGGGCTGTCCTTGCAAGGGGGCATTGCGTGTTTTAATGTGAAGCCCAGATCGAGAATATCGAGGTTTGAATATGCACTTCAAGGCATTTGGCCCTGCGGTGGTCGGGTCTGTGGAAGCACGCTCGGCTGCCGACGAAACGGGTATAAGGAGTGGGGACAGGATTCTCGCTATAGACGGCAGACCGCTCAGAGATGTCATCGACTGCCACGTTCTCCTTGCAGACGGGGATGTACACAGTTTGAAAGTTGAGCGAGGGACACGGCGCATGGATGTTACGCTCGACGCCGCGGACGGCCGGCTCGGCATCCAGTTCGAAAACTCGGTGTTCGGAAAAGTCATGACGTGTAACAACCGGTGCATGTTCTGTTTCGTGGACCAGCTGCCGCCGGGCCTTCGCGATTCGTTTTACGTAAAGGACGATGACTACCGACTCAGCTTCCTGGAGGGAAACTTCATAACGCTGACGAATCTGGGGAAAGATGACTTGAAAAGGATCATCGCCGACAGGCTTTCACCTCTTTACGTGAGTCTGCACGCGACAGACCCGGCACTGCGAAGACTGTTGTTCGGGAACGCCGGCGCAACCCGGGCGTTGAAGGTACTGGCGGCGTTACTCGAGGAGGGGATAGAGGTTCACATACAGATAGTCCTCGTGAAGGGGATAAACGACGGCCCGAACCTTGAAAAGACCCTTGATGACATAAGTTCGGAGTATCGGAGTGTTTCATCAATCGGCGTCGTCCCTGTGGGGATCACCTCAGTCGGAAGGCGAAAGCTCCGGGGGGATATGGGATACGACCGAGATTCCGCGATAGTTGTACTGTCACAGCTTGATGGATGGCGCAAACGGCTAGGTGAAAGAGGTCCCTTTGCGAGCGACGAGTTCTTTTTCCTTGCTGGAGAAGACCCTCCGCCTTCAGACTACTACGGGGAATACCCGCAATCCGAAAACGGTGTTGGCCTTGCGAGAAAGTTCATCGATGGTTCTAGCAGTGCAGGAATAGTACACCACAAGGAAGCCTCCCCAAATGGTACCGCAGTAATAACCGCTCCCATGGGGGCAT
>Ga0315279_10005461_pt1 | contig 16479 bp, 14 predicted proteins | sample YL17G06_20_MG_FD_203694 | JGI IMG/M metagenome (GOLD analysis project Ga0315279, IMG submission 203694) | Sediment microbial communities from Yellowstone Lake, YNP, Wyoming, USA - YL17G06_20 | ecosystem: Environmental > Aquatic > Freshwater > Lake > Sediment | place: USA: Wyoming | collected...
TCTTGCCGAGCGCGCCCGCCGTCCGTTTGCCGATATCGGCGACCTGGCGCGCCGCCTCCCCGAACTGCACAAAGATGAGATCACCACGCTGGCGGAAATTGGCGCGCTGAACTTCGTTGAGTGCGGAGTGCGGAATGCGGATTGCGGATTTCAAACGGAGCCGGATCGAAATCCGCAATCCGCAATCCGCAATCCGCAATTTGTTCATCGGCGTGGGGCCCTCTGGCAAACGGAGCGGGCGGCGCGGCGGGCCGGCCCGCTGCTCGAGACGCTTGCGGAAAGCGATGCGGCCTGCCCGCTGCTCCGCATGACGCCCGACGAGCGGGTGAGCGCCGACTTTCGCGGCACCGGCCTCACCATCGGCAAGCACCCCATGGCGCTGCGCCGCGACGAAATGAACCGCCTGGGAGTGACGCCCGCCGCCCGGCTGGCATCGCTTGCCGATGGCCGCCGCGTGCGGGTGGCCGGCTGCGTGATTGCACGCCAGCGCCCCGGCACTGCCAACGGGTTCGTTTTCCTGAGCCTGGAAGACGAAACGGGCATCGCCAACGCCATCGTCACTCCAGACTTGTTCGAGAAACACCGGATCGTAGTCGTCCAGGAACCGTTCTTGCTGATCGAGGGGGTGTTACAGAACCAGGAGAACGTGATTTCGGTGAAGGCGCGCCGCATCCAGGCCTTGCCCGCCAAGGGCGCCAGCCTGCCCTCACACGACTTTCATTAAAGGTGTGGCACCGGCATCCTGCAATTTCGGATTGCGGATTTCGGATTGCGGATTTCCTACTCGCTCTTGTTCGAAATCCGCAATCCGTAATGTCGGCTATGCCATAGCGTCGCCGGCGGTCCCGAATTCGCGCACTGCGTCCAGCAACGCCAGCATGTTCGCTTTCGGCATGCCCGGGCTGACTCCGCCGCCAACCGACAGGATGATATCGCGGCCCTCTGATTTGCCGAGCACTTCCAGCGCGGCCGCCCGCACCTGCTCCGGCGTGCCGCGCACCCCAATGTCCAGCGGCGCCACGTTGCCCATCAGGCAGAACCGTCCGCCGGTCTTCTCGCGGGCTTCGCGGAGATCGACGTTATGGGTCCAATTGAGCACGTCGAAGCCCGTTTGCGCCAGGTCGGCCAGAAACGGCCGGATGTTGGCATCGTTGTGATAGACCTTGACCCACTCGGCGGGGAACGCCTCGCACAGCCGCTTCAGGTACGGATGCGCGAACTCCAGGTATGAGCGCCGGGAGAGGAAGCCCACGATGTCGTCGAGCACGAAGATGCCTTCGACGCTGCCGCCGATCACTTCCGCCTGGGCTTTCAGCCAGTCGATCACCGCAGTTGTGGTGCGCTCCAGCAGCTTGTGTGCGCCGTCCGGGTTCTCAACGATGTCGAGCATGAACTCGCTGACGCCTCGCAGGAAGGCGGCCGTGCACAGCGGCCCGCGCGCGGTGGCGACCGGAATCGTGTAGCCGGCGTCGAAAATGCGCTGCTTGCACCTGCGGTAGCGCTGCAGCGCCAGCGCCATGAAGCCGTCGGTGTGCGGATTCACCGCCGCCAGCCGCTCGGCATCTTCAATCCGAAACAGCGTCTGCGTTTGTCCCGGCGGCTGATCCGGCCAGAAGTGGATGCGGTTGCCGAACGCCGACGTCTCAATCGCCATGCCGTACTCCACCCACCACGACGGGAAGAAGATCACGTCCGGGAATTCCCTCATGATCCGGAGGTTCGACTGGAACCAGAGCTCCGGGTCGAGGAAGTAGTCGAGGGGGCTGATTCCGAGATAGCCGGGGATCCACGGACTATCGACAATCAGCGCAACGGGAATGCGCTCGACGGGCTGCCGCTTGGCGGCTCGCTTGAATAGCTCCCACTGTTCCGCTCGCACGAATCAATCTCCTGGGTTGCCGCTCAACTGTCTGGAAGCTTCGCGCCCGGCCAGACAGCTCCGCGTGCTAAAACCGGTGCTCGTAAGCACGGCTGACGCGCACGAGAATCGCCCCGTATTCGTGAACCGTGTCCGCGTAATCCACCCATTCAAAAGGGTAGGGCGGTTCGTTGGTCGCCCGGTAGCGCAATATCAGAAACTCGTCATACTGCGCCGCAGCTTTCGCGCGCAGTCTTCGTTCAGCCTCGGGCGCCTCTTGATAGGGGTGCTTGTTCTTGACACCGTCCGTCTTATAAGCCCTGTCCGCTTCGTATCCGGTGGTATAGGGCGCGCGGTTGATGCCCACTACAGCAAGACAGATTGGCTCGGACTCTGAACGGTGCTTGAATTGATGCACTTGCTTCGCTAGATCCCCGATGACCCGATCGATCCGCTTGATCATCGCCTTGGCGACTACTTTCACCTCGACGCCTATCTCGACCGTGGCCACGATGCCCCGCGCCACGGCATAACCAGGATCCCGGATCGGTGTCTCGCCGGGAATGATCTCGCCAAAGGTTCCGTCACCTCGCCTTGCTTCAATACCTTTCCTCTTGTTCTGGACATTGAGGACCCGTTCGCCGGCCTGAACAGCCTGGATCAGCTTTGGAGAACGACCGACGACAACCAGGTCCTCGTAGAAGTGCATGGCGACGAAATCGCCCATGGTGGAAGCGCGGTGTATATACTTCTTGCCTTCGAAGAGCCGGCGGAATTCAGTGAGCAAGCGGTATTCAGGCACGCATCACCTCGGCCCGTGTAGCGCCGGTCATGCGTTTTTGCCGGGAAGCGGACAGCACGCGCTCATACGCCAGCCTCAAGTAGCTGGGTTCGATCTCAACGTTGATCGAGTTCCTGCCGGCGTTCGTGGCGGCGATCGCGGTCGAACCGGTTCCGCAGAACGGATCGAGCACCGTGTCTCCGGCGAAGGAGAACATTCGGATCAGTCGTTCGGCAAGTTCGACTGGAAACGGGGCGGGATGCCCCTGCCTTGTCGAAGCGCCTGGCAGATCTGTCCAGATAGATCTCATCCAGCGCTGCAGCTCGTCGCGAGTCAGCATGGAAAGAGCCTTCTTTATGGGCGGGACCGAGCGGTACTGGCCGCCCTTGCGGAGGAACAAGATGTATTCGACGTCGTTCTTGACGATCGCGCCCGGCTGATACGGCTTGCCGTAAAAGCCGGCGCCGTTGCCCTCGACCTCCGTAACCGCGTTGGCGATCTTATGCCAGAGAATGGGGGTCAGGCAGTCGAGCCCCAGGCAGCGACACCGCACCTGGATGTCCGAGTGCAAAGGCATAACCTGGTGCCTGCCCCCGCGTTTGCGTGAAATGCAGACGTCGCCGACCACGCAGCAGATTCGGCCACCGGGAACGAGCACGCGCCGGCACTCGCTCCATACCTTGTCCAGTTCGCTCAGGAACCGGCCGTAGTCTGTGATATCGCCCAATTGTGCCCCATTGTTGGGCTGGTATTGCTTGAGCGTCCAGTACGGAGGAGAGGTGACTATCAGGTCAACAGACCCGTCGGGAATCCACGATAGGTCACGGGCATCGCCCAAGCGCAGCTCGTGCATAGTTTTATCGAACGGCTCTGGCCACAAATTGGCCCTGAAGTATGCATTTGCCTCAAGCAGGGCCCTCAGGCCCTCCGGCGTGTTGTCTTCAGCAGGAAGCTGAGGCAAGCGAGGCGCCGGGGAAGCAAGCAAAGTCACTGGCTGTGGACGCCGAGGCGCTTCCAGCTCGAAATCGAGCGCCAAGGACCGCGCCGCGCGTCTGCCTTGTCGTTTCATAGCCGATCTGCCACCACTCTGTTTCCTATACGCTTGCAAGCCGCCCGGCGTCAACAGGTTTTAGGGCTTTTCCAGGTGCCCGATGGTTGCCGACGGAAGACAATGAGCCCACCCGGCATGACAGTCGTTGGCCCGCTTGCGGTACAATAGGAGCCAGCCTGCGAACGTGGCGGAAATGGCAGACGCGCCAGACTTAGGATCTGGTCCTGGAAACGGGGTGAGGGTTCGACTCCCTCCGTTCGCACCGTTCATCATGATCTCCTCTTTTCCCCCGCCCGGTTCCAGGCCGGCGCCGACTCTCGCTTTTCTCTTTCACCCCAGCGGCTTGCAGATGTATCCTCATGAGCGGTTGGGTCCTTATTTCCTGGTTTCTTGTTGGGCCTGACCCTCTACAGGGACGCTTGCCTGGCCTGCGCATAGAGCGGCGAAAGCTGGCGCAGCGGTTGGACCACGCTACAGACCTTTTCAATGACGTAATCGACCTCTTGTTCGGTGTTGAAACGTCCCAGGCCGAAGCGGATGGAAGTGGAAGCCAACTCGTCGCTGACGCCGAGCGCTTTTAGCACGAAAGACGGTTCGGGCGAGGCCGAGGTGCAGGCCGAGCCGCTGGACACGCACACGTCGTTGATGCCCATCAGCAGCGCCTCTCCCTCGACATAACCGAAGCTGAGGTTCAAGTTTCCGGGCAGGCGGCGGGTGGGGTGGCCGTTGATGTGCACTTCGTCCAGCCTGCCGAAAATGCCGTCGCGCAGCCGCTCACGCAGCGCGGTGAGGCGGCGCGACTCTTTGGGCAACTCCTGCTGGGCCAGCTCGCATGCCTTCCCCAGCCCCACGATGCCCGGTACGTTCAGCGTTCCGGAGCGCATGCCGCGCTCGTGGCCGCCGCCGTCCAGCAGCGGCGCCAGTTGGACGCGGCGGCCGCGCGCCCGCACATACAGCGCGCCCACGCCCTTCGGCCCGTACATCTTGTGTGCGCTGAGCGAGGCCAGATCGACATTCATGGCCTCCACGTCGAACGGAATCTTGCCCACCGCCTGCACGGCGTCGGTGTGGAACAGCACGCCCTTTTCCCGGCACACCCGGCCTATCTCGGCGATGGGGTGAAGCACGCCGATCTCGTTATTGGCGGCCATCAGCGAAACCAGGATGGTCTTGTCCTCGATGGCCTTCTCGACCTGCTCGGGATGGACCAGGCCGTCGCCGTCCACCGGAAGATAGGTGACGCGGAACCCCTCTTTCTGGAGCCGCCTGCAACTGTCGAGCACGGCCTTGTGCTCCGTGGCGCAGGTGATGATGTGGTCGCCGCGCTCGCGCTCGGCCCAGGCCGCGCCTTTGATGGCCAGGTTATCGCTCTCGGTGGCGCCGGAGGTGAAGACGATTTCCTTGGCCTCGGCGGTGATCGCGGAGGCCACCTGCCGGCGCGCCTGCTCGACCGCTTGCTCGGCCTCCCAGCCGAAGCAGTGATTGCGGCTGGCGGCGTTGCCGAACCTCTCCGTGAAAAAGGGCCGCATGGCCTCGAACACGCGTGGATCGACCGGTGTGGTGGCGTGATTATCCATGTAGATCGGCAGCTTGACAGGCATCGCGCGGCTCCCCTAATCGTGACGCTTCGGGTACCAGCGGATAGCGGCATATGCGCCCGGCACGGTGGCCCGAACGTACTCTTCGTGCTTGGGCGAGGTCTTGAAGTGAAACGCTCGGGCTCCGAACAGCACTTCGAAATGTCCTGCCCGGTAGGCGAAAAAGGTCTCCGCATCCCCAACGGTGGGGAAGTGCGGAATCGCGAATCCGGAAGCTTTCACCTCCCACCGAAAGTGCTGGGAAAAGGCCTTCTCGATCCCCAGGCCGAAGGAAGGATAGACGAACCAATTGTTAATCGTCGAGAAGGTCTCGACGGCATTGCCGGAGCTGTCTTCGGTGGGCTTGAAGGGTGCATAGAAGGTCGAGCGAAAGGAGGTGTACTGCACTTCCCACAGCGTTTTTAGCCGGAAGCTGCCTGTTCGGCCCGGACCCGGCCACGAAACGTAATCTAGCGAGACCTTGGCATTCTGCAGGAGGTAGCCCACGGACAGATAATCCCCGGTGCTGAAAGCGACGCCAAGGAAAGAAAGGTCCTTGCCGGCAACCCAAGTGTTGCCTTGGCCCTGGCTCCGGAAGTAGGAGACCCGCAGCGTGTCCTCGCCCCCGGCGGGAAAACTCAGCACCCCGCCGAGCGCCGGTTTGTTCTTCCCCGGAAAATCCAGGTCTGAGGACACGCCTTCCGCTGCGGCCCGGCCCGTCCTCATGAGAGGGTGAGTTCGGCCAATCCAATAGAGCGGGGCGAACGAAAACTGGCCGTCGCTGGAGTCCGGCAGCCCGGCCGGCCTCACGCGCTTCTTTTCTGTCGCTTTCTTTTCCGCCGGCGGCGCGGGTTTCGCTTCCGTTGCTTTCTGTTCCGCCGGCTGGGGCGGGCTGGGCTGTGGCGGTAGCGGTTGCTGTTGCCCATAGCTCTGCCATCCTTGAGACAGCAACAGCAGGCACAAACAGAGAAAGACGTTCCGGCCAATGAAAGCCATGTACCCCCTCGTGTTAGCGTTCCAGGGCAAAACTAGAGTCTAACTGCTAACACCCCTTTTTTAGCAAGAAGTTGCGGTGCAGGTTCAACGCTGAGACGCAAGCCCGCCCCGGCGTGCCGTGGAGCGCGCGGCGCTGAAAAAACCTCGTGGTGACAGGCCCGCCGGCCCGTCATCACCGCCGAGGCTCGCGAGCGCGGCCAGAGAACGCGCCACCAACCCAACTTCCGCGATTTTTGAAAACGCCCCTTGAAAACAAAGCACTCGCCGTTTTTTACGTCACTGTTTTCGGACCGTTTCCTCTGATACGGATTGGTTGGCGAGGGCTCACGCAGCACCTGTTGGAATCCCTCCTCGTTCTCCAACTCCTCCGTCCCCAGGCGCAGCCAGAACTGATAGCCGAGCGTGGTGAGGCCCACAGAGCCTGTTGCCCGGTGAGCGGCGCGGAAGTCAGGTTAAGTCCCTGGCTGCCTGATTCTGCACTTTTCAGCATGGCGGTCGTAGCGCCGGCATTCGAAGACGAGGCTTCCGCCCTGGCACCCGCCAAGCCGGCGTAGGGGTCCGCCGGCGCGGGCTAAAGCCGCGCCCTACACGCTACGGATGGTCAATTCTTCGGGCGGTTCGCCGCCCGCCATCCCTTGCGCGATGATCAGTTGCCGGACCTCGGGCCGCAAGGCGGGCAGCCGCCATGTGAACAGCGCCGAGCCCGCCAGGCAGACGACGCCCCCGATCGCCACGGTCCTCGGCGCGCCGAGAACGCCCGCCACCGTCCCGGCAAACAACGCACCGAGGGGCGCCATCCCCATGAACATCATCGAATAGAGCGACATTACCCGGCCGCGCAGCCGGTCGGGAACCATGGATTGAATCAGCGTGTTCGACGAGGCCATCTGCAGCATCAGCGAATAGCCAACCGGCACCAGCAGCGCCGCCGACAGCCAGAACCGGCGGGAAGAGGAAAACAGAATCAGGCTGGCGCCGAAACCGGCCGAGGCCGCCGCCGCCATGCGGCCCAGCCCGCGCAGGCCGGAACGCATGGCGAGGGTGAGCGCGCCGAGCAGGGCGCCCACGCCGGTGGCGCCCATCAGCAGGCCCAGGCCGCGCGCGCCTCCGTGCAGAATCTGGCCCGCGAAAATCGGCATGAGCACGGTGTACGGGGTGCCGACGATGCTGACCAGCCCCAGCAGCAACAGCAGCGCCCGGACCGGCGTGGTGTGCCAGACGTAGCGAAAGCCCTCGGCGATATGGTCCACAGCCCGGCGCTCGTCGCTCTCGGCCGGCGCCCGCCGCCCGCCCTTCATGGCCAGCAGCGCAACGATAACCGCGATGTAGCTCACTCCATTCGCGAGGAAGCACCAGCCTTCCCCGACGGCGGCCACCACCAGTCCTGCCACTGCGGGGCCAACCACCCGCGCGCCGTTAAACATTGAGGAGTTCAGGGCGATCGCGTTCATCAGGTCTTCCTTGCCGACCATTTGCACGATGAAGGCTTGCCGCGCGGGTATATCGAATGCGTTGACAGCCCCCAAAAGAGAGGCCAGCAGGATGATGTGCCAGACGCGGACCGACCCCGCCAGCGTCAACCCCGCCAGGACAAAGGCCAGCACCATGGCCGAGACCTGCGTGGCGATCACTATGCGGTGGCGGTTGTAGCGGTCGGCCACCAGGCCGCCGGCCGGCGCCAGGATGAAAACCGGGATCTGGCCGGCGAAGCCCACGGTGCCCAGCAACAACGGCGAGCCGGTCAGCCGGTACACCAGCCACGCCAGCGCCACGTTCTGCATCCAGGTGCCGATCAGCGAGATCAGTTGCCCGCTGAAGAACAATTGGAAATTGCGGTGGCGCAAGGCGCGCAGCAGCAGGCGGAGCCGGGCGGCCGCGCGTCCTTGTCCCCCGCCGTTTGGCGGGCTGGTGGCCTCCAACTTCGCTTCTTTCGTGTCCACTGTTTCTCGATTCTATTCTACGGGGCGCCGGCCACGTAAGCACAGAGGCACGCGAATCAGCTTCCCAATCCGTGTTGTTCTGTGCTTATCTGTGGCCCAGCAGAGCTGCCTCGACGGAGATCTCAACATGGGACGCATATGCAGATTGCTGATCGGCCTGTTGCTGGCGTGCGGCTGCCCGGCTGCGGCATCCGGGGAAGAAGTGGCGATCAAAGTTGACCTCGCAGCCGGGCAAGGCCAATGGCGTCCCGCCTGGTGCTTCTTCGGATATGACGAGCCGAACTACACCTACATGAAGCACGGCCGGAAACTCCTCGGCGAACTCGCCGCGCTCAGCCCCGCTCCGGCCTATATTCGCGCGCACAATCTGCTGACCAGCGGCGACGGCACGCCGGCATTGAAATGGGGTTCCACCAACGCCTACCGCGAGGACGCGAACGGCCGGCCGGTATACGACTGGACCATTCTGGACCGCATCTTCGACACCTACCGGGATGCGCGCGTCAGGCCGCTGGTCGAGATCGGCTTCATGCCCGAAGCGCTCTCCATCAAACCCCAGCCATACCGGCACACCTGGCCAAACGGCGGCATATCGACGGGCTGGGCCTACCCGCCCAAGGACTACGTTCGCTGGGGAGAACTCGTCTACCAATGGGTGCGGCACGCGGTCGAACGCTATGGCGCCGACGAGGTGGCCTCCTGGTACTGGGAGGTGTGGAACGAACCGAACATCGGTTATTGGCGCGGTTCGCCGGAAGAGTACTGCAAGCTGTATGACTACGCGGCCGAGGCCGTGAAGCGCGCGCTGCCCCGCGCCCGGATCGGCGGCCCCCATTCCACGGGCCCGGGCGATCCGAAGGCGGCCGCGTTCCTCCGGGCCTTTCTCGAGCATTGCCTGCGCGGGACCAACTTCGCCACCGGAAAGACCGGGGCGCCGCTCGACTACATCGGCTTCCACGCCAAGGGCAGCCCGAGAACGGCCGACGGGCGCGTGCAAATGAACATCCGCAAGCAGGCCCAGGACATCGCGCAAGGGTTTGCGATTGTGGCCTCGTTTCCGGAACTGAGTGCGAAGCCGGTGATCATCGGCGAGTCAGACCCGGAGGGCTGCGCGGCCTGCCCGGCAACCACACACCCGCAAAATGAATATCGGAACGGAACCGTGTACCCGACCTATACGGCGGCCATGCTCGACGCCACTCTGCGCTTGGCCGAGCGGCACGGTATACGGCTGGAAGGCGCCGTCACCTGGGCCTTTGAGTTCGAGGACCAGCCCTGGTTCGCCGGCTTTCGAACGCTGGCGACCAACGGCATCGACAAGCCGGTCCTGAATGTTTTCCGCATGTTCGGCTTGATGCGCGGCGAGCGGGTGCAGGCGGAAAGCACCGCCGCCGCCGGCCTGGATGCGATTCTGGAAGCCGGCGTGCGCGGCCGGCCCGATATCGGAGCGATCGCCACACGCGACATCCACGAAGCATCGATCCTGGTCTGGAACTATCACGACGACGATAGCGAGGCCCAGGATGCGGCCGTGCAACTGGATGTGCAGCACCTGCCGCCGTTCGCCCGCCGCGTTCAGCTTCGCCATTACCGGATCGACCGCACACACAGCAACTCCTACACCGTGTGGAAAGAGATGGGCGCACCGCAGAATCCGTCACCGGAGCAACTGTCCCGCCTGGAAGCGGCCGCCGGGCTGCAACTGCTTGCGCCGCCGGAATGGCTGTGGAGCGACAATGGACGCGTGGCCGTCTCCTTCCGCCTGCCTCGTCATGCGGTGTCGCTGCTGCAACTGAGTTATTGAACCACCAGGACACCGAGGCACCAAGTCTCGGTGTCTTTGTGTCTTGGTGGTGAGGATTCGTCTTTGCCGGCCTGGGGCCCTGCTTCGCCGGTCAGCGCCATCTCGACCGCCTTTTCGGTCAATGCCTCGACGCGTCCGTCAAGCAGCCCTTCGGCCAGCACGCTGGCGCGGTGGCGGCTGCCCTGCGGCCTCCCCGCCGGGTTGCCCGAAACGCCGACAGGGAACCGCCCGTTCGTGCCGCGGCCCGCCGCCGGCCGGCTGTGTTTCCTCTGCGTGATCGGTTTTTCATTGGTTGCTTGCATTGTCCACTCGCTTTCTTTGATGCCGGGCAATTCGTCCGGCGGTCTGTCCCTGGCCGCTTCACCTGCTAAAACAGGCGCATAACAGGTGAAAGTGGATAACAAAGTAGAAATTACCACTTCCTACTTCTAATTTCAGTATGACATACGTGTCAAGAGTTTTAGGCCTTTTTGACCCATGGCGCGCTGAAAACAAAGGGAATAAAGTCCGGACAGGAGACACTGCTGTCGTCAAATATTCAGCCAAAACAGAAGCCGCGAGGAAACATACTTTGGACGGCGGTCCGGTCGCCCCGCCCTGGATGGTTGTCTGGCGTACCTGCAACGGCAGGCGCTTACGGGCACTGGGTCAGTTTCCGAAATGCCGACTATACGTACGTTGAGACGGTTCCCGACAGAAACGGGCGGCTAGGGGTGTCGGATGCTCCTTGTGGAAACACTTCGGCGAAGCGTCGAGAAAGTGCCGGGCCCTGCCTGGGAAGCGCCTGCCTGCAGCTTGACTTTGCATGTCGAGCGGGAGTGTAATCGGGGACGTTGCCGCCTCTTCGTGCATCCCCGGGCTGGCTGCGAAGGCCTATGGCGACCGACAGGGCGGATTTAGGCCGCCTGGCCGGTCCGCCTAACACGGCGGAGGCGAAATGAAAAATGGGGCCCAAGTCGCGATAGCGTCAGCGGTTATCGGTCAAGGCGTGCACTGACGATTCCGATTTAGGCCGCCCGGTGCCGGTTTTATGCAGGTCAGCCTAAACAGGAGCTAGCCCGCAAGTTGGAGATGATCTATGGCAGCGCGTAAGAAGGCGTCCCCACAGCCAGATGTGGCACCCGTTGTCGAAGCCAAGAGGGCCGCAACGGAGAACCCGCTCGTCTTCATCAGTCACGACAGCCGTGACGCCGACCTCGCGGAAGCCTTCGGCAACCTGCTGACCGATGCCAGCGGCGGCATCCTGAAGTCGTTTCGTTCGTCGGACCGCAAGGGCACGGCTGGAATCGAGTACGGCCAGGAATGGTATCGAGCCATCATGCAGAAGCTCGACGATGCCACCGATGTCGTTGCTCTCCTCACGACGCACAGCGTCAATCGCCCGTGGATTCTTTATGAGGCTGGCGTCGCCAAGGGCAAGCTCTCAGCGAATGATCGAGTCCTCGGAATCGCTCTCGGTGTGTCGCTGGATGAGGCGGCAACCGGGCCGTTCGCCCAGTTCCAAAACTCCCCCGACGAAGAAGATGCAATTACGGGCCTCGTCCTTCAACTCATCCGTCGGCATCCACAGGCAGCGCCAAGAGAGGAGGCTGTTCGGCGCCAGGTTCAGGCATTCCGCCAGACTGTGGCTACGCTGCTCAAGGACCGAAAGAAGGAGCCAACCCAACCCGCGGCTCGCGTTGACGAGACTTCGGTCGCGAAGTTCTTCGAGGAAATAAAGGTCCTGGTTCGAGACGTACCCGATCGCGTCGCCAGCGAGCTCGGAAACGACCCCCGTACGCGGCGGATGAGAAAGCGTCGCCGTTTTCACCCGATGATGTTCGAAGAACTGTTCCACCACCCGATGTTCAGAGAATCGCCGGAGCATGCGGGGCTGCCGGTGCTGATGATGTTCAGCCTGATCCGAGACGACTATCCATGGCTCTACGAAGTCGGCATTCAGCTGTATCGCGCAATCGAAGGCGGCAACGCTAAGGCGATTGAGCGCGCGCGCAGGACCATCGTGGACACCATAGAGATGACCCGTGGCGGTCCATTCATGCACGAGATGATGGGTGGGCCAGACGATGACGAGGCGATGATGGCGCTTCATCATTTCGTTGACACCATCGACCGGTTCGTCCGCATGCCAAAGAGGCCACGAAAGGGCGAAGCGCAATCTCCCGAGAAAGGCGAGTGACCCGGGCTAACAACAGCATGCAGCTGACGGCGCTTCGCGCCGCAGCTGATGCTGGGCGTTAGGGAGACAAAAACAGATGACGGCGTCCGATGATCGCGACACGAGCGGCAGGGCCATTGAGTCGCTCATGCAATTGCTGGACATCGTCAAGAATCACACAGACGAGACGGGTGGGTTGAGCCTCTACCGTGGCCAACACGTCGACGAGCCCCTGCTGCCACGATTCGCAAGAAGAGCGGAGAAGGTTGGTCTTGCTGACCCGGTAGCCGTCGAGAAGCGACTACTCGACTCGTTTAAGAACCAAAGTCTTCCCTATTTAGATTTTCCCGCTCCGGATCGCTATGCCGATTGGGAGTGGATGGCCATTGCGCAACATCACGGTCTACCCACCCGTTTGCTGGATTGGACCTCGAGCCCTCTCGTCGCCCTCTGGTTTGCCGTTGAAACACCGGTTCCCCGCGACACTGACCGTGGCGTCTTATGGACGCTTAGCCTCGAAGAGGATGAGATTGCGCCTTTGGGGACTTCCATATTTGAAATCGAACGCACCTGTGTATTTCAACCTGCGCATGTTACGCGCAGAATCGTCGCACAATCAGGCTGGTTTTCTGTTCACAAGTACCTCGAAGCCAAGGGGAAGTTTATTCCTCTGAATCGAAACAAAGCATATCTCGGCAAACTTGAGAAATACTGCGTGCCGCTTGAGCGCTTCGCCAAGATCAGGAAGGATCTTCGTTCCATGGGCATTACAAGTGCCAGCTTGTTTCCCGATCTTGTAGGATTGTGCAAGAACCTGGACGTTGCAGCTCTCGGTGAGGAGGAAACGGGAACCAGGCTTGGGCTCCCTAACAAAGCGACGCAGCCGACGCGCTTCGCGGCGAAGCCGCTCAACGTTCCCTCGCCGCGCAAAAGCCGCGCGGCTCGGCGCGGCTGATCCCTATGCCGTTAGACCTGAGGGATTCTGCTGGAGGACGGATACGACATCCGAACGGCGCAGGAGCTACTGGGGCACAAGGGCGTGGAAACCGCGATGATTTACACCCACGTGTTGAACCGTGGCGGTCACGGGGTGCATAGCCCCCTGGACCGGCTTGGGAAGGCTGCGGCAAGCGAGAGCAGCAGGATTATGCGGACCGACGGGTCGGCCTAAAAAGGCGAAGGCCAGTTCAGGAATTGGAGGGAACTCGTGGCAGTGCGGCGGCTTACCGGCAAGGTGCGATGGTCGCGGTTCCGTGTTAGGCCGCCCGCCAGCGCTTTTATCCAGGTCTCTTGAAACAGGAGTTAACCGACCAGGAGCAACGTGACCTTCGTTCTTGAGAATCTGAGGCTGCGCGACTTGGTCGCCATCGTTCGCCAAAATCAGGCGTTCTACGAGGAGTTCGTCCGCTTCCTGTCGACCCATGGGTACGCGGACGTCCACGCCTTCGTGGGTGAACGGAAGGATTCGGAAGCCGTGCGGGTTCTGGAGGCCTACCTGACATCGCAGTCGACGGCCAAGCTCTACGACGGTCTGGGGCGCCCATACTCCGATACGGTCGCCAAGTGGTATTTTCTCGCCTGGGCTCTGAGAGATGCTCCGGCCCAAAGGCTGGGTCCGCTGTTACGTTCGGTTGAGGGGGCGACTCGCGACAGGAAGAAGGCATCGCTGCTCAATCAACTCCGCAAGTTCGTGGGTCCGCTCTTTCCGGAAGCCGAGAAGTGGGAGTGGCCGGTTCTCTCCGAAGTGATGCTCGCCCGGCTCGAGGGCAGCCGTCGAGCGTTAAAGGGGACCCACTTCGAGTCACTGGTGCGAGACGCGCTGAGGAGCCTGTTTGAGTCGCATCGAATCGACCTACAGGTCGGAGAGAAGGAAACGAGGATTAACCAGGAAACCTACGACGTCCAGGTTACCAGGGGCACCAAGACCGTGTTGCTGCCGGTGAAGACCCGCGAGACGATGGGCGGTGGCCATGCGAATCTGTTCACACGCGACATCCACAAGTCCATTTCAGTGGCGCGCGACAATGGATACGAGTGCATTCCGATCATCATCGCAGAATCATGGGGTGGCAACCTGGAATCGCTCGGCTGTGCCCATCACGTATACATCCAAGCCAACCCCAATCAGACAGCCGAGGTTCAGAAAGCGCTGCGCGACTCGTTGGAACGGCTACTCCCATTCTGGAGATCGTTCGCAGGAGGCAAGACATGACAGGAGGTCGCTACAGTCTCACCGAGCACCGCACGGTGCATGTCCTGAAGGAGGAGGGCGGCCGCTATCAGGTATCGCCTGAGCCTCGCACTCCGGGCGATGCCGTAATTCATGGTGACGCGGCTCACGTGCTGGAGGTTCTTCCCGAACAGAGCGTGCAGGCGGTAGTTACCAGTCCGCCGTACTATAAGCAACGTGACTACGATGCTGAGAATCAACTCGGAAACGAGTCGACGCCCGAGGAGTACGTCCGCAAGCTCGCCGCTGTACTCTCTGCCTGCGACCGGGTTCTCAGGCCAGACGGGCTCCTGTGGTTGAATCTCGGCGACAAGTACATCGACGGCAAGCTTCTCGGGTTGCCGTGGCGTGTCGCGATCGCGCTCTCAGAATCCGGATGGGGCCTCCGCTCAGACGTAATCTGGCACAAGCCGAACGCGATGCCGGCTTCAACAAAGAACCGGCCCACGACCGATCACGAGTACATTTTTATGTTGTCCCGGGGGGCCGACTACTACTACGACGCGGATGCCATTCGTGAACCGCATGTCACCTTTACCGAGGCCAGCCAAATGCGGGGCGGGCGAGGCCATTTCGGAAAGCCAGGAGGGACCCCAGAACAGGGAAAGAACAAGGGGAATCCAAATCTACACAGGGCCAGGTGGGACCAAGCGTTTCATCCGCTCGGGAGAAACAAGCGCACGGTCTGGTCCATTCCGCTGTCGAAGTTTCCCGAGGCCCACTTTGCCGTGTTCCCGGAGAAGCTTGTCGAAAACTGCGTTCTCGCCTCGACAAGGTCCGGCGACACCGTGCTCGACCCGTTTTGCGGTAGCGGCACAACTCTCCTCGTAGCGCACCGGCTAGGTCGTCACTTCGTCGGGATCGATGTCAAGAAAGAGTACTGCGAGATGGCATTGCGAAGGCTGAACGCGGTCCAGCAGCAACTTCTCTTCAGCGGTCGCGATTCGCAAGGGGTCGGCTAACAACCGGTTGCAGCGGACGGCGCTCCGCGCCGCCGCTGAACCGGGACGTTAGGCGAAGGAGGACTGATTGATGGAACCCATTTATAACCAGAATGGTCAAGTCGTGGCATGGCTCAAGGGCGAGCACATCTACCGCTTGAACGGAGCGCATGCCGCGATCATTCAAGGCAACAATGTTTACGGCCATGCCGGGCAACACCTGGGAATTTTCCAGAAGGGGCTCTTCAGAGATCACGCCGGCGGTGCGGTGGCATTCATCAAGGGAGCGGAAGGCGGTCCCATTCTTCCTGTTCCATCCATTCCTCCAGTACCGCCAATACCGGCTGTCCCGCCCGTTCCCGCCATCCCCCCTATTCCTCGAATTCCGGCAATTCCATCTCTGGGCTGGGGGCAGGCATGGGATCAATTCATCAACGGGTAGCGCCCAACAACGCGCTCCAGCCGACGTCAGGCCGCGTTGCGGCCCTCCTCGGCTGAGCTTGGTCGTTAGCTCCAGAATGATCGCCGCCAAGTGGAGCAAGTCGTTGTCCGAAGGTGAGGCACGCGCTTCCACCTGGCCGTATTACGCCCTTGTCGGGAACTGACCCACCGCCCGCTTACGTTTACTCGCGGTGTCTGCGAAAATACGCTAATCCTCGCACTGCAGACGGCCAAAAGACCATCACGGTCAGACATAGCAAGTTGATGCACCATCGCCTGACGGAGGCACCCGAGCTCCTCGGCACCTCCCACAGCGCCTACGAGACGGCGGTCGAGTTGTTCCGCGCGCTTGTTCGGGTGAAGATGGCACCCACCCGCCTCGAGGAATATCTGGGAATCCTTAGGCAGAGCCCGCAAGGCAACGCCGGCCGCCGCCTGGATCGCGTGTGGTTCGGCGCCGGCACGGACCTGAAACTAATGAGGTCTGCATAGATTGGTTACCGGTGGCGGTTGACATCCGGCCCGAACGGCCGCACGGCGAAGGCGTGCGAGCAGATTAGCCGGGGGCAACGCCCCGCGGCAAGTCGATCTCGAAAGAATTTTGGCTCCTATCCCAAAAGTGTAACGGCGCAAGGCGCAGCCCGCGAAGCGGGCGGAAGAGTAAAGCCCATGGCGCAAGCCGTGGGTATCGGTTGCGAGCGC
>Ga0315279_10005462_pt1 | contig 16478 bp, 14 predicted proteins | sample YL17G06_20_MG_FD_203694 | JGI IMG/M metagenome (GOLD analysis project Ga0315279, IMG submission 203694) | Sediment microbial communities from Yellowstone Lake, YNP, Wyoming, USA - YL17G06_20 | ecosystem: Environmental > Aquatic > Freshwater > Lake > Sediment | place: USA: Wyoming | collected...
CGAGCTTCAAATAGATCTCCGACTGAGAATCCTCAACACCGAGGGGAACTAGAGGAGTACGGACAATTAGGCCTGACAATCTCTTCCGCGCATCATCTATGTCCTTTTGGGATATTGCCAGAACGCGTCGCAATCGGGGCGGATCCATGGTAGCCAATCGCCTCTCTTATCCTAAGGTCTTTTGCCAACCTGGCTAGCGGTTGTACTTCAGATGCTCATTCTTTTAAAGGGTATTTTCACGAAAACTCAAGGGATCGAATTCCTCAATCGGAATGCGGGTTATGTCGCCGAACGTCCTCCAGTAACATTTTCTCTGTTCCCTTATGCAGATGAATAGTGTGAACCATTTCGAGGTCTGATCGTCCATGATAGAATGGTTGTATGCAGATGCATACTTGCGCAACAAGGATGGCACAGTGCTCTTGTTCGATCTTTGTAGGACATGGAAGAACGCGGTCCCTGCACAGGGTTCGCCCCTGAGTTTCATGAAGTCTTTTTGGATGCTGTGCTCTGCCGGTTGGCCTTCCTTGAGCTCTATGTTCAACTGGGTGACACCTGGCTCAACGACAAGGTCAACATTGGCTCTATCGGGTACTGAGCTGCTTATTGCATACTTCCCCCGGGTCGGGACTTCGATGCTGAAGTTGATGTTCGCCCGCTCCAGAATGCTCGAGAGAACTTGTCTCGCTTCCGGTTCCCTGACGAGAGGTCGATTCGCACGCAGTGGGTATACGAGGTTCCCATATCTGTCAGGCTCCCTGGAGAGCCTGGTTGCGGTGCGCTTGAAGAGATCAAGAAGCTCATCGGGATCCGTTTGATTGTCCTCCTTTTCTGACTTGCCTTACTCTTCGGAGGCTATTTAGAGTCTGTCGTCAGCATGTATCTCACAGATTCCGTGAGAAGTTCCAGTGATTAGTCCTGGACTCTCGGGCGACTGCTACCAGCCACCTATCAGGGGCGACGATCATCCATGTCAGATCGAACAGGGATCGGATCGCAGAGCATGGCTAAGCCTATGTTGGCCTGCAGAGCTCATTCCTCATTTGCTATGCGAAGCGACGACATTCTCGAGGTACTGCCTAATTGTCTGCAGGTCTTTGTCCGTCTTGACTCCTGTGACCACAACTTTCCCCGAAGAGAACAAGAGGACCGTTGTTGCGCATGGTTCACTAAGTCGCATAATGGCACCCGGGAATTGCTCTGGTTCGAACTCTAGATCCAACTCGAGGGAAAGCCTCTCAAGCTCGAATCTCTTTTCGACATCGATGATTGCGACAATATTCTGGACCTTCGGCTTCAGAACAACGTGTCCTATGACTCCGTTCTTTGCCAAGGAATCTCGGACAAATTCTAGCTGGTCAAATGCCTGTCTCACACTTGTGGCTCCTACGCCGATCATTTTTCCAGATGGGAACAAGGTGACCTCCCCGGGGAACGAATTCGATCTGAAGTATCCAACCCTTCCACCATAGACCGCCTCATCATGATAAACGAACCCGGCTTTCGCCAGATCCTCAAGATTTAGCTTCTGTTCGAGATTGGCAGTGGCTACAACATTGACTGTTCTGGACTTGGTCATCAGCTTCTACTCTTGGACCCTATTAGACAACTAGTGCTATTTATGACTTGAACTGCTGAGAATATGCGTGCTGTCGGATGTGAAGTCGAACACCTGGTTTTCCTTTTGTCAGGCGAAAACTGCGCCGTTCAGAATTACTCCGCATTCACATGAGTCACGCCGTTCTGTACTGGCGTGAGGATATGCCTCTAGTCCGTTGCAGGGACATCAGCGTTGTCAGGTGGACAAGACGTGAGATAGTTAGAGTGACGGCGAAACCATTTGCAGAGAACTTTGGATGTTCTCTGGGTTTTACATTAGCTGGAGGTTCAAATGCACAGAAAGAGAAAGCCAAAGATAAACACCATTGAGCACGAGAATGGAACAACGGTAAGGCTCAACAAGTCTAACCTCAACTACGAGGAGTTCCACGATCTGTGGGGGGACACTACCGGAGACAGCGCTGACATCTTCTTCAAGGCTCGTAACGAGATGATACGGAAACTAAGCAAGTACACGCTGGCTCATCTTTCATATCGAATTGGCATGGCGGATCTGATCAGGGTTGTGGAGCGGGAGCTAGGGCAGGACGGAGCTGAATTCCTTCTACGAGCTCTAGCGAAGGAGAACGAAAAGCGAGGGAATGATCCTGAGGTTCAATATGTCGATAAGGAGAGTGATGACGCCGAAGACCAATGGGAGGATAATTGGGATGACGGGGATGAGGGCCTAGATCCTCTTGAGAAGTTCTTGAGATTCAGGAGACTGATGAGGAAAAGGCGATTTCGGGAGGACGACCGGGACCCGATGTTTGGGTAGGGTTGCGGCAAACTACTTGTGACATGCAAGCATATTCGTTCGTGCTGGTGGAATTGATATGGTCGAGAGATACCCCAAGTCAATGCTGTTTCCGCTGAACAAAGCGCGGCCAGGTTGGAGGCAAAAATGGGCTCTTGACGCTATGTCTGTTTTCCGGAGTCGTGCCGCTCGTAAGAAGATCGATACAGCGGCAGGTAGGAATAGAAGCAGCAATCAGGTTTTGGAGGTCGTCAGCAGCGGACTCGTTCGCAAGGGTTACGAGGTAGAAGGTAAATCCGAGAATCGCGATAAAAGTGGTCACATAATCCTGAGGTATCAATATGGGGCGAAGACTGACGACTATATGGAATACTATCCAGACGCACTTCATCGACGCCTCGGCATCGTGCTTGAGATCGAAGCGGGTCAAGCTATGGAGAATTACCACGTACTTCGGAATCTAGTCAGAATAGCTCTTACTGATGAAGCGTCATACGCTATCATCGCTGTGCCGCAATACTATCCCACGAAACGTAAGACGACGACTCCGTATGAAGATTCTCTCAAATGGTATCGAGCTGTTTTCCATAGTAACAACTTGAGAACTCGACTGAAAGGAGTCCTACTGATCGGCTATTGAGTACAATTGGACGAAAAGCGACGAGTTCAGACATCTTCAGCTCCCTGTCAATTCCTTTAAAGCTCCGATTGTGGTTACTGCTTCGATCAGTCAAGAGCCTGTGTGTTTGGCGAGCGTTGCCTGAGATTTCCATCGTCACTGTTGCATGAGGAGGTATCGAGATTGCTGACACCTGAAGAAGCAGCGATAGAAATGCTCAGAAAGATTCGAGATACCCCAGACATGGATGAGGCCAAGCGGCGCAGCCTGTTCTTGGGTTACCTTGGCAATCTCTTCCCGAACTACAGTTGGCAGATTTCTGAATATGCTACGGGAGCGGAGCATGCTGTCAAAACCGTAAGCCGAGATGGCAAGAAACTCACTGTCGGCAGGATCGACACTCGAAAGGGTGCCCTCCTGATTGAGTATAAAAGTAACCTATCGAACCTGAACCAGATAACGGAAGGGGAGAGCGAACTCTCAAGATATGTTGCTGGCCTCATCAACAAAGAGGGGTTGCATGCGGTATCGCGCTGCATCATTACAGACATTCTGCGCTGGCGAGACTATTCGGTTATTTGTGCTGTAGGAGAATCGAAGGAAACAGTGAAACCCGAAGATGTCAATATGAAGCTGCTGGGCGACTTCAAGTTCTCTGAATCGAAGGCTCAGCAATTCCTCGAAGTGGTCGAGAGACTTGTCTTTGGTGATGTCCCTCTTGTGGCAACTGGACAGTTGCTTGTCGACCTCTTCGGTCTCGGGTCAGTCAGATATTCGCGATTCAGCGCTGCACTAAAGACCGTGTGGATGCAGTGTCGGCTTTCTTCGGAAACGGATCTGGGTCTCAAACTATGGTCTGATTTCATCGAGAACTGCTTCGACAAAAGCGCTACACCGGACGAATCAACCTATCTTGACCATGCCTATCTTGTGATCCTGGCTCGAGCAATTGCAGCTTCTGCACTGGCAAGTCCAACAGAGCTCAGCTCGCCAGACTTCATGAAGATGGCCATGACCGGCGAGTTTTTCGCAAGCGGTGTACATAGAATCGATGACTTTGTGGAAGATGACTTCTTCAGGTGGGTGAAGAGTGGAGAGTCGCTAAAGCGACTAGACGCCGCACTTCATGAATTGCACAACGATCTGCTGAAGCTCGACTTCGTATCCGCTAGGAAGCTCAACCTTCTAGCAGACATCTACCAACAGATAATGCCTCCTGAGCACAAGACAGAGTATGGGGAGGTTTTCACCCCGACTTGGCTGGCTGAGAGGATCGTCAGCGAGATCCCACAATGTTGGAGGCTCGGAGTCAGGGTACTGGACCCTGCATGCGGAACAGGTGGATTCCTTCGAGCCGTTATTGAGAGAAAACTCAAAAGCACAGTGAGCAACTTGCCTTCACAGAAGATTCTTGATAGCGTGTTGGGAGACATCTGCGGTCTGGATATCAACCCGATCTCAGTCACAATCGCCAAAACGAACATTGCCCTATCCCTTGCCCAATGGCTTAGAAACTCCGACAAGCCGACCGAGATTCCCATATATCTCTGTGACTCATTATTCATTCCCTCAGGTCTTGTTTCGAAGGAGAGCCATGGGTCTGTATCATTGAACTTTATCGACGACAACACGAGGATTGAATTTCCGCGAGAAATCTTCGAAGGCAGTCTCTCGGAATTTGATCTGATCGTTCGGACAGCCAATCAGGTGGGAATACTCCTGGCCAAAGGAGAATTAGTGGAAAGCAGAATCGATGAGAGTATGGAATCAGCGGTCGCAGGTGTCATCAACCGTATCGATGCTGATCCAACGGTTGCCAGTGCCTTGAAGAATGGCACCAAGACCCTTGTCTTGGAGCTCTCGCGAAGGATAAGAGCTAGAAGGAACAATGTCTGGGCTTTTGTTCTGAAGAACACTTATCGACCATCGCTGCTGAGGGGCAGATTTGATGTTGTGATGGGCAATCCACCCTGGCTTGCCATGAGCGCCTTCCCTGATGCTAGGTACAAGCAGCAATTGAAGGAGCTCGGCGAACGATATGACTTGATCCCTTCGGCTCAGTCTAGGCATCACCTCGAGATTTCCACTATATTTGCCGTTCATTCTGTCTCTCAGTACCTGGTTGAATCTGGACGATTCGGATTTGTTCTCCCCAGAGTGATTCTCATTGGGGATCACCATCACGCTTTCCGGATGTCGAAGTTCAAGAAACGCTCCCCCATGAAGGTTGAGCGTGCATGGGATTTGGAGAAAGTCAACCCTCTTTTTGGCCGGCCAGCATGTGTTCTGTTTGGGACTCGAGACACCTCTTCTGCCGGTGTCCCCCATGATCTGGAGTGTGTCGAGCTTTCCGGCAATCCTTTTGGTTCGCTTTCTGAGCAGAGGCAAGATCTGAAACTCAGCTTCCTCGGCGATAAGTCCTCGTTCATGCCAAAAGGCGGTTCGGTCGGCACTAGCTCGTATTATTCTTCGCTTTTTCGACAAGGAGCTGACCTGATGCCAAGGCGAGCTGTCATGATGGATATTGTCGGGAATCCCCGAGCGAGTGTGCTTAGTATTCAGACATCTGCCGCCGAGAAGGTCAACAAGAACAACAAGCCGCCTTATGATGGAATTGATCTCAAGGGAACAATTGAATCTAATTTGATCTTTTCGACTCTGAAGTCGGACGCTGTCTTGCCGTTCGTGGTTGGAGAGTTCTCTTGTGCGGCTCTTCCAGTTGAGATTGTGAACGGTGGGTTCAAGCTATTAGATTTGCCAGGCATTGCGGCTAAGGGATGGCACAGAGGGAAGAAATGGTTCGAGGACGTTGATAGGGAACTGATAAAACTGAGCAAATCGAGGCTGATCGAATGGATTCAGGAAAAGAACAAACTGATAGACCAGCCGGCAACTGCCAGTCAAAACATGGTGGTCTACGGTGCTGGCGGCACGAACATCTGTGCAGCAGTGGCTGACGGAACAGCTGCTGCGTATCCTTTCATTAATGACCAGACTCTTTATGTTTGGCGTGCTCCGAACAAGGAAGAAGCGGAATTCGTCTGTGGTATGTTGAACAGTGCTGTTGTCAACGACGCAATAAAAGGCCATCAGCCAAAGGGAGATTTCGGAGAACAACACGTCCACAAACTCCCTCTTCAACTGATACCGAGATATGATCCTCTAAATTCGCTCCATCGAGATTTTGTAGCCGAAGTAGAACGAATCATACAGGTCTCCCGTGGACTGTCTGCAAACGATCCCAGGTACTTGGATACTAGGAAGTCTCTTGCGTCTCGACGGAAGATGTTCTTTTCTGCTTTGGTTCCCTTCATGAAGGAGCTAAACAGGCTGGCCAATGAGATTGTTGACAAAGGTCACTAGATATGAAATCAGATAACGAGAGGCGGCAAAACGACAGCCTAAATGAGTCTATGGCCTTCAATCCATATGTCAAGCCAGCCAAGTCCTCAAGATCAGGTCCGATTTTCACTGTCCATCCATATCCGACCAAAATCAACTATCGTGCCATCGTGCCATTCATTCTGGCCCATACAAAACCTGGGGATGTGGTCTACGATTCCTTTGCAGGCACATGCAACACTGGTTTCGCTGCCGCGGCTTGCTTCAAGCCAGACCGATCTCTGTTGGCGGACTTGGGTCCTACTGATTATTCCAAAGTTATGTGGGGAGCACGTAACGCAGTCTGCGTTGATCTGGGTGTGCTTCCCACTTTCATAGGAAGGACGCTGCTGAAGGAGATTGATATTGACGCTTTCATCCAGGAGTTCAATAAGACAATGTCATCCGTGGAAGGCAACTGGGGATGGATGTACGAGACCGTTGACGATGGGGGAAATCCAGGCATTTTGCGCTACTCATTCCTTTCCGATTTCATAGTATGCTCTAGATGCGGTTCAGAGACCAAGTTCATCGACCTATTCGTAGATCTCGATAGAGGTGTCTTTCTTGACTCTGCTGTGTGTGAGTCTTGTGGAGCGCCAATCTCAGCAAAGGATGCCACTCGCGCTCATGAAGTCATTTATGATGATCTTGTTGGCGAAGACCGTTCTGTAACCAAACGACGACTGTTCAGAGTCTTCGGCAAGACTCACCGACGCAATTGGACCAGAGACCCGATTGATCAGGATCGCGAGGTTTTGAGAAGAATAGACGGTGTTCTACTCAGTGGAATGTCATCAGCCATCCCGATCCTGACTGGAGTGCCGAGGTGGGGTGAGATGTACAGGAGTGGCTACCATTCTGGGATCACCCACCTTCACCATTTCTACACTCGACGGAACTTCTTGGCTCTTTCTGCCCTCTATGAAGCCACTAGTCTGATGTCGCCAGAATTTCGAGATCATTTTCTTCTTCTAGTGTCAAGCTACAACGCTTCGCACTCCTCGCTCATGACTCGCTTCGTCTTCAAGAAGAACAGCAGTGTTCCGGTGGTAACGAGTGGACAACCTGGGGCTCTCTATGTCAGCGGGTGTCCCGTCGAGAAAAATGTCTTCCTAGGAGTCCGCAAGAAACTCAGGGAACTATCTGCCGCTGTAGCAGAGATCAAGACCTGGAGACCGAGGGTGTTTGTATTTACGAGAGCAGCACAGAACTCGGGACTTGAGGCTGGCTCTGTGGACTACATCTTCACCGATCCTCCTTTCGCAGGCAACATACAGTATTCAGAACTGAATTTTCTTTCCGAGGCGTGGCTCGGCTCTTATACCGACAACAGGTATGAGACCATTGTCAGTAGATATCAGGGCAAAGATCTGACAGCCTACGAGAAGCTCCTCTCCGACGCATTTCGCGAGAACTGCCGAATCCTCAAGCCAGGAAGGTATATGACGGTTGTTTTTCACACTAGAAGTGATGAGATCTGGAGAATCGTGCAACGTTCAATAATAAACTCGGGATTCGAAATTGTAGATAGCTCAATCCTAGACAAACGACAAGCCAGCTTCAAACAAACGCTCACGGTTGGCGCTGTCAAGAAGGACCCGATCATCGTTGCCCGAAAACCTACTGGACTTGTCGATTCGAGCCCGCCGGAAAAGCCCAGTTCTATCGAGTTCTTTCTGAGACGAAGGTTATCTATTCTCGAGAGAGATGATGTCATCGAACGCTCATCCGACTATCTCTTCAGCAGATACATCGGGGCATGCTTGGCGTCTGGTCTAGAAGTGAATGTTAGCGCGGACGAGTTCAAACGGCGTCTTGAGCGAATCGCGGAGCTGCGGGAAGGAGTCTGGCACTTGAGGGATTCGGAGAAATGAAAACCGGTATGCAGGCAACTCTCAGGTCATTTCTTGCAAGCGAACATCAACTGCGAATCATGCGAGAGCTATCGAAGATGCTGTCCAAGATGGAAGACGAGGATGCTCGACAGATTTATCGGCGTGCGCTCGAGCTTGTCATGAATGAGGTTCGTGAGAAGCCATTATTGGATGCGCGACTCAGTCCTCCAAAAGAGATCTTGTCAGACCCTCAGAAGAAGAGGGTTTGGAATGAAGTCGCCGACCTTCTTGCAGACATTGTCGCTTCACGAGATGACATCCTTCTATGGAGCCTCTGTGATAAAGCAATCAGCCGTACTCGCTCTAAGCTGCTTGGTCAGTACTTTACGCCCTCTCACGTTGCTTCGTTCGCTCTGGGCGGTCTACAGGGGCCTCCTGATTCCATTCTGGACCCAATGCTTGGCCACGGGGTCTTCTTGAAATGTGCTCTAGATAGATACCCTTCATGCAGGCTGCATGGTGTAGAGGTCGATGCTCTCCCGCTTATGGCTGCCCGGATGTTGCTCGGGGAGTCCGCGACGATCGAACACGCAGATGTGTTCGAGTGGGCAACAAAGAAGGTGGATCTGAATCCGGCTGATTGTTTTTCTGCAGTGGTTGGCAACCCAGCCTACGTGAATTACCAGAACCTTGACCAGCTTACGCGTATTGCCGAAGAGACCAAACACAACACCATGCCCTATCGAAACTTTCTCATCAGAACTCTCAGATATGTGGCCGGTCGCAAGAATCTGGGTCCTGATGTTTCCTCTCTATTTTCTCATTGGTCGGGTTACAGTGACCTGTCGGTGTATGCTCTGGTTCTGAGTTGGTTGCTCACAGAAAAGAGGGGCCAGATAGCATTCGTTATGAGCAGTCACTGGATGGAGCGAGATTATGGTTCTAGGCTAAGAGATTTCCTCAGTTCGCGAGGAACTGTGAGAGCCATTGTCACTCACAGAAATGGTGAATGGTTTCCTGGGGCGCAGATTCCAGCGAGCGTTATAGTCTATTCGAAGGGCAAAGTCGCCCCTAGGCAAGAATCCTTGGGGATTCCATTTGTCGAGATACACGCACCACGTTTGACTGATCTTGCCGGATACTTGGACTCCGAAGTGGGCGGAGATTTCTGGACCTGGATTGATGGCATCACCAGTCCCTGTCGGCTTGAGTCCTTGGATGTATCGTTCAGAAAATGGCGCTTTTCTAGTGACAACATGCTGTTCGGAATGTCAGCCGCAAGTTTCCAAGATCTGCAGATTCCAGGCGAGATCAAGGGAACGGTCCTCAGGAGATTGCAGGATGTAGGTTGGAGCGTTCATCAGGGTTTGCGGACCGGGTGCAACGAATTGTTCTATGTGAGAGAGCTTGATGGCAGAAAGCATCTATGGTCCGTAAGGTATACAAAAGAAGGCAAGAAGACAGACACGGTGGTGTCTATTCCCGATGAACTGCTGATGCCAGTTATCCAGAGGATTCCGCCGGATTCTCCACTTCGGATTGGGATCGAACAAGCGGATGTTCGCTTGATTAGCCTGAGTGGCGCGGTTACGGAAGCAGATCGCAAGTCATTGACAGTGTATCCGAAGGATTGGTTGGAATCCTGGCGGGTAAAGGACATGAAGACGATTCCGCCGTCTTTGTCTCAGGCAGTAGAGAATTGGTCGACAATGCTCTACGAAGGAAAGGGAAGGGGACCCAGACCTGTCGTTTCTCTTTCTGCAATCAAGACGAACGTCTACAGACCGACAACGAAATCGGGAGGCAGAATCCCTCCCCCAGCAAGATTCTGGTACCAGATCCCGATAACTCGTCGTCATTTCGGCACAATAGTCGTGCCACGGGTATCATACGGTCCAACCCGAGCCTATCTAAACAAGGATCCTGGTTCGGTGATCATTGATGCCAATTTTCTAACCTTCGTGCCAGAAAACGGTTCGCTACCTGCCGAACGATTGTGGGTCTGGCTCAATTCGAATTCGTTTCGACTTCTGTGCGAGCTCAATGGCTCTCCTCTAGGTGGAGGCGCGCTCAAACTCGAGGCAACCCTCCTTGCCAGACTACCTGTTCTGGATAAGGTGATGAGTCTCGGACAAAGAGAACTGGCATCGTTGGTAGATCTACTTGACCGCAAAGTCTTGTCGAATGCTGAATTGATTGAAATAGGCAAAGAAATCGACAAGGTCATGCTTGGCCATGCCCCCTCAATTCGTCTGGCAGAATCAATCAATCGACATGTTTCCCGCAGATCGAGACATTCCAAAAGAGAGGAGTAAGCCGGCCAAATCTCAATATGGCAATCTCAGCACCGAGCTAAATTCCTCCGGTCAAGCGAAGGAATTCTTTGCCGGTAAGAAATGTATTGCCGGTCTCGGCCGCCAAGAAATCTGGCTGGTGTCTCACTGTTACAGATGTCTAGTGTTCAAACTTTATTCCGCGCATTGAACAGGATTTGAACCAGTTGTCAGCCTGCACTTGCATGCTTGACTACGGATAACGATACTACCACATGCACTGATAGCATGCCGAAACGTCTCGGGACGGATGATATCGTCTTTGCCTGAGTGCATGCAGACTATCTTCACTGATCCCCTGCCCAGGGGTTTAAGCCACAGGATGTCATGTACTGTGGGGGATGAATGGTGGAGACTCAGCAAGCTGGCTGGACTAATCTCAGCGTGCTAAAACTCGCAGGTGATAGCGATCCAATGGCTCTGATCACCAAGAGGTCCAAGGATCTGGTCCTGGAAGCGGTTCAAGCTGGCTGGACCGGCCCCCCGTTTGACCCATTCGGACTGGCAAAGCATCTTGGCATTCCGACAGTCGCCAAGGATGACGTTTTGGACGCAAGGGTGGTGGTAAGCGGGGCCCAGATGCAGATAGAGTTCAATCCGAATCAGTCAAGGAGGCGGATTCGATTCTCTGTTGCACATGAGATAGGTCATACGCTCTTCCCAGACTGCTTGGAGATTGCCAGGAATAGAGGAAAGGCCCTTCAAGCTTCAGGAGATGATTGGCAGCTCGAGATGCTGTGTGATGTCGCAGCAGCGGAAATCCTGATGCCCACAGGTCATTACCTCGATTCGACTGCGCCAATTACTGCGGAATCAATGCTCCGCCTTCAGTCCCAATTCGATGTCTCTATGGAGGCTCTAGCAATCAGGTTGGCAAGGGTCTCAAGATCGCCCTTCACCATCGTGGTAGCCGCTAGAACGAATGACGATGAGAAGTCTCCCGTCTACAGGGTTGACTACACTCAACCTTCCAGGACCAGCCAAGTTCAAATCCCTCGCGGTCTGGAGATTGCCAGTCAGATTCTCTCGCAGTGTACTGCGGTCGGCTACACCGCAAAGGGTAGCGAACGGATCTCAGAGGATCTCCCTGATATATACTGGGAATGTATCGGCATTCCCCCCTATCCTGGACGCAAGTTCCCGAGAGTGATAGGCATCGCCAGTCTCCGCAATCCAGACGCCGTGGAGGCTCCCGGCTTGGCCATCGTTCGTGGTGATGCTCTGGAACCGAGAGGACAAGGACCACGGATTATCGCTCAAGTCGTCAATGACAGGACCCCAAACTGGGGTGCAGGCTTCGCCAAGGCTGTCGCCGACAGGTATCCATCTGTTCAAGCTGACTTCAAGGCGTGGGCGAGCAAGGATCCTGGGAATCTCTCTCTCGGGAGGACGCATGCCTCTGAGGTTTCGTCGGATTTGTGCATCTACAGTATGGTCGCTCAGCATGGATTCGGCCCCTCCCCATTACCGCGTATAAGGTACGCGGCGCTTAGGGACTGCTTGGAACAGCTTTCGGAACACGCTCAGGGTCATGGCTTAAGCATTCATATCCCTCGGATCGGAACGGGATATGCCGGAGGAAACTGGAGTTACATCGCTGAGCTACTCGACGAGACAATTGTGAGAAGAGGCATTAGAACAACTGTTTATGTGCGTCCTGGATCCGATGCGTCCGAGGACACAGGACTTGCTTGCAGCGCATCTCGTTTCCTGAAGGACTTGCCAGACGAACGCGCTCTGAGATGATTCAATGGTCGATAGAGTCGTTTTGCTTTCCGGACCTATTTCGTCAGGCAAGTCGACTCTTGCCAGAGGGCTGGAGGAACAGTATGGCATGTATGTATTCAGGACAAAGGAAGTTCTGGCCAGAAACGTTGTTCAGGCCCTGGAAAAGGACAGGCTTGCGCTCCAAGCCGAAGGAGACCGACTCGACAAGGAGACAGATGGAAGATGGGTGGTTACGGAATTCGTCGACTGGCTGAACTCGAAAGAGCGAATTTCCGTTGCCGTTATAGACTCGGTCAGAACGCTTGATCAGGTCGCAGCAATCCGAGACGCGTTCGGAGCTAGAGTCACTCACATCCACCTAACCGCCCCTCCTGAAGAACTTGAATTGCGATTCAACCAGAGGCGATTGTTGCATACCGACAAGGACTATGAGTATTCGGTAGTGAAGAAGAATGCAACTGAGCAACAGGTGGAGACCTTGGCATCCTCCGCCGACATTGTCGTTAATACGCAACGATGCACGGCTTCCGACGTACTTACTAGGACGACGAGTCATCCGCGGATTTGGAGTGGACGGGGACGAGGTTACGTGGATGTTGTGATAGGGGGCCAGTACGGAAGCGAAGGAAAAGGGCAGATTGTAGATTACCTATCGGGTGAGTACGATCTTCTGATACGAGTAGGAGGACCCAACGCAGGGCATTCTGTGTTTCACGACGATGGTACCTACATTCACCATCAACTTCCTTCAGGCACCCTAAAGAGCCATGCTAAGCTCCTCATAGGACCTGGAGCCGTTCTCAGGGTCCCCAAACTACTGGAGGAAATAGCCGAGTGTCATGTGGAGGCCGATAGGCTGACAATAGATGGTCACGCGGCTGTGATTACTGATGCTGACATCGAAGCCGAGAAAGGCCTGGTTGCCTGCATTGGATCCACGGGGCAGGGGGTTGGGTCCGCAACCGCGAGGAGAATAATGAAGGGAAGGGAGGAGGGAATGACCCTCGTAAAGAACGTGCCTGCGCTCAAACCATACGTGGGGGAGGCTCAGGAAGTGTTGAAGAAGTCGTTCTCACGAGGTGATAGAATACTACTTGAGGGAACTCAGGGGACAGGGCTCAGCTTGTATCACGGAAACTATCCTCATGTGACCTCTAGGGACACAACTGTCATGGGATGTCTCTCAGAGGCGGGGATTGCTCCAAACCGAGTTCGCAGGATCGTCATGGTCTGTCGCACCTATCCCATTAGAGTTCAAAATCCGGAGAACAAAACCTCTGGCCCCCTCCGCGAGATGACTTACGAGGAGCTTAGCAAGAGATCGGGAATCAGTGTGGAGGAATTGACGCACAACGAAAAGACCTCGACCACTCGTAAGCAACGACGGCTTGGTGAATTTGAGTGGGACTTGCTTCGTCGCGCCTCTCTTCTCAATGGGCCGACAGATATAGCACTCACCTTCGCAGACTACATCAGAAAGGAGAATCGAAACGCAATGCGATTCGAACAACTAACTGAAGCCACGATAAGTCTCGTTCTCGAGGTCGAGAGAGTTGCGGGCGCACCAGTGTCACTGATCGCCACCGGATTTAACCGAAGAAGTGTGATCGACCGGAGAACGTGGTGAACTCCGCATGCACATGTCCAGACTTGTTGAGAACTATCCTACGTCGTATCACATGGCAGAAGACGGGAGCTGGCCAAGCATCATGAACCATGGCCTGCTAAGCACTTCGGCTCTGCTATCTTTGTATGGGTATCAGGGACAAGCCCGCGATAAGCTGGAGTCAGAATGGCGACCTAACAAGGTAGCGATTCATCGAGAGGGGTTGCCTGATGCTACTCTACGTGATCAGAAGCCAATGCCGCCGTGCACCCTTGCACCCACGCTGACAGATGACATGAGTACTAGGGAATGGTACAAGCTAATCAACAGCAAGGTCTTTTTCTGGCTGAATTGGGAGGATTTCGAGAGATTCATGGACGCAAGGGAATACAGGAACTCGCCGCAGTTGGCTATCGTTGTTGACACCGATAAGTTAGTGAGACGATACTCCGACAAGATTACCTTGTCCAGAATCAACTCGGGAAGCACAATGGCTGACCGTCCTTCTCCCCGCGGGCGTGGAACATTTCGAAGCATTTCCGACTACGATTCTCCTTTCGCAGAGGAACTCTGTGTGGAAGAAGGCGTGTCTAGCATGCTCGACGTGGTTATATCGGTCCATCGTATGATAGCAATACGAAAGGACTACAACGCTCCAAGGGATGTAAGACCGCTGGAAAAGCTTTGGCCAAGGACCTAAGAGCCGACTCCGGATCGCGGTTCAATTTGAAATTGGGTGGTTCCCAATTCTTATGCGATTGCCCCAGTTCCTAGCAACCTCTTTTGTTTTTGAAAGGAGCAGTTTCTCATGGCGAGGTTGTGGCAGAAGGAGGAAGACCACGTAAGGACTACTGTACGAAATGGCTCGCCTCATACCCTCTAAAGGTCTGAATCGTTCCACCATTCCTTCTATGAATGAATCACGCGGTTGCCTTGGAAAATGTTGATAGAGAAGTATAGTATGCCCCGAGTCGTACGCCGATTCAATCTCCTCTTGATAGACATATTTCGAAGATCCTCTTCCGCCGCGAGGGACTGACTTAACATTGAGTCCATTGTCTGGGTCGAAGAAGACGAAATCTGCGCCTTCCGCGAATCTGAAGAACGCCTCGAAGTATGACTCTCGCAGATTCGCCTCGTCCCTAATGATCTCGCCGAAATATGTGCAGTTCTTGAGCACGTCAGCTTGCTCGATGGCAGATACGCTCCGTTTCCCCTTACGAAGCACTTCTTCTCTCAAGAGCCAGAAGATCGCTGCATCGTACCTCCCCCAAGTATCTGGTTCCTCAAGGTATTGAATTCGCTGTCCATTGAGGCCGCCGTCATCTTCCGTCAGTGCCCAGCATATTGCGATTTCGAGTTGCCCATTCCCACCTAGGAGTCTGAGCAAGCTGTACTTCAGATAGTCATTGATGTCGCCGAAGTATTGGTTCTTCATGCTTGACCAGCGGACCTTCCGACCAGTGAAGGAGTATATCTCGAACGCGGGTGCGCGATTAGGCACGAGCCTAGGGGGCTGGCTCATCCGCCATTGCGATAGAATATCCATTGATGAATATAAAGATTCGCAAGATTTCCTGGCCGATTACGTGAAGGTGGTCCGAGCAGTAGAAGCGGGGGACTCCGAATTCAAGGGGGTACAGATGCAATGGGATGTGAACCTGATGGCTAGCATCACAGTCAATTGAGTCGCGATGGTTAATTCCTACTAGTTCACCCGATTGATTGAGAGGCGCTGGCTATGGTGTCGAGCACGAAACTTCGCATCAATGGTGTCTCACAATCGGAGGCGGAGGACCCCACAGTCCCTCCGCCATTATCAGGTCGGAGAACGTGCCATGCAAGAAGGGAGACAGCAGCAACCTTCATATTCATTGTACTCCTGCTGTAGTACAGTTCGGACCAGCCGACGCCGTGCCATGGGAAGCCAATCGGAGCTCACAGGTCGGCCAGAGCTGGAAAGGCGTGACGATCTAAGGGGAACGATCACGGTAGGAGCAGCATCGAAGTGGTAGAATGGATCGCATTCATCATCTTCTGACAGGGCTTTGTGAGGAGATTGAGAAACAGATCAAGCCGAATCTGTGGGGCCTCAAGGGCCTGATTGTCCGCGGCTATCTGCCCCAGGTCTGGGTCTTCGAGACCGAAAATGGCGCGTGCACTCTGTTCCTGGATACCGAGGGAAACGCCCGAGTGTTCCCTGGGACCGACCAGGACAGAGATGTGACGATCCGGTGGAAATACGACTCCCTTGTGTCAGTCCTCGAGTCAAGGAGCCGCTGTTCCGTCTCGGACGGCGACTATCCAGATATCTTCGTTCAAACAGAGAAGGGACGGGCTGCCTTCAACTATCTCAAGAAGGAGATCGGGCTCTAATCAGGAATCGGTGCCCGCCCTGTCGCAGGAATGGCCCGCTTCGTCTCACCTTATCTTGAAGACGCGGGACAGTCCGCTCGCGAGATCCTCAGAGGGCATCGTGACACTCACGAACTCAATCAGGACGTAGATCCTGTCCTCCCTCCTCTGGGCGTTCCTCTCCTCGGCAATATCCTTGATCAGCGATGTGAGCACGGTCCTGACCGAGAAGTCGAGAAGACGGCCTCTTGACAGCAGCAGA
>Ga0315279_10005463_pt1 | contig 16474 bp, 15 predicted proteins | sample YL17G06_20_MG_FD_203694 | JGI IMG/M metagenome (GOLD analysis project Ga0315279, IMG submission 203694) | Sediment microbial communities from Yellowstone Lake, YNP, Wyoming, USA - YL17G06_20 | ecosystem: Environmental > Aquatic > Freshwater > Lake > Sediment | place: USA: Wyoming | collected...
CAACTGGCGGGAATCAAGGTTGTCCATATATAAGGGCTGAATCCGCCAAGGGGCGGGCGAGCATACGGCTGGCAAGTGATTGTTGATTTAAGGATTATTGATTATTGAGGGGAGATGGAGATTATCCCACAATTTGCCGGGTTTTCTCTTGACCGGCTCCCTGGAATACTCTATCATACTATTACAACTTACTGATGATGAACCAGATTGTGGAGCGTCTCGTATCTTTTGTAGAAGAGTGCTTTTGATTTGCGAAGGGACGCAGAAAGCGGGGGAATGCTCGTAAGAGCTTTCCCTAACGGTAGTTAAGTTGCAAAGATACTTTTGGCGACTGTCGTGAAGCAAAGCCAAAAGGGTATTCGGGACCCCTTATGGGGTGCTGAAAAGTGAATTTAGCGTGAAACGAAATCTGTTTGAAAAACATTCGCTTACAAATCAGGAAATGTTGCTGTTGAGCATAAAATCAGCCGACCGTGTGAAAAAAAAGAAGAAACCCGCATCCAGCGGGCCGGAAATGCCGCAGTTTCACCACATTTCGGCGTTAGGTAGCTGATTCTACGTCCTGGCACAAAGGATTTCGTAATTCACCGCCATATCTTTGGAACTTTCCTGCCGGATAATCCCGCAATCTGCCTGCATTGGGTGATGTTTTTGATTGTTATAAACGCGAGGGAAAGGTAGAAATTATGAACGCAATACTTATGCAATTTACGGTGCCCGCCGTTTTGGCCTCGGTTTTCTGCTTTATCCTGGGAATCTGCCTGACCATTATAGTTTACCAGGTAATTGTCAGAACAAGGGCTAAAACCTTCAAGCAGGAACGCCAGCGCCAGCTCGAAGCTACGAAAAAGGAAGCGGAGAACATAATTAAGTCTGCTCAAATTGAAGCTGCTGCCGAAGCCATCAGGAAAAAAGAACAATTCACAGCCGAGACCAATAAAATTCGTGCCGAGCTGCACGAAACCGAAATGAGATTAACCAAGCGCGAGGACGCCGTCGACCGACAGGCGGACTTACTCCAGCAGCGTGAAACCACCGTGAAACAGCACCAGGAAGATGTGGAAAAAAGGTTGTATAACATCGGCCTCAAGGAAAAACAGCTTACTACCCTTATGGCGCAGGAGAAAAACCAGTTGCTCAAAATCACCGCAATGAATATTGAGGAGGCCAAGCAACTGTTGTTAAAACGCCTCGAAGATGAGTGTGAGCATGAGATGTCGGCATTGATTCAACGCAAGGTTGATGAAGCCACTGAAACCTCCAATGAGAAAAGCCGTGAGATAATCAACGCCGCCATTCAACGATATGCTGCCGAGCAGACCTGTGAAGTGACCGTCTCAACCGTTGACATTCCCAACGATGATATGAAAGGCCGAATCATCGGCAGAGAAGGACGCAACATTCGTGCCTTCGAAAAAGCTACCGGCGTGGATGTTATTGTGGATGACACCCCCGGAATGATTGTCGTAAGCGGCTTCAGCCCCGTCAGGCGCGAGGTCGCCCGGCTCTCGATGGAACGGCTTATCCAGGATGGCCGAATCCATCCATCCCGAATCGAGGAGCTTGTCACACAGACCAAAAAGGATGTCAACATCAAGCTCTTGCAGTTAGGCAAAGACGCGGCCGTTGAAACAAATGTCAGAGGATTGAACAATAAAGTGCTCAGTTTAATTGGTGCCTTGAGCTTCAGAACAAGTTATGGCCAGAACGTCCTTCGCCACAGCGTTGAAGTTGCTTTTCTGTCCCAGGTTATGGCCGACGAGCTTGGCCTGGATGGCTCATTAGCCAGACGTGCAGGATTATTGCACGACATCGGCAAAGCCATCGACCACGAGGTCGAAGGCAGCCACCCTGCCATAGGTGCAAATTATCTGAAGCGCTTTAGTGAATCACCTGTCGTGCTAAATGCCGTTGCAGGCCATCACGGTGACGTCCCCCCGGATAACCCTTATACTCCGCTGATCGCCGCTGCTGATGCCATCAGTGCCTCACGTCCCGGTGCCAGACGAGAAACGCTCGAGAGATATATCAAACGCCTGGAAAAACTTGAGGAAATCGCCAATAGTTTCAAAGGCGTCGAAAGCGCCTATGCAATTCAGGCAGGCCGGGAAATCCGTGTGATTGTCAACGCCAGTGAGGTGGACGATGCCTCGGCAATGAAAATTGCGCGTGACATTGCCAACAAGGTTCAAGCCGAGATGACTTATCCTGGCGAAATCCAGGTGACACTGCTCCGCGAGGTCCGCTGCATCGAGTTTGCAAAATAAGCTTGCAGTGCGTGGTACATTCTGCGTATTGCGTACGAAAATGAACTCAACGCAGGTGGTGCAATTTCTTGGGAAGTACAATCAAATGTAGTATAGGTTTGTAAATCGGGAAGGACAGGTTATCTATATCTTAGTGGATAGGCACGCGGGTTTGTAATGCAGGAGAGTTCCAGGTCAACGTCAAGGTCGGGCCAGTAAAGATGACAGCCGTGGAACAATCGAACGTTCAGTATCTCCTTGACCCTTGCGTTTCTGAACCAGGGATATTCCTCGAAGGGCAGAAAATACTCCTTGCCTTCGGCGTACAGCCAGAACCCGTGCACGTCGATATTGGATACTTCAATCCGCGAAGTGTTTTTTCCAAGCGTTCTTGATTTCATCTTTGTGTTTCTCAACGACCTTTGTCAGTTCGCTAATCTGCTTCGCGGACAAACCAAAGTTTTCCGCAAGCAGCACCTCCGGTTCCACCCAAAACTTAGCTTCTCCATCTACACACGTTACGTGGACGTGGCATCTGGTTTCTTCCCGTGAGAAGAACAGGAACCGATAACCTTTGTATCTGAAAACTGTAGGGCTCACATGCTCCTCGGCATAGGACCATTTGTGCTCTTATATTTTGTATCAATATATTATACCAGAAAGCCAAAATCCAGTCAAATAGACTCGGTGAAAAAAATACCTATGGCGGAGAAGGAGGTTGATGCGTATAATATAGGGATGAATCGCCTGTTAGAGGAGAAGATAAATGAAGATAAATATTCTTTGTATCGGTGACATAGTAGGTCGGCCAGGCAGGCGGATTGTCGCTGAGCGGTTAAAGTCGCTGGTGAGCGAACGCGGTATTGATTGTGTTATAGCCAACGCAGAAAACGCCGCGGGCGGTTCCGGCCTGACACCTCAAATCTATGATAAATTACTGCGATACGGCGTGAACCTGATTACATTAGGCGACCATACATACCGTAAAAAGGAGATAATCACCACGCTGGAAACAGCCGAGAACATCGCCCGGCCTGCAAATTTATCCGAGCAGGCCGCCGGCAGAGGCACCGCCATTTACAAAACCAGTAAAGGACCGACCGTGGGCGTGGTCTCCTTAATAGGCCGGATTTATATGAAACCCGCCGACTGTCCCTACAATGGTATTGATAAAGTCCTGCCGCAGCTTCAAAATAAGGCCGACATCATTGCCGTGGATTTTCACGCCGAAGCCACCAGCGAAAAACTCGCAATGGGCTACCATCTCGATGGCCGTGTCAGCTTGTGTTTCGGCACTCACACCCACGTCGTAACCGCCGATGAGAAAATCCTGCCCAAAGGCACCGCCTACATCACCGACATAGGTATGACCGGCGCACAGGATTCGGTGCTTGGCCGAAAAGTTGAGAATGTCTTAAAATCCTTCAGAACGCAGATGCCTTTCCCATTTGAAATAGCGACCGGCGATGTGAAAATGAATGGAATCCTCGTTACCGTTGACAGCAATACAAAAAAGGCCGAGCATATCGAAAGAATCAAAATCGACGCACAATTGCAGGACACGACCGGCTACGACAGTGACGATGGCAAGCCGGAATACTTCAATAACACCTTCTAACAATCGCCGACAGTAGCCGTCGCCGGATCTTCCTGAAAGGGATCTGCAATGTCAGCACCAAATGCTGTATTCCTTTGAGTCTTCTCTCAGCAAGGATTTTTAGTCTTTGGCAGGCGGTGTACCTTAATAGGTGGTAAATCCAATTCACGCTCGATTAGTCTTTCTGCTTCTTTAGCCAGTTGGCGAATATACAACTCCAGACTGCGTAGTTCATTCACTTTGTTATCATCCGGCTTTTCTGACCGTTCTATACTTCTGTCCAAATTTATGGCTTTAAGTAAATTTATCCTGACTGATTCCCATTTGTCTGAAAACTCATTTGGTAAAAAAGCCCGGCTGTTCCAGAACCATTCTTTTGCGACATAACAAATTTAAGTGAATCGAAGGGAATATCTTCTATTAAGGAGTAACGTAAGTGGGAGATTAACGGTAGTGCTTCTCTGTATACCTCTACTTTTTTTTCACCTATAGCTTCTTCCATATCGTATCTTCCGCGTTTTCGTTACCGCATACCACATACTTAAAAAACCGCGAAGGGCTGCACGAAGGCCACCTACAAGGACAGGAACTATTTCTCTTAACATCCTATGAAATCCCCTTAAACGATTTTAGTTGTTAAGGTTCTATAGAAACAATTCGCCCATCCGTTAACTCCCAAGGCCGTTCATAAAGACCCGTGTGCTCATTTAACTGACCTTGATATGTAACGAAAGAGCCTTTTTGTATGCCTAACAACTTGTCCTTCTGCGAGGCAGGGAACTGCACGCCTACTTCAATCTGCGTGTAGCATTCTTGCTTATATTTGGACATCCTACTCCATTGTTTCTCTTGCTCTGTCGGTTCTAATCGGTGGTCAAATGATGCACGAAGTTCACCGCCATAATAAGATGCGCTTTTAAGAACCCCTTTCCATTGCACTCGCTTTCCTTTATATTTCTTAAATGCCTCTTGGCGTTGCAGACTTGTTGCTTGGCTGCCTTGGCCGAATAGCTCGTTCAGTTGTTCCAGCGTTACATCTGTCGATTTAACTTTGTCCATTTTTTTGCCTTTGCAGCCACCCACACAAATTAGTATTATGGCCACCGCTAAAATACAATACTTTTTCGCTTTCATAATTATCTCTTTCTTTCAAAAAGGTTATTGTAATTCACTTATTTGCTTAAATAAAAATATCAACTTTGTCTACTCTTATATTGACAAGGTTGCTCGGCAGCTTTCATACTTTTAGGAAGCAGACTATCGAATTGCGGACACGACAAGGTAGATACCCATAATTTGACGGTCTATGTGCCCTCGGTGACTAAAAAATAAAAACTACGAACTCAAAACGGAAAGGCGATTATCGCAGGAAAGGATTATGTGCCTTTTCCCGGGCTATTGTTGTCGATGGCCCGTGGCCGGGATAGACAATCGTGTCATCAGGCAGGGTGAAGAGTTTTTCACTTACACTTTTTAACAACTGTTCCAAACTGCCGCCCTGAAAGTCCGTTCGCCCGATTGATTCGGCAAACAGCGTATCGTCCGTAAAGACAATCCCTTCATCCTTCGAATACAGGCAGATACCGCCCGGCGTATGCCCCGGCGTATGAAGCACCTGTAACTTTACGCCGGCCTGCTCTATAACGCTGCCATCCTCTAAAGAAAAATCCGCCGGCTCGGTGCTGAACGCTGCCCCCATCATAGCGGACAGATTGCTATAACTATTCTCGAGCATTTTGGCATCGAGCTTGTGAATATAAACCCTTACGTCGGGATAATTCTCGCGCAATTCCCCCACGCCCCCGATATGGTCTATGTGGCCGTGCGTGAGAACCACCGCAGCCGGATTCAATTTGTGCCTCTTTATAAAGTCCAGCAGTTGTTCCACTTCCAGACCGGGGTCAACAACCACGCAGCCATTAGCGGCACTGCTTTTGCGCAGGATGTAGCAGTTTGTCTCATACGCACCTAAAATCAAACGGTCTATTTCCATCTAATTGGTCTCTACGAGAGCGGACACCCTAACAGAAATCTCTTTTGCCGTCAAGTCTTTGCACTTGACCGACAGAAGCAATTCTGTTACTGTGCTTACAAATTATTTCAAAAGCTGCCCTGAATCCCGACTTGTCGGGACGAAGGGCCTCCATAGTTTTGCGTTTTTAGTTTATTTCTATTTTTACAATGAAGGATTTCAGGCGAATATTCAAGTATATCTGGCCGCAGTGGCCTCGCATTATTGTTGTCGTCCTCGGCGCAATAAGCATCGGCGTCCTTTTGTCACTGAGTTTTATGACGATTATACCGCTGCTGAAGGTGATGATGGGTCAGGAGGGACTGCACGGCTGGATTGACAGAAAAGAATGCCAGTGGCGTTACGGTCTTGAGTTTTATGTCCCTGAAACCGCAGACTTTGCTGACAGCGGCAGTATGGATATAGCATACGGCATTCTCGTAATCCGCGTCGAAAAAGGGGGGCTTGCCCACGCAGCGGGGTTTAGGCGGGAAGATAGAATCCTTGGCGTCGGTAATCTCTTAACATCAGACCAGACCCCTCAAATACCCTATCCGCCTCTGCTCGAAGAGATGGCCACAACCACCCGGAGCCAGGTCACAGTGCAGCTAAAACGTCCTGGCAAAGACCACACGCCGGAATACAGGACGTTGACGCTTAACACCATCCAGACCGATGCAGGCAGTTCGAACATCAGCGCCACAGACCGAATCAAATGGACGGCCAGAATGGCGCTCGTCGAACGCGCACAACGGCTCGTTGGCCTTTTGCCGCGGGGACAAACTGCTGAAAACGAGATAAAAGCGGTCATATTCATTATACTGGCGATGGTCATAGTTACGATAATCCGCTGCATAGCAAAGTTTTCCCAGGATTACCTGGCTGAGAAGATAGTCCACGTGGGAGTAAACCGTCTGCGTGAGGACATCTTCGGACATGTTATAAATATGCCGTTGGCTTACTTTGCAAATGAACGTCCAAGCGACAGCGTCAGCAGAATCATCCGTGATACCGGCACAATAGGTCAGGCGATTAAAGTAATGTTTGGCAAAGCCCTCCGCGAGCCGCTCAACGCATTGTTTATGTTGACTTTCGCAATGCTGCTGGACTGGCAACTGACGCTCATATTCCTGTTTGGTGCCCCTCTCACAATTGTCCTGGTGGCATCCTTCGGCAAAAAAATGAAACGGGCCACAAGAAAACAACTCATTGCCGGCTCGGAAATGCTCGGAAAGCTCCAGGAGACAATGGCAGGCCTTAAAGTCATCAAAGTCTATAATCAGCAGCAATACGAAAGTAACGCCTTCCGGGCCATAAACCGAAAATTGTTAAAGCAACTGCTGAAAATATCCAGGGTTGATGCCGCCACTATGCCCTCGCTGGAGGTCCTCGGAATGCTCGCCGGCTCGGCTGCATTGATAGTCGGTGCTCACTGGGTTACCCAGGGACGGATGGACAGCCCCGAATTCATCACGCTGTTGATTCTGCTGGGCGCATCGGCAGAGTCGGTACGGAAGACAAGCGATATATGGAATAAAATCCAGGAGGCCAACGCCGCCTCAGAGAGAGTATTCGCCATTGCCGACCAGCAGCTTGAGTTCCAGAAGCCGGATGCGATTGAAATGCCGCCCCTGAAAAACAAAATCGAGTTCAGGGACGTTTTCTTTACCTATCCGGGCAGCAGCACTCCGGTTCTGAAGGGAATCAATCTGACAGTCCAGGCCGGACATAATGTCGCTATCGTCGGGCCGAACGGCTCAGGTAAAACAACCCTCGCAAATTTGCTACCGAGGTTCTACGACCCCGATAGCGGCCAGGTCCTGATAGATGGCAGGGACATTCACGATGCAACACTGGCAAGTTTGCGAGGCCAGATAGGAATGGTCACGCAAAATGTGGTAACATTCAATGATACCATAGCAGCCAACATCGCATACGGTAAGCCAGGCGCCGCCAGAGAAGAGATAGTCGCCGCAGCCAAGCGTGCCTTCGCCGACGAATTTATTTCTCCCCTGCCCGACGGCTATGACACAATCATCGGCGAACAGGGTGCCGGCCTAAGTGGCGGCCAGCTCCAGAGAATCGTCATAGCCAGAGCAATCCTGAAAAATCCTGCAATCCTGATTTTCGATGAGGCCACAAGCCAGGTCGATGCCGACAGCGAAGCGAAAATCCACAATGCCATCGAGGAAGTTATGCACGACAGGACCAGTTTCATAATCGCACACAGATTCAGCACCGTTATTACCGCCGATATAATAGTGGTGATGGACGATGGACGGATTATCGCTCAGGGCCGGCACGAGCAGCTTGTGCAAACCTGTCCCTTGTATCAAAGCTTATATGAAACCCAGTTGATAAAAGCATAGACCGAATATGAATGTCAAATAACTAAAGACCGACTACTAACGATTAAGGACTCAATTATGGCCGAGCTTTCACTTCAGCAAAAAGCACACGAACTGTTCAAAAGGTACGAAGGCAATCCCATACTGACACCCGAAATCTGGCCTTACCCGACAAGTGCAGTATTCAATCCGGGGGCAGCCAGGTTGAACACAGAGACACTGCTGCTGGTCCGGGTTGAAGATATGCGGGGCTTTTCCCATTTGACTGTTGCACGCAGTCCCGATGGATTCACAAACTGGGAAATCGACCCCGAACCGTCTCTCGAAGCCGACCAGAGCTCCCGTGAGGAAAGGTGGGGCCTGGAAGACCCTCGCATCGTCTGGCTTGAGGAGCAAAAGCAATTTGGCATCACATACGTTTCTTTCAGTGAAGGCGGCCCAGTAGTCTCGCTGGCAATCACCAAAAACTTCAAAGCTTTTGCCCGCCTCGGCGCTCTTTTGCCGCCCGAAGATAAAGATGCCTGCCTGCTTCCTCGAAGATTCAAAGGGCGATTCGCACTGATTCACCGGCCGATTGTCCGCGGCGAGGCCCACATGTGGATTAGCTTCTCGCCCGACCTCAAACACTGGGGCGACCACAGGGCGCTGATTATGACCAGAGCCGGCTACTGGGATTGTCACCGGGTCGGCCTGGCCTGCCAGCCAATAGAAACTCAGAAGGGCTGGATGATATTCTATCACGGCGTCCGAATTACCGCCGCAGGTGCGATATACCGCGTAGGATTGGCTATGCTGGATTTGGAAGAACCCTGGAAGGTCTTGCGCAGAAGTGACGAATGGGTCCTCGGCCCGCGTGAACCATACGAACGCATCGGCGATGTCAGTGACGTCGTATTTCCCACCGGCGCCGTTGTCCACAAAGAAACCGGCCAACTTCATCTCTATTATGGCGCCGCCGACACCGCTGTCGCTGTCGCGACAGCCAGCTTAAGTGACTGTATCGACTATATTATGTCCTGCCCCGAAGTCCAGGACTGAGAAAACTATCTCAAAACACAAAATGTCATCTCTGAGAGCTGGTGAGGAATCTCTTACGAATCCGCCAGACGTATGGCGGATAAATCGCTACAAACCACAAAGGATTTGTGAATCGCCCAAGTCATTTCTCTAACTTAACGGAGGGAGTGGCTATTTGAGTTGCCTATTTTAACTGATGAGGCGGTTAAAAAGCCAGATTCTAGTAAAGACAGAATCTGGCTTCGGAGGAGGGTGATGAAAAGCTAAAATAACTTAAAAATTCGAATTACCTGCCTAAAACTCTCCTCGACAATTGTTAAATCGAGCAAATACTAAAAACTTCTTTAGTAAAAAACAAAAACCAAAATGAAAGTATAGGTTTCCTGCCGGAAGTCAAGTACTTAGTCGCAAAAATCTAAAAATTTTTTTGATTTTTTTTAGAACTGCGAGATTTAGCTCAAAAACTAAATTAGTTTACGCTTGATAAACGAGTTTTGTTCTCATATTTTTAACGAAATGGCTGTTATTTCTTTAGCATTATTTTTCTGAAAGACAGGGTATGAATACAAGAATTACAATTGCAGACCTACTTGCAGCTAAGCGTGAGGGGCGCAAGATTGCCGCCGTCAGTTGCTATGACTACACCACAGCAAAACTTATCTCCCAGACCGAGGTGCAAATGATACTGGTAGGTGACTCGGCTGTGCAGGTGATGCTTGGATTTGATTCCACACTGCCGGCGACAATGGACTTTATGGTGGCCATAACCGCTGCGGTGCGGCGAGGCGCCCCAAACGTATATCTTGTTGCTGATATGCCGTTTCTGTCCTACCAGCTTGGCAGAGCCGAGGCGATAAGAAACGCCGGCCGATTCGCAGCAGAGGCCGGGGCACAAATGGTAAAAATCGAAGCCAGCGAAGCGAACCTCGATGTAGTTAAAGCAGTTAGCGATGCCGGCATCGCTGTTATGGCCCATATCGGCATAAGGCCGCAGAGCATAAGTAAAATAGGACGATTCAAGGCGGAAGCCACAACCGCGGAAATGGCTGCGGAATTGGTAAGTCTTGCGCAGCAAATGATTAACAGCGGCGCCGGCTCATTATTGCTTGAAGGGGCCGCGGCAGAGGTGGCGGAGATTATTACAAGCCGCTCAGAAGTGCCCGTAATTGGCTGCGGCTCCGGGCCGGGCTGCGATGGGCAGATACTGATTGCGCCGGATATTCTGGGGCTGACACAAGGCCCAAGTCCAAAATTTGCAAAGAGTTACGGCAATTTAGCTGACGATACTATCAGTGCTTTCAACGCATATTGTAAAGAGGTGCAGAGTGGGCAGTTCCCGGACAAGGAGCATAGCTATCATATGAAAATGGGAGAATTTGAACGGCTGCAGGAATTGTTAGAAGGTAGCCCTTAGCCGGGATTTTCCAAAGCCGCAGAAAATCGGTGGGCGGGAGCCCACCCTACTAATTAAATGTTTAAGCAGAGGAAAGTTTATCCGCCACAGGCGGATAAAGAAGTATTGTTAAGGTGATATGCGATGTTCGGATATGAGTTAGCTGTTATTATTCTTATGCTGGTTCTTAACGCTGTGTTTGCCGCCTACGAAATGGGGCTTGCCTCCATATCCCGTGCGAGGATAGCGGTGCTGGTGAACGAAAAAAAGAGAGGGGCTGTCGAAGCGGCCTTTATGAAAGACAGAATGGAGGCCAGCCTGGCAGTAGTCCAGCTCGGCATTACTCTTGTCGGAGCTGTCGCCGCTGCGACGGGCGGAGCCGGCGTGCAGGAATCATTCGCTCCATACCTCCAGAGCACGTGGCATATCTCCAAAATTCTTTCCGAAGTATTGTCGCTGGTGTTTCTGATAATACCTCTGATACTTGCTATCATAGTTTTCGCAGAGCTTGTCCCCAAAATGATAGCTCTGAATAACAAGGAATGGATAGTGCTGAAATTATCGCCGATTATGAAACTGCTTTCGAGAATCGCTTACCCTGTTGTCTCGGTAATCGAGGTTGTGGTCAAGAAAGTGGTGAGCATAGTAGCGAAGTGGGGGCCTGATAAGGTCGGCGGCGGAGGCGAGTGGCTGCACGAGCTAAAAGCCGCTGTTTCACTTGCCAGGGCTTCAAAGCTTATGGGTGAGAGGGAAGAGAAAATAGTTCTGTCCGCTGCACATTTGTCCACCCATCTGGTTCGTGACATCATACTACCGGCGCAGGATATATCTATGATATTTGTCGGAAGCAGTCTCGCTGACGCACTTGTTAAAGCACATCTCGATATGCACACGCGATTTCCCGTCTGCGTGAAGGAAGATGACCCTCAAACCATAGAGGGATACGTGAATTTCAAAGATATTGTGGCGGCAATGAGGGTAAATCCTTCCGACCCGACAATCAGAGGAGTATCAAGACCCATAAAAAAGGTAAGGGAAGACGTGCCTTTATCTAACCTTCTCGAGACAATGATACAGGAAAAAACCCATATTGTGATTGTTGTGTCGGTGGAAGGAGCCGTCCTCGGAATGGTAACTCTGGAAGATATTATCGAAGAGCTTGTCGGCGAGATTGAAGATGAGTTTGACCGGCTGCCCGCGCATATTCATCCCTGCGGCTCATCCTGCTGGATTATGGGCGGCGGCGTCCCGATGAGTACGGTCGCTTCAACTGTAGGTCTTGAGTGGCCCGATAAATCAGCCGTACGTCTGGCGGATAAATCCGACGGCCGTGCCCATACCCTTGCTGAATGGTGTGTGCAAAAAGCGGGCTTTCCCCTCAAAGGCGGCGAAACCATCGAAAGCGATAACCTGCGGGTTGTGCCGCGTAAGTTTCGCAGAAAAAAACTGTTAGAGGCCACCGTGACCGTCATCGGACGCTAATTTGCCTTTTCAAAATCCTTGCAAAAAAATAGGATATACTGTATCAATCTCTGTGGAAATATTCCTGGCTGAAGGAATAAAAGCACAATTGCGACATTTGGCGAAGGCGTGGTATGGTAAAAAGCAGCGAGTTCAAGCAGGCCGTTCATCTGCTCGATAAATCGTGCAGTGTTTTGATAACAACCCATACCAGGCCGGACGGCGATGCCTGCGGCTGCCTGGCTGCGATGCACGATGCCCTGACTGCGCTTGGCAAAAAGGTAAAGCTGCTGGCGCTGTCGCCGATTCCCGAATGGCACAAATTTCTCTTTTCTGAAAAAGTCCCTGTCCTTGGCGAAGATTTTGACATCAAGCAGCTAATGCAGAGGAAGCTCGGCGAATTTGATTTGATTATCATTGTCGATACAAACAGTTTCAGCCAGTTACCGCAATTCGACCAGTATCTCAAACAGGCCGGCAAGCCGGTTCTGGTAATCGACCACCATGCAACCAGCGATGGCATAGGAGATGTGGAACTGGTAGATTCAAATGCCGCTGCTACCGGCCTGATTGTTCTGGACCTTCTTAAATATGCTGGCTGGAAAATAACCGAAAGAATCGCGCAGGCGCTTTTCGTCGCTATCGCCACCGATACCGGCTGGTTCCATTTCAGCAATACCGACAAAAAGGTCTATCGAAGCTGCGCCGAGCTGATTGACGCCGGTGCAAAACCAACGCAGCTCTATCATGATTTATATCAAAACTTTTCTCTCTCGCGATTCAAACTGATGGTTGCAATGCTCGGCACGCTCGAGCTTTGCCTCGATGGACGTTTCGCGACCCAGCACATATCACGGCGTGATTTTGAAAGGACCGGCGCCGCCGATGCAGATACCGAAAACCTGATTAACGAATGTCACCGTATAAGCACAGTGCAGGTATCCGCCTTATTTACAGAGTTAAAGGATGGCCGCATCAGGTGTTCCCTGCGAAGCACCTGTCCCATTGATGTCAGCAAAATTGCCTCTAAATTCGGCGGCGGAGGCCACCCGGCAGCCGCCGGCACTTATCTGCCTCGACCTCTGGAAAACGCACAACAACTTATCCTGAATGAAGTGACCGAACAATTCAGATGCCTGGATGCCGGATGATTCCTAATCCGGTCGGCAATACCGGGCCCTTTGGCCGCTCTGGTTTGGATGAAAGACCTCTTTTAGAATGAGTTGTCCCCGCTTGCTGTCCGCGGGCACCCATTTTGTATCTTCGACCCTGCGGATAAGCCGTCCTTGCCTCCATTGTTTACTACTATCGGCTCTCGACGTAACCTGCTCGGAAACACTCTTTTCTGCGTTGGGGTCAACGGTTTCCAAAAAGCCGATAAATCGCTGGGCCTCATTTGGCTCATAACTGTAACTGAATACATAAGCCCTCACGCCTGCTGGCCTGCCGTCCGGCAATGGGCCTGAAGGAGCTTTGATTGGCGGAGTCTGGCCGATTTTCGCAACAAAAAGCTTGCCCGTATTGAGGTCGTAGAACCATTCTTTCTCGACCTTTTCGACTTTTACGGTCTTTTTGGGTATCGCCTGCCATATAACAATCACCAGCAATATCAGTACCGACGCTGTGGTTATCCCGATGATTATTCCCGGATTCTGGTTAATCCATTTCCTTATTCCCAGCCGCTCCCACCACTCTTTAATCTCATAGCCAAAATACTGAAAATCAGGTAGCTTCAGAGACATTTCAGCATCCTCCAATACCTTGTGCCCGCTTTCATTTTAGCACCTTAATTACTCGTTCCAGGTCGATATTATTATCCGATGCCTCGTCCGGGCGTATTTCCCAGTATGCCAGCTTAATCGTCCGAGGGTCTTTCCATTTCCAGTGCTCGCAGTGAAAGTCTGCAAAAGACATATTGCACCCATCGTTGTGCCTTGCGGTTATATTGTGCTCATTTAATATGCGCCACCTTATTGCACTTGTGCCCATATCCACAGGCCAGAAGCTGTCGGCTATCCATTGCAGCCGGCTGGCTGCATCGACAAAGACCATTTTTTCTGAAGGCCTGTGAATCTCGCTTGAAGTTTGGTAGGCCGTTATGCCATCTCGAGCATATCCGCCCATAACGCTGGATATGGAATAGCTGCGCAAAGGGTCGCTGCGGTCGCTGTTGCATTTGTATAGTTTCAGCGTCTGCTGCGTGTGGGGCCACAGCACTCCATCCTCGATAGCCGTTTCCGTCCCGCCAGTATAGTTGGACGGCACCGCCGGTCCATCGGCGACCCAGTAGTTGCTGGCCGGCGTATCATTCCAGTAGGTATCGGGCGAACACAGCCGGTCTTCGTTGTCCGTAGCGTAAAAGTCCCACGCTAATGTCAACTGCCTTATACTTGAAAGACATACCACACATTTGCCGGCTTCCCTCGCCCTGCTTAAACCGGGAAGAAGAATAGACATCAGCATAGCCATAATGGTTATCACCACAAGTAGCTCGATTAGTGTAAAACCGCTTTGTCCGGCTTTGTGACGTGGGTTTTGTTGCTGCTTAGACATCTTTTAGACCTTATTTTTTTACGCCCAAAGATAGAACTGGCTGGCAACCATACACGAAATATTGTAAACTTATTCTGTCACCGAGTCAATAACGTAAGATTACTTAAGGTGTATTAGGTAAGAAAAATGCTCTGTTGAAAGGGGTTGGGGATGTCATTTTAACAGAGCATAGGAAAAGTTAAAATGAAGGTTGCTTCTTTAATATCACTGGTGTTATTTTTTGCTCTTCTTTTGCCTGGTGCCGGCTGTGATTCGGCGCTGGTAGCTCCAAAGCCCCCGCCCCGGAGCAATAACGGATTAAATGTTTCTGTCTATGCTGCTTACGCTCCGGCAAAACTCGACATTGTGCCTTTGACCGAACTTATAAGTGTCGGCAATGCCAGACGGACCTCGCAGATAAATCTTTATGTCAGTTTACTGGACTCGTTTGGCTTTCAGATAAAGTCGCCAGGGGTATTTCGCTTTGAATTGTATGAATATGTCCAGCGTTCGGCTGACCCCAAAGGCACGCGGCTTGTCATCTGGCCGGATATTGATTTAACCGACCCCGCTAAAAATAATGAGCACTGGCAAGACTTCCTGAGAGCTTACGAATTCAATCTGGATTTCGAGGCAGACAGAAACCAAACATACGTATTGTATGTAACTTGCCTGTGCCCATCCGGCAAGCGTCTTTCATCCGGTGTCGTTCTTAAAATCACAAAGTGATTTCCTTTGTCTCGTTAGAAAGAAAGCGATTTCTAACGAGGTTTACAGTTGTGTTATCTCGGCTCGACTGCCCTCGACAGACTCGCTGATTGAAGGCGGTTTGCAATGGGAGATTCTTTATGAAAACGGATTTGGCTGATAACAAACGGCTGACCGGCAGAGGGCGTGTGCTGCGAGCGCTCAACTATCAGCCGGTTGACCGCGTCCCGGTGGATTTGGGCGCAACAAATACAACCAGCGCTCACGTCAGTGTAATCGCGAAGCTGCGACAGGCACTTGGCCTGGATGAGCCAGGTGAGCCGGTGAAGGTTATCGACCCCCATCAGATGCTCGGAGAAGTCGCTGCGGATTTGCGACAGGCGCTCGGCATCGATGTTGTTAATCTTGGCGGGCCGAGAAACTTCTTTGGCTTTGAGAACACCGATTGGAAACCCTGGCGGACATTTGACGGCACAAATGTCCTGGTGCCGGGCAAATTCAACACCAAGCCGGAGCTGAACGGTGACATCCTGATGTACCCGCAAGGTGACAGGTCTGCGCCTCCTTCGGCGAGGATGCCCAATGGCGGATTCTACTTCGATTCAATTATTCGCCAAAAGCCCATCGACGATGCAAAGCTGAACCCTGCCGACAACCTCGAAGAGTTTACGCTCATCAGCGAAGAAGATTTGAAATACTACCGGCAAAAAGCTGCTGAGCTTTACGAGAATACCGACCTTGCGATTGCGGCGTCATTCAGAGGGACGGCCTTCGGCGACATAGCACACGTGCCGGCACCGTGGCTGAAGGACCCCAAAGGAATCCGTGACATCGAGGAGTGGTATATAAGCACCATCTCGCGAAAAGAATATGTCAAGGAGGTATTTGCAGGTCAGGCCGAAATTGCTCTTAAAAACCTCCAGCGGTTTTACGGGGCGGTGGGGGACAGGGTGCATGTTGTCTATCTGGATGGGACCGACCTTGCGGCCCAGAATACGCTATTTTGCAGCCCGCAGACGTACAGGGAACTATATCTTCCGTTCAGCAAAAAGCTCAACGACTGGATTCACGCCAACACTAAATGGAAGACGATGAAGCACTGCTGCGGCGCCTGCGAGCCGCTCATTGAAGGTTTCATTGGAGCCGGCTTCGATATTCTAA
>Ga0315279_10005465_pt1 | contig 16468 bp, 14 predicted proteins | sample YL17G06_20_MG_FD_203694 | JGI IMG/M metagenome (GOLD analysis project Ga0315279, IMG submission 203694) | Sediment microbial communities from Yellowstone Lake, YNP, Wyoming, USA - YL17G06_20 | ecosystem: Environmental > Aquatic > Freshwater > Lake > Sediment | place: USA: Wyoming | collected...
CTCGCACTTCTTGGTAGATGCCAACGTTATCACTCCTCTGCGAGGCAGGGCGCCCTCCTGAGGCGGGCATGGCCTCAAGCGCCCTGCGCCACGATTGCCTAGCTCAGCTTCTCCAGTGCCACCTCTGCCGCGCGCTTGCCGGAGAGGAGCATCGCTCCGAAGGTGGGCCCCATCCGCGGCAGGCCGAAAGTGGTAGAGACCGCCATGCCTGCGACGAGCAGGCCCGGATAGGCCTCGCCGGTGTGCTCCACAATCAGATCCTCGGAGCGCTCCACCCACATCGCTCCATAGCCCGGGGCGCTCACCAGCCCCCGCTCCTCCAGCTTGCGCACCACACAGGCATCGTGCCCGGTGGCGTCAATCACCAGCCGGCACTCCATCGCCACCGGGTCCACACAGGTGATCTGCCGCGGCAGCGCGGTGACGGGGGTCCAGTTGATCACCACGCCGGCGACGCGGCTGCCCTGCCCAGAGGTTCGCTGGCCGGGCAGGCCCTCCCGCAACACCACGTCCTCGAAAATCGTCATGTTCACGATCTTCAGGCCCGCGTCGCAGGCGGAGGCGATCAGCTTCGAGCAGGCGTGCGGCCCGTCCGCTACGTGCAGGCCTGGCGACGACTCATGGTGTGGGATGGCCAGTTCGTCCAGCTCCAGTTCCGCGGGCGCCCGCACCGTCACCTTGTTCATCAGGTAGCCGCCGATCCAGAACCCCCCACCCAGGTAGTTGTTCCGCTCGATGAGCAGCACCCGCTTGTTCGCTCGGCACAAGTCCCGCCCTGCCATCAGCCCGGACGGGCCGCCCCCGACGATCACCACGTCGCTATCCACATAGTCCATGAACTCGCGGGCGAACTCGCCCACGATCGCCCGTGTGACTTCTTTCTCCCCCGCCGCGCTGAACAACTTCTTCTCTGCCGTCATCAGTCTACTCCTCAATCTCATCAACAGAGAACGTCTGCCCTTCGCCGGAGTTCACCCTGAGCGAAGCCTGCCCTGAGCCTGCCGAATGGGTCGAAGGGCTCAGGACAAGCCTTTCGCCTGTCCCAACGCCGGCAACGGCGAACGGAGCGATGTTATCACACGCGGCGACGAGAGTCCAGACGAGCGTTACTTTCAGGTGTTGACAGCGCACGGCGGACATGGCAGGCTACTGGGGTCCGCCTGGCGGACGGGAAGGAGACCACTATCAGACACGAGTGGATGGTCCTGGCCGGTTTGATCGGGCTGGCGCTGCAATCCGCGGGAGCGGCAGCGACGCTTCATGTGTCCATAGACGGATCGGACGAGAACGCGGGAACGAAGGACAAGCCCTGGGCGACGCTCCAGCGCGCGGTGGACGCGGCGCAGCCCGGTGATACCATTCTGGTCAGCCCTGGAGTGTATGCGGGCTGCGTCATCCGACGCTCCGGGCGGCCGGAGGCGCCCAGCGTCCTGAAAGCGGAGGGCCCAGGGGTTCACATTGACAGACTAGGCCCCGAGAACCGCCGGCGGAGCGTCATCGAGGTGGGGACGCACGGTCAGGTGGTCGAGCACTGGGTGGTGGATGGGTTCGAGGTCTCAGGCGCGCCCCGCTGGGGCATCAACCTCGGCCGCACGCAGTACGTGACGGTGCAGAACTGCCGCGTGCACGATTGCGGGCTCACCGGCATCTTCACATCGTTCAGCGACCACGTCACCATTCAGTTCAACGAATCCTATGACAACCACGAGCACGGCATCTACCACAGCAACAGCGGCGACTACCCGGTTATCCGCGGCAACCGCTCCCACCACAACGACGGCTGCGGGATCCACATGAACGGCGACCGGAACATGGGCGGGGATGGGTTGATCTCGCACGCGCTGGTCGAGCGAAACATCATCTGGGAGAACGGCCGCGCCGGCGGCTCGGCGATCAACTGCGATGGGGTGTCGGACAGCATCATCCGCAATAACCTCTGCTACGACAACCACGCCTCGGGGATCTCGCTCTACGCCATCGACGCGTCGGAAGGATCGAGCCGGAATGAGGTCTGCCACAACACGGTAGTGATGGGACCGGACGGCCGGTGGGTCCTCAACATTCCCTGGTGGCGGCGCCGATCGGCGCCCATCGGTAACCGGGTGGAGAACAACATCTTCTATACCTCCAACTCGGAGACGGGCGCGATTCTCATCTGGGGTGAGCAGGCGCTCGCGGGCTCAGACCACAACCTCGTCGTGGGCCGCTTCGCCGCGGACGGCATCATCCCCGAGGAAACCGAGATCGCCCCCATGGGTATGGAAGGGGGCGCCGAGTTGCGGCCGGCCGAGGGCGGCCGTGGGGTGATCGGCCTGAAGGAATGGCAGCAGTTGGGGTGGGATGTCCATTCCCTCGAGGCCACGCCGGAGAAGCTGTTCGTCAACGCCGCCGAACATGACTACCGGCTGCGCGCAGGCTCCCCCGCTATCGGCGCGGGCAAGGCGTTGCCGGAGGTGACCGAAGACCTATTGGGTCGGCCGCGGGATAAGACCCGTGCGGACGTGGGGTGCTACGCGGAGGAGGAGTGAGGGGCGTGCTGGAGGTCGGGTGTAGTTGGTGGCTCGGGTTCCCGAACGCCAAGGCCGATGCCTGCTGCTCAGGCTCTCCGCTTGATCGAGCAGCGGTTCTTCTCACACGCCTCCGAAGAAGTCCACTCCTGTGATCTTGTCTGCCGCGACATACATCGCGGGAGTGTCGGGCGGAAGAACGAGTCTATCCTGGTCGTCGCGCCAGCCGGGGCCCTTCGGGGCCAGCACTCGCAGCCACTCTATGTCGCCGTAGCGAAGCCAGCGCTGAACGGCCCAGCCACAATAGTCGGGCAGCTGTAGGCACGGCTCCTGAGAGTAAGCGACGTGGCAAACGGTATGCTTGGTCGGCATCTCCCCTGCCAGCAGGGGGTACTCCTTCTCAAGGTATTTCCTCACGGACACGAAGAGTGTCTGATACTGCTTGCCCTTACCTGTCGCAGTGCTCTGCGCATGGCGCCGCGCTATCACCACATGCATGGTGTCCGTCCACTTACCCGGCGCGCCCATGGTACCGAAGATGTCGGCGATCCGAGCGTCGTACGGGCTCAATGCCGGGCGAGAGATCCACGGCTCACGGGACACCTGACAATGGAAGCTAACGTCAGAGATACCACGCAGGAGGTATCTGCGCACCTTGGGAGTATCGTCGGACGCATGGAAGTACCCGCGGGCTCGGACTCTATCTACGCCCGGTCCGTGCTGCGAGGTGTCGAGGCTTTGCAGGAGGTTTCCCAGCTCCGTCCGGGTCGCGTCAGGATCATCCACAGCCACAGCACACAGCGCGAAGTAGTCCCCCTGTGCAGAAGCCGCCTTCGTGGGCTCGGTCCCCGACTCGTCGAGAAAGATCCACTTACTGCTCACCACATCAGCCCTCGTTCTTTGGGTGAGCTTGCTAGGAGACCATCGTAGATGCGATGAAACGGCGCTCGCTAGGGTCCCTCCGAGCCGTACATCGTCTCGTATGGCTTCTCCCAGCTCTCACCGTAGACTTCCCTCACTGTAGCAAGATGTTCAGGCGAGGCCTTGGCTTCAATGTCGCCGAGGTAGGCCATAAGGTCGTCCTTGGTGTTCATGCAGAATATGCGGCAGTCATAGGGGGCGAGTTCGTCTCGGAGGGGCTGCTCCACTGACAGACCATGGCACTCGTTGTCGACCAGCATGGCGTCGCAGTACGGCAGGTATGTGGAGAGAAAGCGGATGTCGTTGAGCATGCCGCGCGTTGGTGGCCGTTTCTGACCAGCGGCCACCTTCCTGGCTACGGCCGCGGTAAGCAGCGCTGAGATGCGATTGAAAGGCAACGTCTCGAGAGCGTCGGACAACAGGTACTCCATTACCTTGGGCCAGATCTCTGACTCCTCGACGCCTGCCTTCCTCAGTGCCTCACGAATAGTCCTAATCGTCATCACTGCAAGGGGAGGGAGGATTTGACGAAAGTCAGGCTGCAACGTTCCGTTGCGAATCTTCTCCAGACGCCGGTAGTAGTCGAGATAGAGATCCAGGACGGTCCTATATGACCGCGCTTCCTGACCGAACCAGGTCCAGAAGTCGCCCTTCTCCGCCTGCCACCTCTCGAACACTGGTACTATCTCCCTGTCCACGACAGCCCTGCTCTTACGGATCTCCGCGACTCGCTCGTCAACGTTCGTCCACTGCACCGAGATTCTCAGACGCTCCTGCCAGCCTCCTAGGTCCCCGTTCGTGACGGCGTCGAGATCGAATTTCCACGGTTCGCGCTCGCCTCCCCTCGCCCAACGCCTCACATGCTCGAAGATCTGGACCCTTTGGACGTGAGCACCACCGTGCAGGGTAACCCCACCCGACAGCAGTTCATACATGCGCTTCAGTTCCGGAGCAAACGGCGCCACCAGAGCTTCCTCTGTGTGCAGTTCGGACTCAGGGCAGACAAGTAATTGGAGCTTGCAGAGCCGGTCCACTCTGCGAAAAAGCTCCAGCCAGAACACATCGATTTCCCTGTCAACTGCCGGATGCAGCGCCTTCATCATGTTGCTGATGGCGAACTGATCGAGATACAGCACGCTCTTCTTGAGTCTAGGCAAGGTGAACGAGGCGTCGTGCCAGCACTCTCTACACCTACGAACGTAGTGATAGGGCCCGATGAGCAGAACGCCGAAAGCGCTTTCTGCGTTGCAGCTTGGACACTTACGGTAGGGTCCGTGGATGAACGCCTTCGGGTCGAACACCACGTACTTGGTCTGTCCACTCTCGTTGGACATTCTAGACCCCGCAAGGAAGACGCATGCAATCTGCCCCCTCCCCCCATCCTCCCACACCAACCAACCGGCCGTCAAGGGCGCGACGACCTACGAAGAGACCGGGGCAGGAGGCAAGCTCCTGCCCAACGAACACTTCCGGGGGCAGGCCAGGGAGGGGAACACCGGAGCGGGCGCGCGTGAAGTGCGTCTTAGCTTACCCCTCGATTCGTCCCCGTTCCGTTGAGGCCGGACAACTGGCCGTCAGGTAAGACAAAGAGGAATCTGACTGGAGGAACAGAGTATCATGATATATCTCGTCCGTCAGGGTCAAACCGACTGGAACTTATTCAAGAAGTTCAACGGTGTAACAGATACTCTGCTGAATCAAACAGGAATAGCGCAGGCAAGACTGCAAGCGGAAAACCTGAGGAACGTTGATTTTGATGCGTGTTTTTGCAGTCCCCAAACACGAGCACGCCAGACCTGCGAGATCATCCACAAAGGGCCGATTGTGTTTGATGACAGGCTCACCGAGATAGACTGTGGTGAGTTTGAGGGCACAGATGAAACCACGGATGCGATGGAGTTGTTCTGGCAAGCAACAAGCAACGGAAGCAAAGGCACGGAAGGTTCCAGAGAGTTCATGAAGCGAACCTGCGATTTTTGCGATATGATCATGGAAGACCACAAGGGGAAGAACGTCCTAATCGTTACTCACAGTGGAAACGCACGGGTGATAAACTACTACTTCAATGGCAAGCCCGAGCACTATGATTTTGGTAGAAGTGTTGTCAAGAACGGCGGGTTGATTACATTCGAGAATTCGTTCCCTCGATAGCTCGCCGCCGCAGCTCCCCCCTCCCCCCTCCTCCGACACCAACCAACCGGGCGTCAAGGTCGCGACGGCTTACGAAGAGACCGGGGCAGGAGGCCCTTCGACTCCGCTCAGGGTGAACAAGGTCCCGCCCTGCGAACGGCCCCCAGCAGCAAGCGCCCCTCAGGCCGGCAGGGAACCCGGGTCGCGCGCGAACGTGACGCTGACCACGCTCCGCGTCGTGATCTGCTTGGCCGTGATGACGGGTTTCGCTCAGGCCAGGAAGTCGTCCGGCGCCTGGGCCAGCATGGTCTCGGTGCTGACCAGCCCCGTCGCCACCAGCGCGGTCACGCAGCGATTGGCCGCCGTCACATCCGGCGCCTCCCACACGCAGACCGCGTCATACCTGCCATAGGTCACATAGCAGCTCACCAGCTTGCAGCCTCCCGGCAGAGACGAAGCAGCCTTCAGGCTCTCCGCCGCCTGCTTCGCCTTGCCCGGCGCCGCTTTCACCAGGCTCACGAAGATCATCTTCTCACCCCCTTTCCTGGGCAGGTCGCCCTCAGAAACACAGAACGCCCGCTCGTCCCTCAGGACGAAGCAGGCGTCGCTTGCCACCTCCCACGCTCGCGGTTCCTATCCCTCCCGGATTCCCGCTCGCCATCTCACGCCCCTCCCGCTCTGCTGGGAACACAGGTGAGATCAGGCCGCAACCGCTGGTGTGTGAGCCGAGTATACCACCTCTTCCAGCGGAGTCAAGCGCGCTCTCGCCGAGCCGATCCCCTCCTCGCTGCGGCACAGGGGAGAATCGGCAGGACCCTGCCCTGCCTCGCCGAACCCAGCCGCACAGCGCCAGGCGTAGAGCGCCGGCGCGGGGAGTCGGGCACCGTGTCTCTGGAGGGACGCTTGCCGAAGGTGGAGGTGAGTCGCAGGATCTGGCGCGGCTTCCTGGTCGGCCTCCTGCTGCTGCCTCTGAACACCCTCTGGGTCTTCTACCTGGAGTCCATGGGCGGGTGCGGCCCTTACGTGACCACCATCTCCCTCTTCCTCAACGTGGTCTTCATCATCGTCTTCCTCGCCCTCGGCAACGCAGTCCTGAGGAGACTATGGCCGCGGCTGGCCCTCAACCGGGGTGAGTTGATCCTGGTCTATGTCATGCTCACGGTGAGCACCTCCATCGCCGGACACGACATGCTGCAGGTGCTCATCCCTATGATGACCACCGGCTACTGGTATGCCACACCCCAGAACCGCTGGGAAACCATGCTCGACGGCGGGACGCCAAGCTGGCTCGTCATCTCGAACAGAGAGGTGCTCTACGGCTACTGGAACGGCTCCTCCACCCTCTACCAGCCCGACGTCCTGCACGCCTGGGTGATTCCGATCCTGTGCTGGACGGGCTTCGCGCTCGTGCTGGTCTCTGTGTTGGTATGTCTGTCGGTGCTGGTGAGGCCGCTGTGGGCGGATCGGGAGCGCCTGGCGTTTCCGATCATCGAGCTTCCCACAGAGCTCACCAATCCCGGCACGCATCTGCTCAGGAACCGGTTGATGTGGGCAGGCTTCGCCATTGCCGCGGGGGTGGACCTGATCAACGGCCTCAACTACCTCTACCCATCGGTGCCGGCGGTGCGGCTGTACGTGGACCTCGCCCCCTACCTTCGCGACAGGCCGTGGAACGCGGTGGGCTGGCTGCCCGCCACCTTCAACCCGGCGGTGATCGGGATGGCCTTCCTGATGCCGCTGGACCTGCTGTTCTCGTGCACGTTCTTCTTCTTCTGGTGGAAGGCGCTGTATGTGCTCGCCGCGGTTGCCGGGGTGAGCGAGGGATACCAGGGAGGGATGTCTACCTCCATCTTTCCGTATGCCAACGAGCAGATGTTTGGCGGGTTCATCGCCATCACCTTCGGGTCCCTGCTCATCGGCAGACGTTACTGCCGCCATCTGCTGCGGCGCATTGCGGGCCGCGCCTCTGAGGTGGATGATGCGGGAGAGGCGATGCGCTTCCGCACCGCCGCGGCCGGCGCCGTGGTGGGGTTCGCGCTGCTGGTCGCGTTCAGCATTCGCGCCGGCATGTCCTGGAGCCTGGCGCTCTCTTTCTTTGCGATCTACTATCTGCTGGCCGTAGCCGTGGCGCGCGTCCGCGCCGAGTTCGGTTCACCCGTCCATGACTTCCACTTCACGGGGCCGGACTACGTGATCTCCTATGTCGTCGGAACCATGAACCTCCGGCTCAAAGACCTCAGTATGTTGACGCAGTACTGGTGGTTTAACCGCGCCTACCGCGGCCACCCGATCGCGGCTTCCCTGGAGGGCCTGCAGATGGGAGCGCGCGGCCGCGGCTCCCCGCGGGCGGTGGCGCTGGCGGTGCTGCTGGCGGTTGTCGCCACTGCGCTGGTGATGTTCTGGGCCTGGCTGTACTTCGCTTACAGGCTGGGCGCCTCCGGGCACTGGCAGTACGGCGCCAACTGGTTCGGAGAGGAAGGCTACAATCGTCTGCAATCCTGGATTGAGAACCCCGAGCCGGCCAACCTGGTGGCCCCGGTGGCGATGGCAGTTGGATTCGCCATCGCCCTGCTGCTCCAGGCCGCCCGCAGCGCCTTTGTCGGCTGGCCTTTCCACCCCGTGGCCTACGCCCTTTCCGCGAGCTGGTCCATCCACCTGGTGTGGATGCCCATGCTCATCGCCTGGCTGCTGAAGTTCTGCGTGCTCCGCTACGGCGGCCTGCAATTCTACCGCAAGGTAGTGCCCTTCTTCTTCGGCCTCATCCTCGGCGAGTCCATCGTCGGCTGCGCCTGGCCGCTGATTGGTCTGATCTTCCACGTGCCCAGCTACAACTGCTTTGGGTTCTAGGGATCACGGCCTTCGCACCAGTGCCAACCAGACCGGCGAGGAGGCCACCGGCCCGCCCCGGTCATTGCGGATGTAGGCCTCCACCCGGTTGGTCCCCGGTGCGAAGAGGAATGTGACGTCCACCGGAGGCCACACCCGTGGCGTGCCACCAGTTGGGCTGTAGTCGTAGGAGATCGAGCACACCGAGCCATCGGCGCGGGTCACTCTGATCTCGATCTCGCAGGCGGCCCAGGTCCCGGTCAAGCCCTGCTCGTCCCCGGACAGCACCACGTCCCAATCGCGCTCCGGTCCGTTGACAGACACGACCATCTCCTGGGAGGGCCAATAGGATTGGGGCTGTTCGCCCTGAAAGAGAGCCAGCGGCAGCTCTGCACTCTTCGGAGGGCTTCCGGTGAGCCACAGGTCGGTGCACCACATGACGTCGCCGCACCGGTCTCGAAGCTCCATCTCCACTTTGTTGACGCCGACTCGGAAGTGCTTCGACAGGTCCATTGGGTCGTGCCAGGCGGCCGTAGGTTCGTCTTGGTACTGGCTGGTCGTGCCGTCGGGGTGGGTGACGCGCATGGTGAGCTGGTCATCCACCATGGTCTGGCGTGTGCCCGCGGCATCTGCCGCGAGCGTCACCGGCCCGCCGGTGTAGTCAAGTGGGAAGCTGACAGTCTGAAGGATCTCTCCGCCCTCCGCCGGCTGCTGGGACATGTGCCTCACCATGTGAACCGGCAAGCGGAGGGCGAGGTCCTGGTGAACCGACGCAGAGTGCGTGAGAATGATGGGGTCCGCTCCCGCCGGTTCGGTCGAGCACAGTCCCGCGACCAGGCAGACTACTCCAGCCACGATCCATCTTGTAGAGGGTATCATCTTCTCCTCCTCAATCAGTATGGCGGCTCCACAAGTGCGCGGGGATCGCTCGCATCAGATGGGAGAAGCATACACCGCGATCACAAGAGCTATGGACGACGAGCCTTCAGGCCTTGCGCCAGCGCGTTCACCAGGTTAGACACTCATCCGCGGCGGGGAGTTCCCGCAAACGGCGGAGGAGTCCTGTCTGCAAGGAGTGACCTCTCACTGTGTCTGGATGTGTCCCCACAAGCGCCGGGTCCGACTCGGCCATGCGAGGGGGGATCGCGGGTGGCCGGGCAGAAGTGAGGGCAAGCCGTGGGCGGCCAGGCGTGCCGAAGCTTTCAGCCGCGGGACGTGAGTGATGACTGCCGATCTCAAGCGCAGCTTCTCGATCTTCTACTTCCTGCTCTTCGTGCCGGTGGGGATGCAGGCGCCCTATCTCTTTCTCTTCTTCAAGCGCCAGGGGTTCACCGACGTGCAGCTCGGCGCGCTGGCGGCGGTCACGCCGGTCGTGAACGCGCTGCTGCCGCCGCTCTGGGGGGCGATCGCAGACGCGCTGGGCGACCGCAGGCGAATGCTCACCATCCTGCTGGTGGCCGGCGCTTTCTCCTTCCCGTGGCTGATGTGGACGTCCAGCTTCGCGAGTGCTCTGACAGTGCTGGCGATATTCTCGGCCTTCGCCTTCGCTCCGGCATCCATTGCCGATGCCATCGCGCTGGAGAACGTGCCGAAGGCCGGCGGAGACTACGGGCGGCTGCGCCTCTGGGGCTCCATCGGTTTCGCCGCTCCTCTCCTGGTCTTCGGCCTGGTGCTGAAGCGCGCGCCGGCAGAGTCCGCGGCCAGCTTGCATCCCATCTTCATCGCCTACACCATCTCGCGGCTGATCTCCGCGGCTTGGGTGGGCCTGCTTCCCTCCTCCCGCGGCCACGGCGAGAGGGTGCTCGATCTGCACCGCGCGGGCGCCTTCCTCAACCGCAAGTTCCTGGCGCTGGCCCTTTGCGCGTTGATGGCCACAGGCGCCATGTCGGCCTACTACCTCTACTTCTCCATCTATCTGGATGAGATAGGGATCGCCGATAATCTGAAGGGTTACTACTGGGCGCTGGCCGTCGCCGCGGAGACGGTGATGATGTTGGCGATCGGCCCCCTGATCCGTCGCATCGGGCTCAAGTGGACGTTCGCGCTGGGAATCCTGGGTGGGGCGCTCCGGCTCTTCGCCTTCTCCTTCACCTTGTCACCCGTGGGCATTGCCGCCGTCCAGCTCCTCCACGCGCTCACCCTCACCGCCTTCATGGTGTCGGGGATCACCTTCGTGAGCAGGCTCACGCCGCCGGAACTCCGCGCCACTGCCCAGACGCTGTGGGGATCTGTCACCCAAGGCCTGGGCTCGGCGGGCGGCTCGTGGCTGGCCGGGGTGGCGGTGGCGGCCTGGGGGTTGCTCCCGATGTACCGAGCCTTCTCCCTCGTCTCCGCAGCAGCCCTGGTGGCCGCCATCCTTTTCCTCCGCGAGCCAAAGGACCGCGAGCAGGTGTGAAATGGCAATGAGACACCTCTGAGAGCCTCTCAGGCTTGTCTGCGAGTCCCAGGCATTCTGCCATCGGAGACCTTCAGGCGGCGCCTCCGGGCGGCCGATAGCAGGCGCTGACCCTCTCCGACCGTTCTTCGTGGGGGAGGGCCGGAGACGGCCAGCGTTGCGCAGGAGCATCCCCTTGACCGGCCGGCGCGGATGGGCCGGAAACCCTTGACAGGCGGCACTGTTTGGGCTATACCAGCGTCGTTGGATAGGCGGCTTGCAGGAGGACCAGCGAGCAGGCGGCCGACGATACCCTGGGGGTTGCGTGAGGTGGGCGCGGCCGGCGCAGCAGCCTCTTCACCTTCACCGGTCCCGTCATCCATCTCAGCGGCATTCCAGGCGCTTGTCCTATCGGCTCGTGGTCGAGGAACGTGTGGACGTAGCCTTGGCATGGTGCGGTTGACATAGGGTTCACCAATTCCTGACATGGAAAGGAGGTGAGAAGAGAGCATGAAGCGAGCGATGCTTGTAGCACTCGTAGCGCTGTGTGCATGTCTCATGTCTGGCGTGGCCCTCGCGGCGGATGGATGGACGGTTACGGCTCAAGACCTCCCTGCGGCCATCGAATGGGATGCCTATGTTGACACTTGGGTCGAGGTCGAGAACACCGGAGATACCAGCTGGGACTCGAACTACGCCCTGGTGGCTGTAGAGGGTGTCACCGCGGCCGCCCAGACGGCTGTTGACCGCTGGGCCTTCGGCATAGTCCCAGTGATCGGCGTCACTGTTCCTCCGGCAGGCGCTTATCGGTTCAACTTCGCCGTGATAGGTCCGCCGATCACCACTCTGTCGTACGAGCTACCACTCATGCCTACCGCGGTCGCGGCGGCTGGTTCGCTTGACTGCAACTGGATGTTGGCGAATCCATACTGGCCGACTCCGGTGCTCATCACCACCGATACGGCGGAGCAAGCCACCACCGTGAGCCGATTCTTTGATGTCCAGCCTGGCACTGATGGCGCCTGGGCGCGATTCTGGGTCGAGGAGTGCGCCGGCCGGATTCCGCTGATAGTGGCGGGCTTCGGAGGCAACGACTATCGGCCCACGCTGACGGTGACCCGCGACCAGATGGCGGTGTACATGGCGCGTGCGCTGAACCTGCCAACGGCGGCCTACGAGGGCATCTTCCCGGATGACGTGCCGGCAAGCCAGTGGGCCTGGCCTTGGATCGAGGCGCTGCAGCGAGCTGGTATCGTGCAGGGCTTCGACGCCACACACTATGGGCCCGCCGCGACCGTCAACCGAGACGCGATGGCGGTGTTCGTCGCGCGCGGGATGGAAGGCGGGATGGACGTGCCCACCGGCCCGGCGACGGCCAAGTTCACTGATGTGCCCGTCGGCTTCTGGGCCTACGATGAGGTCGAGTACTGTGTTGCCCACAACGTGGTGGGTGGCTACAGCCCGACCATCTACGAGCCCAGCTGGCCGGTGACCCGTGACCAGATGACGGTGTTCGTGTACCGGGGCTTCATCCAGCCGACCGGCACCGCCGTGGTGCTGGGCGGACCGGCGGTGACGATCCTCGATCCTGAGACCGCCGGGCACTACGGCTGGGTGAGTTTCGACGAGGCCCCATCGTACGAGCCGCCTGAGCACGAGTACAGTTGGGAGGTGCCGGGCTGGGCCTATGTCGTCTTTGACGCGGCTCGCCTGGGCACCGGCCTGGCGTTCGGCGGCACCTGGGACGTCCAGTTCGAGCTGCGGGGTCCGGAAACGCCGACCCCGACCTACACCAGGTCCCTCTCAGCCGCAGAGATTCAGGCCGCCATTGACGCGGTGACCACGAACAGCGGCACCCCGTACCTGGTCATGTCCTGGGACATCCCGACCCACCTCACTCCGGGTGACTACGTTCTGGTCGTGAGTGTGGAAGACGCCCAGGGCAACATGACAGAGATCGCCCGTCAGCCGGCCTTGGCGATCATTACTCCTCCCTAGGCGGCAAGACGACTCTTCGGGCTGAACGATTGCCTGGTTGTCAGCGCCCGGATCACGGAGCGCCCGCCTTCGGCGGGCGCTCCCCCTCTTGCGGGCCGCCGGCTAGCGCCGGTCGTAGGGCCTTTGCGCTACTCTCCCATAGTGTGCAAGCCGCGCAAGTAGTGTCCCAAGCATACCTGACACGCACAGACAGTCTTCCCACCAACCTGCTTAGCAGCCTTTCCTGACTCTTCGCCGAGATCTGCGGCCGCAGGCATAAGTCGGTTGCGGTGGTAGCTCGAGTAGAGAACCGCCGCCGGATTATGACCCAGCACTCGGTCTTTCACGATTAGGGTGGAGACTGGCGCCGTGGAGTGCTTGGCGAAAAGCATGTCATGTCCCACGCAAAGCCCGACAATCAGATTGACATCGGTGGATTCGCGGTTGAGCAGGAACGCCTGACCGATGGGGTTGCACGCAGTCTCGAAGCCACTGCCGCGCAGCATGGGCAGAGAAAGGTCTTCCTTGCTGAGGCCGCACACCTTGCAGCAGGCGGAGTGCACCTCGAGGCCGTGCTGCTCCAAGGCTTGTTCGATGATGCCGGCTTCTCGCCGCAGGCCCACGCAAAAGGCGATGCCCACTCGCTTCGCAGGCAACCTCCCGCAGAACGCGATCAGCTCTTCAATGCGGGTGAGCTTCCCATAACCCTCTGCCTCTACCTCGGCTGCCGCTCGCATCAGCGAGCGGTCGGCTGGGTCATCATATGCTGGGCGGATCTCTTCCGCCGCGCCGAAGCAATCGTGACCCTGGAAACACCGATCATCTTCACAGCTTGCGCACTTCACAGCGGACTCCTTTCCCGCCACGGGGGTAGGCGTTCCACCGGCTGGGTGCACCGGCCACGCGCTCCAACGGGCGCAGGAGCAGCCCGGTGAAACCACCTCTTTCCCAGTCCGTTGCGGTTGGCCTGTCTGCCGCGTAGTTACCCGAACCCCAGGGCCTTGCCCACCGCGAAGATCACGAGACCCAAGGCCCCCGCCAAGGCTAGCGGATAGATCACTCCGAGCGCGGTCCACTTCCAACTGTTGGTTTCGCTGCGCATGACGGCCACCGTGGCCAGGCAGGGGATGTAGAGGAGTTGTATGACTACGAAGACCAGCGCGACCAGCGGCGTGATGTTCTGGCGAAGCGCCTGGGCGAGGCCCTCGCCTTCTGCGTGATATAGCACGCCTAGAGTGGCCAAGGAGGTTTCCTTAGCAGCGAAGCCGGTAACCAGGGCAACACTCATCCGCCAGTCCAGTCCCAGGAGCTTGCCTGCCGGCTCGAGCCAGAAGCCAAGGCGCCCAAGGTAGGTGTGGGGTAGATCAGCTCCGGCCGGGAATGAGGACAGAAGCCAGATCAGCACCGACACGCCCAGGATCACCGTGCCCGCTTTCTTCACGAAGGCCAGCAGTCGCCAGCCAGTGAGGATTGCCAGGTTGCGCAGGCTGGGCGCGCGATAGAGGGGCAACTCCATCATGAACGGCGATTCCTCTCCCGGAAGCACCACCCGCCTCAGCAGGAACCCGGCGAGGATTACCATTGCCAGGCTCAACCCATAGAGGGAGGCCATCACCGGAGTGCGCAGGGCGGGTGGGAAGAAGGCCCCGACGAAGAAAGCAGCGACCCCGATGCGGGCGGCACACGGGATGAGAGGATTGACCAGGATCGCCAGGAGGCGATCGCGCTCCGTCTCCAGGATGCGGGTGGCCATGATCCCCGGCACGTTGCACCCGTAGCCTACTAGCAGGCTGAGGAAGGCCTTCCCATGTAGCCCCATGACGTGCATTATCCTGTCCATGACGAAAGCGGCGCGGGCCATGTAGCCGCTGTCCTCCAGCACCCCGAGAAAGAGGAAGAGGATCAAGATGATGGGCAGGAAGGTGAGCACCCCGCCCACCCCGGGGATTACCCCATCGGCGAGCAGACTGGCCAGCCATGGCGGCCCGAAGGCCAGCACACTCGCCGTCCACTCGCCCAACCGCGCGAAGCCAGCGTCTAGAAGGTTGGAGAGGGGAGAACTGACTTTGAAGGTCAGCCAGAGGACGGAGACAAAGATCCCCAGGAGGATTGGCAGGCCCAGGAAACGATGCGTGACAACGTGGTCAATCCGGTCGGTGAAGGTGATCACGGAGCGAGCGGGACGCTCCATGCCCTCGCTCAGTACCTGCTCAATCCAGGAGTAGCGAGCATCCGCCACCACCGCCGGGCCATGTTCGTGTTCCCGTAGCACCCGATGTATCCGATCCCGCGTCGGCGCGGGCAATGCCTCCTGCTCCAGGCGTTCCACTTCCTCATCGCCCTCGAGCATCTTGAGCGCGATCCAGCCCGTGGGATAGCCGCCCGGTTCCTCTCCGGCCAGGATCTCCCGCAAGGCTGTCAGCGTGGGTTGGGCAAGTCCATACCGGATGGGCCGGGGAGATGTGGTCCGCTGGCCGGTGGCGACCTCTACGATGGCTTGCAGCAGCTCTCGGCAGCCTTCCGCGTGGCGCGCCACCATCGGGATCACGGGAACGCCAAGCGCTGCCTGCAACCTCTCGGGGAAGATGCGATAGCCCTTGACCCCGGCCAGGTCCATCATGTTGAGGGCCACCACCACGCGCTCCGTCAGCTCCAGCATCTGGGCCACCAGGTAGAAGTTCCGCTCGATGTTGGAAGCGTCAACGATCACCACCACGACATCAGGGCTCTCTCGGAGTACATAATCGCGGGCGATCACCTCCTCGGCGGAATGCGCGGTCAGCGAGTAGGTTCCCGGCAGGTCCACGCACTCGATGGCTTGGTCGGGAAGACGACAGATGCCTTGCTTCCTCTCGACTGTCTTGCCAGGCCAGTTGCCCACGTGCTGATGAAGGCCGGTGAGGATGTTGAAAATGGTGGTCTTGCCCACATTGGGATTGCCGGCCAGAGCCACGCGGATGGTCTTCAGGGCTGTGGGCGGGCCGCTTGCCATCACCATCCGCTCCCTTCTTCAGCAATGACTCGTACGACAATCCTTGCGGCCTGGCCCCGCCCGAGAGCCAGCCGACCCCCTCGCGCCTCCAAGATCACCGGCCCGGCCCCTGCGTTGCCGAGGACGGTGACCACCGTTCCGGGGATGATGCCCAGGGAGGCCAGTCGGTTCATGAGGCCCCGGCCAGCCTGAATGGCTTCCACCCTGGCGCGTTTGCCAGGAGGAGCCTGGGCCAAGGAAATCGCACCAGATGGCGTTACCATTCTCGGGTCACCCCCACGGTCCATCCCCGGCTAGTCTCGCCTGAGGCACGTTCTCGCCGGACCCCAAAGTCCGGAATGACGCCGTCGCGAACACGGTAGGTCACGCCGGCCAGACAGGAGAGCGAATCCTCGCCGGCTGCATGTTCGCCCCGGATCTCCACTGTCTGCACGGGTAACAATTGGCGGACGCTCACGGTCTCAGTGGCGACATCATCTCTGGAGATCTGCACATCATCACTTCTTGTGTTTCCTCTCTTTCGATGCGCAACGCTTGCATTTGCCTTCGGCTTCGACCCGGAAGCGGGTCAGCTCAAAACTCCGCTTCCGCGCCAGCCCCTGCAGGCGCCGCGCCAGGTCAGCATGCCCGGCGAGATAGACTTCACTCACTTCCCCGCACACTGCACATCTGAAGTGTGCTTGCTTCTCCTGTTCGACCCCAAAGTGAGCGTGCGGCTCCGAAAGATCGATCCGGTGCACA
>Ga0315279_10005466_pt1 | contig 16466 bp, 14 predicted proteins | sample YL17G06_20_MG_FD_203694 | JGI IMG/M metagenome (GOLD analysis project Ga0315279, IMG submission 203694) | Sediment microbial communities from Yellowstone Lake, YNP, Wyoming, USA - YL17G06_20 | ecosystem: Environmental > Aquatic > Freshwater > Lake > Sediment | place: USA: Wyoming | collected...
CGACCGCAGAAAGGGCAAGTCAGGTGCTGCTGTCCGACTTCGATCCTGCCGCTGACCTTTAGCGCACAGCCGATCTTGCGTGCGATCTCGTCCGTTTCCCTTCGGCGCTCGTCGGCGTCTATCGGCGGCGCGGGGAGCCCGCTTTTTCTGTCTTGTCGGCATTCCTCGGCGCCTTCGGCGGTTCCAGCTACATCAGCAACCAGTCAAACCAAGGCTGACACCGCACCAGTGTCCGCCACAGAAGAAGACATGGGCTGACCAATCTCGGCAAGGCAAGCCCCGAGCAGCCTGCGGGCCGCGGGACTTGAAAGGAGCGGGCACCATGGCGAAATCACCTCCAGCAACCAAGCAGAAGTCGGGAGCGAGGGCTAGGCCCCTTGACCTCTCCAAGCGTTTCAACTGGCCGCGCCGCCTGCCGAAGGAGGAGTGGTGGCGGAAGCTTGCCGCTTCGGTCCGCGACGGCCATCCAATAGGCGAGCAGCGGCCCTGGGGCATCCCCTTCGCGATGGCGGGAGAGTCGGGGCCTCGCGCCATCCTGGTTGCCAGGAACAGGCCCGAGGTGACCATTACCCTGGGTGGGCACGCGAGCTTCGTGTGTTTCCTACACCGATGGGAGCAGATCCCGGCAGCCATCCGCGTGGAGGAGCCCAACGAGGGCCTGGTGGTGGCGGAGTACGAGCTGACCTACGAGGACGGCAGCCGGCACGTCCAGCCCGTGCGCGCTCGATTCGAGGTGGCGACGGCGGAGAGCCCTGGGCCTCCGTGGCTGGCGATGCCTTTTAACATGCCGCGCACGGTTGACCCGGCTCGTCCCCCGGGGGAGCAGCATTGGGGCCACGCGCAATATGGGCTCAGGGGCGCGGGCCCGGCGGTGCCGCTGCTGGTCTATGCGATGCCTAACCCGTTCGAGCGGAAGAGGATTCGTTCCCTCACGATCCGGGGGCTTCAGGAATCCCCGCTGCTGATAGCCGCCGTGACTCTCTACCGGGGATCGGCCCATCCGCTGCGACATCTTCCCCGACGGGCCTACCGAGTCAAGACGCCGGGCAAGCCGAGAAGGATAGAGCAAGCGGAGGTGGACCTGGGCATAGTGGCGCGAATGCATCGCACCTCAGGTCCTTGCGGAAACGCGTGGCTGAAGTCGCCCCATGTCGGCCTCGACGGCCCGGAGCCTGACCGCGGCGCCGAGGACGTGATGGACATCGTCGGCGCTGAAGATGCCACCGTCAGCGTCAAGCTGGAAGGCAAGAACCGGCCGGTCAACTTGTGCCTGGGGGAGGCCTTCCACAAGGGGAAGAGCGTCTCGGGAGGAGCCGCGTTGGAGGTGCTGGGCAGGCAGCGGCAGTGGATGCAGATCGCCGTGCTGGATAGCTCGACCGGTAAGCCCACGCCGGTTCGCATCCACTTCTCCGGTCCCCGCGGCGAGTACCTGGCGCCCTACGGGCATCAGTCCCAGGTCAACCCCAACTGGTTCGAGGATTATGGGGCGGATGTGGTCGTCAGCGGGCGCAACTATGCCTATGTGCCGGGCGAGTTCACGAGCGACATGCCGGTCGGGGATGTTTACGTCGAGATATACAAAGGATTCGAGTACGAGCCCGCGCGGAGAAGAGTGACCATCAAGCTGGGTCAGAAAGAGCTGGCCCTGACGATCAACCGCTGGAAGGATCTCCGCGCAGAAGCCTGGGTTACGGCCGACACGCACGTGCATTTCATCAGCCCGCACACGGCCTGGCTGGAGGCGCAGTGCGAAGGGGTCAACGTCGTCAATCTCCTGGCCTCGCAGTGGGGAAGGCTTTTCACCAACGTGGGTGATTACACCGGGCGCGTGGGCATCGTGGAGGACGATACGATCGTCTACGTTGGAACCGAGAACCGCAATCACATGCTCGGCCACATGTCAATGCTTGGCACGAAGGGGCTGCCGGTCTTCCCGATGTGTTGCGGCGGCCCGAGTGAATCCTGGGTTGGCGACCCGGACTTTCGCGCCATGGCGGAGTGGGCTCTGGAAAACAGGCGCAAGGGCGGCGTGGTCATCCGGCCGCACTTCCCCAGCTGCGGCCACACCGAGGACCCGGTGCCCATCCTCATGGGACTGGTGGACGCGCTGGAGATCCGCGGACTGCGGGGTGAGCACTTCCCCACCCAGGAATGGTATCGTTACCTGAACTGCGGCTATCGAGTTGCCGTTTGCGCCGGCACCGACAAGATGGCCGCGAGCACAGCGTTAGGTTGGCAGCGCACCTACGCCAAGCTGGATCCCCGCCGCCCGTTCACCTACGAGAACTGGGCGAGGGCGGTTAGGGCCGGACGCACGGTCGCGACCACCGGGCCGGTGATGGATCTGAGCGTCGAAGGAAAGGCCATCGGGGACACGATCCAACTGCCGAGCAGCGGCGGCACGCTGGAAGTGCAGGCGGCGGCCGAGAGCTTCTGGCCGCTCGGGAAGTTGGAAGTGGTCCACAACGGACGTGTCGTGGCCATGCGGGAGGCTTCCAGAGGGGCGAACAACTTGCAGGTCAGGGAGAAGGTCAGGTTGAGAGGCAGCGGCTGGATTGCAGCGCGCTGTTCGGCCCATGCGAGCCATCCCGGGTCCTACATGGCGGCCCACACTTCTCCCGTGTATGTCAAGTGCGCCAACAGTCGTGCTTTCGACGGCCCCGCCGCTCAGCATATGCTCGCCCTGGTCGAGGGTGGTATCGAGTACCTGCAAACCCTGGCCACCGTGTTTGACGAGGCGTCGAGGAAACGTATGGTGAGGATCTTCAACGAGGCCCGTCGGGAGCTGAGGGGCCGGCTGCTCGTGGAGGCCAGCCATCGGCAGCACTATCGCTCAGGCCAATACCATACCCATGGGCGCGCGGGAGACGCCGGCCGTCATCACTGAGAACCTCTCCTGGCAGGCTCTGGCCCTAGCGGGGCTCGTACGTGTCTGAACCCTCGAGCGGCAGGTGTATCAGCCAGATGTTGCGGTACTGCACTGGGCTGCCGTGGCCTTGCAGCAGGAGCGGGCCCGGCGCGCCGACATTCGCGTCGAGGTGGCCGGCCGTGGGGCCCAGCAGCTCGACGTTGTTGTGGATTACCATATCATTGTGCAGCACGGTGATCCTCGGCGGATCCGTCACCTTTCCCGCCGCGTCCACGCGAGGCGCCCGGAAGATCGCGTCGTAAGTCTGCCACTCGAGCGGCGGCTTGCACGCTTTGACCAGCGGAGCATACTGTCCGTAGATGGCTCCACAATCGCCCTTACCTGGGAGGTTGATGCCGTAGGAGTCCAGCACCTGAATCTCGTAGCGACCCTGCAGGTAAACCCCGCTGTTACCCTTCGCCTGCCCGCTGGCTTGCGGCATGTCGGGCGTCCTGAACTCGACGTGAATGAACACGTCGGTGAAGGTCTCGTCGGTCACGATGTCCCCCCTCGTGACCGTCATGACGCCGTCCTTGACCTTCCACACCGCCGGCTGGCCATCAGGCTGACGCCAGTTGCTCAGATCCTTGCCGTTGAACAAGACCACGGCATGCGCGGGAGGCTCGCTCCCGGGTGGATGCGGCAGCCGGTCATTGTGCTGCGAGGAGACGCCGCCGTCACCGCCAGCCAGCGGTACAGCCTGAATCGCGGGCACCGCGATCGCGATGAAAAGCACGCCTACCATTGTGATGCAGCGTCCTGTCGAAACCATGGCTACACCTCCGAAGCGTACCGAACATGAGATACGCTGAGCGACCGCCACCTTCCTGCATGCTGAACTTCGGGATGAGCCTGGCGGCTGTTCCCGCTAGGAAAGCCTCACCCTGTGACGCGTCCGCCGCGCTCGCAGGGACGCCGCTCCAGCGCGCAGAACAGCACTGTGGATCCGGACGTTGGTGGCTAGGCGCCAGGACTAGCGCAAGACCAGGGGGTAGCGATGTGAACGTACGGGCGGCGACAGCCCAGGTGTACCCCAATTCGCCCCCCGGTTCGCCCCGACAACGCTCAGGACCGACGCATGTGTTCTCGTCCGTCCAGTCTCTCGAAGGAAGAGTTGCCGCGGCGCCGCGGCGCCCGCATCGCAGGCTCTTGCGCCGCAGGCGGGTTGAACTTGGCTTTGTGCCCTGGTGTATTCGTGGTGTCATAATCCGAAGGAGGCGTGGAGATCATGGGTTCACATCGCAAGGCTGCACAGCCCGCGTTTCGAGGGATGATGCCGATCCTGCCTACCGCGATCATGGAATCGGGGGAGCCGGATGAGGCGAGCCAACGGCGGCTCGTGCAGTACTGCCTGAAGTGCGGCGCGGCAGCGATCGGCCACCTGGGCGGCGCATCGGAGTTCTACAAGGTGGGGGACCGCGACCGCAGCCGGCTGATTGAGATCGTCGTTGACGAAGTGGCGGGCCGCGTGCCGGTGTTCATCGGCGCGACTGCGACGACCACTCGCACTGCAGTGAACTACGCGAAGGAAGCAGAGCGGTTGGGCGCCGATATGATCATGGCCGGCAGCCCGTACATGGATGTGCCGGATTGCGACGGCATGTTCGATTACTACCGGGCGCTGTCTGACGCGATATCGATTCCGATCATCGTCCAGGACACGGCGACGAGCGATGCGGTGCTGAGCCCGGATTTCCTGTGGCGCCTGTGGGACGAGGTCGAGAATGTGGATTACGCGAAAGTCGAGGGCAGGAGGTTTCTCACCAAGATCGCCGCCGTGCTGGAGCGTTGCGACGGCGGCCTGGGTGTGATCGGCGGGGCCGGTGGCAAGCACTTGATCCACATGCTGCGACTTGGCGTGACGGCGTTCATGACCGGCACTGAGGCGCTGGATATCCACGCCGCGGTCGTGAACGTCTACCTCGGCGGAGACGAAGACGAAGCGGCCCGCATCTACTACCAGCAATTGCTGCCGTACTACATGTTCTATCAGGATCACAACCGCGAGCTGTTGAAGGGCATGCTGCACGAGCGCGGGATTATCGACTGCCCCAAGGTCATCCCGCCGGCGCCCGGCACGCCGATGAGCGATATCGAACGGCGGGAGTTCGAGTGGGTGTTGCGCCGCATCGGCTTCGACCAGCGGTGGCCGGACATACCGTGAGCGATGACGCGGCATTGCCCACGGCCCGGGACCGATAGTGCGGCGCGGGAGCGCTCGCGCGGTTTTCTTGATGCGCATTGAAACTTCCTGGCCCGCGAGGCCGTCTACCTTGTTGGCGGTGAACGCTGGATGGGGATTCCTCTAGGTCAATCGCTTCGGGATCTGCTCGCGGATTCTGGGCTGCTCACGCCAGAGCAATTGCAGCAGGCCCTGCGGGAGTGCGAGCGCACCGGCGACCGGCTGCAGGCGGTGGTGGTGCGCCTGGGCTTCGCGCCGGAGGGGAAGGTGCTGCAATTTATGGCCGACCGGCTCGGCCTGCAGTACGTGCGCGACGTGGAGCGCCTGCTGAACCCGGAGGTGCTGCTCAAGGTGCCGAGCGAGTTCGCGCTGCGCCACCAGGTACTGCCGCTGCAGCAGGAGGACGGAGTCCTCGTGGTCGCCACCGCCGATCCGCTCAACGTTTCGGCGCTCGATGACTTGCGCCTGCTCGTCAACGCCGAGATCCGGCCGGTGCTGGCACCGGCGTCGGAGATCGCGGAAGCCATCGAGCAGTTCTACATGGAGCGCATGTTCCACGACATGGCCGAATTGCAGGTCGATGAGGTGGCAGCGGACGAGCTTGAAGTCTCCGACCTGCAGAAGATGGCGTCCGAGGCCCTCGTCATCAAGCTGGTCAACCTCACCCTGCACCAGGCCATCCAGGACCGGGCCAGCGACGTGCACATCGAGCCCTTCGAGAACCACACGCGCATCCGCTACCGCATCGACGGCGTGCTGCACGAGGCTTCCTCGCCCCCGAAGCGCCTGCATCCGGCCATCGTGTCGCGGGTCAAGATCCTCGCCGACCTGAACATCGCTGAGCGCCGCCTGCCCCAGGACGGGCGCATCCGCTTGCGCTTCTCGGGCCGGCAGATCGACATGCGCGTCTCCACCGTCCCCACCCTCTTCGGCGAAGGGGTGGTCATCCGGCTGCTCGACAAGAGCGTGGGCCTGCTGGCGCTGGAGGACTTAGGCATGCCCCCGGCGGCCCTGTCGCCGTTCGCGGCCGTCATCCACAAGCCGCACGGCATCATACTGGTCACCGGCCCCACCGGCAGCGGCAAGACAACCACCCTCTATGCCGCCCTCAGCCGCATCATCTCCCCCGAGAGCAAGGTCATCACCATCGAGGACCCGGTCGAATACCAACTGCCCGGCGCCAACCAGATCAACGTACGGCCCAACATCGGCCTTACCTTCGCCAGCGGGCTGCGCCACATCGTGCGCCAGGACCCCGATATCATCATGGTGGGAGAAATCCGCGACCGCGAAACCGCCGACATTGCGATCCATGCCGCCCTCACCGGCCACCTCGTCTTCAGCACCCTGCACACCAACGACTCCGCCGGCGCGCTTACCCGTCTGCTGGACATGGGGATCGAGCCCTACCTGGTCGCCTCCAGCGTCGTTGGCGTGCTCGCCCAGCGCCTGCTGCGCCTGATTTGCGCGGACTGCAAACAACAGGTCACGCTCGAGCCCGAGGCCCTGGCGGAACTGGGAGTTGAACCCGGGCTGCGCGGGTCCTTCACCGCCTGCCACGGGCTGGGCTGCGACAGGTGCCGCTCCACCGGTTACCTCGGGCGCACGGGGGTCTTCGAGCTGCTGCTGATCAATGAAGAGGTGCGCACCCAGGTGCTGGAAAAGGCGCCCGCGTCGCGCATCAAGCAGCGCGCCGTCGCCACGGGCATGCAGACCTTGTTGGTGGATGGCCGCGAGAAGGTGCGCCAGGGCAGGGCGACGGTGGAGGAAGTGTTGCGCGTGTGTCAGCGCGACGAGCTGTAGCATGACCGCCAAGTAATAAGGAGCAAGGAGGAAGCAGAACCATGAGACTGACCGTGATTGTAGCGCTCGTTCTCGTTGCTGCCGTGGGCGGAGCCGCCATCGCCCAGGTCCCGGCGCCAACCCCCGGGCCCACTGCGCCGGCCCCGGGATCCGGCGGACAGCGCATGGGCGCGCCCGTCGACATCGACCAGATGATCGACATGGTGGCGACGCGCCTCGGCCTGACCGAGGCCGAGAAAGCCGCCACCAAGAAAGCCGTGCGCGCCAAGATCGACGCGGGTACCGCTTTCTCGCAGCAACTGCAGGCGCTGGGCGAAGTGGCTCGCAATGAGAAGGCCACCAACAAAGAACTGAACGCCGCCCTGCAGAAGTTTGATGCCGCGCTGGCTGCCTACCGCCAGAAGGTCAAGGCGATTGACGCCGCGCTGACCAAGTCGCTCTCCCTGAGGGCGAAGGTTGGCTTGACGGCTCTGGGTGTGATCGACAATGGCATGGGCATGCGCGGCCTCGGGTTCGGAGGCGGCAGAGGTGGCAACCGCATGGGCGGAGGCTTCGGCGGAGGGCGGCAGCAGCAGCAGGGCAGCCCCTAGCTCTGCGAAGGGAGTGATGGCCGCGCCTGCCGCGCTTGCCGGTTTCAGCGAGCGAGGGCAGGCGCGGCCCCGGGATGTCGTCAATGGGCAGATACCGGTATCGCGCCCTGGACTCACAGGGCGTCGCCATCGCGGGGGAGATCGAGGCGTCCGACCGTCGAGACGCCGCCTCGCGCCTGCGCGCCTCGGGGGTTTTTCCCACCGACCTGGATGGTCTCGCGGGCGCCAGCGCGCCGGCAAACGCCCGCGTCGCCCAGGGGCCGCGGCTGAGCCGCGGCCAGGTGGCGGTCCTGACGCGACAGCTGGCCGACCTGGTGTCATCGGGGATGCCGCTTCACCGCTGCCTCGGCATCCTGTGCGACCAGGCCGCCGGCCGCCAGCGGCAGCTGCTCGAGGCGGTGAGCCAGGAGGTGCAGCGCGGCGCCCCGCTGTCTGAGGTGCTGAGGCCGTTGTCGCGGTCGTTTTCGACCCTCTATGTGGAGATGATTCGCGCCGGTGAAACCAGCGGCCATCTCGACGCGGTGCTCATGCGCCTGGCCGAACACCTCGAGAACCAGGAGGTTCGTCGAGCGCAGATCATCTCCGCGTTCACGTATCCTGCGGTCATCGTCGTGGTAGCCGTCGGCGCCATCATCTTCATGGTTACGTTCCTGGTCCCGCGCCTGTCGGTGGTGTTCGCCGACCTCCGGCAGGCCCTGCCCGCCCCGACCCGGCTGCTGCTGGCGATCGCCCACGCCGCGCCGCGCGCCGGGCCGTGGATCGGCGGCGGGCTGGTTCTGCTGTACCTCGGGGCGCGCAGGGCTGCCTCCACACAGGCCGGCGGCATGCTCCTCGACGGCGCGCTCCTGCGCTTGCCCGTGCTAGGGCGCCTGGTGGGAAACGTAGCCATCGCGCGCTTCGCGCGCACCCTGGGGACGCTGCTCGCCGGCGGAGTTCCCATGCTCGGCGCGCTGGAGATCGCGGCGGCCGCGTCGGCCAACCGCGTCATCGCTGCGCAGGCGAGCGGCCTGCAGCAGAGCGTCAGGGAGGGCGAGAGCCTCAGCCGCGCCATGGCTGAATGCAGCGCTTTCCCCCCCACCCTGGTGCACATGGCCGCCGTGGGAGAGGAGACCGGGAACTTGCCCGCCATGCTGGTTAGGTGCGCGGACGCTGCCGACTTCCAATTCGACCAGGCCATGAGGCGGGTGACGAGCCTGGTCGAGCCCGCGATCATCTTGGTCATGGGCGGCATCGTCGCATTCATCGTGCTGTCCGTTCTGCTGCCGGTTTTCGACATATACTCGGCGATCAACGTGTCAGGGAGAACTCCGTGAGACGCATAACGAGCGAAAAGGGGTTCACGCTGGTGGAACTCCTGGTAGTCATGATTATCCTCGCCGCCCTGGCGGCGGTGATCGTGCCGCGCATGTTCTCGCGCGCGGAGCAGGGGCGCCGGGCCAAGGCGATCTCGGACATCAAGAGCCTCGAGACCGCGATCGATATGTATGCGGCCGACAACGGGGCCGCCCCCACCACTGAGCAGGGTCTGCAGGCCCTGGTCGAGCAGCCGACCACCTCGCCCGAGGCCAAGAACTGGAACGGGCCCTACCTCAAGAAGCAGCTACCGCAGGATCCGTGGGGCGGCGAGTACATCTATGTGTCGCCGGGCGAGCACAACGTTGATTACGACATCGTCTCCTACGGTCGCGACAACCGCGAGGGGGGTGAGGGCGCCGATGCCGACATCGCCAACTGGGAGGGATAGAAGCGAGCGGGGCTTCACCCTCGTCGAACTGTCGGTGGTGGTGCTGCTCATCGTGACGCTGGCGGCGGTGGCGGCGCCGTCCTTCGCCGGGTTTTGGCGGGCAAGCCAGGCGCGCAACTGCGCCTGGCAGGTGGCCGCGCTGGCCCGCAGGGCGCGAGATTACGCGATCTGCCATTCAGTGCGCACCGCCGTGGAGTACCACGAGACGGAGCGGGAGTTCCGCCTCACGTCCGAAAGCGATCCCGCAGGGGCCCCCGGGCAATTCGAGCAGCTAAGGCTCGCCGGAGCGCAACTGGTCACGGTCCCCGACGCCGTCGAACGCATCTCGCTGTCGGTGGAAGGGCGCGAGGCAGGTCCCGACTGGCCGGTTGTCTTCTTCCCGGACGGGCAGGCCCTCGCGGCCGAGATCGGCCTGGAGGGGCCGCAGGGCGCCCTATCGGTGGAAATCGCGCCGCTCACCGGGCGGACAAGGGTGGTGGAAGGCGATGCGCACGGGCAGCCGTAACTGGGGGTTTACCCTGGTCGAGCTACTGGTTGCCACGGTGCTTCTGGCAGTCGGGCTGGCAGCCGTCGCAGCCGCCTTCTCGGCCGCGACGCGCGCTCAGGCGGCCGCCCTGAGAACGACCACTGCGGCCAGGCTCGCGCAGGCCAAACTCGCCGAAATCGAGGCGACGGGAACCACTTCCGGCGGCGAAGAGGGGACCTTCGCGGAGCTGGAAACGGACCAGACGCCCGGCAGCGGCGACCTCGGGGACTACAGTTACCGCTGGGAGGTCGCCACAGACGACTCCGCGGGACTGGCGCGCGCGCAAGTGTCGGTATGGTATCGAGACAACGAACGGAGCCAATTCACGCTGGTGTGCTATCTGCCTGCCGCAGGCGGAGCACCATGATGCGGGCAAGGTCCGGCTTCACTCTCGTCGAGCTGCTGATCAGCGCTGTGCTGCTGGCGTTGGTGAGCGCGGGCGTGGCGACGGTGATGTCCACCTGCCTGGGCGCATGGCGCGCCGGACAGGCGCGCGCCGACCTGGCGCAGCAGGCCGAGGCCGTGCTCGACACCGTCGGGCGGGATCTGCGCGCCTCGTTCATCGGGCGCCGCGGGTTCTTCGTCTCCGGCGATGAAGGCGACGGTCAGTGGTACCTGGAGCTGACCACCCTGTCCCGGCGGATGATGCGCCTGCTCTACCTTGCCGAGCGGGGGGAGACGCCGGGCGAGAACATGTCGGACCTGGCGCAGGTGGTCTATTACGCCGAGCCCGCCGGGGACGGCGCGACGTTTGCGCTCTACCGCGAGGAGATATGTCCGCCCGGGCGCGAGCCCCTGGCCGAGGAGGCGCGCGACCCGGAGAAAGCGCAGTTGCTGTGTGACGGAGTTGCCTCATTCAGGCTGCGCTTTTGGGATGGACAGGACCAGGCGGACTGGCTTTCGGAGTGGGACTCGCTGGCTGCGGGCGACTCCGGCGGCGGTTCTGTGCCCGCCGCGGTTGAGATTGCGCTCGTCCTGAGGCAAGACGGACGGGAGCAGACGTGCGTCACGCGCGTTCCCGTCTGCCTGGGCGAAAGCGCCCCCGGGGGTGCCCAGTGAGCGGTCCCTTCGCGCGCAAGACGGGGAACGACGGAGCGGCTCTGATCGTGGCGCTGTTCGCGCTCACGATTCTCACCGCGCTCGCGGTCACCTTCGCGTCAGTCGCGCGAACCGATGCCCTGCTGGCGGGCAATCGCGCGGCGGCGCTCCAGGCGTTCTACGCCGCCCAGTCCGGCCTCAACTACTGCCGTGGCGTGCTCGCCGCGGACGACCCCGCGACAGACTCGGCGGGGGATGAGTGGGCGCAGGTTGGGGACAGCGCGCCCGAGCTGGACATACCCGGGTTCACCGTGAGCGCCGTCATCGAGGACGAAAGCGCCCGCCTCAACCTCAATACGGCAACCAGCGACATGCTTGTTGCTTTGCCGGGGATGACCGAGGAGATCGCCGACGCGATCCTCGACTGGCGGGACGACGATGACGAGCCCGGGCCGCTGGGGGCCGAATCGGATTATTATCTCTCCTTGCCCTCGCCCTACGAGGCCGCGAACGGGCCGTTTGAGACGGTGGACGAGCTGCGGCTGGTAAAGGGCGTGGACGCAGTGCTTTTCGACGGCGACGGCACCGCCGCCAACCCGGGCCTGCGCAACCTGGTGACGGTGCGCTCAGGCGAGCGCAACGTGGACCGCGAGGGACGGGCTCGCCTGAACATCAACACCGCCGACCCCGGCCAACTGGCAGTCAGGCTCGGCGACATCCTGACGGATGACGAGCTCGCCGCCGTCGAGCGCAGGAGACGCCGGGGACCGCTGACGTCCCTGGCCGCGGCGCTGACCATCGCAGGGGTGCCCTGGCCCACGATGGCCCAGGTGCTCGACCGCATCCGCGTCGACGACCGCAGTTTTGGGGAGGGGACGGTCAACCTGAACACAGCCAGCGAGCAGGTGCTCGAGGCGATTGGACTGCCGGCCGACGTCGCGCAGGCGGTGGTGGACCGGCGCGAGACGCAACCATTCGAGACCAAGGGCGAGCTTGCCGATGTCGCCGGCGTCACCCAGGAGGTAATGCTCGCGGTGGCGGACAGCATCGCGACCAAGTCCTCGGTTTTCCGGGTTGCGGCGTCTGCGCAGGCAGAGGCGCGTCCGCTGCGCGCAGGCGTATCGGCGCTGCTTGACCGCAGCGGGCAAGCCCCCAGGCTCATAGTGTGGCGTGAGGATTCCAGCCCGCCGTCGGGGCAGGCCGGCCCGCAGGAGTGAGTGAATGGCCCGCAGAGCAGTTGGAGTAGATATCGGTTCCCGCTACGTGAAGGTGGCGGAGCTGGCTCGCGAGGGAAGCCATGTGCGCGTCGTCCGCTGCGCCGCGCAGGAGATCGCGGATTCCTCGGACGTAGCGAAGGCGCAGGCTGTGACGCGCGCCCTGCGGGCGGCAGGCATTGGCGGACGCAAAGTCATCTGCGATGTGGCGCGCGCTGACGCCGCGGTGAAGCGCATACGCCTTCCGGCGACAGAGCGGGAGACCGTGCGCAAGATGCTGGAGTTCGAAGCCCAGCAGCACGTGCCCTTTCCCCTGGACGAGGTGGCGTGGGACTTCGACCTGGACGGGACCGGCGCAGTGCTGCTGGTCGCGGTGCGCAAGGCATCGCTGCGTGCGGCGCGCGACGTTGTGACGCAGGCAGGTCTGAAACCCTCGGCCGTCAGCGTCAGTTCCGCGGCGGCCGCGGCTGCCTACCTGCACGAGGCCGGCGAGCCGGCCGCGGAGAGCGCCGACGAAACCGCGGTGCTGGTGGAACTGGGGGCCGGCCCGGTGGTCGCCAACGTGTTCCGCGGGGGGACGTGGCTGCTCAGCCGCCCGCTGCCAATCAGCGGCGACGACCTCACCGCTGCCTTCGCGGCTGACCTGGGTTGTGAGGTCGAACGCGCGCAGAGGGTCAGGCAGTCCGAGGGGGTCGCGGCCCTGTCGGCGGGCGCGCGGTGCGTGACGCAGTGGCTGCAGGTGCTGCGCGCCGAGATCGAGCGGTCGCTGCTGGCGGCGGCCGAGCAAACGGCAACCCTGACGGTCGAGCGCGTCGTCGCCACGGGAGGCGGCTGGCTGACGCCCGGCCTGCCGCAGGCGGTGTCGAGCGCGCTGGGGCTTCCGGTCGAGGTTTTTCCGGCCGGGCCCGAGCCGGTGACGCCCGCGTTCGGCGCGGCAATCGGCCTGGGGCTGCAGGGCCTGGGGCTGGTCCGGGGCGTCAACCTGATGTCCTCGGCTGCAGAGGGCGCGCGCAGGCAGGCCAGCCGCTGGGTCAGTTCCGCGGTGGCGGTCGCGGCGCTGCTGGCGGCCCTGGGCGTGGGCACCTGGCGCTACTGGGCTTTGCAGCAGCAGTCACTTGCGCTGCAGCCGGCGCGGGCCGCAGCCGCCCGCCGCGAGCAAGACATGCGGAACCTGCGCGCCACACAGCGCACACTGGAGGCGCGATTGGCCGAAGTGCAACGCCTCCTGCAGCCGCGCCACAAAGTGTTGAACACCCTGCGGGAGCTCAGCGCCGCTGCGCCCTCCGGCGTGTGGTTGACATCGGTTTCCTATTCCCCGGGGCGCCCGGTCACGGCGCAGGGAAAGGCGGCCTCGGCCGTGCAGGTGTCGGACCTGCTCGACGCCCTTGGCGCGCGCGCCGCGCTGGCCTACGTGAAGCAAGGGGAGACGGACGTGGACTTCGCCATCACCATGCAACTGGATGAGGGGGGCTAGCCGCGTGTTCTCGCGTCGCGAAAAGGCTTTGTTGGCTATGGCGGCCCTCGCCGTCGTGGTGGTAGTGGGCGTGCAGCTCTCGGGAGGCGCCGCCGGCACGGCAGGGGTGGACCGGAGCAGCGACATCGCCCGCTGGAAAGGGCTGCGCCAGCGCGTGGCCGACACCGAGGCGCGCCTGCGGGAGATCACCATGCGGGAACCCGAGGCGGCGGCATACCTGCTGCGCGCGGCCCAGGCAAGCGGCGCGGCCACCGGTGTCGTCATCACCTCCGCGCGCCCCCGCAAGGCCACGAAGACTTCCTCCGGCTGCCTGGAGCACGCGCTTGAGGTCCAGGTGGCCGGGCGTTTCCCCAGCATCGCTAGGTTCATGTTCGACCTCGAAGCCAGGAACGCCAACATTCACATCGCCCGCGTGGCCGTAACCTCGAGCGACGCCGGGTCGGATAAGGTGAACTGCGCAATCATTGTCGCGGGCTACAGCCCGGGAGAGGTGGAGAAATGAAGAACGGACAAGGCCCCAAGCCGCGGGCGCGCGCCGCCCTGATCAGAAGCGGGGCGGTCGCGCTGGCGTGCATGCTCGTTGCGGCCGCCTGGGCCGCCAATCGCTCGGCCCGGCAGAGCTCGGCGCAGCAGGCCTCAGCGCGCTCTCGCCCCGCGGCCGCGAGCGCGCGCACGGCTGTCAGCGAGTCCACTCCGACGCAAGCGCCGGCCGCGGCACAATGGCGCTACGACGTTGTAGTGGAGCGCAACCTGTTCATGCCACCGCCCTCGCGCCGGCAGGAGAAGTCGCCTGCGCTGCCTCCGCTGGAACCCATGCCCATCGACGCACTCACGCAGGTCGATCTCGATAGTGCGGGGGCGAAGCCGGCCTCGCCGGAATGGATCTACGCGGGTTACGCGACGGTGGACGGCAATCCGGTGGCCATTGTGCAGAACGGCCTCACCGGAAGGGCCGAATTCCTGCGCGCGGGCGAGACGCTGGATGGGTCCGTGGTAAGCGATATCACTCCACAGGCAGTCCAGTTGACGCGCGAAGGCAAGACCACCGCGCTGCGGATCTCTGATGCGTTCACCGCGACTCCGCTCAACGAACCGCCGAAGCCGGCGGTCCAACCCAACACTGATCAGGGCCGGCGGGGGCGGGGCGGTTTCCCCGGCGGCGGCGGCGGGCAGTTCTTGCAGCGCCTCATGCCAGCGCTCCAGAACAATCCGGACTTGCTCAACCAGATCAATCAGTTGATGCCGGGCTCCGCGGGACCCGGCCAGCCGGCAGGAGGACAACCGTGAAAATGCTACGCGTGCTGCCGGCGCTGGCGGTGGCGGTGAGCCTCGTCATGCTGCCGGGAGCGCAGGTTCGCGCCGAGACCGCCGACGTTGTGTCCCTCGATGTGCGCGGGCTTGACATAGACAACCTGCTGCAGTTCTACAGTCGCATGTTCGCCTTGACCGTGGTCAAGGACCCCAACCTGACCGGCGCGGTAACGATCATGTGTCCGCAGCCGGTGTCGCGCCAGGAGGCGCTAGACATCCTCAACTCGGTGTTGGAGGTGCGCGGCTTCACCTCGGTGCTGCGCGGCAGCCTGCTCAAGATCGTGCCTCTGGCCAAGGCCGTGCAGTCCAACGTGGGGTTGGCGGTAGGGCGCTCGCCCACCCAGGAGGGCGACCAGGTTGTCACCCAACTCATTCCCCTGACGAGCGCCGACGCCGTGCAACTGCAGAGCGAGTTGACACCGCTGGTCAGCGCGGGGGCGAGCATTATCGGCAACGCTGCCAGCAACACGCTCACCATCACCGACTACGCCAGCAACATCGCGCGCCTGCTGCAGATCATCAACCAGCTCGACTCGACGAATGCGACGCAGGTGCGGGTCTTCCCGCTGACCTACGCGCAGGCGGCGGAGGTCGCCCCGCTGCTGACCCAGATGTTCTTCACCCAGCCCCGGGCGGGGGCGACGACATCTAGGACGCAAGTGCCCGGCTTCCTGCAGCGACTGCAGGGCGCGGTGGCGGCGGCGTCTGGCGGGCGTTCGCCCGCCACGGCAGCTCCCGTCGGGCAGGCGGTGGCCGACAGCCGCACCAACTCCATCCTGGTCAGCACCAGCAAGGAGCGCATGGAGGCGATAGCCGAGGTCATCAAGAACCTTGACCGGCCCGTCGAGCGCCAGGGCAACTTGACCATCATTGCCCTCCAGCGAGCGAATGCCCAGGACGTCGCCACCGCGCTCAACCAGGCCCTGGGCGGACGCACGACGGCACAGACCAGGACCGCCACCACCACCACTCAGCGAGCGCGGACGACCGCGACCACCGCCCCGCGTCTCGGCGCAGGCACCGGAACGACTGTGGGCCGCGCCTACGAAAGCGCCGACACAGCGGCTGGCCGGGCCGAGGAGCCGGCCCCGGGACCGCCGGCGGCCGGCGCCGCCGTTGAGATCGCTCCGTCGCCGGAGGCGCAGAGGCCGGCCGGCATCGCCGGCGTCGGCAACTATGCCGCCGCCCAAGCCGTCAACGTGATCGAGTTGGCGGGCAATGTGTCGGTGGTGGCTGAGCCGAACACCAACGCGTTGATCATCAGCGCGCCTCCCGAGTACGCCATGCTGCTGAGGCAGTTGATCCAAGAGCTCGACCAGGCGCCGCCCCAGGTGTTGATCGAGGCGATCGTCGCGGAGGTGGCGCTCGACGCGGAGCGCAAGCTGGGCTTCGAATGGACGTGGACCGAGCACAACCACTTCGGTAACGACGACCTTACAGGGACCATCGGCAGCGATCTCGGGCTGGCGACGGAGACCTTGGGCCTCCGCTACAGCATCGGCGGCGCCAGCCTCAACACCCTGCTGCACGCGATGGTCACCGACGACAAAGTCACCATCCTGTCCACCCCGAGGATCTTCACCTCGAACAACCGGCCGGCCGAGATCAACATTAGCACGCAGACGCCCTACGTCTCCAGCGTGCGCACGACCGAGACTTCCGAGACCTTCGGCATA
>Ga0315279_10005467_pt1 | contig 16465 bp, 12 predicted proteins | sample YL17G06_20_MG_FD_203694 | JGI IMG/M metagenome (GOLD analysis project Ga0315279, IMG submission 203694) | Sediment microbial communities from Yellowstone Lake, YNP, Wyoming, USA - YL17G06_20 | ecosystem: Environmental > Aquatic > Freshwater > Lake > Sediment | place: USA: Wyoming | collected...
TTTGTATGTTCTTGTTCTGACCTTTATTGAATTTGTTAATAAACGTCCTAATTATGTCCATGCCCACTCATCAATAAGCGGGCTTGTCGTGCGCCTTTTGCAGCCATTTTTCGGGTACCGGGTTATTTATACTCCGCACTGCTATTCGTTCACCTATCCCAATGGGATGATGAAATATGCAATGTACCGGCTTGTTGAAAAAGTGCTTGCGCTTTTGGGGGCCACCACGAACCTTCATGTTTCGATCTCCGACTATCTGATCGGGAAACAACTCAGCATGCGTAATCCCGGTGTTGTTATCCATTCTCCGTTTGATTGGCGCAAGCAGCCGGTTGATTTTCGGCGCGCATTCGATTCGAATACGGTGCTGCTGCTGGGCTCGGACCGTCCGCAGAAAGGATATCGCATATTGGATCGGGTTGCAGAAGAGTTTCAGAGATCGTCCCCTGTGATGAGCGTCCTCGTGGTTGGTGCACAGCCGTTTTCGCATAAAGTCCGATGCGTTCCCTGGCAGGAGGACCTTGACCAATTTTATGCAAACGCTTTCTGCATGCTTAATGTATCCTATAGCGAGGGACTGTCGCTGTCCCTGATTGATGCTCTCTATGTTGGTTTGCCTGTAGTGGCATTCGATATTCCGGCAAACCGGGAGCTGCTCGATAATGGCTGCGGAATTCTAGTTGAGCAACGCAATGCCGAGGATATCGCGGCGGCTATTTTTTCTCTCAAACAGAATTTCGAACGCTATCAGATGCTGCATCAGAACGGGCAGCAACGGGCGCTTGCGCATTTTTCTCCAAAGCTGTTTTACCGCGCGTATATTCGCCATTATCAGCAGTATGGGATTGCGGACGTTGCAATACCGGAAATATCCTCGCAAGACTCCCGCCAAAATGAGCTCAAATCCCTGCGTCCTGGTCATTGCAGCAATCCCCTCCCGATCTTCTGAACTTGCTATCCACGAATCGACCGACAGACTATCCGGCTGCTCATGATTTATAAGAGGTATCGTCTATTGTGAATATAGCCATTCCCAGGAGTATCCGGGCGACGATCAAAAACGCAGTTATACGATCGAGCGTCATGCTGGCCTTGTTTCTGGCGATCAACAAACTCCTGGGATTTGCCGAGAAAATCCTGATTGCCAACTACTTCGGGACATCCGCCGAAGCGGATGTGTTTATCGTTGTGCAAGGAATGTTTATTACCGGGTGGATGTTCGTTGAAGAAATAGCAAGCCCCGCGCTCATTCCCGTGCTTTCCGCGATGCGTAAGGCCGGCGCATCGGACCAGCGCGCCCGCCTGGTCCGCGGGATGCTGATGGTCCTGGTCCCGGTGATTGTCGCGTTTCTGGCGGCCTCGATTGTGTTTCAGAAGCAGATTGGCTGGCTCCTTTATCCGGGCTTTGATGAACGGTCAAAGGAGCTGGTGCATGATCTCTGGCTTTACTTTTGCGTGGCAGCCCTTCCGTATTTCCTGACGCCGGTGCTGCAGGCATATGCCAATTCGGACAAACGGTTCTTTGCGCCGGCGTTTTCCGCGGCACTCGGCAGGACGTGCATGATAGTGGTGTTCGTCATGGCTGTCCGGTCCGCGGGCTTGAAGGGCGCGGGAATAGGGATGATTGCCTACGCATGCGTTTATTTCGGATTGCTGTTTATTCTGGTCCGGTTCCCATTGCGAAAGATATCGCAATCCCTGACAGCCCGGATTCCACAGCAGAAAATGGTTGCGCAGCTCGCTCTGCCTCTTTTATTAGGATTTGCGTTCTCCCAGGCATGTCAGTGGATCGATGTCCGCTACGGCAGCCAGCTTGCCAGGGGTACGATTTCGGCCCTTGCGTTTTCAAGGAAGCTCATTGATGTACCGGTGCTGCTGTTGTCGTTCTGCGTCGGGACCGTTCTGTTGCCCTACTTGTCGGGATTCGCCGCGGAGAGAAACATGCGCGGTTTCAGGAAATATGTCAATCGATCATTGATAGTGTGCTGTAGTGCATACGGCTTGGGGCTTCTGGTTTTCTTTTTCGGCGCGGAGCAGATTGTCAAGATGGTATACGCCCGGGGGAAATTTGACCATGGGTCTATTGCCGTCACCGCTGCGCTGCTCAGATATTATGCGCCGGGCCTGCTGGTATTTTCATGCGAGATTATTGTGATGCAGGCGTCATTCGCCGTGCGTAATCATTGGATCGCCATAATCGTTGGAATGATATGCGCGTCCCTCAACATTACCGCGACCGTTCTTTTAGTGCCGCGATTCGGCGCCATGGTGATACCGCTGGCGGTGGTCTCGCAGAAAGGGCTCAAGACACTTATTTTGTGGCTGTTTTTGCGTGCGAAGATCAATGCCTTTGAGGCAATGCCGGAGTTCGCTTCATGATGAACGCGGTGAAAAAGAGAACAATAATCGCCATCGAAGCCTTCCTGCTCAACGCCGGGTATACGGGCGTTGAGCGGTATATTGAAAATCTGGTTCGTACGATCCTCAAGGACGCCGGCGGGATTGAGTATCGGATTTTTTTATGGGGAAGCTGCGGAAAACAATTCATATCGGACGATACGCATGCAATCATCAGGTTCCCTTTTCGATCAAGAATCGTCAGAGTTGTTTTCCAACATCTTTTTTTCCCGATATTTATCGCTGATTGCGAATGGACGCTCTTTACCGGATATATCGGCAGTTTTCTCTATCCGGGAAAGAAGACCGTCCTTTGTGTTTACGACTTGATTGCTTTACACCAGCCGCATCTGGTAAAAAAGGAAACGGCGAACAATTACCGGATATTCCTGCCTCATTTCCTGAAATCCGCGCAAACGGTTATCTGCCCAGGCAATAAAGTCAGGGATGATATCTCTGTTTTCCGGAAAAAGGGCGCGATACTTGTATCAAGGCTGCCTATTGATGACTCGTTCTATGAAGAATATGATTCGTCTTTACCGCCTGATATCAAACTGCCTCATGACTACTTTTTTCTTGTAGGCTATAATGAGCCGAAGAAGAACTTCGGCCTGCTTCAATCGCTTACCCGGCGTTTTCCGGATCAACTTTTCGTTGTTGCAGGGCATGGCACTTCTCAATTGACCATTGATAATCCGGCTGAAAACATCATGGCGCTTGATTTTATCGACCAGACGCTTTTGATTCATCTATACAAGAATTGCAATGCATTGCTCTTTCCCTCGATTGCGGAAGGATATGGTTTTCCCGTTGCGGAGGCATTGTCCTTGAATAAGCCGGTCATCTGCTGCAGGATGGCCCCATTGACGGAATTCGAGCATCCTCTGCTGTTTTTCGCTGAAAATGCGACCGCCGAATCGATGGCGGATGCCATGGGAAAATTCCTTCAAATGGAAACACCCGAAAGGTCCGCATCGTTAATGCTCGATAGATGGGATACATATTGGAAAAGGTTGAAAACCGGAATTCAATGCGAAATATTACTTGCCAATCAAGTGAAGAAAAAGCGTCTTCCGTATAAGCAGAATGGCCTTTCGATAGTACAATAAGCGCGCCCAATCGATGTCTGAAAAAAAAAAGAATATCCGGCTTATTCTGCTTGATCATTGCTCGTGTTTTGGCGGCGCCCAGATAAGCCTGCTTGAACTTAAAGATGCCCTTGAGCGAATCAATTTTCCGGTCCTGCATATTTCGCCATCGCCGGGGAAGCTGTTGCCGGTTCCCATTCGCGGGGAACGATTGCCATTGCTGGCGATTCTGATAAACAGCATTTATCTATTAACGTTTTTTGTCTTTCATCGCTTTCCACGCATCTACTGCAATTCCCTTCGAGATCGCCTATCCTGCTTTCTGATTCCTCCCAAATTTCTTATCACCCACATCCGTGATTATCCAAGCGCGGCGCATATGCGGATGATAAGGCTATTGCCTTCAAGAAATATCGTTGTTTCCTCGAATTTTATAATTGATATCCTGCGGCAAAAAACAGGGCCGGCAAATATCCATTATGTGCCTAACATCATTCGATTTTCATCCCTCAAGCCTGAATTTCCGGGCAATAAAAGCAAACAAAAAAGCGTCGTGATGGTCGCCAACCTGGTACCATGGAAGAAGCATCTATTTGCTATTGAGGTCATGATCGAATTGCGCAAAAATGGAATTATTGCCGGATTTGATATATGGGGATCGGATGCGCTTAACGAAAATCAGGCGTACGCGGAAAATCTCCGCAAAGTCCTCGCGCAAAAAGAGCCAATCGGCATGCGGCTCATTGAGAATAACCGGATTACAGCGGAAGATTATGCCCGATATGATCTTCTTTTTCATCCCGCGGAGAACGAGCCGTTTGGGAGGGTGATTATTGAGGCATTAGGAAATGGAGTTCCCGTGCTGGTGCATGCTTCAGGCGACCCTCCCAATGTAATAAAGAAATATGGCGGCGGCGAAATATTCGATTCGGACGATGCAGTCCAGGTTGCGGAGAAGATTGCTGCTATGATTGGCGATAAAGGGAAATATGAGCAACAGATACGCCAGTCGATTGACCGGATACGAAATGATTTCTCACCGCAATCTGCTATTGCCCACCTGAAAACAGCCGGCATCATATGAATCCATTTCCGCCCAATTTATTTCCCCACAAAAAATGCGGGATACAACGCCCGCACCCACTGCTTAATCCTTTCCTTCTCGTCTTTTAAGGACCCCACTAAGAGTGCCGGGCCTTTGAAGACCACCTCATCGTTGGCCCATCCTTTTTCAGCCACAACCGGCATCCCCATTTCCCCGGCCTCGCGCAGCACATTCGGTACGCCGTCGCGATCTCCTGTTTTGTCTATGCGCGAGCCATACATAAACAGATGCGATTGCAGCATGATTTCCAGGACCCGGCTGAAGGGAATCGGCCCGGGCAGCTTTACTTCTATATTCGACCGCGAAATCCGATAGGTATGTCGCGAATGTATTCCTGCCTGGATAAACTGGATGTGAGGGATTGAATCAGCCAGGTCATCAATAATATTGAATACCGCATCAAGATTTTTTTTAGGCACGTCACGGGCGATATTGCAAATGGCGAATTCCGAGGCTGCCGGAGGCTTCCATTGCGGCAGGTTCGGGAGTGGGTGAGGACGATAGGAAATTTTTTCCGTTGGAATACTGAAGGCCTTTTGCGCCCATTCGATATTTTTGCGGCAGCAAAAGAAATATTGGTCGATTTCCGCGGGAGGAATTCTGCCGAGATACGTTCGGCGGAAGAGATCGTTTGCATGGCAAAAAGCCTGTAGTTTGCAGCCTGTTTCGCGGCTGATTATGGCGGCAAGGTCCAGAATATAATTGCTCCAATACGCCAGGACGGTATCTTCGCGCCGGATATTTTTATCAGCAATGATCTGTTTCGCAATTCGGTTTCGGACAACGCGAATTGGAAGATGACGCCATAAACCTATCCGGATTCTGACTTCCCGGATATAGACGACTTCGATGTTTGCATCTGCGCTCATGGCGGCGATATCGCGATTCAGGAATATTTCGGAGTATTTTTGAGAGTCGGCGAGGATTATCAGGCGAGGTGCTGAAGTCATGAGAGGATCGCTCGGGCAATGCTATGATGGTTTTTCTTGAATTCGGTCATTCGAATTTGTTTCGAATTTGGCTCACGCCGCTGCTCCGGTCCTAGGTATGCAGTCGTAGTCGCGGTCGGATTTCGAATTCCTGCCTGCGGCGTTTGTGCTGAGCTGGTCGAAGCATCGCCGCGCCAGGGGCTCTGCACGAATGTTTTACTTAAACGCCTCTTTCCGTATCCCGTACCGCGTCATCAGTTTGTGCACCTGGCGGGAGGAGATGCCGGCGGACTCAGCCGTTTTGTCAATACGTCCGTGGTACAGGGCCAGTTTTTCCTCGATATACCGGCGTTCGATCTCTTCAATGCCTTTTTGCCGCACCTGCGCGAGGGTTTCTGATACGTCAACAACCACGGTCGGACCGGCGGGCGCGCGCAGGGGCACGATTTCGGCGGGGAAACTGGCGGGCATAAGCAGGTGCGTGGGTTCAAGGACATAGGCGCGCTCGATGCAATTGCCCAGCTCGCGGATGTTGCCGGGCCAGGCATGGGCGATAAAGCCTTTGAGCACCAGCGGGTGAAACCCCGTGATATTTTTATGGTACTGATCGTTCAGCTGCTTCAGGAATATGTCCGCCAGATGCGGAATATCTTCGCGCCGTTCGCGCAGCGGCGGAATTTCGACGGGAAATACATTCAGCCGGTAATAGAGATCGCTGCGGAACCGGCCGTTTTCCACCATTTTCAGCAGGTCGATATTGGTGGCCGCGATCACGCGTGCGTCGGTCTCGATGTCTTTTTCTCCGCCGATACGCTGAAATACTTTCTCCTGCAGCACCTTGAGCAGCCGCACCTGGGCATTCATCGACATGGTGCCCACTTCATCCAGAAAGATGGTGCCGCCCGCCGCCTGCTCGAATTTGCCGAGTTTGCGGCCGGTCGCGCCGGTAAAGGCGCCCTTTTCATGGCCGAAGAGTTCGCTTTCCAGTAAACTTTCCGGAAATGCGCCGCAGTGCACGCCGATAAACGGGCCGCCGGCGTGTGCACTGTGCTGATGTATGATTTTCGCCAGAAGGCCTTTGCCCGTGCCGGTTTCGCCGCACAGGAGAACGGTGGTGTTCGTGGGCGCCGCGGACCGGACCTCGTCCTGGATTTTGCGCATGAGCGGGGATTCGGTCTTGACATACTGGTATGCGTCGGCGTGCCAGAACCCGTCTGATGTTTCGTCACCCGCGCTCCCGGCGGCGGGCCCGGGCGCCGCGCGCACGACATAGCGTACTTCGGCCGGATCAATGGGATGGATCAGGTAGCTGGCTGCGCCGTTGCGCACGATCTGGGCGGCATCGCGCACCTTTTCGGGCGTGCACAGAATGATGATTTCCGCCGCCGGTGAAGCTTCCCAGAAGGGAGAAAGGCCCGTTGCATAGGGCGTCGCATGCCCGTTGCGTTCCGACGGAAGGATCGAAAGATCGATGAAGACGGCGCCGTACTGCTTGCGGCGGAAAAGCCGCACCGACGTTTCATGGTCTGCCGCAATGTCAACAGAACATCCGCCGATGAAACAGCGCGCAATGATCTGCTGCGCCAGGGGTTCGGCGGTTGCGATCAATATGTTTTTCATCACGAGGACATCTGTCGGATAAACAACACACTACTTAAATACAATATAATGTATGGAACCGGATCAAAACCACCGCGGGTTGTGCGGCCGGCCGGGAGGTCAATCGTTTGTCAATTCGCTTCATGGGGGCTGGCATTCCGGCGTGACGTCGAATATATTAATAGGGTAGCCGCCGTCCGGGAGGAAATCTCATGAACAATCATATTCGCGCAGTCGTTTGCATTGCGGCCGTCACCATTACGGCAGGCGCCGGCCGCATCGAAAAAGGCGCGTATCACAGCGCGCTTCTGGCCCGCGATATCGGCTACATCGTGGCCCTTCCGGATTCATATGCGCAACAGGTCGCATCCGGCAAGCGATTCCCCGTTGTCTATCTGCTTCATTGCGCGGGTTGTGATACCTCCATGTGGTACAACAATCCCGAGTATTGCACGCCGGTGCAGGATCTGGTTGACAGTGCCGGTATCATCTTCGCGGGCCCGGACGACGGCCAGGTCCTCTCCTGGTGGCTCGACAGCCCGGTGCGCGATCATTCGGCGTATTCGTCGTTTCTGGCGTTCGAATTCAAGCCGCATATCGATTCGCTGTATGCGACGGAGCGCGACGCCGCCCATACCGGCCTGACCGGCCACAGCATGGGCGGGTTCGGCGCGCTGCATAATCTCATCCGGCGCCCCGATATCTTCGGCGCGGCCTTCAGCATGAAGGGCGCGGCCGACATCATGCCCTATTCCGGCAGCTGGGGGTTGCCCGCCGTGCTGGGCAATCAGGCGACCGGCGCCGCCAATTGGCATGCTGTCAATCCGGTCGAGCACGCTTGCGAGCTTGCCGGCCATGCCGTTGCGCTCCGGACGTACAGCGGGCCGCTGGACTGGTTTTACGCGGGAAACCTGCGGCTGCACCAGGTCCTTGACTCATGCGGTATCGCGCACCGGTACAATATCGATATCGATTCGCTGGAAGGCCACGCCAGCGTTTCTCCGCGGGAGATGCGCCATATGGCGGATTTCTTTGATTCCGTCTTTTCCGTCGCGTCCGCGGGCGTGCGGCATGCGCCGGGTGCGCGAAGCACACGCCCATGGACGCGCGTTGGTCGCCGGGAACACGGGACTATGGCGTGGACCATCACCGGCCGGGCGCTGGGGTCGATGCCGGGAAGACCGTATTCCGGGAAGTCAATGGTGATGGTCGTGATACAGCGGTCGGACGGAACGATCCGGCCGGTGATTGCGGGCATGCGAAAGCCGTAGCCCGGAGCGCGCATGAATTGCCGGGAGGATCCAACGAATTCAGCGGGGATCAAATCGCGGCCTTCAGCCCCGGGGCGGGCCTGAATTTCACCGTCTTCGTCGCCGGGATCTTCATGGGCCGGCCGGTGCGCGGATCGCGGCCAATGCGCGCCTTGCGGTTGACAACGGCAAAACTGCCGAACCCCGCGATCACCACGCCTTTGTTCATGCCGGCGCCCAGCGCGTTCACCATGGATTGCACCGCCTTTTCGGCAAGGGCCTTGCTGATGTTAAGGTCGCCGGCGACCTGCGCGGAGAGATCGGCTTTGTTCATTCCTGTGCTCCCGGGTTTGCTTGCGGCAGGCAAGAAAATAGCAGGGGCGTGATCCCGGCGCAATATAAAAACGCGATCGAATGTTTCCCGGCCCCGTGGCGCCGCTGTATTTTCAAATGGTCCGGCGGCGCCGGACATGGATTCACCAACCGGCAGAGGGAGGCCCCAATGAAAAAGGCGACGCTCCTGAAGATCGTCAACGTACTGATGGCGCTATTATTTGTCAATATGGCGGTCACCGGCGTTTTTTCCGGCGCGATCGGCGACCTGGTCGATCTGGTCCACGTGAAAGCGGGCTATCTTTTCATCGCCCTGGCGGCCCTGCATATCATTCTCAACTGGACCTGGATAAAAAGCACGTTTTTCAAAAAGAAGGCCGCCCCGCAGCGCGTCGGTTGATCGGTTCGCAGCGCGAATTCAGGGGATGCGCGATGGAATGCGGATGTCAAGACGGGTTCGATGCCGCGGCGGTTTTACGGCTTTCCCAGGTTTTGCGGAATTCCGCGGCATATTTATCGATCCATTCTCTGCAGATGTCGTCCATGGAACGGTCGAGAAGGGGATCGTGCCTGAGCCGTTCGCCCAGATACCATTTATATCTCTGGATTTCGTCGATCTCCGCGGCGATACAGGCGCGCATCTCCTTTTCGGTGGGCGAAGAACTGGACGCGCAGGATTGACTGTCCATGCGGATGCTCCGGAAAACAGGTTTTCGGATCGTGTGTCTGCGTTTGTGAAGGGCCGGATTGCACCCGGCCCGCCCATTGAACGCATCAACGCGCCATGGTCATACACATTCACTAGTATACTACAAATTACTGTAATTTGCAAGCGGGAGTCAATAGCTTTTATAATGCCGGCGCATGGACCTTGATGCGTGCTGATGCAGGCTGGCCGGCGGACGGCACCCGATCGCTCCGTCGGTTTGTGGGCAGGGCATAATCGACCGAACGCAGGCTTCATTTTGCGGAAACCATGAACGCCATTTCAACAACTAATACCGCAGGGACCTTATGCTGATGCCGGCAGAACAGCAGACACCGCTTGCCATGCTGATCGAAGGGTGCATTCATCACGACCGGAATGCACAGCGACTGCTTTTTAATACGTATAAGCAGCTGGTCCTGCGCTGCGTTACCCGCTGTATCGGCCCGCGCCCGTCGCGATTTAATGAGAAAGCTTGAGCGGTATATTCGTGAATAAGGACAACCCTATGAGTACCACCTCGGCATGCAAGGATGATGATCCGATGTTGAAGCGGCTGCAAAAGCGCGCGCGCGATGTGCCCGGCCCTTCCGAAAATGCGATTGATTGGGTCCGCATTGAGAGCGGCGTATTCGCGGCGCTCGACCGGCCTTCCGCGCGGCCGCGGCAGGCATCGTTTCCCGGGCCGGTGATTCGAGCGATTGTCGATTGGCGCCCAACGCCGGCGATCGCGTGGGGCTTTGCGGCGCTCGTTGTGTGCGCTCTTGCCGGAAGCTGGTTCACATTCCAGAACTCCGGAGCTTCCGCCCGCATACTCCGTGTTTCAGGCGACGTCCAATGCCGCACGCTAGGGACGTCTGCGGCGGCGATACCGGGTCGTATGCTCAGCCGGGGAATGTCGTTTTCCACGGCCGGTCGTTCGCTGCTGGTGGCGCAGACCGATCCGGGCTCCTATATCGCATTGTCGCCTGCTTCCGAAATGACAATAACCGCGCTTTCCCGGCATGTCGAAGAGGTGGCGCTGTCCCGCGGCATGGTTTCGGCGCAATTGCGCAAAGTCGCGGACCGTTCATTCGCCGTCCTCACCGCCAATGCCGTCTGCACGGCGCTTGGTACGGTCTTTCAGGTCCATGCCGGCGTCGCGGAAAACGGCGGAGCGCGCACCGATCTTTTCGTTGTGCGCGGCGCGGTGCGCATCCGGGGGCGCGGCCGGGCGTCGGTGTACCGTGTTGTCAATGCCGGGCAGGCCGTCGCCATGGTCGGCGACAGTCTGGGCCAGCCGGTGTTCCAGCCCCGGGAGATACCGGCCGACACGTCAATCGATTCTCTTGCGCTGCGCGGCATGGGCCTTGGCGCGGCGGAAAACGTTCCAGGCCTGATCTCGATCACCTCGGACCCGCCCGGCGCGCGGGTACGCGTGAACGGCGAAAACGCGGGCGCCACGCCGCTCAACCTGCAGCGCACCGCCGGCGCCTATGCCATTGCCGTCACCATGGACGGCTATCGCGTTTGGTCCAAGTCCTTCACGCTTAACTGGCGCGAAACACAATTCGTGCATGCGTTGCTTGAGCCCGTGGGACCAGGGTTCGCCGGACGGCTGGCGCCATCGATGACCGATACCAATGCGGCCGCGCCAAAGGCCGGGGATTCCGTTGCGGTCGTGTCTCCGCCAGTTGCGAAGCCTGCTGATTCAGCGGTCCGCGATTCAGCCATACGCCGGATGCCGTCCCGGCCGCTGGGATGGGACGCCTGGGTTGTCAATGGCAATGGCCGAAGGACCAAAGGCAGGGTGGACCTTTCGGTCCTCGAATTGCCGTGCCAGCCGCAGGACAATCCGTGGCGCAGCGATGAGCTGCGGAAAATCGAGGAATTCATCAGCGCCACGACGGACCTCAAGGCTTCACACCAGCGGCCGATCATATCCTGCGCGGGCATATGCCGGGATTTTGACACATGGGTAAAGCAGGCGAACAAACGCGGCTATGCCCCGGCCCGGCCGCTTGCGGGGCCGGAACTCGAAAGCAATGCGCTGGACCTTCTTGCCGATGCCGCGGCATGCCTTGTCGATAAGAAAGAAGGCGATTATCTCGCACGCATCAAGCAGACCTGCGCCGACTATCTGCGCCTTAAGTTCGGCCTGCCGGGCATGCCCCGCGATACCGCGTGGAGCCTTGCCGTTTCGCGGAGATTCGAAACCGCGCCGTGGCAAAAACAGTATCTGGACGAAGCGGAATCCTCCTTCAAGACGGCCGCCGGGGCGGCCAGGCCGTCGGCAAAGGACCTCCGCGGCATCTGGCGCTGTTTGCGCGGCATGCAGATCATGGAGCGCCCCATTCTGCTGTGCGAGGCCGGCGGCCTGCCGTTGGAAATAGCGGACGACAATATGCGCATGCTGCGGACCTATGTGAACAACGGCGGGTTCATCTATTTTACTAATGCGACAGAGTACGGCGTATGCCAGGGCGTCCGCGACGTGATTACCACGATTATTCAGGAGCGGCTTGATGATTCCGCGGGCACACGGCTTTACAACCGGCTTTCGCGCAACGACCGCCGCGTGAGCGGCTTTGTTTTCGACAAGCCGCAGCCCGTGATATTCCATCCCTGGACGTTTTTCCCCATGGTCCTGCCGCAGCCGGCGGACGTGGAGATCACCATCCTCAACCGCGGCGGCGCCGTGGTCTTTACCGATACGCTGCGGCGCCTTCCGGACGGCGCCTACCTGCAGCGGCGGAACGGCTATCGATGGAATGCCGTTGACAATTTCAATAACGAGGCGCCGAGCGGATATTATATCTACCGGGCCGAGGCCGGTCTTTGCCGCACGACCTGGCCGCTCCGGGTCAGCCTGCTCCGGTACCTGAAGCCGGGGCGCCACCCGATCTTTTCGGCTGCTTTTCCGCTCTCGGATATTCCCAGCATGCATCAATCGCAGCCGGACGATCTGCCGTATATGCAACGCGGCGTTTTCGGCGCGTCCATCAACGGCCGGCTTTCGATCTGCTATGCAGAAGGATATGGCGAATTAATGATTTTGCGCGATCAGCGGGTCAAAGACTTGCGTCACGACGCAATCCTGCGATGGATGGCCAATGTCGTGGTGACGGCGCTGGGAAAGGGAAGCCTGGTACGGGGTGCGGAGGAACCGGGCGTCATGCCGCCGAAATAACGCGGCGGGAACCTTTTGCTTGCCGGATGCAACTATCCGGAAGGCAGATGCGGCGCGGCCGGAAACGGATTTGCCGGGCGCCGGCGGAAATTGAATACGGCACTTTGGCGGTCGGCGGATCGCGGTGTTTTATTTTATTCGGAACCATCATGCTGCGCAATTCACTATTTCCGGTTCTCCTGATTTCGGCCGGCGCGGTCGCGGCGACGACGCGCGTTGCCTTTGTCCCGTTTGAATCGAGCGTGCGGCTCAAGGGTACCGCCTGGGACCTGGCCGCGGATGTCCCGCGCTGGTTTTCGGAAACGATCGATACCATAGCGGCAAACGATACGTCGGTCCGCGGCGTTCCGCTGGATACCGTTATGTCAATAATCAGGCAAAATGGCTGGAACGCCGGTGAGTACCGGGGCGCGCCGGCGCTTCTCGGCCGATTGGCATCCTCCGCGGGCGCCGATATGATCGTATCCGGGACCATCTCCCGGTTCAAGTTGACGAAACGCAGCGCATTCGGCAATGTTCCCATTGACGCATCCGCGCAGATTACGCAAACGACCACCGGCCAGGGCGGCGTTACGGTGATCGGCAGCTTTGGATCGTATACGGCCGATATCGCGATATCCATAAGCGTGCGCGAAGGCGGGTCCGGCGCCCTGCTTGGTCAGATGTCGCTTGACTCAAAAGATAAAGACGCGGGCTTCAACAGCTGGTTTAATTTTCAACTCCAGAACGCCGAAACCGATTTTTCCAGGATGAGCGACACGGTCTTCGGTTCCCGGTACTTCCATCGGAGCGTCGCCGGCCTGGTGATGAAACAATTTTCATTGCGTCTGCACGACAAGGTCAAGGAGCTGGCCGCCGCAGCGGAAAAAGCGCCGGCATCATCCCGGGAATTCATGCAGGGAAAAATCCTGGAGCGCAGCGGCGACCAGGTGTATCTCGATCTTGGCTCCGGCGATCAGCTCCTGCAAGGCGAGCAGCTCACTGTTTTAAAGCCCGATCATCCTCTGCTTGGAGATTCCGGGGACACTCTTGGCTGGGCCGAGAAACCGGCCGGCAGCGTGCGCGTGCGCTTCATCAAGGCAAAGCACTTTTCACAGGCGGCGATTATCAGCGAAACCGACAGCATTCAGACCGGCTGGTCCGTGCGGAATACGACCGAATACGAAAAGAGCGGCGTCCGAGGCATGGAAAGATGAAAATAGGTGTATATTATTACCGAATAATTTTTAATTGCCTGAATAAAATGCAAATTGTAGATTTCATAACTGCTTAACGGGCAACCGGACGTCCGGAAATCGGTTCCGGCGGCCCGAGGTCCCATGCAGCGCGTTCGATATCAAAGCGATAAAGGAGTTTTCTCATGGGTTCATTCATCCGTAAAGCGAGTGCGGCGGGAATGATGGCGGCGGCATTGCTCTATCTGGGCGGTTCCGCGCAGTCCTTGACCGATAAGCTCTCGGAGAAGGAGTCGTATTATAAGAATTACGGCAGCAACACCTACTCCAAGATGACCATCCAGCAGGACGTCATCGGGCTCTACGATTTGTTCGGCGAGCACATAACCGACGGTGTGTTCATGTATAATCTGCAGAACGCATCATCGCGGCTGTCCAACGAGCGGGAAGGCGTCAAGGATTCGATGCTGATATCGCAAAGCCTCGAATACCAGAAAAATGATTTTTTTGAAAAGTTCAGCAATCTGGCGGTCACCCAGGACGCCATCGGCGGTACGAAAACGGCGTTTATGGTCGGCGATCAGATTACGACGCGCTTTACGCCGCTTACCTTCAACAAGGTAAATTATAAGGGCATTCGATTTGATCTCTGGTCTACCGGACTTCAGCTTACCGGCCTGCTCTCGCGCACGCGTCCCGGTTTCCTTTCCAAGAAAGGCCAATCAGGCAGCGCGCTGGTGCAATATCCCAACGATCCATCGGTATTCAATGATCAATACTATGGTAATGTTGCAAACAGGGTGGGAGGATTTTACTCAACGCAGGATTATTCCGGTAAATCCCAGTTCAGCGATTATGATTGGCTCATTTCCGCGCATGCGCAGAACACTATCGCAAATAAGGTTGATGTAGGGCTTACCTACATCAATCATCATTCCACGGATGTGAAAAAAGGCGAACAATGGATCGAAGGTTCCGTGCCCGGCGGGGCCATGGGTTGGATGCCGAGCGAAATCCATTTTGAGATTTACGATCTTACGCCGTATAATGAAGATGACGCCGGCGCGTATGCGCACGATTTTAAAATGTTCGTCAACAACCAGGAGGTGGCCGCCCGGCCGCAATTCAGGGGTACATTCCGCAAAGTGTATGTGGCCTCGCGCGATTCGGTCCTGCTGCCGCGCGACCTGCCTATTGCAAAGCCCCAATCCGGCCGGTTCCCGATCATCGTAGCATTCAAGACCGACCCGTCGCTTTGGTATTTTGTAAACGGCGGTAAAACGCTCAGCGCCATCAGCGATATAAAGTCGGTCCGGTTTGAATATACCGTCGCCGGCAATTATCTGGTTTTCGTCTCTACCAGCAAACAGATATATCCCTCTATTAGCGGCATTCAAGACCAGAACACTAAATTAGTAAAATATTTTCCGGTCGAAAAACAGGTAAGCGACCTTTTCGAAGGAATGGGCCAACCCGTTAAAGTGGGCACCAGCTATCTGGATGCCGATTATCACGAGTACAAAAATTTCTCCACGACCTATTTCGGCGAATATGTGGCCAAATCTCCGCATCTGATTTCATCCGGGCGCGTGACGCGCGCTTCATTCGAGTCGATCTGCAACGAAGCCAACCGCAACGCGGAGCTTGTCAATGACCCGAACAGAGAAGCGGATTACAACTTTAAGACCTTTACCTATACCTTTGGCGTTAACGCATCATCAGTCACCTATGGCGCTGATTTCAGCGGCGAATTGGCGGGAATAAAATTTTCCGGTGAAGTGGCGTTGAACCAGCGGGAGAACCAGGTCCCGGCGTCCGACAGCGTCAATGTGGAAAACCGGTTGGTTGGGACCCTCAAGGCCGATCGGGAAATTGGCCGTCAATGGGGCGTAAGCACCGATCTCTATTATATTTCGCCTGATTGGAAGACCAACCTGGCAAATCTTCAGGCCAGCCGGTATTTCAAAGAAACAAGAATCCGTTCAGGAAGGGCATATCCGGATTATCTTGCGTATCCCTATCCGCATGGCAATGGATGGGAAAATATCGACGATAACGATGACAACGACGCCTTTGTTGAAAGCGACCGGCGGCATTATCCCGCCGATCTGAGCAATGACGATCAGGCAAAGTTTTATGCCGACGGTACGCTGCAATGGCCCTATGTAAAGCCTCTGCTCCTGCCGTCGGATATGTATATCTCCTACGACGATCCGGATGGCGTGGTGGCATCCAAAGACGACCGGAACCGGAACGGCATACCCGATTATCAGGAAGATTTCCTTCTCTTTGCCAGCGATCCGCCGGTCTTTGAAATGGGCAATGACCTGAACAACAATGGTTTGCCGGATTATGAGGACGACGATATCCTTCCCGATTTCGGGCATTCGGTCGGCTCGTTCGTCACATCGAATGGAGTAAAAACGCTTGGTATTAAAGGTATCAGTCTTAATTTTCGCTGGTCGCCCAGGAATTGGATCTGTGACTTTGGCGGCAGGGCCGAAAGTATTCTCGATTATGACCTGGACGGCATTGCGGACGGTTTTATCAGCAAAGAATTTTTCACACCCGCGTTCTATGACGATAAGGCGTTCGTGGCCTATGCAACCACCAAGCGCGAAATTATCAAGCGGAGTCAGGGCATTCAATACGACATCGGCAATGAATTGCGCGTCATCCGCGATGCCATTGCGAATGATGCGGTGCAATCGGTA
>Ga0315279_10005468_pt1 | contig 16464 bp, 19 predicted proteins | sample YL17G06_20_MG_FD_203694 | JGI IMG/M metagenome (GOLD analysis project Ga0315279, IMG submission 203694) | Sediment microbial communities from Yellowstone Lake, YNP, Wyoming, USA - YL17G06_20 | ecosystem: Environmental > Aquatic > Freshwater > Lake > Sediment | place: USA: Wyoming | collected...
AGCGACACAGGCACCGCTATGAATTTAATAATAAATTTAAAAAGATTTTTGAAGAAAAGGGCATGGTATTTAGTGGTATTAATCCAGAAAGAGATTTGGTTGAAATCATTGAACTAAAAAATCATCCCTTTTTTGTAGCCACTCAGTTTCATCCTGAATTTAAATCCAGACCTTTGCAGCCGCATCCCTTATTTTTCGAATTCGTAAAAGTAGCTATTCCTCGTTCCAAAAAATAAAAAAGTGCCTAAGGGCACTCAAAAAGAAAGTTTTTTTATTCGGTTATTTACCTTTTTCTTTTAAGGGTTCGACGTTAACGATCTTTTTTATTTTAGTGGAACCGTCAAATCGTTGCTTACTCTTTTTTCTGAAAGAAACAACGCCCTCTTTTAAAGCATAAAGAGTGTCATCTCTCCCCCTTTTTACATTTTTACCAGGAAGGAATTTTGTCCCTCTTTGTTTAATGATAATCATTCCTACTCTTACTTTTTGTCCATCAGCGATTTTAATTCCAAGATATTTCGGTTGAGAATCCCTTCCCAGTCGCGTTGCACCGCCTGCTTTAGCCATAATTATTTAGGTTTTAGCTTCTGGTTTCTAGCTTCAAGTTTCTAAATACCTAGCACCTAGAACCTAGAAGCTATTTATAGAACCTATAAGCTAATATACTAAAGTTTAACAATGGAGTCAATATTTAATAAAACTAAACAATGGATAGTCGACCATAGAGATGATATAATACTTCTAATTGGCGTAATTTTAATTTCCTTACTTTCTTTCGCTGTAAGTTTCATTTTAGCCAGAGAAAGGAAAAAAGAACCAGTAAAAATAGAGAATGGAGAAAAAAATTCCCTATCACGTAGCTATAATTACCGATGGTAATCGTCGTTGGGCAAGAAAACACGGATTATCCTCTTTGGAAGGTCATTTAGTTGGTTATAAAAACTTCAAGAGAATTTTAAAACATTGCCAAAAGCGAGGCGTAAAAGTTTTGACCGCTTTTGGTTTTTCCAGCGAAAACTGGAATAGATCAAAAGAAGAGGTTGATTATTTAATGAAGCTGCTTGAAAATGGATTGTCTAATGAAAAAGATATGAAAGAAATCCATGAGGCTGGAGTGAAGATGAAAATTATAGGCCAGAAAGAAAAGTTGCCCAAATCTTTGCAAAAAGCAATAAAGAAGGTTGAGAATTTAACTAAAAACAATAAAAAATTTCGTGTCAATTTAGCAGTCAGTTATGGCGGAAAATGGGATATTTTGCAGGCAGTTAAAAAAATTATAAAGAAAAAAATTCCAGCTGAAAAAGTCACTGAAGATATGATGGGTAAGTATATCACAACTACTGGATCGCCAGAACCAGATTTGGTTATTAGGGCTGGTGGAGAAAGACGATTATCCAATTTTTTGCTTTGGCAGACGGCTTACTCTGAATTATATTTTACCAAAAAATTATGGCCAGAACTTTCAGAAAAAGAATTAGACAAAGCTTTCGATGATTTTGCAGATAGAAACAGGAGATTCGGTGGTGATGTAAATAAATAATTTGCTATATTTAAAAATAGAAAACCGATAGCGAAAAGCATCGGTTTTTAGTTGGGGCTTGACCCCCCACTAATTTTGCTTTTCCATCAGCAGATTATTAAAAATAATCACAAAAGTAGGTTTAACTTTCGTGACACACTTAATACGAATAGTATTGTCCGCTAAATGCGGACTGGCCTATTCGGCCACCGTGTGTCGTCATTGAACTTTTTGGCAAAATTAGTGGGGGGTTGACAAAACATTTTTTAAATATTAGAGTTTATATGGAGGTTCTTTGGGGTGATAATTTCTAGCTGCATTTTGGACATTTGCCATGGAATTCTCCAATATGTTCCTATGCGGCTAATTAAGGAGGGGAAGAGGCGCTCCAAAGAGCCTCCATTCTCACATTATTATGGTGTGAGGATTGACACGACTCCTTGATTTTGAGATAATGAAATCGAGGAAGGATATCAATTTTTTGACTGACTTTCAGTAGGCTATTCCGGAATAGCCACAACGGATCTTATAAAATCCTCCTTCCCATTTTTGCACATTAACAACGTCTCACAATCATATTATGGGTATATACCTCTGTATATACCCCGTTTTTTTTGTTAGAATAAAAAATATTCTATGGCCAAGGATTATAAAAACGAGTTTGAGTTATGCGTTAGAGCCATTATTCAACAAAATGGAAAAATTTTAGTTTGTACAAACAAGGAAAAGAACTATTACTTTTTTCCCGGCGGGCATATTAATTTTGGCGAAACCGCAAAGGAAGCTATAGAAAGGGAATTAAACGAAGAATTATCTATTTTTATAAAAAGTGTTTCTTTTATAGGAACAATAGAAAATGTTTTTAAGGAAGAAGGAAGAAAGCATCACGAGCTTGATCTCGTTTTTAGCGTTAAGGCTGAAAAGGTAAGAGATAAAAGCAAGGAAGATCACATAGATTTTCTCTTTTTAGATACTAAGAGATTCGCTAAAGAGAATACCTTTCCACTCGCCTTGCGCGATAACATTATTAAGTGGCTAAAGAATAAAAAAATTTTCTGGGCCAGCGAAACTTAAAAGAAATAAATATGAAAAATATCAATCGCGAAATAGAAATAAAATTTGAACTTAAAAACCCCGAATCTATAAGAAAAGAACTCAAAAACCAAAGCGCAAGGTTCTTAGGAAAAGCCTTTGAGAGGACTATTCGATTTGATACAAAAGATAAAAAACTTGAAAAAGAAGATAAATTCTTGAGAGTCAGAACCGGATTTAAAAACACGATAACTTTTAAGAGAAAACTTAAAAAAGAAGATAAGAAATTTAGGGAAAGGGAAGAAATTGAAATAGAAATTTCTGATCCCAAGAAAATGGAAACTATTTTAAACAAGCTTGGCTTTACCAAAAAATGGATAATGGAAAAGTATCGAGAAAAATGGGAGTGGGGGAGCGCTGAAATCGTGATTGATAAATTGCCATTTGGAAATTTTATTGAGATAGAAGGCAACGAAAACTCAATTTTAAAAACAATAAAAATGTTAAGATTAAGCTTAAAAGAGGGAATAACTGCCACCTATTGGGGTTTATGGGAAAACTATTGTAGAAAAAAGGGAATCAAGAATGAGAATATAATTTTTAGAAAATGAAATTGCAAAAAATTTTTAAGAGAAAAAAATAAGAGAAAAAAACCAGAGAATTTATGAAAGCAGTGCGGTTATTTAGTATTAATAATGATAAAGGAAAGAAAAATAATAAAATTAGGGCGATCTTATTTGATATGGTAGGGGTTCTTTTGTTTAAGAAAAAAGGCTATATTCCAAAAACTAAGGGAGAGCTTGATGCCGAAAAAATTGAAAAACTTTACAATAATGTCGATGATAAAAAACTTTTAGCAGATATCAAAAGCAGGTTAGGTTTAACCGATAAAGAAATCAGCAAAGCCTTAGCTTGTATCCCTGAAAAATATGAGAAATTTAAAGAACTCTGGAACCTACTGCCTGCTCTAAAGAAAAGATATAAACTGGCAGTAATAAACAATGGAAACTCCTTAGCGAACAAATACTGGAGGAAAAATTTTGACTTTAGTATTTTTGATGAATTTATAGTTTCTGCCAAGATTGGAATTAAGAAACCAGATCCAAGAATATATCTTTTCGTTTGCAAAAAGCTCAAGGTAAAACCAAAAAATTGTCTTTTTTTAGATGATCGAAAAGAAAACATTGTTGCAGCAAAAAAGCTGAAAATGAAAACTTTGTGGTGGAAAGCGAAAATTAAAAAAGAAATTAATCTCAAAAAACTTGTTGAGTTACTCGTCGGATAAAAAATCGCCTTCTAGGCGATTTTTTGGTAGAATGAAGAAGATTTATGAAACAGTGGAATAGAATATTTAACGAACAAGGGAAAGTTTTCCTTAAACCCCAAGAGGATATACCAAGAATCGTAAAGTTATTTAAGAAAAAAGGCGTCAAAAAGATTCTTGATTTAGGTTGTGGTTCGGGTAGGCATGCAGTTTATTTAGCAAAGCACGGGTTTGAGGTTTACGGAATTGATATAGCACTAAAAGGAATTAAAATCACGAAAGATTGGCTAAAAAAAGAAAAATCAAAAGCCAACTTAAAAGTTGGTAATGTTTATAAAAAATTACCTTATCCGAATAATTTTTTTGATGCATTGATTAGCACACAAACTCTGCATCACAACAAGATAAACAATATAAGAAAATTGATAAAAGAAATAGAAAGAGTTCTTAGGGCTAATGGTCTTATATTTATTACCGTGAGCAGAAAGGGCTCTAAAAAAGAAATACCAAAAGAAAGAATGTGGAAAATGAAATTTATAGCCCCAAGAACATTTGTTCCGTTAAGTCACGATGAAAAAGGGTTAATACACTATTGGTTTAATAAAAAACTTTTAAGAAAAGAATTTAAGAATTTTAAAATTTATGATATCTGGGTTGAATCTAAAAAAAGACATTATTGTCTTTTGGCAGAATTAAAAAAATGAAAAAATATCCTAATGTTTCAGTAAAATTAATATTTAAATATCGGAATAAAATTTTAATGCTTCTTCAGAAGAATGGCCGATTTGATCTGCCTGGAGGCAGAGTTGAATGGGGCGAATCGGTTTTGGGGGCTTTGAAAAGAGAGCTCAAAGAAGAGCTAGATTACTCTTTGAAGAAAGACCCTGAACTGTTCCATATTTATGATTATGTCTCAGATGACAAAAAACGACGTTCCGTTATTATTGATTATATTTATCCCTTAAATAAAATGCCAAAATTATACTCTCCCGAAAAATTAGAGCTATTTTGGCTGACGAAAAAAGAAATTCTAAGTCAGGGGATAATCAAAGAGAAGAAGTTTTTAGATAGGGTGTTCAGCTACAAAAAGGGGAAATGAAAAAAATCCAAGTGCTAACAATTCATGGTGGAATGACCTTCAAGAGAGAGAAGGATTATTTACACTATCTCCGGACAAAAAAGATTTCGACAAAAAAAAGGATGCATTGGAATCCCGACTATTTGGAAAGAGCTTTGGGCAGAAAATTTGAAGTCATTGCGCCGCAAATGCCGCTGCGAGATAATGCAAGATACAGAGATTGGAAAATTCTTTTCGAAAGATATCTCTCTCTTTTGGAAAGCAGATTCATTCTAATAGGCGCTTCCCTCGGTGGAATTTTCCTCGCGAAATATCTTTCTGAGAATAAGTTGCCACGGAAGGCTGTCGCGACATACTTAGTTTGCCCGCCATTCGACAATACCTTACCCAAGGAAGACTTGGTTGGTGGCTTTACACTGAAAGCCGATCTATCACTGATTGAGAAAAACTCTAAGAAGTTTTATTTGTTTTTCTCAAAGGATGACGATGTGGTACCTGCTACTCATGCCAAAAAATATAAGGTGAGGTTAAAAAATGCACGCATTATCACATATACTAGCAAAAATGGTCACTTCGATATTCCAAGATTCCCGGAGATTATTAAATTAATCAAAGCCGATATTAAAAGAAAATAATTGGACATGCTTTAATATTGGAAAAATCGCAGGAGGAGTTGCCGATAACGTTGCAGCCAGTAGCGCAGAATCGCTCATCTCAGTAAGACCTGAAACTCTCGATGAATATAGGGATATCAGAGAGAAAATTCAAAGAATTGAAGCAAAAGTTAATGTCACGAGTGATTTCGAACCGTATATTAGTAATGCGAAGTTTCCACAGAACATAAGTAGGCGAGGCTTTAGTGAGATGTATTTTTTCAAAAATAGCATTGTATTCGGAGCTGGCGACAGAGAATTTTCTCACACTGATAATGAGCACATATTGCGGAAAGATCTTAATCAGCTTCCGCAAAAATTGATGGAAGTATTGCGTCTGGAAGTCTAAAATTATAACCCGGATAAAGTATTAGTATGCGGTTCAGAAGAACCGCTTTTTTATTTTCACGGGCTTTTTATTTTGATGGAAATTAGGGTATAATGAAATATAATAAAAAACATTCATTAATATCGATTTTCATAGAAAATAAAAAAAATGGGTGATAAGCAAAATAAAATTATATGAATATTTTTTCACTTATTTGTTTTATTTCGGGGAGTTTAGCTGGTTTTGCTGGAATTTTTGTTTTGCTTGTAAACAGGAAAAATAAATTGCATCGGTCTTGGTTCTTTTTTAATTTTTTTATTGCTGTCTGGCTAATTGGTCTCGGGGCAACAATGATTGTAAACGGTGAAAGAAGTGCTGTCTTTTCACAAAAGATATTATATATCGGGACAATTATGATTCCGGTATATTTTGTAGATTTCTCTAGCATTTTAATTGGCGAAGAAAAAAAAGCAAAAAAGCTATTTCGCACAAACTTTTCATTTGCAATATTTTTTTTAATAATTCTCTTAACTACTAATCTATTCATCAAGGGCCTAAAACCACGAACAATTTATGGCTATTGGCCATTCGAGGTTGGGTGGCTATATTATCCTTTTCTTTTGTGGTTTGCGTTTGCAACTCTATATGGGTTTTATTTATTAAGTAATGGCTATCGGAATAAAGAATTAGATGTTATTCAGAGACAACAAATTCTTTTTATGTTTTATGGGGCTCTGATAGGCTTTTTGGCCGGTTCTTTGAATTTTCTATTGGATTTTAATATAATTATTCCTCCTTATTATAATTTTCTTGTTCCTTTTTACCTCCTTTTTGTTGGTTACGCTATTGTGAGGCATCACCTTTTTGATATTAAACTTATCTTGACCGAACTTTTAGTTGGTATATTTAGTATCTTTCTTCTTATCCAGATATTCCTTTCTAATTCTTTTTGGCAATACCTATGGAATATTACCATTTTTATTGTTTTTCTTTTCTTTGGTTACCTATTTATCAAAAGTATTTTTAAGGAGATTACTATTAAGCAAAAAATAGGAGAAGCAAGCTGGAAGGTTTTGGAGCAAGGAGAGAAGGTATCTGAAAATTTCAAAAAAGTGATGGGTGATCGAGAGAAACTCCTCAAGGAATGGTTTCTGTCTGATGTAAATAAGGAATTAGAGGTAAATTCCTTAAAAAGTAAAATTAAAGAATTAGAAGAAAAACATAAGGAAAAAGAGTAAAATTTTAACAATGAAAAAAGGAACTCCTCAAGAGGGGTTTTTTATTTTTAAGAAATAAGAAAATTAGGTTATAATTAAATATGGGGAAAAATGAAGTTCAAATTATAACCGATAATGACTCATCATTGGGTTATGAAACAAAAGTATTGTCAGATACCTTTAAGTTACCAATAATGTTCATTTTGACTTTATGGGTTGCTTTAAAGAAATTAATTTTAGGATCAAAAATAAAAACCAATACCTTTTGGTTTGATGGCATAAGTCCTGTTTGTCGCGAGATTAAAGAAAACGCGATGCATTGGAGAGCATTAGATATTGCTTATAATTATAAATTTCAAGAGGGAACTAATTTTACTACAAAAATCACTAATTTCTGGCTTAATATAAAAAATGCACAAGCCATTAGGAATCGATTAAAACTAGTCAAAAAAGAACTTCGGCAAGAAATACAAAATCTATCCGATAAAAAATTAGAAATACGATTACTTTCAATTGCAGCTGGCTCGGCCCAGGGAGTAATTGAAACGATGTCAGAATTCAGACAAAAAGGCATCCTTATTAAAGCTATTTTTTTAGATCTTGATCCAAGCGCAATAGAATATAGCAGGCAAATGGCACAAATCTTCGGAATAGTTAACCAAATAACGTTTATCAATGAAAGCGTAAAAGAATTAGAAGAAGCAGTAGGTGATTTTAAACCCAATATAATTGAGATGGTCGGATTCTTGGATTATCGACCTAAAGACAAAGCAATTAATTTGATTGGAAAAATTAATCGACTTTTAGATTCAGCTGGTGTTGCGTTAATAAGCAACATCGCGCCGAATATTGAACGTTACTTTTTATACCAAGTTATGAACTGGCCAATGATTTATCGGTTCCCAGACGAGTTAGCAGATGTAATAGTTCAAGGAGGATTTAATCCTAAAAGTTACGAAATTGTTTACGAACCCCTGAAAATTCATGGCATAGCTATCTGTAGAAAAAAGTGATAAAATAGAACCAGTGAATTTATTAATATTTAAAAAGGTCGATCGGACGATTAACTACTATTAAAATAAAAAAACGATGGATAGTAATTTCAATTCTTTTAATTCAAAATCTACTATTCCTATTATAGGGAAGGCGGGTCGAGACGAGAAAGGTCTCTTTTATGATTATTTTCTTAGGATTACCTTGGCAGAAATTAACGTAGAAGGCACCATGAGTCATGATCAGTTCGCTAGATTATTTGGGAAAGCAAGAGAATTATTTGCATTAGAGTGCATACCAGGGTTTGCCGCCAGTATGGGTCGAGCTTATCTTCTTCAGACTCGTAATGCTTCCTATGATTTCTTAAAAGCTGTCCACTTCGCTGACATGATAATTGTTAGAATGCGAGTTACTCGAGTAGGAAATTCAAGTTTCGAATTGGGAGGGGACTTTATCAATTCTAGAACAAATGAAATATGCGCAACTGGAAAACAAGTGATTATTTACACAGACTTAAAGGGTACTCCAATAGATATCCCGGATACTCTAAGGGGCATTCTACTAGATTCCCTTCTACCGGCACACTCAGACAAAGAGAAATAACTATAAAACTTAGACACTCTTTTTAATTCTATAATTTCGTACAAATGGAGATAAATTTTTATGAATTTCTTTACGCTGTACACAATTCCGCCTTTATTAAGTTCAATTTTATTTTTACTTCTAGGAGTTTCTGTCTATTGGAATAATCGAAAATCTATTGTTAATAAAACTTTCCTTTCCGTCTGTTTCGTTACCTTCTGGTGGCAATTTTCTTGGTTTATACTATTTAATATCCAGAGCGAAGTAGTGGCTAATTATTTTGTTAAAATTGGCTATATAGGAATAATCTTTATTCCTATTTTCTTTTTTCATTTTTTTCTTTCTTTCTTACCAAAGATTTCAAAATTTGATAAATATCTGCTTTATTTTTCTTATTTTTTAGGTTTGATATTTGAGATAGCTTTATTTACGACTAATTATTTTATAAGCGGATTTTATAAATATTTTTGGGGGTTTTATCCCAAAGCTAATTTCCTACACATCATATATCTTTTATTACTTGCTATCTTAACATCTCGGGTTATTTATCTTTTATTTTATTATTTAGGAAAGAAAAAAGAGGTTTCCCCTGATTACTATTATCAAACAAAATTTATGTTGTGGGCTTTATTATTTTATGTGCCTGCTTCATCAGATTTTATTATTAATTATGGAAAAGAATTTTATCCTTTTGGTTTTTTATTCATTCTGATTTTTTTGGGTATTACTGCTTATGCCATAACAAAACATCGTCTTTTTGGGATAAAAGTTCTATTAACCGAAGTTCTGGTCATTGCAACAGCCTTAGCTTTATTAGTTCAGGCCCTTACAGCGCCTCAAACTATATTAAAAATTCTCGGACTAGCGCTTTTAGTCTTTTTCTCAATTTTCGGCTATCAATTGGTTCGGAGCGTTATCCGTGAAATTGAATTGAGGGCGAAGTTAGAAGTTTTATATGGGGAGTTGAAAAAACTGGACGATGCCAAATCAGAATTTATTTCCATTGCTTCGCATCAGTTGAGAACGCCTTTGACCGCGGTCAAAGGCTACGTTTCCATGATTCTGGAAAATAGTTATGGCGATATTCCAAAAGAAATGGACCAGCCTCTTAAAAATGTTTACGCTTCCAATGAAAGGTTGATAAAATTGGTGAATGACATTTTGAATATTTCTAAGATTGAGGCAGGAAAAATGGAGATGGAGTGGGAAAAAGCGTCTTTGGAAGAAATGATCTTAGATATTATTAACGAACTAAAAGTCAAAGCTGATACTAAGAAACTTTATCTAAAATACGAGAAACCAGAGATCCCAGTTCCTGCTATCACGATTGATAAAACTAAAATCCGCCAAGTTATTCTCAATATCATTGATAATTCTATAAAATACACTGAACACGGTGGCACCACCGTGAAAATCCAAAATCTAAAATCCAAAGTCCAAATTATTGTGTCAGACACAGGAATAGGGCTGGAAAAAAGTGATATACCGAGACTTTTTGAGAGTTTTTCACGAGGACGGAACGGCTCTATAGGCCGTGCTGAAGGAACGGGTCTAGGTTTGTATATTGCCAGAAGATTTATTGAGATGCATCAGGGTAAGATCTGGGTTGAGAGTGAGGGGAAAGGAAAGGGGAGTAGGTTCTTTATTGAGCTTCCGATAAGGGAATAGGGGATTAGCTTCTAGGTGCTAAGGAGGTTAGGTTCTAGCTTCTAGTTGATCAACTTCTAAGGATAGGTTCTAGATAGCTAGGCTCTAGATGAATAGGTTCTAGATAGCTAGCTTCTAGCTTCTAGTTAACTTAACTTCTTGTGGTTATGTATATTAAATCATTTAAAGAATTGACGGTTTGGCAAAAGGCTATTGAATTAGTAAAAGAAACTTACAAAATAACAAAGGAATTCCCCAAAAGTGAAACTTACGGATTATCGCTCCAAATAAGAAGGGCGGCGATTTCCATACCATCAAATATTGCCGAAGGCCAGTTGAGAAAGAATTTAAAAGAGTACCTTCAGTTTTTAAGGATAGCTTATGGTTCAAGCGCTGAATTGGAAACTCAAATTATTATTGCAAAAGACCTATATTCAAGAATTAGCTATAATAAACTGGAGGCTATTTTACTAGAAGTCCAGAAAATGTTAAATGTAATGATAGCAAAGTTAGGAGCTAAAAGTTGAAGACTAGAAGCCAGAAGCTATAAGCTAATAACTAAGTTTACTATGAAGAAAGTGCTTTTAATTGAAGATGAACCGGCTTTGGTTGATTTGTATAAAACTAAATTTTCCAAGGAAGGTTTTGATGTGATTACTGCTTTAGATGGCGAAAGCGGTTTGCAGATGGCGAGGATGGAGAAACCTGACTTCATAATTTTGGACATTTTGCTGCCCGTCAGGAGTGGAATAACTTTTCTTAAAAAATTGAGGGCTGAGCCTGAAATTTCCAAAACACCGGTCTTTGTATTTTCCTGCTTTGATGAGCAAGATATCAAAAAACAAGCTTTTGATTTGGGAGTTGAAGATTATGTGTTGAAAACAAAATATACTCCCGATCAATTAGTTGAAGAAATTAAAGCATATCAAAATATTACGAAATGAAAAGAACACTAAATAGAGACTCAAAAAATTATTTAGGAAAACTAGTCAGGGTTTCGGGTTGGGTTAATTCCAGAAGAGACCATGGCGGAATAGTTTTTTTGGATTTGAGGGATGGCTCCGGGATTTTACAGATAGTGGCAACTCCAAATTTAGTTGAAGGAGTAAAAGAAGAATTTGTTTTGGAAATAGAGGGTGAAGTTCAAAAAAGACCGATTAAAATGGTAAATCCTGAATTAGAGACTGGAGAAATAGAGTTAAAAGCCCAGAAGATTAAGATTTTAGCCAAAGCTGATTCTTTGCCTTTTGATTTAAGAGATTTGAAACTAACCTTGCCCCGCCTTTTAGATTATCGTCCTTTAACCTTGAGAAATAGGAAAATTAGGGCTATTTTTAAGGTTCAGGAAGAATTAATTTCCAGCTTTAGGAAGACGATGAAAGATTTGGGATTCACAGAATTTGAGTCGCCAACAATAGTTCCTGCCACTGCCGAAGGCGGGGCAGAGGTTTTTCATATAGACTATTTTAAATATGATGCTTATTTATCCCAAAGCCCTCAGCTTTACAAACAAATTGTACTCGGCGCTTTTGAGAAAGTTTTTACCATAACCCATGTTTTCAGGGCAGAACCAAGCGTCACAACCAGACATCTATGCGAATACATTAGTTTAGATATCGAAATGGGATTTATAGATTCCTGGCAAGATTTGATGGATACTTGCGAAAATTTAATGAAAAATATTTTTTCTAATATTGAAAAAAATTGCCAGAAAGAGTTGAAATTATTTGGAGCTTCTCTACCCAAGTTTGATTCTAAAATACCGAGAATAAAAATGAGAGAGGCGCAGGAAATTATTTTCAAGAGAATAGGAAGGGATCACAGAAAAGAAATGGATCTTGACCCAGAAGACGAAAAGGAAATTTGCCAATTTGCAAAAGAAAAGCATGGCTCAGAATTAATTTTTATAACTCATTACCCGACAAAAAAACGACCATTTTATACTTATCCTGACTCCGAAGACCCTGAATACACTCTAAGCTTTGATCTTCTTTGCCGGGGGCTGGAAATAGTAACCGGAGGCCAGAGAATCAACGATTATAAAAAATTGACAGAGAATATTAAGAAGTGGGGCAACGAAGTCAAAGATTTTAAGTTTTATCTCCAGGCATTCAAATACGGAATGCCGCCAGAAGGAGGTTTTGCCTTAGGAGCAGAAAGAATCACAAAACAAATTTTAGGATTAGAAAATATTCGCGAAGCCAGCCTTTTCCCAAGAGATATGGGAAGAATTGACCAAAGGTTAGCTGTTATACAACCCAGGAAAAAGAAAATAGAAAATAGAATGTATGATTATTGAACCTGAAAACAAAAAAAATAAAGGATTGGAATTATTTTTAATCGCTTTTTTCATAAGCTCATTTTTTGCTGTTGCTATTAATGGCTTTGGAAAAAACGTAGAAGATTATTTCTTTTTTCGAGAAATTGTAAAAAATCCTAATCTTTTTAGGGCTCAGGTTAACTTTGAAATTCCAAATAAAGAGGAAGTTGAAAAAGAAGTTGAGGTTGAACCGGAGAAAAAGAGTTTGGAAATTTCAGCTAAATCAGCCATTTCGGTTTTATTTAATCCTGATTCTAAAGAAGAAAAAATCATTTTTGAAAAAGAAGGCAATTTGATTTTACCGATTGCCAGTTTAACCAAGCTAATGGTGGCGGATGTAGCTTTGGAAAATTATGATTTAAACCAGATAATTAAAATTTCAGAGGAAGCGGTTTCTCAAGAAGGAGACATAGGAAACCTAAAGATTGGAGAAGAGCTTTCTGTCGAAAACCTTCTTTACATAATGCTTATTGAGTCAAGTAACGACGCTGCTTATGCCTTAACAGAATTAATAACCCCGAAAGACTTTGTCGACTTGATGAATTTAGAAGCTAAATATATTGGAATGACAAATACCCATTTTGAAGACCCCATGGGGATTTCAGAAAAAAATCAGTCAAACACAGAAGACTTGGTTATTTTGATAGAACACTTGCTCAAAGAACCCTTAGTCTGGGATATTTTAAGGAAGCCGGAGTTTGATCTCAAGCTTTCCGATGGCGTTTTTCATCACAAATTAATAAACACTAATGAAATTCTAAGAGAGTGGGGGAGTAATCTAGAAATAGTCGGGGGAAAGACGGGGTATACTTTGAAAGCCAATGGTTGTTTTGTTTTAGTTTTGAAGGTTGTCGATAATGGCTATTTGATAAACATAATTTTGGGTTCCGATGATAGGTTTGGCGAGATGACGAAAATTATCAACTTATCTACCGAAAATTTTTAACTATTTTCTATTTTCTACTTTCTAATTTCTAAGTAGTTATGCCAGACTTAGCTATTGATGTAATAAAAATTTTTTCGCTGGGAACGATTGGGTTTGTATTAGCTTTTTTATTTACGCCAATTTTAACCCATTTTTTGTACCAAAAAAGACTTTGGAAGAAAGAAATCCGGGAAAAGACAATTGATAAGCAGGATCTTACGTTTTTCAAAAAATTTCACTCTGAAGGAGAGATTAATATCCCGAGGTTCGGAGGCCTTCTTATCTGGGTAACCACTTTATTTTTAATCTTTTTCTTTTTTTTAATTTCAAAAATCACAAATATATCGTGGCTGGAAAAACTTAATTTTTTGAGCAGGTCCCAAACCTGGCTGCCGCTTTTTGCATTAATAAGTGCGTCTTTATTAGGGCTAGTTGATGACGGACTTCAGGTCTTGGGAAAAGGTGAATATGTCGGCGGCGGATTGAGCCTCAAAAAGCGCCTTGGTTTGGTTTTTTTGATAGGTCTAATGGGCGCGCTCTGGTTTTATTTTAAGCTTGACTGGAGAACTATTCATGTACCAGGAGTAGGCGATTTCAGAATTGGAATGTGGTATATTCCTTTCTTTATTTTGGTGATGATGGCCACTTATTCGGGAGGAGTGATTGATGGCTTGGATGGGTTAGCAGGTGGCGCTTTTGCTTCGATTTTTGCCGCTTATTCGGGTATTGCTTTAGCCAGAAACCAAATTGACTTGGCAGCTTTTTGCGCAGTTATTCTAGGAACGATTTTGGCTTTTTTGTGGTTTAATATTCCTCCAGCCAGATTCTATATGGGAGAAACAGGCATTCTCGGCTTGACTTCAGCTTTAACTGTCGTTGCTTTTTTGACTGACTCGGTTCTGGTTTTACCAATTATTGGATTTTTACTCGTCATTGAGTCGGGTTCAGTTATTTTGCAGCTTCTCTCTAAAAAATATCGCAAAAAGAAAATATTTCTGGCTGCTCCGATTCATTTTCATTTCGAAGCCAAAGGCTGGCCACATTACAAAGTGACAATGAGGTTCTGGGTTATTGGCATTGTGATGGCTATTATTGGAGTTGCGATAAGACTTCTTGGTTAAATATTGACGAATTGGAACAATTTTGCTATTTTAGAATATCTACAGGAGAAGAGAATATGTGTCGGGGATTAAATTGCGGAAGAGGGCGATGCCTTAACAAAGAGAAGGAGGATAATCAAAACGAAATCCTCAAAGGAAGGGGTTTATCCAAAAAAGATAACCCCTGTTTTTATTAGAATAAAGTCTCAAATTTTGCTAATATTAAGAAGTAATATGCGAAAAGTTGATATTTTGAGAAAAAAATACCCGAAATTTGTCTATGAAAATTATTCCTGGGAAATTGCTGAAAAAAATTTAGAAATTTCTTTTTATTTTAGAATTTTACCCGATATTAAATTTAAACCGAAAGTGGTTATAAAGAATATTGATAAAAACCAGATTAAAAGAATAGGGGATAGGGTATTAAATAATTTGGTTTTTAATTTAGGCTTAATCGAACTTTTAAGTTACTGGAAAGCGACTTGCTCGCCGGAAATTATTATTGAAGCCGGAAGTTTAAATAAAGAACAAATTAACTGGTGGAGAGATTTAATAAATAGGGGAATGGGCCAGTTTTTTTATGAAAATAAGATTGATTTCATAAAACCTAATTTTTTAAAAATAATTCCTCAAAAATTCAATCAACTTCCACGATGCGAAGGAAAATTAGATAGTAAGGTTATGGTTCCCCTTGGGGGAGGAAAAGATTCGATAGTTACTTTTGAGTTATTGAAAAAAGCTAAAAAAGATATCGCCTGTTTTTCTCTAAATCCAACTGGCGCAACGAGAAAAATAATGAAAATCGGGAGGTGCAAAAATCCTATTATCGTTCAGAGAAAAATTGATAAAAAATTATTAGAATTAAATCGAAAAGGATTTTTGAATGGTCATACGCCCTTTTCTGCTTATTTAGCTTTTTTGAGCACCTTGGTAGTAGTGATTTATGATTTTAAATATACAGCTTTTTCCAATGAAGGGAGCTCAAATGAGGGCAACGTGAAATACCTTGGTAAAATAATCAATCACCAGTACTCAAAAAGCTTTGATTTTGAGCAAAAATTCAGAAAATATTCAAAAAAATATCTTGCCAAAAACGTAGAATATTTCAGTTTTTTAAGACCGTTATACGAAATACAAATAGCTAAATTGTTTTCAAAATATTCAAAATATTTCAGTTCTTTTTTAAGCTGTAATGAAACTTTTAAAACTTATTCTGGCATTAGAAAGCCTACCGGTAAGTGGTGTGGGAAATGTCCAAAATGCCTTTTTGTTTTTATGATTTTGCATCCATTCATTAAGGAAGGCGAATTAGTAAAAATTTTCGGCCAAAACCTCTTTGAAAATAAAGAATTATTGTCTTTGATGTTGGAATTAATTGGAGAAAGAAAGTTTAAACCTTTTGAATGCGTTGGTACGAAAAAAGAGAGTCTAGCAGCTCTCTACTTAAGCTGGAAAAAAGAAAAAGCAAAACCGTCTTTCCTTTTGAAATATTTTGAGAAAAATATATTGCCAAAATATCCAAATTTGGAAAAGGAATCTCAAAAAATATTAAATTCTTGGAATCATCAAAATAAGTTATCTAATTATTTTAAGAAGATATTTAAAAAGACTTAGCGAGATTGACATTTTTTATTTAATTCAATGTAATTAAACCACAAAAGAAGGAATATGATTGAACGCCAAAAGACAGCACATTGTCAAAATGTTCTTTTTTTGGAAAATAATATTCAAAGAAAAAACCTTCATAATAATGATAATAGGCTTTCTTTTTGAGGAGAACGGATTGCAAAGGCAGACTAGATGGAT